>JAEIGA010001964.1_pt1 | contig 32805 bp, 51 predicted proteins | sample 9270691 | NCBI WGS metagenome assembly JAEIGA01 (sample SAMN17057246, study PRJNA624740) | gut metagenome | biome: biome; isolation source: fecal sample | host: Bos grunniens | place: China: Xizang | collected 2019 | reverse complement strand
GTCTTTTCCCACACACCTTTTTATACACTTGAATGTGGGGGGGATTATAGTTCTATGCCCTCAATCTTTGCTCTTTCCAAAAGTTTATCGATATATCCTTTCATACACATCAACTGTTCAACCAATAAATGAATTGGACATTTAGGCTCAAATTCAAGCGTTCCATCGTGATATTTTTTTATCATATTTTTGAGTTTATCGTGTCTTATCTTGGCTTGGTGGTATTCCGCTTTGAATCTGTCTTTATAATCTGTACTATTCATCAACTCAACTGTGTCTTTCAATTCAATCATTTTCAATCTCCTTCACTATCCCATACAATACATCTTTCGGTATTTCTCCATTGTCTGCCATATGGTGATGGTAACTGCATAGGCTTATTAAATTATCGTTGTCCAATCGTCTGTTATAATCTTCTTCAATCGGTGTGATGTGATGCACCTCTACTGTTTTATAGTTCAAGAAGGATAGTGTGTTGTATAGGTTTCGCAAACACACTTGGCACAGATATTTATCACGATGACGAATCTCAACGCTTTTATTTGTCCACGCTTTTGTCTTACGAAATCTATCACTTTGTCTGTCACCGCTTTTCTGTCGGCTCTTTCTATGTGGACATTGATGCCCACGCTTTACCACACCGCAATATTTACAAGTCACGAAATCACTTGCCATTATTCCACCGCTTTTCTTTTTGTTTCTTTTTGGTGTCCTTCTGCTTCCGTTCTTCAGCTTCGCATCTTTTCTTGATAGGACACAACTTGCAAGTGTATTTCATACAGTATTCTATCTCACTCAATTCCACCGCCCCACAATAACAAAAGGCAACCGCCTGAACGATTGCCCTCTTTTTGATGGTAGTATTATAACACATCTTTTATGGGAATTGTGGGAAACTTTTATCTGCCGGTAGAACCGAAGCCACCTTCACCTCGTTCGGTGTTTTTAAGTTCATCCACCAATTCAAGTTGCGGTGTCAGTATCGGTATAATAACTAATTGGCTTATCTTGTCACCTTTTTTGATATAATAGTCTTGATATGTATGATTATACAATTTCACCCTGATGCTTCCGGTATATCCCACATCAATGACACCTTCGCTTGTTATTCCGTGATTCACATTTAATCCGCTTTTGCTTTTTAAGAATCCAGCGGTGTTTTGTGGTAGTTCGATGTGAACACCGGTGTCGATGCATACTGAACCACATTTTGGTACAACTTCATCTATCGGTGAACGCAAGTCAAGTCCGGCATCTGTTTCGTGAGCCCTTGTAGGCATAAAAGCATTTTTATCAAGTTTTATTTTCATTTCTTTTCCCTCTCGTTTTGTGTTTTATCTTTTGTTTGTTCCATTTGAAAATATGTGAAAATCGTGCGAAGTATTATGCCAACGAATATTCCGGCATAGAATACAATTAATAATTTAATCATCTTTTTCTTCGCTCTCTTTCATCCACGAAATATCGATTTTGCCACAATCTTTGCATCTCGATATAATAACTGTGCAATTGTGATGTATTTCTATTTCTTCATATATGTGCGGTTCTACCGGAACACCGCCAAGGTACACTTTTGGTTTGTGTTCGCACGGATTTATTTTGTTATCAGGCATCCGTATCACCTACCATTTCTTTTACAAGGTTGTCGATGTCTCTTGGTGTGACATAACTGTAGCATTTGCTATATTCTTTCAACCTCTCCGCAAACTCTTTGATTGCTTCGGCTCTAATTTCACTATACATTTTGCCGATGTCAGCAAACCAATGGGTTTCTTGCTCCAACCTCTCATTCTCTGCTTGGATATGTTCAAGATTCATTTGCTCGTTGATAATGTCGCTCTTTAATTGCTCGTTATCCATTTGTAGAGCTTCATTTTTTGCTTTGAGTTGCCACGCATATTCTTCTGCCGTTACAATATCTTTTCGCACTTCCTCATTCTCTGCTTTTAGACGGTCGATAAGGTCTATCTTTCTGAGATATTTTTTGGACGCATTCATTGTTTTACCCGTTTTACATAGGTAAAAGAAAAGGTCATTACCGCTATTATCGAAAATAACTTGATGAAATTTTATAACAACGGTTTCTTCCGAAAGTTCTTTTACAACCTCAACAATTGATATACTTCTATTTTTCTCAAAATAAGAATAGATACATACGTCTCCAATATTTATAATCTCTTTATCTGTCATTCTTTTTCACCACGCTTTCGAGTTCGTATAATCTGCGGTCAATATCTCTAAACATTCCATCGAATGCTCCAAGCTCTTTAATCATCATAGCGTTCATTTCGGCTCTCTGTCGCAAGTCAAAATATTCGTCAATGGGAATCGTTACTGTTTTTACATTTTCGTTATCTGTCATTGTTGTTCTCCTTACCAATCAATCGGTCTATCTAACGGCAAATTACACATTTTGCAGTAACCGATATACTCGTCTTTATCTACTAAAACGGTGTCATACTTTTTCCACTTCTTGCACAAACCGATTTCCATATGTACCGGCTCGTCCATTTTGATAATTGAGCCATAACTACTATTCAACCAATCTTGCAAAGAATATACTTCCGCTTTGTTTGGAAATTGTGTATAGTTTGCAAAGCAACGTTTTTCATCGTCCTTTGTCTGTTTATAGCCCCACAAAACACAAGGCTTTCCAAATTTCCAACCGTATGTTGTGTGCTTAATACTGATTGCTAAATATTTACGTTCTGTCATTTCTTATTCCTTTCTTCAAGTGCTTTTTCTGCTTCTTCTTTGGTGAGAAATATGTCTTTCCATCCACACTCCCACAAAGTAAGACTAAACGGAATTTCGCACACCTTAAAACTATCCCATTTGTCAACGATGTACCTTCCTTCTTCCCAATGACCGCCAATTGCTTTTCTGTTGATTGAATACACCTTCTGCCCCACTTCACAAGGCAATTCAATAAAGCGTGATTTTGGTTTATAACATCCACATTGTGACGGATAGATTTTAGATATTCCGTTCATTTCTAAAGCATCACACACATCATAATGGATGCAATCTTTACAAGTCATTCTTAAATTCTCCATTCCATATATCTTCAAAGTTTCTTTTGGTGTAATCAATGGTTATCCGCCTATCTCGGCACATAGCGTTTAATGCTCTAATACAAGGTCTGCCGTAGGTCATATCTTCGCAATAATCACACATCGAGCCGTACCCACAAGCACCATAGCCATATCTGCCTTCGTGAAATTGCTTATTGCTCCAATTTTGAAAAGCGTTTTCCCAATTTCGCTTTGTTTTGTCCGTAGGTTTTTTCGGAGAGGGATTAACCTCGTTACCGAATATGTCAAGTTGGCTCATTCTCTTTCTCCTTTTTCCAATCGTCTTGTTTCGATAGCATATCTTTTTATGCTTCCGTTTTTCGCTCTTACAACCGCTGAATAAAAACTTTCCAGCTTCATACCCATTGCTTCGGCACATTCTTTCGATGTGCCATCAATGATGATGATTTCATCGGTTCTGTTATCCCATACGGAATATGACATAAATTTTTTTCTTCCCATTATCGTGGTTTCCTTCCCATCAATTCGTCTATTGAACATTCGAACGCATCAGCGAATGCACATAATTGTTTTAAATCCGGATATGACTTTCCGCTTGTCCAATTCCTGATGGCGGTGTGACATACACCGATTGCTTCGGCTAATGTTTTAAAAGTGAAATTGTTTTTCACCATCTTGTCATATAGAATATCTTTGAATTCACGCATCTTTTTCGGTGGTGTGTAATTATATCCCTCTCGACCTATAAGTTCATCAACGGAGCATTCGAAATAATCCGCTATTGCATCGGTTGCAAAGAACGTTGGTGTGGCATCACCCATTTCCCAATGGTTGACACTCGCGTGGCATACACCCAATGCTTTCGCCAACTCTCCTTGATTCACTTCGATGGCTTTTCGTTTTGCCCTTAATTTGCTTGGAAAATCTTTCATTGTATGTTGTTCCTTTCAAGGTATCGTGTTAATTTCTTTGATGCGGTGGTTCTGTCCATAAACAGTTCATCACCGATTGTTTGGAAGTTCTTGTGTTCGATGAATCGTTTTCGTGCTATCAGCCTGATTTCATCATCTTCGATGTTTTCAATGAACGCTTCTATTCTTTCGGCTTCTGCTATGTATTCATCACGCTTTTTATTCAGCTTTTCTGTCAACTTTTCAAGCTTCAGCACATATTGTTCAACCGATGATGTGATTGCCCTTGATGAAGGCATACCGGACATCGTTGAACCCCTCAAAATTGAAAGTTCTTTTATTTGGCTTTCTATTTGTTCTATCTCTTTTTTGAGCCAATACAAGCGGTTTGGATTCCTCATACATTCGCATCCTCTCTCGCCCATTTTAGAATTGTTGCATAATGGTTCGAAACTTTGGCATCTTTTTCTATTATGAAATCAGCCAATTTTTCAACATAGTGATTGAATGCATCGAAGCCTAATTTGTCGAGCAATTCGTCTTGTTGTTGTTGTGTCATTAAAATCACACCTCTTCCAAGTTGACCGCCCATTAATTCAAAAGTGTTTTCAATGCCGTTGTTCGCACTTACAACATCTACTTCTTTTTCTTTTTCTTTTTCTTTATCTACTTCTATATCTATTGCGTTACCTTGCGTTACTTTTGCGTTACCGCTAACGTTATTGGTAACGTTACTTTGTAGAAGCAACCTTCGTTTTTCTTTGAATTTTGCTTGACGTTCTCGGTTCTGTTCCTTGATTTTTTCTAATTTATCAAGGCTTTGGTGCTTGTCGAAGTTCACCAAGTAAATGCCTTTTGTATCGTTGTCGAGCATCTTTAAATTCGTGAAGGTTTGCAATGCCAAGCGGATTGTTGCCAATGGTTTATTCATTATCACCGATAGCATTTCTTCGGTGTATGGGATGTTGTCACTTATGTAAATATAACCGCCATCGTTGGTCTTTCCAGCTAATGTGATTAATTTTATCCACACCACAAGGAGCGAATCCCCATCCGGCATTGCTTGAATAATTTTGATTTTCTCGTCATCGAACATATCAACATTGAGTTTTATCCATTTAACATCTGCCATTCATATCACCTCACATTCTTGTAATTCATCTTTGTATATTTCTTTGATGGTTCTGCCATCGGCTCTTGGCACATAATCGAAGAATTTGCTTGTCCTATATAGAATTCGGTTATTGCACCATCGTTGCAAATCTCGCAAAATATGCCTTGCTGGTAAAGCATTCTTTCGGTATATCCTCACATCAGGCATATAGCCACATTCTTGTATTAGCTTCACCCTATACAGATCCTCTTTGATGGTTGTATCAAAATTTGTGAGCATATACACAATGGAATTGTGTTCGTTGAGTTGCAAATGTTCTTTTGCCATCTTCAAGCCTGATACAATGTTTTTTTCGTTTTTCATAAAGTCAAACGCAAAATGAATCATCTTGATTTTTGTTCGCCGGAGCAATTTCAAATTGTTTTCGTTAATAAACCTTGCATCAAGTCCTTGTGTGAAATCAACCCACGCACGGCTTTCCGCTAATTGTTGTAATAATTCAATGTGGTTTTTACAAGCCAATATGTTAGCATCAAGCAATTTGATGTTCTTCTGTCCGTTCCAAAATTCATTCAAATTGGCTACCTTGTGCGACACTCTGCCTTCTTTTTTGCTCACGATGCAAAATGCACAGTTGTTTGGACATCCTCTTGTTAAGAAACCAAAAGCGGTGTCCTTTGTGAATTGAGGATATAAACTATAATCAGGATATGTGTGTTCAACATCGTATGGTAAATCACCATCGTTTGATTTTTCGTATATCTCTTTGCCATCGACAACGGACATTGCAAATCCGGTGCCACCATATATGATTTTGTCTGCTTGAATTGCGGTGGTGTCCATAGTGCTATATTCATCACCGAACACCTTGCTGACATATACGATGTCATAATGTTCCAAAGGAAACCACCATTCAACTGTGTCACCCCTTGCCTTGTGCCAAGCGGATATTTTCATCATTGCGAGGTTTGGGAAATTGTGACTATCAACATCCCACAAGCCTATTTTCATTCATATCACCTCATTCGGTTTTTAAAGTGTATCGCACATAAGTTGATTTTTTTCCGGTGATGCTATGTGTGAACGGCTCTCTTATGTCGATAATTTTGTGTCCATCCTTGCGGAGCAATAATATATAATGCGATAGCCTTGTGCAATTATATTTTGTTATTGCTTCCATACTTGTGATGTTTCCGTGTTGTTTTAAATGCTTTAATATCAATTCTTTCATTCGTTGCACATCCTTTCAATTTTTGATAAATCGCAATTTATGATGCTATTTGATTGATTTAGATCTCGCAATATTGCGGTGTGTATTGTTTTTCCTTCTTTGTCGAAGGTCAGCTTGTACCCAACCGGCAAATATGCAATTCCGTTGTACCTCACGCAGAGGTCAGGCGGTGCTTTCGGTAACACCGCAACCCTTTGGCACATTTTCAAAAATTCGGTTCTGTCCATTCACACCTCTTTGATTGTTAAGTAAGGATATTTGTATTCGAACATCTTTTTCTTCAACAAATATTCCTTTGTCTTGTAGCCTTTCACATCCTCGACCACATTCACCATCCGTTCAAGGTCGAAATACACGAAGTCTGCAATGTATGTGATTGCCCTGATGGTTTTGCCGTTCTTCTTGAAGGAAGGTTGCAATTCGAATTTGTGTTGAAGTGAAATGTCTTTAATCTTTCCGGATCTTTCAAGCAACTTCAATTCTCGGTATCTGTAGGCTTCCTTCTGTGAATCGAATGTGATGCCATCTATCGTGATTTTTTTACTGTGGTATTTACTCATATATAGTTCCTTCCGTATTCTTCGATGAAATCATCAATGGTTTTGCCGTAGTATTCCATCCAAGCCTTTTGCCCTATCCGTTTAAGGTAAAGGTCAAATTCTATATTGTGATGAACCCCTCGGTTGCTCATATTGTGCATCTCCGGTTGAAGGAACACCACCAAGCCATCACGGATGCTTTTCTTTCGGTTTGCGAAGCCATACATAACTTCGTGGCGGTGGCAATGTTGCGGTGTTCTTTCGGTGCTATAATACGGATTCGGTGGCATTATGCAGAATTCTTTACTCATATAACAACCCTCTCGTATCGATACCGCATTCATTTGCGATCTGCATCGTGATGTCAATTAATTCGGTCATTTCTTTTGTGTCCATTTTCGATGAACCTATGTAAACCTTGTAGATATTGCATTCTTTTCCGTTCACTTCTTGTTTCCGCATAAACCGCACACCCCTGAAGCATTTTCGAAGGTCATCTTCCATATCGTATGCGGTGATGATGTAATCACTTAATGCATCGGCTCGTTCAAGGCATCCGCAATATACATCCATATCATCCTGATGTGTTGCTTTTGCGATAGAATGGATCAGTTGCCAAAGCATTTTGTTTTGCTCGATTGTCCGCTTTGATTTCGGTTCTTTTATCTCGCATAAATACAACTTATCCATATCCAGCTTCAAAAGTTCAGGAATTATTTCGGTGATTTTTCCTGAAAATCTAAACATAATTAAAACGGCAGAACATCGTCACCGGAGAGTTCTTCGAATTGTGAATCATTGAATTGAGGTATGTAAGCCGAGCCACCTCTTTCACCATCACCCTTTGAATCCACGAAATGCACTTCGTCAACCACCACTTCGGTTGCGTATCTCTTGCTTCCGTTGTTGTCTGTCCACGAGCGTGTTTGAAGTGAACCAACCACCATTATTGCCGAGCCTTTTTTGAACCACTTACTTATGAATTCAGCAGATAATCTCCAAGCCACGCAGTTGATGAAATCGGTTTTTTGTTCCGCTTCTTTTGTTTTGCGGTTCACCGCTACTGTAAAGGCACACACAGAAATTCCGGATGTTGTTTTTTTCAGTTGCACATCATCGGTCAATCTTCCGGACACGATTGATTTGTTGAAATTTAAATTTGACATTGTTCGTTCTCCTTGTAAAATTCTTTTATTACCTCGATTGCGAGGTTTTCGTTGATTGGTATTTCAATGTATTTCCGCACATCGTTTCGCAAGTGTAATCCTCGCAAGAATGTTATTTCTTCGCCATAACATTGTTGATATGCGATTCTGTAAAGGTTTAATTGATACGCAAGATAATTTTTATCGAGCGTTGATGTTCTTTTGATGTCACCAAGTCCGTATTGGTCAGCTTCGCCAAGCACAAGGTCGATTCTGCCACAAGCAACCGCTTCATCGTCTTGGAACAACACCACCGGCACTTCGTTATCGATGCATTCAAACTTGTATGCCTTTTTAAGAAATTTATAATTCCGTAATTCAGGAAGTTCGCATTCGATGCCTTGCTTTTCAAAGTCCTCAATGGCTTTGTGTACTTCGCTTCCTTGCACCGATGCTCGTTCAAGTGTTGCTTTCGGTATGCCGTCATATTTGCCACCGAATTTTGTTTTCAGCACTTGTGTGATTGATGGCAGAACCACACCTTCGTATATGTATGTGTGCGTTTCGTCTATGTACTCCAGCACACCGCCTTTGATTTCAAATGTTTCCATTGCTTCACCTACTTTTTATTGATAATGCAAATCGCAAGTAATGTGCCACAAATAATTGCAGTAATAACTACTCCGTACATCTTTACACCCCCTAATCGTATTTAACACCGATATAATCAAGCACTTTTCCAAGTCCAAGTCCTTGTTTGCTCGGTTGCCATTTTCCGTCAACCATTTCACCGCCACCGATGCAGTATTCATATTGCCGTGGATGTGTTTCTTTTAGCTTTTGGAAGCGGTTCGGCTCTTTTTCAAGGTGACACCCAAACATACAGAAGATGCATCCGGTTCTGTCGCAACCGGTGGTTTTCAACTTGTCCGTTGGATTATAATCACCGAGATAATCAATAACGTTTATTTGTCCTTCAAGCACATCGTCACTAAATTCAGCAACAATATCTCCGTAAACCGAACAATAAGGGACATTGTATTTTTTGATGTAGTGTAGGATATCTTGCTCTGTCCAAAAGGATAGCGGTTGAGATGATGGATTTGAACCTTCAAAGGAATTGCACCCGTGCTGGAGCCAATGTGCATACCTCGTTTTCGATTCTTGTGCCATAGTGCCTATGAATGGCTTTCTTCCGGTTTCTTTGGCATATTTCTTCGAAGGTGCTTTTTTCATAACATCGCAACACTTTTCACTTACCAAGAATGGAGCATCGACAAGGTAATTCCATTTGTAATGGTTGTATAGTCCGGTTCTGTCCGGATTGAACATAATATTTTTTGCGACTTTGCCGTTTGGATTTCGTCTTGCGACGGCTACATTGTGTGCGACCACCTTGCTGATAACCGGATATCCGTGGTGTTTTAACACCTCATCGAACCTCACTTCAGGTCTAACTGTTATTACATTTTTCTGTGACATTGCAAACCTTTGTATTTCAGGATATTCAAGTCCGGTGTTCACGAAAAGGGAAGGCACATCATCGTACATACTTTCAACGATATGTTTCAATACTGTGCTATCCTTACCGCCTGAAAAACTCACATATACTTGACCATCCCAATGTTCGTACCATTGGCGAATCCTTTGTTGTGTCATTAAGATTTTCGCTTCAAGTGGTAGGCTTTGCATTTGTGCCAAATCGTGAGGCTGATGCCTATTTTCTTTCATCATTTCACCTTCAACCGCACCGATGCGGAAACCTTGCTAATTCTCACATACTCGTCATAAAGGTCAGGATTCGCCTTGCGAAACGCTTTGCTATCGAACGATTCTTTTGGATATGATGCAACATAACTGATTGACAAATCATCCGTTTCGATGGAGATGATGCCTTTTGCTTCCATTTCTTCAAGAATGCGTTTTTTCAACTCTTTTGCTTGTTCTTCAATGGCTTTGGCTTGTCTTTCGAATTCCGCAAGTTTTGCGGACACTTCCGGATTCAATAATGCGGTGTCTTGCTCGAATCTAATCAAATTATCCATTTGCGTTGCCCTCTGCTTTCTTGTTTAATTTACCGATTAATTCACTTGCCTTTGACATCGGTAATTCTTCGATTGCGGTGATTCCGTTGGCTTCAAGCAATTTTGTGAGGTTATCACCGACATATACTTTTTTGAGGATTTCAAGTTGTTTCGGTGTTGCTTTCATTTCCTTCGGTCTTTCGTCTTTGTTTTGATTGTTGATTGCGTTCTGCACCTCTTCGGCACTTGCAACGGATGTGTCGATACCGAATCCGCACATTCCCAACGCTCTGCCCACCGCAGATGTTTCGCAATTCTCGATGTATGATGTTTTGTTGATGAAGGTTGAATTTTCTTTTTCGTATGCCGTGCCGGTACCAATCACCTTTGCTTCTTCGTCATAAATGGTCGCACGGAACACGCACACACCGCCTTCGTTGCTAATCATATCGGTAATGATTGCACCTGACGGATGCACCATTCTAAATGCCTTGATTCGTTGGTTCACTTCGATGTAATCTTTGTTACCCACCGGTGTTGTTTTTAGGCTCTCGTTTGCCTTTTGGATTTGTTCGTATGTTGTCATTGTTCTTTATCCTTTCAATGAAATTTATTTTTTGCGAAGAAAAGCGGAATTGCCATCATCACTAAAAACACACAAGCGGTTGCATCACCATCGATGCCGGTGCTTAAAATTCCTAATGTTGCTAATGCCAATGCACCGATTTTTTGTTTCCAAGTCTTTTTCAAGTTCTTAATCATTCTTTTGCTCCTTCACATTTGATGCCGGTTGCTTCAATAAATTTTTCACGGCTGATAAAATAACTGTATCGGTCTTTTCCGGTCTTTACCGCAAAACCGAAGGGAAGAATGTTTCTTTGTAATCCTATTCTTATAAAACTTTGCGACTTGCCCATCAAAGCGGATGCTTCTTGAACTGTCATTGATGCTTCGTTTGCCATTTCAGTATGTCCTTTCTTTTATCCCAAAAATGGGATGATTATGTTAAAAAAATTTCGGCTTTGTCTGCCGGTGTTTCCAATTCCAAGATATCACAAAGCACATCTGCCAAATCGCAATCGAATTGTGATTTTCCTTTCAGCTTGGAACAGAAAGTGTTTTCTGTGATTTTGTAGCCACGGGCATTCGTTTCAGCCACAAGGGATTTTTGGTTGTACCCTTTCAAAACCATTCGTGCCTTTAGCTTGTTTACATCTACCATATATTGTCCTTCCTTTCTGTTTTCTATCCCATTTGTGGGATGTGAGCATATAATAACACGAATGTCGAATCTTGTCAACCCTTTTTTGGGATAAAATCAAAAAAATTTTAAATTTCCTATTGCAATTTTGGGATAATCGTGTAAAATAAAGGTCAAAGGAGGTGACAAGAATGTCAGTTCGTTCAGAGCGTATAAAATTGTTAATAGAACAATCAGGGCAATCATATCAAGAATTAGAGAAACGAACCGGAATAAAAAAATCATCACTTCAAAGATATGCTTCAGGTGTAACCACTAAAATTCCGCTTAATGTTATTGAGAAGTTAGCGGTTGCTTTTAATGTATCGCAAGAATATCTTATGGGATGGAGCGAAAACAAAAAAGAAAATCTCCCCACCGATACGATTGAACTTACCGAAGGAGAGAAGGCATTACTTGAATTATTTAGGAGAGTTCCTGAAGAGAACCAAAAGATGGTTCTTCAAATGATTCGTGTTGCTTTAGGTAACCAAGAATGATGACCACCGCCGTCATCAGGGCTTGTACTGGTGTATCGTTTTCACGGATGAGTTTAAGAAGTTCTTTTTCGTTTTCGGTCATTGGTTTTATTCCCCCTTTAATTCGCAACACGAATTTGTGTTTCTTTTTATTATCGTAATTTAATTTTTCGAAACTGTCAACACATTTCGAACATTTGTTTTGTGTGTAAATTATACCTTAACTTGAAAAATAATCAACACTATTTATTGGACTTTGATTTTTTCTGCCACGATTATACAACGGCAGAGGATAAAAAAACAATACCCATCTTTGACCATTCAATGCTCAACTTTGACATCTCTATATGGTCATCAATTACTTAAAAAAGACATTTCTGTATTATTGAAAGGACATACTATGTGGCTCGACAACCTCAAAGAATTAAAAAAATCAAAAGGGATGTCCGTGAAGCAAATAGCGGATGCGACAAATTTGCCGGAACGGACAGTTTCACGCATCTTTTCAGGTGACACGGATAATCCATACATCGATACATTGCACAGAATAGTTTCTGTTCTCGATGGTTCACTTGATAATATCTTGGCTGATACCAAGACAGTTGTAGGCAACGCAAATCTAAAAACTTTGCAAGATGATGTTGATAGGCTCAACAACGAAGCAATGCTTCTTCAAGCGGAAATGTCCATCTTAAAGGACAAAGTTGTCACCCTTACCGCCGAGAATGACATACTTCGTATGAAGTTGGAACATAAAGAAGAAATCATTGCATTGCATAACTATTACATTAAAAAATCAAATAACTAAAATTTTAGAAGGGAAGTGTTGTTGATGGCAAAACCGATGCGTTTGCCCAACGGCTTTGGAAACATCAATAAACTGTCAGGAAACCGAAGAAAGCCATTCAGGGCAAGAGTTTTTGAAGGTTATACCAATGACGGAAAGAAAATATATAAAAATATCGGCTATTATGAGAAATACAACGAAGCGTTGACCGCTTTGGTTGATTATCACAGAAACCCTCTCGATTTCCAAGCAGATATTACATTTGCAGAACTGTTTGAACGCTGGTCAGCCGTGAAGTTTGAGAAGATTTCCCCAAGCAACATTAATGGATATAAAGCATCGTATAAAATATGCGAACCCATCCACAACAGACAGATGCGTGATATAAAACTCGCACATTTGCAAACTTTGGCTGATAATTCCGGAAAGAATTACCCAACATTGAAGAAATTAAAATCTTTCTTGTCGCAGATCTATGATTATGCCGTGATGCAAGATGTCATCAGCAAGGATTATGATAAGACCGAATTTCTTGATATCGGCAAGGCTCAAAAAAGCACAAAACACTATCGTTTCACCGACACGGAAGTTAATCGTTTGTGGCAATGTTCGGTAAATAACGAATATGTGCAGATGTTTTTAATGATGATATATTCCGGAACTCGACCAAGCGAATTTTTCAATGTGAAAGCGGAAGATGTCAACCTTGAAGAACGATACATCAAAATCACAGACGGAAAGAACGATTTCGCAAAGCGTAAAGTGCCGATTTACGAAAGATGTGTACCATTTTATGTGCATTGGTTGAACAAAGGAAATGAATATCTTGTAACCAAATTGAACGGAGAACCATTTGATATGCAAAATGGTCATAGTGTTCTCGTTGATTCTTATTGGAATCCTACTCTTGCGGAAATAGGCATCTTGGAATACAAGACCGAAGAAGGAAAAATGCAAGAACATCTTCCGCACGATGTTCGCCACACCTTCACATCTATGTGGAAGGAAAAGAAACTTGATGAAGCCTTCCGCAGAAAGATCCAAGGTCATTCCGGCAAGGGAATCGGTGAACAAGTTTACACCCACCTTGATATGGAAAAGTTAAAAGAAGAAATAAATCAAATGTAAGGTGGTGTCTATGAGCAGAACAGAATATAAAAACCAATTTGCAAGAGACCGGTATGACAGATTGAATCTTGTCCTTCCTAAAGGTCAAAAAGATGTTTTGAAAGAACAATGCGACAAGATGGAATTGTCAGTAAACGAATATATTAGATTGCTGATACAAGATGATATGAAAAGCGGAACATCCAAGCTGAAGGAAAAGATGTCAGGATTCACCGATGAACAGTATAAGGCAATGGATAAATGGCAAATTCCAGCAAAGTATAGAGATATGATACAAGATTTTCACCATTCAAAAGAAGAAGGCTATTTCATTAGGCTGAAAAAAGGTTATATAAATGATGTAACCGGTTCAAGAATTATTCAAGTTGAAAAGATGCAACAAGTAAGATTGACAATCAATAAATCACGCAAGTTACAAGATTGAACCGCTTCTTTTTTTATAGCGTTTTGTCTTACATAAGACACCATATCATCGAACTCGTCTTTGTGCATTATTTGTGTAACTTATGTGTAACTTTAACTGATTTTTAGCCATTTTTATCGGTTTTTAATTACACCCAAAAACAAAGAAAAACCTTGTAAAATCGGCTTTTACAAGGTATTCCAATGGTTTTTTGATTCGGTTGTTTTTTATCTCTTTGAGAATTTATTATTTTTGAAAAACCGCATAAATACTGGCTTTTTGGGTGCTTCATTGTGTGAGTGTGTAACTTTTGCGTAACCTTTGCAAACACCTATCACACCATATCGAACCATAACTTTGCAACAAAAAATAGGGAAGGAGCGTGTTGCCCCTTCCCTTTGTCTTATCCTTTGACTAATTCATTGACTTTCTTTTGAATTGTTGTGTAATCATATCCGGCTTCGGTCAAGCGTTTCTTTCGTTCATCTCCGTTGCCCCATTTTCCGTTGATGACTTCCAATGCGATATCTTCAACGGATTTTTTCTTCGGTGTTTGCTTTATCGGCTCACCCTTTTCAACAACAAAACCATCGAATCCGGCTCTTTTCAAGTTCGTCACCATTGCTTCGGCTAAAGATTTACTGTTAAACGCTCCAACCTGAACGGAATATTTCACTTCGGTTGTGTTTGTGGCTTTATATAAGCCAAAATATGATGCAATAATCTCTGCTTCGGCTTTTGCTATGCCTTGCAGATTTTCATCGTTTAAAAGCCATTGTGTTGCTTTGGTGTTTGTATGGAAACTATGTTCAAGAATTATGCAAGGAACACCAACGGCGGTTGCTCCACGAATGATGCCGTAATAATCACCATTGTTTCCTTTTCTCGTTTGCACTTGTGCCTTTTGCTTCGTTCCCATCATCTTGGCAACGCATTCTGCGAGAAGTTTTCCAAGTGCCGTTGCAGATCCGTTCAATGGAACATATGCAACCGGATAATCAACCGATTCATTGGCAGAACTTCCAACCGCATTTGAATGAATCGAGAGAAGCAAATCACAACCTTTTGAAGATTGCCCACGCTGAACAACACCGAGATCCTTTTTCTGTTCGGCTCTTGTTTGCAGTACAGTAAAACCGAATCTTTCAAGGTAGTATTTCAACCACCCTTGAAGCTTCCAGTTCATTTCGCTTTCATAATAGGTCTTGATGCAAGGCGATTGGTTGTACTTGGCATAATGTCCGGCATCGAGCATTATTTTGATTGCCATTACGCATCACCTTCTTCTTCGACAGTTTTGTTATACTGTGCGTTGCTTATTCCAAGGATAACACCGAGGAATGTGTCAAGTGCGGTTATTGTACCAACAACTTCTTCGCCAAAGGGAAAACCCCATATTCCCGCAAGTGCAAAATAGAGTGTTCCGAGTGCCGGAAGAAGATATAATGCAACCCACTTCAAGACATCATAAGCTTTGTTTGATAGTTTCATTGTTTTTGCTCCTTTCATTTATGTCATTTATGAAAATTTTCCAAATCATTTATGCGATGATTTGCAACCTTCATTTCTTCTTCAAAAACCGCTTTGTCTTTTTCAAGTTCAAAAACACGTTCGATGACATTGTTGTGCTTTTCAACTTTCTTTTCCAATTGTTCGATTCTGTAATTTACCAATTTTTGACTTGTGACGATACCGCCAAATGTACCGAATAGTGTACCGGCAAATGATATCAACGCAATCACAATTGTGTTATCCATTCCGTTCTCCCTTTTATATCTCTGTGATATTTAATGTTCCGTTATCATTTACCGATAACAGAAATTTTTTCGTTGATGTGCAAAGCACGATGCCATCGTCAAACCTTCCCACACCGCCACGCACTCGCAAGGCTTCTCCTTCTTCCGGAAATTCATTGATTCCAACGGCATTCTTTTCCGTATCGATGAACAAGGGAAATTTACCTTTTGCAAGTGTGAATTCCTTTGTGTCACTACCAAACGCATCGGCAACAGTTATTTTGAACACAAACGATTTTTCTTTATCGAGCGAAAGTGTGTATTCTTTTCGGTTCGTTGCTTCTGCCGGTGAACCATAACTTCCACCGCTTTCCGCATATTGATATTGAATAATGTTTATAGTGTTTTTGCCATCCACCGAAGATATCGATGCATCTATTGTCAGGTGCGTTTCATCTTGGTAATTGTTCACCCTTTGGATTGATGCCGTGAATGTTGGCGGTTGCCACGCAATAACAGTAATTTCTTTTTCTGCTTGTGTTATATTACCTCTGCTATCTTCAACGGACATTACCAACGTTATATTTTGGCTTGAATTTATCACACCGAAGCTGACAGTTCCGCTTTTGGTTGCGGTCTTTTTAACACCATTCAATTCAAGTGTGTATTTTGTTATGGTTGCACCCTTTTTGCCAACCGCTTCACCGAAGGTGACGGAAAGTGAAGATTTGTTTTGCACAATCTTTTGGTCATCACTTGCAACACCACTAATGATACGAAGAATGTTATTCGTATCGGTGTATGATATTTGCGAATCGTCAAAATCCGGTGATGCGTTCCAGATGCTCAATGTTTTCGCCAATGTCGAATGGAATGTCACCCCATCAACAACAGTTTTAACAAAGAACATAACAGTTCGTGTGTTTTCTGCCGTTGCATTTCGCAAAACATTTCTTTCGGCTTCGGTTAGTGTGAATGTGTAGCTTGTACCGGTCTTTGATATTGCCCTATATGCCACATCGTCTTTGCTTCCGGTCAAAGATATACACGCTTCAAGACTCGTCACACTTGCTCCAGCCGGATTTGTGTATGTTATGGTTGGATTTTGTTCATCGGTGAAGTTCGGTGCGGTCAAAATCGTTGCTCCGGTAGGACTTACCGCCAAAGTTAATGGCTTTGTTGTTGCCCTAACTTTCCCCATCTCCACATCATAAATTTCCGCCCAAAAAGATGTTGTTCCGCTCGTCTTATTGGCTACTGTGTACCATCCGGTTGTGCCGTCATAACTCCAACCTTTTGTTGTGTTATATGGTTTTGCCTGAATGTTATATTGCACACCATTCACATATAAACGCAACTGCAATGTATCATAGTACCACGAAGAGGATTTTCCCAACCATATTTTCCAATAGAAACGATATTGCATATCTGCACCGCTTCTTTGGTATTCATATTGTAAAGTCCAATATGCTACCGGTTCACTTAACCATTGAACCGAATTAATTATATCTGTCATATTCCATCACCCCTATATCGCAACGAAGCCGACACCAACATTGTCCGTTGTTGACACCGGAACGATTTTGATATGACCGGCAATCTTGATTTCGCCTTCAACTTCTGCTTTCCTCATATGGAACACTTCGCCATCTGCCCAATACACCTTATGCCCTTGGACATCGTAACCAACGAAGCCATCTTCGGCATTCAGCTTCACATAGTCACCATTCTTTGCATAAACTGTCAAGCCATCTTTGTCCATCAAAGCAATCAAAGTGTTTGTTTCATCGTACAGTTCGAATGTACCGCTTGAATTTGCGATGCCACCCAGCTTCAAAGTACCGCCCTTGATAAGTGATGCCGTTAAGTTGATGACATTGATGTTATCCATATTCAATGTGTTGTCTAATGTCCACGCACTTTTGAATGTGCCGTTGATTCCTTGGTTGGTGAAGCCGATACCACCGCTTGAAATCTTCAAAACATTTCTTGCGGATTCTTTCGGCAAGGTGTCAACAACCAATATTTTGTCACCCTCGTTCAGCACATAGGAATTGCCAAGGACATTGTTGATTGTAGCGGTTGCTTTTTCAAGTTCGCCTTGCAATAATGTTTGCGATTCTTTCACCGCTTCTTCGGTGTGTTTGTTTGCTTCTTCTGTGATGGTTTGGGATAACTTTTTCAACTCTTTTTTGAAGTTTCCAAATTGAATATTGGTGTATTTCTTGCGTATCGCATCATATTTCACCGATATTACTTCCGTGAGGATGTCAACCTTGCATTGCGGATGCTTAACGTGGATAATATCACCGACATCACTCACATTGTCGATGTTGGCGGTCACGGAATAATTGACTTTCGGCATTTTATGTTCCGCAAGGTAGTTTTCCGCTTGTCCACGCAACCAATTTTTGATTGCTTCGTTGTAGGCATCTTCGTTTTCAAAGTCCTCTATGTTCAAATCGTTATCGAATTTAACTGTTTTCGTGTATGGTATATCATACAAATCTTCTTCAGCTTCGATGTAAACCTCATCAAGCAATATCGCAACGCTTCCGTTGGTTGTTGATGGCAACAATTTGGTGCATACTTCATCCCAATTTTCATCGATTTGCATATCGGTGATGTTTTTGCCTATTTTCAGCAATACACCTCTATCTTCACCGACTTTGTTTTTGATTCCAAGCACCCAATTGTCACGATACCAATGACCGCCATATCTGTCCGCACTCAAAAACAGTTCGTACATCTCAAAAAGCGTTCTTCTCACGGCTCTTGTGGAGCATAATGTGGGGATATCACTCAATGTTGTAAATGGGGAAGGGATGTCGGTGCTGGTGTTGAAGTGGTCAAGTGCATCGTTGCAATTCTTATTCACCGCATAGGCATCTTTGATGATGTAGTTCTTGGCATCGTATGATAGATGCCAAGCCTTCACCAATATTTTGTTATTTTTTACTGTTGGATTGGAAATGCGGAAGCCTTGAACACCCCAAGGTGAAGGAATCCGCAAAATCATTCCGTTTTGATAGAAATCAATGTTTTCGATTGTGTCTTGAAGTTCGGCATAATAATCACCATTATCTTCTTTGGTGATTTCTGCCCTCAACGGATGCAGAACCTTGATGCCGTTATGGTTGAAAAGTCTTTCATTTCCGTCATACACTTTAATCATCAAAGCCACCTACTTCTTGGAAGAATTCTAATGCTTTCAACATAGCCTGACCATTCGATTGTGTTTTTGTTCGGTTGCAAAATAGGGAATTCGCCGTTCATATTGCGGTTTTTAAGCACCGCACCGAGATATGCATCCTCTTTTTCGCTATCGATATACACTTCGTTTTCGCCTTCAGGGAAGGTGTATGAGAATGTTCCTACACCATTGACCGAAACCTCAACAGTTCCGCTTCCTTTCAGCAATATCAAAGGTCTGCTTGATTCTAAACCTTCATTGAATACCTCAAAAGGCTTGAAATATTCAACTTCCATATATGCATCATCTCCGCTTGATATGGTTGTTGTTCCTTTTGCGGTTTGCAACGCTTTAAATTCTGCGATATCTTCTGCCGATAGTGTTATTTCGTTTGGTGTTTCCAAAGCATAAGTGACAGTTGGATTGTTGGCTTTCAACCAATTTTGAAAATCTAACGCTGACATATTTGCAACACCTTCAGGACGGAAAAGGATTCTATACTGTGTACCGGTTGAAACCCTTCTAACTTGATGCCCAATGTAGTTTGTGCTTGTTGCAATTTTAGTCGGCTCAAAATGTGAACACAATGAAAATCCTTCATTGTCAATCGTATGTGGTCGAGTTGATATAACGTTCGCATCCATCGCATAGAAAAATGCGTTTGAATCACCCGTACCACCTAAAGGTGAAATTGCTTCAGTTCCTTTGAATGTTATTGTGTGAGTTCTCTTTATCAACACACCACGTTCAAAATCGATTTCATCACGCATCCATTGTTGTCCGTTTTCGTCTGTGTAATTTCCACCGCTTGATACCTGAACACCGCATAGTCCGTTTTGTGTGGTTGTTATGAGTTGTTGTGGTTTGATGTATGGTTGATAGGGCAAGGCGGTTGAGCCTTTGTTGAGTCTGGGATGAACGGTTTCGTTGTTTACGGTCGTGCCTTTCAACACCACTAAATAACAAAGCATACCTATATAAGTATCTTTATAAATACCACCATACGCAGTGTTGTTCTTGGTCATCCAAGCCTTATCTATGCCATCTTCATACACATTACACGCCAACACGATGTTGTCAGTTTTACCATCGAATATATAAGCGTTATTGACGGCAACCCCATCAGGAACGGCACTTGCGTTAGAATACAGTAAGAATACGGCATTGTCTGTGGCTTTTCCGGTAACTGTTACGCTTCCATCACCATTGTCCGTGAAGGTTATGCCCCTTTCCGTCTTGGTCGTTTCGTGATACGGATAAGGGAGCAAGTTTGCTCCCTCAACATTCGTCAAAACGCACTCTTGTCCGTTGGTGTATGGTCTGTATGCGATGGCGGTTGTGCCTTCATTGAGCATTGCTATATCAATCTTTGATAAAGACACACAAAGGCGAACGTATTTCGCACCGCTTGGAGCTATCAATGACTTTTCGGTGTTTTGACTAACGAAGGTTGAAGTTGTCGGTGTTTTGTTGTCGGTGTAAAAATTGCACCAACTTACGTTTTGTGTTGAATAGGCAAAGCCTTCCTTCACCGATATTGCTTCGCTATAACAATATGTGGCATCAGCATAAGATGCTCCACCGCTTCCAAGTCCTTGACCGCTTACAATTTCGTTTTTGTTGAACAAGTTCGCCCCACTAACATTCTCCAAAGGTATAGGAGCATCTTGTGTCGGTGTTCCGTTCTGCGTGGTTTTGCCATATACATTGAGTGCGTGAACGTTTGCTTTCCCACTCTCAAATGACAGTTCCGTGCCTGATGCGGTTGCGGTTTCCGTTTCCGTCATCGTTTCGTCTTTTTTATACTTGAATGGCTGACATAAGAAGGTCACTTTTGCTTTTCTGTACCGAACGAGCCTTTCAAAGTCTATCTTGTCAACGATTGATGCTTTATAAACCTTGTCAGGCTCGTTGCTGAATACAAGTTCGCCTTCGCCACTAAAGTATTTGATTATTTTGTTGATGTCATATTGCCCATATAAACCGACAACGATGCTTTTGTTGTATGATGAAGACCCCAATTCTTCAATAACCGCACCATCTCTGCCATCGATGGCGGTTTGTCTTGTCCTCATTGCCGGTTTTGTGATGGGAGGTAATTCGCTAATGAGCAACCCATCCAAAGTGGTGCTTGATACACCTTTAAATATAATATTGTTCATTATGCGAACACCGACCTTTCGATTGTATTTGTAATGAATCCGCCCATTTCTCTGTCATCCATAACAACCTTGACTTCGGTCAACGCTTGTTTGAACGCTGAAACCATCATTTCGTATGTTGACATCGAAGATGTGGCAGAACCGAGGTTCATTTTTGTGTTGATGTCGGCATCAAATTCCGTTGGTATTGCGTTTGCCATATCTGCGGAAACATCAGCCATTGTATCGTCAAAGCCTTCGCCCAAACCCAATGCAAGGTTTTTACCAACTTCGTCTTTGAATACTGTTGACGGAGAATGAATGCCGAAAATTTTCTTGATACCGCCAACCACTCCATCAAATAATGCCTTACACGCATCCCATATTCTTTCAGGATTCAGCAAACCTTCGAAAAGTCCGGCAAGTAATTGTCCACCAGCTTTTATGAGTTGAGGAATTGCTTTGATAAGTCCGCCCACCAATTGAATTGTCAATGTGATACCCATTTCTATCAATTTTGGCATATTTTCATTAATAGCAGATAGCAATTTATTGATGATGACCGGTGCCTTTTCTATCAAAATCGGCAAGGCTTCAAGAAGTCCATCCATCAAACCGAATAGCAAATCAATTCCGGCATCAATTATGAGGTCGATATTGTCAATCAAAGTTTCAACCAAATTCAACAACGCATCAATTGCCAAAGGTATCAAGTCCGGTAGCATTGATGCAATACCTTGAATCAAAGAAACGAGCATTTTAATTCCCATATCCAAAAGCATCGGCAGATTTTCCAAGATTGTTTTTGTCAACATTTCAATGACCGATAAAATTACCGGCATAATCTCACCCAAATTTGACGATATACCGGAAAGCAAAGAAGAAAGCATTGCCAACCCTTCGCTCATTATCGTGGGCAAGTTCTGTGCAATAACATCAATCAAAGTGGATATAATTTGCGATGCTAAAGCAACGAGTTCAGGCAACATCGTGCTGACATTTTCAATCATTGCCGACACTTGTTCTTGAATCATTGTCATTGCACCTTCGATTCCACCTTCGTCACCTGAAATTATGGCGGATAAAAGTCCATTGAACGAACCAGCCAAGCCATTCACACCTTCAAGTGCGGATGTCATTGCCGGAGCGAATGCCGAAGCTAAAATATTACCGGTTGACGATGTTGTGCTACTGAATATCTGCATTTGGTCATCAAAAGCACCTAACGCTTCCAAGCCTTCACCGCCAAGAACCGCACCCATATCAACCGCCTTTTGTGAGTATTCGGCAACACCTTCGCTTCCCATCTCGATGATGGTGTTGAGTTCTCTTGCCGACTTGCCCAAGATTTCCATTCCAAGGGCATCCCTCTCGGTTTCGTTCTCCATTTCTTTCAAGGCATCGATGACTTCCCAATAGACAGTTTCACCATCTCGCATATTACCTTCGGCATCATATACCGATACACCCAGCTTTGCGTATGCTTTTGTCATTGCGTTCATCTGTGGCTCAACCGCTTTTGATGCAACTGCAACATTGCCTTGTGCCGTTTTCAATTTTATCTGTGCGTTTTCTAATGCGAGTGATGCTTTTTGTGCTTGTGCAGAACCTTCACCATATTTCTTGACCGCTTCGGTGTAGTCAATTTGTGCCTTTGCCACACCATTTGTTGCGATTTCGGCATCTGCTTGTGCTTTTGCGAGTTTTGCCATATCCACCGATGCTTCTGCTGACATATTTTGAACAGTTGACATCGACTTGATGTTCTTGGACATTGATTTTGTCAATGTTTCCATCGATACATCGGTGAGTTCAGCCACCGCATTGTATTTTTCAAGTGCATCGGTTGATAGTCCGGTTTGTGCGGATAATGTCAATATGTTGTCGGCATATTCCGCTCCGGCTGATAGGCTTTCACTCATTGCACCGCCAATGGCACTTATTCCGTTTGCGAGTGCTTGTAAACCGCCTTTGATGGCATCACTAATCAAATTCGCCTTGATGATGTCACCCAACGATAATGCCTTGTCACCGCTTTTCTCGGCTTCTTCACCGAAATCTTCAACCGCTTCCGCTTCTTCTTTCGTTCCTGACACCGCTTCTTCCATCGTTTTTGCATTGGTTTCAACTTCACGATTCAGTTTGTTCAAGTCCGCTTGTGCGTTGTTGAGTTCGGTTTGCCATTTCTTTGTAGTTTCGCTATTTTCACCGGTTTCTTCCTTTGACTTTGCAAGTGCATCTTTTAACACATTGACTTTCTTTTCTTGCTCGTCTATTTTCTTGTTGAGAACATCGTTTTGTGCCGAAAGGTTTTCAACCGATTTATCGTTGTTATCATACTCTGATGTCACGGCTTTCATTTCGCTATTCAGCACTTTCAAATTGCTCGATATCTCACTCAACGCTTTTCTGTATTCGCTTTCACCGGTCAATTTGACAGTTCCGCCGAAACTACTCATAGCATACCCCCCTTTCCTTTTTAGTCAGGCAGAAATTCGCCTTGATGGTCGATATATTCTTCCAATTCACGATAACTTCTGCCACTCAAATTGAAATCATAATTGTTTTTATAATGTTTATACATTTGCATCAGCCTTTTGAATGTCATTCTGCCGACTTCTTTGTCCGTATATCCCAAAAGGCAATGCCCTATAAAGTAAAGCCACGAAAAATCAATGTCGGCTGAAGTTTCTTCGTGGATTACACGTTTTTTTCGTTGTTATCTGTTTTTGTTGATGCAATCGTGATGTCTTGGATTGCTTTCACAATGTTATCGATGCCCACCTCGGTCATAATTCTGCCGATTTGCTTTGCATTCAGCATCGGTTCGTTTGTGCCTTGTTCTTCGTTCAGCATATCGATGGCTTCGTTTATCATCGCAAGAACACCAACCTTCAAGTCTTTGACTTTGGCTTCGCCACTTCCTTGTGTGATTCTGCCCCACTCATCGAGCGAACCATATTTTTCTTGGATTTCTTCCATTACATTCAGGTTGAATGCAAGAGGATAATTCTTCTTTTCTGTTTCTATGTAAACAATCGTATTCTTCATTGTTTTTCTCCTTTTGAAACAAGAAAGGCAGATTTTTCATCTGCCTTCTTTTTCGTTCTTATTATGTTGCCGGTGTCAAGCAACTGTCGAGGTATGCTTCCGCTTCGGCTTCGGTTGCGAATGTTTGGTGCTTCTCCCAAGTTCCGGCGGTCATTCCGTTGAATTCTTTATCCAAGGGATAGACAGTACACTCGATTGCCGTTGTACCGAATTCAACGCTTTCGCCCCTTGTTTTTGCATCGGTGGTTATCTTGGTGAATTTCACTCTGGGGAAGAATTCAACCTTGTATTTCTTCACACCGCCAATCATCTTCGTTACGATGTGACCATAGCCGAATTCAGGAGCGGTGTCACCAATGTTTTGGACAACCTCACCCTCGGTGACAGTATTGCCCATAAATTCAGCATCACGCTCATCTTCATCGTGTGCTACTGTGATTGCAAGAGAACCTTTCTTGAACGAGTAATCCGTTTCAGCAAGGCAATCGTCTGCATAGAGTTCTGCGGAGTTGTATTCGGCAGAAAATTTCTCGTCAATTACTTTTTCAAGCAAAGGCACTTTGGTGTCCGTTAAAGGTGCGTATTTCTTACCATCGGCATCAAATTTGTTGTATTTGGCTTTCTTATAACCTATTCTTGCCATTCTATGTTCCTCTCTTTCTCAAACGAGATGGTTTTGTGGTATAGTTCGGTTTCTTCTTCGTACATTTCCGTACTGTCACCAACCCACAACCATCCGTTGGCTTTCATAATTCGTTTAATTTCAGTTATCACATTCAAATAATTGCTATTACTATACACATCAACATCTACTGAAAAAACGCTATATAATGGCTCGTCATCGGCACTCAACACCGGTGTTTCTGCCGTGATTGTCCACACCACAAAGGTCAGTTCTTCGCCTTTATATTTTAGATGTGCCGTTGGCACGGATTTTCCGTCAACGTTTATTGATTCACCGAATATTTCTTTCAATTCTTCGTTCATTGGTCATCATCCTTGATATATCGGTTTTGCACTTCAAGCATAGCCTTTTCGATTTCTTTTTTTGAAAACGCTTTGCGGAAGAACGGCTTCTTTTGTTCACCTTTTGATGTTCCGTATTCTCTTGCCATCGCAATCAACGGAATCGGTTTACCTTTTGGATATTGTTTTGTCGGCTCTCCGTCATATCCATAAAAGCCGATGTGAACATTGATGCCATCATCCGTTGGTGTGTTATATACTTTGGTTATCTTCAAACCCTTCAGCAATGTTTCCGTTCTCGCAAACACTTTGCCGATGTTTGACACAACTTTTTTATATACAACTTCCGCTCCGGCTCTGCACATCTCACCCATCATCTGCGGTGTGTTCGTTTCCAATTCATCAAAAACTTTCATCAAATCGTTGGGAAGTTCTGCATTGAATTTTGCCATTATTTCGTGACTTCCTTTGCTTGTATTTCAAGTTCAATGTTTGCTTCATCCACGTTGTTTAAATACTCGATTTTATAATCTTTTCCGTTGTAGCGAATCAACATATCCCTTGTTATTTTTGTTTTGGGAAAACGAATTGTGAAGTTCGTGAAGGCTTTTTCAAAATCGGTGTTGCTTGTTATAAGCGTGAACCCTTTTGTGGTTTTGACTTTTGCCCAAGGTCGAAGGATGACAGTTTCAGTTTTTGTCCTGAAACCGCCACCATCTTCCTTTTCGGTTATTTGGTAGATTGTTATGCGTTTATTATATTCACCGGCATTTATCACAGATTGTTCCTTGTGTGCATATCCAAGATGGTTTGCACTACCTTGTTCACATTCCCCTTGTCAATATACATCGTTCGGTTGTCATACATATCCTGACATAGAACAAGTACCGCCAAAACGAGGTCAGCATATTCGTCAAGGTCATCAAGTCCGGTGTAGTTTTTAATATAATCTTTCGCAACTGTTAAGAATGTGGATAACTGTTTTTCTTCGGCTTCACCGATTTCATCCAAATGGATATATTCGGCAATGTCATTGATGGTGATTTCGCTCACCTTGTTAATCATATTTTATTCCCCCTTTTTAAGAGGTTTTTTCGCTTTCGGTTTTTCTATCGGTTCGATATATCCGGCACGGAGAAGGTCATCAACGATGTATTTATCGTTGATTTCCTTCACCTCACCTTTGGACATACTGACAAGACCGGAAAAACTAACTTTAGCTTTGTATTTCATTTTTAAGCCATTGTGAGTTTCGCAATTTTTTGCTCGTTCTCAACCTTTGCATCGAATTCAACCCAAGCGTTGATGCCGATTGCGTGTTGAGTTGCGAATCTCTCACGAAGTACTTGAAGTTCAAGTGCATCGTCACGTTGTTTGAGTGCAAGTCCGGAATAATCACCGAAGTAAATTACATCAGCACCGGTTGCGATTTCAGGCATATTGTCACTAACTTCAACGGGATATCCAAGGAGATAGCCATCGAATTCGCCACTCAAATCGTCACGGAAGATGAATCTTTCTTCACCATCTTTGAGAAGTTCGATTGCGGTCAATGTGTCGTTGGACATAATCCATTTTGCGTTCTTGCGGAATGCTTTCTTTACTTTGTTCTTCAACTTGATAAGTTCATCTGCGGTGATTGCGGTTGCGGATGCCGAAGCAACGGAAAGTTTAACACCGGAAAGACCGGCAACCTTGCCATCTGTACCGATAAGGCATTCCTTCTCCATAAATCTTGCAACTGTTTCAGCCATAAGGTTGACGATTTTGTTTTCAAGGTCGATGTCTGTGTTTGCAACAAGGCTCTTGGACACCTTAACCAATGCACCGGCAAGGAAATTGCCGAGGTTTACGGATGTGAATTTGCCGACTTTGCTTTCAAGTTCGGTGAATTCTTCTGCATAAGCCATTGTGATGTCAGCCGAACCATCTGCTCCATATAACGGAATAGCAAGGTCACCTTTGGTGTTGTACTTTGTAGCACCGGAAAGGATGCTTGACATATCGTATGCCTTTGTAATGACTTTCTTTGCAATAGTCTTGGGGATTATTGCACCATTTGTTCCTTGTGCAAGATTTGCATCTGCTCTGTTTTCAAGCACTCCACGCACATAGTCGCAGAATTGTTTGCTCTCACGGATTTCGATTTCGTTTCTTTGTTCTGTTTTGTTCATTTCTCTGTTCTCCTTTTCGATTTGATTGTCGATATTTTTGATTTCGTTTTCGCAGTTTGTGAATGTGTTTTCTTCGGCTTCGGTCAACGCTCTTTTTTCCGTCTTTGCGGTTTCAAGAATGCTTTCCATCTGTGCCTGAAGGTCAACACGCTTTTCTTCAAGTGCTTTAAGATTCATTTTGGTTCTCCTTTTATTTTTTGATATCGGCTATCCTTTTTTCGAATGCCGAATAGTCAATCGAACGATTTTCTTCGTTCTTTTCTTCAACATTTTCTTCCGGTTCTGCTTCCGGTTCTGCTTGTGGATCAGCTTCCGGCTCTGTTTCCGGTTCGGCTTTTTGCTCTTTCAACGCTTCGATAACTTTTTTAGCAACAACCTCGGCAAGTTCTTCAATGCTGATGTTTTGTTCGCCCTCTGCCGTTGGTGTTTCTTCGCCATCAACAAATGCATCTGCTCTTATCTCGACCATCCTTGCACCCCCTTCCCTTGATTCAATGCTTGTTCCGTAATAAGCCGGACTTTTTGTGTCATCCAATATGGAAACTTCAATGAGATCCATATCGGTGACAGTTCGAATTTGGTTTTCCCCCTCTTCGGTGATTTCGTCATCGTTGGCAATAAAACCAAAACTCCATCCGGACAATTTTCCTTCTCTCGCTTTTTGCACAACCTCTTGGTCGGTGATGGTGATATCGGCTTTCAAGCCGATATTATCTTCTTCAAGAATTGCACTTCCATCTTCTGTGGATGCGAGAACCCTTTCGGCTTTGTGATTCAACAACACAAGCACTTTGTTTCTTTTCAAGGCTTTGCGGAACACCCCAGCCTTGATGCGTTCAAAGAATGTCATTATCTTTCCGTGTAATGTTTCACGAATCGGTTTTGACAATCTCTCAACTGCATTGACATATCCGGTAATGCGGACACTATCCGCACGAATGTCAATATTCATTTCTGCTTACCCCCTCACGATGCGTTATAATGCGTTTAAATCGTTTTTATTTTTGTGTGAGCAAATATTCGTATTACGCAACAACTTCGTTGTTCGGTGCGGTTTCTTGCGGAATTTCGGCATCTGTGTTTGATTCTCCACCCATTTGAACGAATGTGTTTGTGTTCGGTGTGTAGATCGTGCCGGTTTTGGTGTTCAAGAGAACATCACCCAAGCCAAGATTGATAACATCCAAGCCTTCAAGGGCATCATCATCTTCCATATAACGAATTTCGTTTCGTGTTTTGAAGCCTGATTCAATGGCAATTTTGTATGCATCATATCGTTCTTTCAAAGATCCACGATATAATTCCTTTGTGTCAGGTGCAAAATAATAGGACTTCTTTTCTTTTTCAAGAAGGAAGTCCCTATTTAATGCGGTTGCGAATGCGGTTGCAATCGGCATTATTGCGTTTTTGATTGTTTCTTCGTATGTCGCACCGATGTGGAAGATGTTCTTGATGATATCGTTAAATGTGATATCTTTTGCATTGATTTCGTTCTCTTTGGAAGTGTTCGATGCTTCTTGGAATTCCATACCATCGTTCAAAATAACTGTGTTTGCGTTTCCGGCGTAATATTTTTCCCACGCTTCACGCAATGCTTCAATTGCTTTGGCATCCAAGTGTTTCTGCGATTTGATAAATCCTTTTCTGCTTCCGCCGGTAACTGTCAAATCGTAGTCATAACACAAACGCTTGAATGCGGTTTGCAATGCCTTACTAATTTCTTCCGTTAAGCCTTTGCCTGAAGCACCATCCTTTGTGTTTCGCAACAGTTTGATGAATTGATAGTCTTTGTATGTTCCGGCATCGACCATCAATGTGTAATCTTTATAGATGGCATTTGTGTTTTTGTTGATGGTCACTTTGTCGCAATCAACATAATACAAAGCGTTGAACTTGTTTCCAATCTTACCGATGAAGGCATAACCGCCTTTACCGAGTAAATAATCTTCGCACATTGCCTTTTTGAATTGGAAGCCATCGAGTTTATCCTTTGTATCATCGTTGATGATTGACACCCTCTCGTCTGCAACCTCTTCGGTGACTTTCTTTCCGTCTTTCACGCTTTCTTTGTAAAGCTTAAACGGAATCTGTGCAAATGTGTTGCATATAAAATCAACGCATCCGGCAACGCTTGGAATCGCAAGTGTTGATTCTCTGTCAATGGTGATGCCGTTGAGCATTGCCCTCAAAAGAAGGTCATCTGTTCTGTTTTCATCAAGGATTGTTTCTCGTTTTTGTTTGTTGAACCATCCCATATATTCGCCCCTTTCTAAAATGTTTGTACTATGAAATTATCTTCAAACAATACATCTTGCTGGAGAAGGTATAAGGCATTGAGCATCCCCATCACCATATCCACCTTTCCGTTTGATTTCTTTTTATGAATGTATCTGTTCATATTCGTGTCGAATGTGCATCTTGCATTTTCGAAGTTGATTTCCAATAAAGCATTCGGCTCATATTGGAATTCTTTATTTACTATTTTTTCATATAGCAATTTTGTCGGCTGATGCAAAGTGTCACTATGCTGACGGATTTGAATGCAGTTGATTGGATGGTGCTTGTCATCGATGCCACGCTCCCATTTTTGAGCAGATGACAAAGCATTGAATCGGTCATATCCCAACGCTTTGATATGCACACCATATTTTTCTTCGATGTGGAACACGAAATCTTCTATCACACCATAGTCAACAGTTTTGTTTCCACAAGCAACGCATTTCATTGCTTCGATGAATCTTCTATAATCCACCTTTTCGAATTGGCTCTTTTCTTCGATTCGCCCTTCCGGAATGAATGCAATCGAATCTGCCATTATAATTCCGTCTTGCTCCGCCACCATCGACACGGCACAGTTATCGTTCGACATAGCAAGGTCAACACCGATATATACATCTCGGTCTTTCCAATCAATATGGCTGACTTTGCATTGCATAACATCGTTGATGTCAACGAACGCTTCTGTTCCAGCACCTTGATATATGATGTTGCAATGCTTTGTCAAAAAGTTTTCTCTTGCCGATTCAATTGCAACGGCTCTTGCTCTTTTCTTCAAGAGGTCATCCCATATTTCCGGAATCTCCAAAGCCACCGGATTTGAATGCTTCAAGATTTGGTCATCGGTTGTCCAATTCTTTGGATTGTCCGGTTCATAAAGCAAAGCGAAAACAGTTTCGTCAGGCTCGATGCCATCTAAAACCCTTTTCGCATAGTTCACTTCATCTTCAAATGGATTGTTTATCGTTGGATATTTCGTTGAAATGATACATCCCAGCTTGTTGAGGATGTTTAATTGTCCGCTTCGCATTGATTCGATTGCATAGGAATTCGGCAACGCTCCAACCTCATCAGCAAGAAAAACATTCGGCAACTTACCATCAAGCCTTGATGAAGAATAATTCAACGGAAAGTATTTACTTTCGGTCAGGTTGAATTGGATATAATCACGCAACAACCGGAATCTCGGTGTGTCATTGTGCATATATATCAGCGGTGATGACCGCAATGTTTCTTCGATTGCGGTTTTAACCTCTCTTGACAACGAACCATCAGGTGCAACTGAATAAAACTTCGAATATTTCGGTTCAAGCAAGAACAACAAAATAAAAACTGTTGCAATGGTATATGTTTTGAAATTCTTTCTGCATATTTCAAGAATGGCGGTTTCGTATCTGCGTTTCTTTGTATTGGTTCGGTGAACAACACCCAACACCGATATATAAAACAACCATTGATATCCGCAAGTGCATTCATAAAGGCTTCGCCCAGCTTTCAAGCCTTTGGGCATCACCAATATTTTTAGCACATTTTCAATCTGTTTGACTTTGTTTTCATCAAGGAAATATTTTTCATCTTTGCCATCTGCAATCTTTATGAATACACGGCATTGCTTTTTTACATACTTCGGTACATCCTTTGACTTGACCGCCCATTTCGCATATTCATATGCTTTGTTCATTTTATTTCGTTATCCCCAAAGCACGAAGCAATTCATCTTCGCCATCGTTTTCATCTTCGCCGTTCCGCAACGATTTGATTATCTTGATAAGTGTTGCGACAGTTTGGTTTGCCGATGTGCAAGTTTTGTTGTATTCACCGATGGCCGGATGTGTATATACATTTTCTCTGCCTTTGACATATTCTTTTGTAACCAACGCACCATCTTCTTTTATTTTCTTTTGAAGGTCGGTGAGGATTTTTAATTGTACTTGATACCTTTGAAATGTGGTGAGGAAAAGGAAGTTCTGTTCTACACCATATTTTTCGGCAATTTCAATTATTTCTTCCGCTTGTTTTTGTATATCTAATGATTTAGCCATTACATCACCTTTTTAGGATATGGTAGTGTTTCTTTCAACCATTGCTTTCGTAATTTTTTATTGAAACAATAAATATATCGATGTTTCCCTTTTGAAATGAATTCTGTTGCGTTTTTATCAAGATTTTCACGCACCCATTGCAACGATTGTGTGCCACCCATAGAACCAATTGTGCGAGGATGCGTTTTCTTTCCGTTAATAACAAATGCACTTCGTGTATTTTCGTTCATTCTGCCTAAATATAACCAATTGGTTGCTTGGTATATCGTTCCAGCGTGTTCTTGGTCGATATCGGCATAAGAAATCACCATTTGAATCAATGGATTTGCACGATGCAATTCTTTCAATGATGCCGAAACGCATTCGCTTGTGGTTTTTTGTTTTCCGTTCAATGCCACACGCACAAGTTCAAGGATTTCGCCTTGTGCCAAACCAAAAGGTTTGCCTATATTTGGTGTCGCACCGCCACCATAACAAATCACACCGCACCATTCGTCATCATCGTTATATACATTAAATCCGTATTGAACCGAAGGAACCGATTTTGCATAATGAAAATTCAAACAAGCATATTTTATTGCTTTAGCGTTCGCTATTGTCAACCTCATATCAATTGCACCGTAATTGTCGCATCGTCAATCAATTGTTTCAATTCATTTTCGATGTTTTGGTATTTTTTCATATCATCGAATGTGATTTTCACTTGGACTTTGCCTTCTTTTTCATCTTCTCTATCCAAATCGGTTTCATCAAAATCCATATCAATTTCGCCCAAATCAAAACCGAATTCTGTCATATCAATTGTTTCGATATCTTGCAATTCTATTTCTAACAACGATACATCGAAATCGGTGTTCATCGTCAATTTATTGTGTATGAGTATATATGCTTTTTTCTGTTCTTCGGTCAAATGTGTCAACCTGATACATTCAACTTCACCGACACCCATCTGTTTGAGTGCCATCCATCTGCCGTGTCCTTCGATGATGACATTGTTTTCGTCAACGGCAATAGGATCATTGAAACCACATTCTTTTATAGATGCAATGATTTGGTCAATCTGTTGTTGCGGATGTAATTTTGCATTATTTTCGTATGGTATCAATGAATTGACTTTTATTTTTTCAATTTGCATTGCATTTTCCTTTCCAAAAACCCCTTGTAAAATTTTCGTTGGTGTGTTCCGTTG
>JAEIGA010001963.1_pt1 | contig 32810 bp, 43 predicted proteins | sample 9270691 | NCBI WGS metagenome assembly JAEIGA01 (sample SAMN17057246, study PRJNA624740) | gut metagenome | biome: biome; isolation source: fecal sample | host: Bos grunniens | place: China: Xizang | collected 2019 | reverse complement strand
AGAATATTGGACGAAGCCATTCACGAGCTAAAATACAACGAGTTTGCCGACCTTTTTGAAGAAGAAATTCAAGAAGAAATCAGAAACTTCACCACAGATTGCATCTTTGAGTCGGATTTGGAACTACTATTCCCTGTGGAATATGTGGAAAACATTTCCGAACGTGTCGATTTGTATCGCAGACTCGACAACACCAAAGAAGAAGACAAACTTTTGGCACTCGAAAAAGAGTTGGAAGACCGTTTTGGAGCCATTCCAGAAGTAACAAAAGAACTGATAAATGTAGTGCGCCTGCGTCAAATAGGCATGCAACTTGGCATCGAAAAGCTAACGCTAAAAAACAAAAGACTCACAGCATATTTCATCAGCAATTTTGATTCTCCATACTATCAGTCTCCTATTTTCAACAAGATGCTCGAATACGCCCTAGCCAACTACAACACTTGCGTCTTCAAAGAAGACAAAGGCAAACGCCTACTCCAAATCGAGCCAATCAACTCGGTGAGCAAAGCGTTGGAGGTATTTAAAGGGAGTGGGTAACGTGTAGGGACAATGCGTGCATTGTCCGTTTTTTACAATTGTAGGATTCTGCAGTCCCTGACCGTAATATTTATTATAGTAACTACATGGCAGATATACAAGTTATTTAATCTATTTACAAATATTTACCGCTTTTTATTTAATCCATTAAACAAAATACACCATAAATATGTAAATAGATTAAATAATTTGGTTATTTTTCTTCCAACTCCAATGCTGGAATTACTTTTATATGGAGTACAACAATCCTCACCCCTATTCTCTTTCCCCTCGATTATGAAACATTTCCTTCTAAAAAGGAAACTTTTGTACATTTCTTTCCTTTTAAGAAGGAAAGATGCAAGTTTTAGTAACGGAGAATTAGAATTTTGTGGATTCACATTTTTTCAAAACTAATATTGGTACATATTCGATCCAACAAGTTCACCGTCTATATAAACTTCCCATGAAACGTTCCATACATTCTTATCTCCATCTTGTGTACGCCCACAATCTGAAATAACAACTTTAAAGTCTCTTGTGACCACGTCATTTACAATAGGAGCACCACATTGCTTTAATCTATTAAGAGACAATCCAAAGATAGCTTTGTAATTATACTTCAAATTATTCGTTTCAGAAGCCTTTGTTCCATTAGGAATATTGTGTTCCCCGATAAAATCATACTTTCCACCATGCCCAATCTTTGCATAACAGATGCATGAAGGATTCTTGCACCCTTTGGAGCAGGGAATGAATTTAAAGGTTTTGTTTCCATAAATCTTTGTTTTAAAATTAACTGAACTACATTATTTTCGCATATTGTGATTTAATTATTTTATCCATGTGTGGAATTCCAGTTTGCTTGATTTGCTCTATATTTCCTACAATAATCAGTTTTGATTTTGCTCTAGAAAATGCAACATTAAGTTTATTTGGATTAAATATGAAATCTGCCATCTCTTTTATATATTTTTCGTCACCTGCTGTAAGAGAGAAGATAATGACTTCTTTTTCCTGTCCTTGCATTTTATCCACTGTTTCGCTTACGATTAAATCTTTATGCTTTTCATCAATACATTTAGATTTTCTTATGCTTTTTCTAATGGCAGTTGCTTGTGCTCTGAAAGGCGATAATATTCCTATTTCACTAGCTTCTAGTCCCTTCTGAAGATATTCAGCAACAAGTCTTGTAATAAACTCGGTCTCTTTTTCAGAGTATTGCTTACCATTATTATCTTCTATATGCTTTATTAGCACTGGCGTGTCAAAACTATACAATGAGTCTGAACAAATAATTTTATTTCCATCGGTTTGATTATATGGTTTTAGTAAACCATCATAATATAGGTCTGAAACGAAATTACAAATTGTTTTGCACATCCTAAAACTAACATCAAGCATAGTGCAATTATCTTCAGTAATCAAACATTGAAAAACCGATTGTTTCATTTTATCGGAAATCTTATCTGACATTACAATTGGTGGAAGTTGTTTGTAATCACCTGCAAAAATTACTTTTTTAGCCTTTATCATACCCATCAGTGCAAGAGGGATTGTCATCTGTCCAGCCTCGTCTATTATAAGTGTATCGCATTCCAAGTCCCTTGCTTTGGAAGTGTAAAGACTGTGAGGAGTAAGTCCTATGCACCAACAATATTCAGTATTGTTAGCCGTATATGCGTTGACTGCAAACATATTATTTATTTCTTTATCCTCACCATTATACTTTATCACGCATTTAGGACTATTGTATTTAGGACCCACTTTATGTAAAGCAGCTGAATACGGTGGATGACTTTTAAGTGTTGCAATTAAAGCATTATTTATCGCTAAATGGTTTGGACCGATAACAATTACTTTATGCTTAAAGTAAGCCAGTTCTTCTAGGATAATATACGATAAAACAAATGACTTCCCAGTTCCAGGAGGACCTTGTATCAAATAATAATCTTTTGCTGCCAAACTTTTTATTATGGCTTCCCTTTGAGAATCTTGTAAATTTAGTTCAAAATTCTTAATAGTATCATCGACCTCTGCCTCTACTTCTGAAAGATTATTAAACTTAGGTTCTGACTTTATATTTAATATATTCCCTGTCCAGAATTCATTTTCCAAAGGTAATTCTAGAAGAAATTTATCATAAACATGCTTTCTTAAATCTAGACAATCCTTATCTAGGATAAGTGAAACATTGTAGAATCTATCTAGATAATTTGGCACATCAGGTGGAAATACTTCTAATATAATATCATCGCCTTCAAATCTATTTATTGCTCCTTTTAGAACGTCTAGATTGTTGCTTGTGTGAAGCCAAAGGCATTCTCCTTCTGAAAAATCAGATAAATTCTCTTTCACAATTATTTTAAATAAGTTCTTGCCTTCTGCATATCCAGAAAATTCTTTATCTAAATAAACATTTTCTATAGCTTTGCGTTTATGCACTCTTTCTTCGATAGTCAGTTTCATTAAGTCGTTCCACTTCTTTCTACTTTCTTCTGCCTCTAAGTTGAAGAAATCCGCAATATCTTTTCTAATTATCATACTCATTTTATTCAGCTTTATTAAATCTGTTGCAAAATAAGTTAATTTTCATAAATTTAAAATTCCATTGGCAACATTTTCATAAATTACTACTAAAATTCTAGACAAACATAACAACATTGCAATATGTAATTTTCCCGAATAAAGTTATATTACTTTTGCAATGTGAATTTTGCTATACGTCACAGATATTTTAATATTACTAAACAATAAAAATTAACCTGCATACGTTTGCAAATTTAACTTTAAATAAATAACTTTGTTATCCTTTTTTTAGAAGAAAAATATTAAAACATATAGATTATGCCATCATACATAAGAACACTTACAGTATTCTTCAATAATTCAATTGAACCCCACCAAGTTACTCAACTTAGAGGAGGAATTATCTCTTTAATAGGAGAATCAACAAACGGAGAAGTTAATACTCTGTTTCACAACCATATTGAAGATAAATTCCGTTTAGCATATCCACTTATACAATATAAACGCATATCAGGAAAGGCCGCTATTGTATGCTTACAAGAAGGATGCGACCAAATAAGCACCCTACTTTCTACAAATAATACAGAAATCACAATAGGAGATACACCTGTAAATTTAGAAATTTCAAAGATTATTCCACAACGTTTCATTTTCCAAACATGGAACACACAATACGCATATAGAATAAGGAGATGGTTGGCTTTAAATCCTGAGAACTACAACACATACCTACAAATGGAAGGTATTGCAGAAAAAATAAGTTTGCTAGAAAAAATTCTCACAGCAAACATTCTTTCATTTGCAAAAGGAATAGGAGTACATATTGAAAATAATATTGAATGCAAAATCACATCAATTAATGAACCATACTTTCCTACATATAAACAAACGAAACTTACTGCATTTGATGTTGAGTTTAAGACAAATGTATTTTTACCTAACTATATTGGTTTAGGGAAAAGTAGCAGTGTAGGATTTGGCATTGTAACATCTAAAAAGGACAATAAATAAAATACTATATATGAGACAACGAATATTTTTAGCAGCACTTCTGCACGACATTGGTAAATTTTACCAACGAGCAGATAAACCACTAAATAGTAAGAACGAGTTATCTACTAGTGTTAGAAATATGGTGGATTATGTATGTCCACAATATTTTAATGGCAATTACAAATATCAACACTCAATATGGACATTACAATTTCTAACAGAGATAGAAGACAAACTAAAACAAATACCTGGTTTTGAAGGCATTGATTTTTCTGAAGAGAATAAGAGAAATTCTATTTTCGCTTTATCGGCAAGTCACCACAAACCATCAACAAAACTACAAGCAATAGTAACACTTGCAGACTGGTGGAGTGCAGGTTCAGACCGTAGAGAAAATGATGAACAAGAAAATATGACTACCAATTATGGAAATACATATAATAGATTTCGTGAAACACCTCTTCATTCTATCTTTAATGAGGTAAATAAAGAAAAGAAGACAAATGCAAACGTAGCATTTGGATTAAAAGCACTGTCAATTAATGAAAATGACTTTTTCCCAAATATTGTTGCGAATAATGAAGGACGCTTATCACAAGATGAATACAACAATTTATGGAAACAATTTAAAGAAGAAATCAATAAACTACCTGTTTCTACATTTGAAATATTCAAAGAAAACCTTGTTTATCTATTAAAAAAATACACATGGTGTATTCCTTCTAGTACAATAGATATGGCAAATGTTAGTTTGTTTGATCACCTTAAAACTACAGCTGCATTTGCAGATTGCTTATATGAATATACAGAAGAGAATAAGGATTCATTCACATACGAAGGCAAACATATCAGAATTAATGAAGGGCACTATCCTGTTTTATTAGTGGGTGGAGATTTATCTGGTATCCAAAAATTCATTTACAACATAGCATCACGCAAAGCATCAAATAGTTTAAAAGGAAGAAGTTTCTACTTGCAATTGCTTATTGATACCATCATACTAAAAATCATACAACACAAAGATATAAACGCAAGCAGCGCACATGTTGTATACTCATCAGGTGGAAAATTCTATATGCTTTTACCAAATACTGAAAAAGTAAAAAAAGCAATAAGAGAGATTAAATTTATAGTAGATGAGGAATTGTTTGGAGAACACCAAGGTCAACTTATTTTCAACTTAAATTACGTACCATTTAATTACAATACAAGCAGAAAAGAAAAACCTTTTGAATCTAGTTTAAGAGAAAAAGAAAATCTAGAAATTGGACAACTTTGGCAACTTCTAGCAGAAAAATTAACCGAGCAAAAGACAAGACCATACAACAAGTACATAACAGAATATTTCGATGAACTATTTACTGTACAAACAGTTAACAACAAAGAGGGTGTCTGCGCTGTCACAGGAATCGAAGGTAAATGCATAGTTTTAGATAGCAAAATAGAAAAAGACAAACGAGTATAATCGCCAAAACGAAATATACAACTTTTTAAAACAAAACGTACATTTTTAGGGAAAGAGTAAAGGCAAGAGTCAGAGTGCGATTCTTGCCTTTTAAAATTTATTTAATTAGTCTTTAACCGTTATTTTTATAGGCTATTCCATACATCTTGAATACCTTTTGCACAATTATCCCAAGTGTAGTTTTGGGCAAGTTCACAAGCTTTAGCTCGCATAATTTCTTTCTCTTCTTCTGTCATATTTAAGAGTTTGTTCATTCCTTGAAGAATGCTGTGAACTGTTGTCCCACAATTTATCGCTACTTCATCTGTCAAGAACTCTCCCATACCGTCAACGAAAGAAGAACAAAGAATTGTTTTACCTCTTTGACCAGCAGAAAGTGCTTCTAATGCTACTAAACCAAAAGGTTCGTGAGTTGATGGCATTATTATCAAGTCTGCTGATGCCATAATATTACGTTTTTCTGCACCATATTTTGCTCCTAAATAATAAACTCTAGAATCTTCTTGTGCATTTAATTCACGAAGTTTATTTAACAATGCCTTATCACTTCCGTCTTCTCCACCAACGAAAATAAAATCTATGTCTGGTAATTTCTCTACACTATTCCAAATTGTTTGTACGTTTTTCATATTAGCAATTCTGCCAACATAAACAACTTTTATTTTATTAGCACCTGGCAAAAGATAATCTGTTTCTGCATCTGAAAAAGAGTTATAATCAACTCCATTATGCACAACAGATGTTTTGTATGCAAAGACATTGAATGGGAATAGATTTGCATAGTACTCTGTTACATGGATAATTTTATTTGCTTTTCGACAAACACTAAACTCTAAATCAGTTGCAAAGCGATGACTTGTTTCTTGTATTGGGTGAATGCGTTTTACATAATTGTTGATTGATAGGTGAACTGCAAAAACTATTTTTGCACCAAATTGTTTGGCTAACTCCTCACCAGCAATAGCGGTGGTCCAATCCATTATATGAATAATATCAGGAACAACTATTTCTCCAGAATTAATTAACTCATTGACACGAGCCACAAAACGAGATTGATTTATAAAGGTTTTTATATACGCGTCCTCTTCAAATGAACGACTTTCTTGATACAGCCCAAATACTTTTACTCTTCCATCTTGTAAAGTTGTATTTTGTGAGCCTTGACACACAGCTGATACAGTATATAAAGTTGTATCTACACGTTGTAACACCTCATATAGGTGCACACCTAAACCTCCCATTCCATTAATGGGATTATCTGGTGATAATACTAAAATATTCTTCATAATTTAATAATTTTAAAGGATGTTTTCTTCTTGCATTTTTCTTTCTACCTCTTTTTTGTCTAATATTAAGTCAAATGTTACATCTGGAACAATGGGAAAAAGAGGTAAGTTTGACACATCGGCGTCTCTATGTTTAACAAAAACCATACAAAAATCATTATTATTATCAATGTATGCTGATTGTAATACACAAAAGGGGAATAACCCAAAGATTGGCTCTGTCAAACAACGCCAATAACGAAGGTCTGTATCTTGAGAAGATTGCATAAAATATGGAGTAGAATACACATAGCCTGTCATGGCATATTCCCTGTGTTCGCCATCAATTACATAAGCAACAGCAGAACCATAATCTAACCCTTTACAATATAAAGTACCTTCGTCAGAAAATATTCCGTCCTCCCCAGATACGGGGCCAAACAACCTTTTTACTGCATTATAATTTCTTTTTACATAAAGTATCGAATCACCTTCTATATCATCATAATTAGAATAATACTGCTCTCTTGCAACAAAATCGCCTTTTATGTCAGGAACTTGATACTTATGTCTAAATATTACTCTTTCTATATATTTGGCAAAATCATATCTACTAAGATGAAATTTCAATATAAATCTCCCTGTTGATAGAATCTCTGAAACATCTATTTTTATTCCAGTTCTACCACTTTCAATTGATACAGCTTGATTTTCTAAGTAACATAAGAGTTGTTCTTCATCTGCACCCTCATAATACTTATAAACCCTTGCATTGCTCAAGTGAAAGGTTATAGAATCTGGAACTATATCAGTGTTAAACCAAGAGTAACGTGGAGGCATACTCTCAATTGTGTCAAAAATATTGGGTTCCACATAATCCTCAATATCTTCCAACTTATGCGAATGTGCAAAGTCACTTATTTCATTCTTAGTATGAACATGTTCTTTGTTTGCTTTCCCAGACAATAACTCTCTCACACCATTTTCAGACATTTTGTCAAGTAATTCACTACTTAAATTTTCTACACTAGAGATAGGTATTTTTTCGTCTTTGTGCCAGAACGAATCTATCCATGCTGCAAAGTGCGAAGCAAGAGGTTTCTTGCCCTTGCTAAACCATTGTTTTAATGTTGTTCTATCCATGTTAAACGCTATTTAAATGACTTTTATTAACTTGTACATCGCAAAGTAAGGAGGACGGTTTTCGTGAGCAACAGAAGCTATTTTATCCTCGCATTTATCAATACTTAAAGACGCTATTGCCGTAGACTCTCCTAAAACATTATTTTTTATGTTGCTCTCTACCCATTCACCACTCTCTTGAAATTTCATTCTAGAATAAACCACATTACCAGCATGATCATGCGCAGGCAAACCCGACTCCGCTGCAGTTAACCTATGTAAGTTTCTACCACCAATTTCACCACGGAGATAAGGCCCTATTGATGTATTGTTACTATAACCTGCACCTACAATAAAACGACCAGATAGATTTGGGATGTCCATGTCACCAACCTTAGTAATTCGCAAATAACTATCGTCTGGACCATAATAGTAATCAATAGACGAAACTAAATTAGTGTAGCGTGATTGCCATTTTTTTTGTTCAGCGGTTATAGCTGCGGGTATACTACCATTACCTTGATAAACTCCTCCATGTGTTTTAAAGAATCCACCGCAAGGCACCCATCCGTATGGAATGTTATCACATGAGGCCTCGCCATACCAATCAATAACTGTTCCTTTAGGCACGTGGTGCTGGTTTAGTATTTTTTGTTGTAGCAAGTCTTCTATAAAACCAAAGTCACTTGCTTTATGAGAATTACTACCCAAAGAATTAGATGTGTATTGAGCCCATCTGATTGTTCTTGCTTTCTTAAAAGTTTCTCCTCTAGCAGTAATGTCTTCTGTGGTTTCCTGAATAGTGATATATGTATTCGCTGAACCTTTAAGAGGGAATAATTCGCCATTCAAAACAAGTAAACCATCTACATCGGATGTACTTTGTTTAAGGATGGCGTTACCGCCTGTAATTCCTGATAACTGAGCAACAAAATTGATTTGCTCTTGCATAAAGTCAAGTGCATTCGTACTAACAGGGTACTTCTTGAGTGAGTTTTTATAATCCGCTTTATTCATAACGATATTTATTTAGATTTATATATTGGTTTTCTTGATACGAGTCTATACTTCTCAACTAATGCTCTTATTCTTGGCATTACTGCCGTATCATTGATAACATCCTCGCAAACTTCTTTGGGAACATACACGATAAAAGAACCAACAGGCACATGTAAAAGGTCTTCATCATACACCATTACAGAGTCTTCATCAGATACAATAACGTGTTGGTCTGACAATAAATCGGTCTCGTCGTACACAACCACCCATTCTCCTTCTACAGCACAATCTACTATCTGGAAACTATCAACATCGAAATAGTCATTCAGCACATCGCGCAATAGACATGTTTGACCTGTATGTGATAAATCATAGATATTTTCTTCTCTACTGTTTAAAAAATTACTATACAATGTCAGCAATGGCTGTGCAAGCACTTGCACAAATGCCACCAAACACCTTCCACGTAAAAAGGTAGGAAGTAGCATAATCACCCATTTCTTAATATCAATCTCTATTGCTTTCATAAGCTTTGTAATTGATTGTTATATCATCCTTGTCATATTTGTAATAACCACTGTATGGTGTTGCCTTGGCAATTATATGCTCAAACGAAACACCATCGTAACTCTCTTGAGCAGATTTGAGTTCCGCAATAACGACACCTTCTGTGACCTGCAAAGCATCTACTAATGATTGATTGCGATACTCTCCGTTAAATGGCAAGTTATTTATATAACCCTTTATGCTATCTTCTACAGGATGTGCTCCAGTAGATAAATGCTCACCAGTATTCTTAAGTACCATCGGGTTGTAATAGATATCTATTTCTAATTTCAACCTACTTGCAACCTCGTTAATAACTCTAACTTGAACCCCTGCATCTTTAATCTCTGCAATATATGACTCTAATCCATTAAGCTCTTCTGCAGATAACGGTTCTTTACCACCTGATTTTTCTGTTGCAACCTTGATATACACAGTAGCTTCAGACTCTGATGCTGCAGCGTATTTAACCACCTGCATATTCTCTATTGCATCTTCCGTCAGATTGTCATTGCTATAAGTGTCGGTACCTTCAATTAGGGCTTGCCCTGCTCGATAGTATTTTACCTTATTCACATACCAGCGTAGTGTGTGTGGTTTCATCGACGCAATCATTGCAGCTATTTCTGTTTGGTGTGTGTCGAATATCTTTTCGAGCACCCAAATGGACGCAGCCACGATATACATTAGTACGCTTTCTATGCTAACTTTAGAGAATTTGTCACTAAAACTATCGCCTTCGTTAAAACCATAGGCGTTAGCCAAGGTTTCATTGACCATAAATGCGTCGGTCATTTCTTTTTTGATTTGTTCAATTGTACGTGCCATATTAACTAACTATAAAATCATATTCAATGCCCATGAACTCTATACCTTCGCCTTTAGAGTATTGTTCTTTAATCTCTATATTGGTAATGCCAGTAGCAGGAACAATCTTCTCGTCGATGTAACTTGTAGTAATGTTGTTTACAGAAGGCGACGCCAACAATTCTTTACCTGCGGTTAAATCTTCGGTAAGAGAGAATTCGTTTTTTAGAGCCATATCAAAACAAGACTCCACACTTCCCATATTCTGGATTGCCACATCCAAAATAGACTGCCTGTTATGTACCTTAATATTCTTCATAATCTAAATCCAAAACAACAACCAACTTGTTTGTGGTATCTTGCGAAGCACTACAATAGCAACCAGCATCAACAACGCTCCAACCACCATCCACCAATACCATGATACTTGATACGTTTCTTCAACTTTGCTTTCTATATCCATTTGCCTTTTTAAATTAGCAATGCTATCATTAGCCAAATTAAGTTTCGTATATATCCATTTATATTCACCTTGCCAAAATGAAACGTCTTCTTTAAGTCTATCAATCTCCATACTTAGCGACACCGCCAAGACATTAGTAGCCTCTCCTGTTAGCACGTTATACGTACCTCCACCTTTCCCAAACTGTATAGTTGTATTTTCAGAAGCAAATTCCTTTTCGGCCGTTATTAAGGTAGCCTCTTGTTTGTGTTCTGCATTCAAACTATCACTAGCAACTTCTGTTTTCACCACAATAGAGTCATTAACTACACTCTTATCTACGATAACCGTTTTCGTACTCTTGCACGAAACAACACAAGCGAAAATCAATAAAATAAATACTAACTGTTTCATTGTTGTTCTCCTTTATCTTTGTCTTTTTCAGCGGCTTCTACAGAAAAGTCGCCTTTTTTTATCTTAATGGCCCTGTCACCAATTATGCGTATAATGTGCGGTAATTGAGCAATAAATGCCAACGTCATTAGTTCTGCGCCCGCCTGTATTACAGAACTGTCTATAACTCCAATAGGCGGCAACAGAAAGCCAACAATGAATAACACTAACATTGTTATGGATGTTACCATAAACAAAATATAGCTTGCTAAATGTGTGTACTTCATAGTTCTTCCTCCTTTAACCATTTATCTACGTCAAAACAAGGACACGCCTTGCGAGCGTAGTAGTTGTGACCGCGAACAACGGCACCCGGATAACGAAATTTCAGACCCATTACCAACTTAGCCAGCGAAGCTTTCTGCTCGTAAGTCCGAGTATCCTTTGCACGCATTTTTTTATCCAATCCACCAATGTAACATACACCAATACTTGTAGCATTATGACCTTTGCAGTGAGCACCTACCATAGATTCTTCTCTGCCTATCTCTATAGTACCATCAAGGCATATTACATAGTGATAGCCCACTTGTTTGTAACCTTTTGCTTTGTGATCACGCTCTATATCTACCAATTTCCAGTTTCTCTCTTCTGGCGTGGCACTACAGTGTATGATTATTTCTTTAATCTCTCTCATAAATATGTTGCGTCTAATTCTATACCTTTGTCTGTTATCTCTAATTTGTTTACCTGTTGACCATCCGCCTCCAACTGGTGTGTGATTTCTCTCTTCCAAAAATCAAAACTATGGTCATTTATCATGTCAGATATTCCAACGCCTAACATAGGATGTTCTTTAAACTCTCCCTTATGGGCAATCAGAATTAAAGTCTGGTTTTGTGCTGTAGTTTCTTCCAATTGGATTCTACCTCCACTTATTTTTATGTCGTAACCAGTTTCAACTGGTTGTAATGCCATGCCTATCATATCTTAATGTGTTACTTTTGTATCTTCATAATCTGTTTTGTTAAATGTAGCAGCACTAGTAACTGGAGTTCCTGTATTGCCAAGTGTTCCAACAGCAGGAGCACCACTACCACCACTTACAACTGTAACAACTCCACTATGTGTGTGGTTATTAAAAGCATTTACCAATTCATTCAACTTGTTGGTAAGATCTGCTATTTTAATCAGTCCATCATTATCGCCTCCATTGATACATACTTTACTACTTGTAATTTCCAATGTAGTATCTTCTATCTTTAAATTTATCTTCTCAACAGAGGAATACTGAACAACTACCATCGTTCGCATTTCGCCGTTACTTAAGTCTGCCACCATAACCATACTATCTTTGGCTGGCGTGATTAGTAGTTTATTCTTATCATCATTAACAACACTACATAAACGTACATCTGTTAGTTCTAAGTCGCCAATTTCGATAGTACAAACATCTCCATTAACTTCTTTTACTTTCGCAACAAAAAGAATTGAAGGATTCGCACCGCGTATCTCACTAATTTTTTTTGCTATGTCGCTATAAATACTCATATTTATTTCTATTTTTGTAGTGTTATGAATAAGATATATCTAAATATTATCCTTTGTCTTTCTTTTTGCTTTATATCAGCAACTCGTGTTCCTGAATGCAAATACAATAACATACAGTTGTATGGTAAAGTAAAAGTAGTTTCACATAGTGCCGATTTTAAAGTTAAAATAGTTGATTATGCTGCCGACTTAAACGTAAAGCCTGTTAAATATGCTCCAAATGACTGCGGAGAATGGCAATTCGTTGAACACTCAGAAGACTTTACTATACAGTTCGTTGAGTATGCAGAGGATTTTACCATACATTATGTAGAACACTCTCCTGGTACTCGTTAACCTACTTTCAAGCCTATAACAACCTCACGTTTACCTCCAGATGACGAAAACTCAATGTTTACACCGATAACATAATAAATACCATCTCTGCTTGGATTTTCCTCATCGATTAGTTTTACATTATCCGACGGTTGACAATACGGAATAAGCCATCCAGTAAAACTACCCTCGTAACCATCATAGGCAACTAAATTGACTTGTTCTTTTGCTCTTGCTAATAAAGACGGCTTATCGGTTATACCATACAGCTTAACGCTTCTTTTTTCTCCTCCAGATGGACCATAAGTAACCTTAACTCTCTCTCCATTTGAGCCAACCCCCTCAACTTCTACTTGGTACTTCTTTTCATCTTTTCGTTTGTATTTTAGATTGGAAGATTCAATATTAACTGCATAATTGTAACTAACTATATTTCCAGACCTTTGCAGATATGGTGGATGCACGTATAATACATTTCCCGAACAATAAATACTTGCTTTTGTTTCATCCTGGATCTTCTTAAGAACATCCATTGCAGTTGCATCCTTGATTACATATTTATCGTAACTAAAATCATAACTACACTCAAGTTGAAAGTTTCCAACTTGGTTTAATATTGCATATAGCAATGATTTTAATGTAATAGATTTGTACTCTTTATTCTCAAGTGTGCAATGCAATCTGTAAGACTCATCTTCACACTCCAATGTAACACTACCATCATCCGTTTTAATAGCTTTTAAATACCCTTTAAACTCCGTTTGTAGTTCTCTTAAATAACCCAACTTAATAGTTACTGTATCACCAACTTTGAGCTTATTTTCAACATCTAACGCACGATTTACGTACACACAAGGCAACACAATAGTAGCTGTATCAGATAGCGTTTCGACACTCTTTTTAATCTTAACACTATCCACCGTGCCTATTTTGTAACTACCTACCTGTATGTCATGTTCCATCACTAACATCACTTAGCAATTAAAAGGTTTGAACTATCAAAATCATCACTCACAGCCTTAATTGAATACATCTGATTAGCAATCCCCTTGGTAAATGGAAAACTATAGTCTTCTATGCAGATTTTAGTTATATTGAAGATAGTAAACAGAGGGGAGTAAACTTGCAGCGCACCTCTATACTCACACAATGAGCGTAGTTTTTTTAGATCATCTTCTGGTAGTCTATCTTCATCCTTAGAAATCAACACACCAGAGATATTGATTTCATAGTCTCCCTGAGACCACAGCTCTTTTACACTGCCACGTCTTTCTTTATCCTTTTGACGCACCTTTAGCACATCACGTTGCACTATTTTATTCTTGCACGATATAGTGATAACAGGATCTATTGGACACTCCCAATACGTACCACCCGGTGCCATTAGCGTTAGCGAGCATTGATGTGGAATGCGCAACGCATCTTCGGAACGCATACCTTCTGCGCTCTCCATTTTTTTTGCCTTAACTGGGTGATTTAACCAGTATGGCGGAATTTCTAACGGTTGTGGGTAATCAATAAATAAACTCATATTATCCTACACTGCTTTGTGCTATGGCAAGAACTCTAAACATAGACTCTGCCAATTTGCGTTCAAAATCTTCTCTATTATCTTCAATGCCTCCATTAAAGAATACACTTCCTATCATTTCTCCAAGGTTAATGGTTATACTAGTATTGCGGGTTCCACCTGTTGCAATAGTTTCGTTGCTTGACTTCAATGAAGACATACCACCAGTGGCAGAAGAACCACCAGTTGCTGCAGACACCATTGATTGAAGTTGAGAGTTTGTTCCTAGCTTTTCTGATGCTGTTTTTTCTTCTTCTGAACTTCCCCAACTAAGATTTATTCCTTTCAGTGCCTGAACGGCTTTTGCTTCATGTTCCTCTATCTTTTTCTTACCGTCTGTTATGGCTTTTTTACGTGCTTCTATATCTGCATTGATTTTTGCTATTGCAGATTGATTTTCAGAATTATCACCAAGCCCACAAGCTTCTTTAAACTTATACCAACCAAGTTTTATAGCATCTAGTCCAATCATTATGCTATTAACCCTAGTAATCCAAGCTGATTTTATATTCTCAACAAAAGCAAAGAAAGTATGCTTCGCAAAGCCACAGATACCATCCCAAAGCGTTCCCCAACCTTGAATTTTATAGCATACGTAGGTTATAGCAGCTATTAGTGCCATTATGCCTAAAACTATCCACGTCACTGGATTTACAGCTGCAATTGCATTAAAGACAGCTTGTGCTGCACTCCATAGTTTAGTGGCAACTGTAGCAGAAGCAACACATGTATTATAGATAGCAAGACCAGCAGAAGCACCCTTTATCGCAAGAGCCAAACCTCCTATAATAACTCCAATGGTTATTACAATAGCTTGATTTTCCTGCATAAATGAAACCGCCTTAGTTGCGATACTAATTATTTTGTTAATGGCAGGTTGAAGTGTCTCAAATAAGGTAATACCCAACTCTGTTACATTTTCTTTGAGTTGGTTAAGTCTGCCTGCAGTAGTAGCCCCTGCCTTTTCTGCTCCTTGATAAAATAAACCTCCTTCTTCCGTTGCCCATTGGAATGCCTGAGCCACCATATCGGCAGATATGGCTCCTTTGTTCATTTCGTCTTTTAGCATAGCCATGCTTTTGCCTGTCTTATCGCTAATAACTTGTAATGGATTAAACCCAGCGTTAATCATTTGCATTAGGTCTTGCCCCATTAATTTACCAGTACTAGTAGTTTGAGAAAACGCCAATGCAAGTGATTGCATTCTACTACTGTCACCCATGGCAATATCGCCAATGTTTTGAAGTGTACTAAACGCTTTTTCTCCAGAGATGCCAAAAGACAACATTGTTTTTTGAGCCTCTAATAGTCCCGCTTTGTCATACACCGTATTTTTACCATACTCAGCAATCTTACCATACATATCTTCCATAGCTGCTACATCGCCACCCAACAAGGTTGTTAAGTTTTGTTGCTGCAATTCTGCTTCCATGCCAGCATTAAAAGCAGAACCAAACATATTGCCAATTTTATCACCAATAGAGGTTAAACCTTCCATTGCTATAGATGCATCACGTATTTTTGCAATACTTGCTGTCAATTTAGTCATAGATTGACTCGCATTCGTTGCATTTTGGCTAATCTGCACTAGTTTCCCTTGTGCATTGCCTACAATATTTACTATGTATTGTATTGATTCTGACATTTTTTGTCTATATTTGCAGTATGAAAATTCTTTTTTACATATTAGCTATTCTATTAATAATTGCACTACTTGCTCTACTTGTAGTACCTATTTGGTATGGAATTAAACAAGCAAGAAACAAACCTAGTGATAGCCAAACAACTGTTATTAACATCGTAATTACAGAGGAATCTAACCTTTAAACGATTCTGCTGCTTCTTTTTTTCTAATCCATTCCAACTCCTTTAAGCGCTGAGCCCATTCTTCGTCACTTAGGCTGTCAGGGTCAGATATACACATATAGTAACGCATTTCTGCGTTAGCTATACGTATATGCTCTGTATCTTTTACCTCTGCAGCCTTTATAACTTTTCCAATTCAGCCTCTTTAATCTCAATGAGTTCACCAACCTTAGCAGACACACTCATAAAAAGATCGTCGTTGGTACGAATATCTTCGTCGCCAGCAATCCAACATCCATCAAGGATAACCTCGTTAAACTTCAGTGGATTGTCTTTAGATGCCATAGCTGCATAACCCATGGTTTTGCGCGAAGGCTTGCGTAAGTAACACGATTTATCACCTACTGAAATTTTGAATACTTCGCCATATTGGGCTTTCCATTCTTGAATTTGTTCTTTTGTTGCTTCCATTGTTTTATACTGCTACGTTGTACTTAATGTCGGTGCAAATGAATGGAAGAGTAATCTCCATGTTTTTGTCACCTTGTTTTAACTCTTTGCTTTCTTCGGTGAATTGAACACCATATAGTTTGTCCACCATCATTACATCGCCTTCGGTGGGATTGCCGTAGCAAACCACAATGTTAAGGTTCAAACCAAGAACCGAAGTTCTTTTACCTGATGTTTTACCTAACAACATTAAGGTCTCAAGTTCTGATTGTGTAATGGTAAGTTCACCCTCAAAGCTAATGTTGCCTTTTTGAATAGACAAAGGTTTATTGCCTTTGCCATATAGCACTTCTTTCTCTTGCTTGCTGGTATATTTGATACCACGCAAACCTGCTACGTCTCTACCGCCAACAACTACGCTGATGTCGGCAAATTCATATTGTCTTCCGTTAATAATAGCCATCTTATTGTTCTGTATTAGAGGTTAAAAAACCTAGTTTAACATCGATGTATTTTGCATAACCGTATGGTTTTACTGATAGAGTCATCTCAATGCGAGATGTTGCAAGCACTTTTTGGTTGTAGTCAATGTAACATTGAACACCGGTGTCGTTGTCGTCGGTAGGATCTGCACCTAACTCACCATTTGCAGTCATTTGCGATGCAATGGCAGTTTCCATCTCTGCTTCCCATGCTTTGCATAACGAAGGAACAAGAGTACCCTCATTGGTTACAGGAATTTCATCGTTTACGTGGTTAAGCATAGTGGTATAGGCAATACGATATGCTTTATCAATAGTTCTGCGTCGAGCAATACTGCGATAGTCATCTGCTACAGCTGTAGCAAGACAGTCGTCAGTAAAGAAGTATCCACTCTTGCCAACAAAGCATCTAAAGGTGATGTAACCTTTGTTGTTTAAGGTTTCTGCATCTGCCACAGAAGCTTCTTTGTCGCCGATGTAGCAAGCATCCATTGCAAGAGCAGCATCACGTACGCGTCCAATGTGTCTTTGCACTGGGCACGCTGCAATTCTACCTGCAAGAACACCAATAGCTGCACCTGTGCTGCTTTCAGTTGTATCACCAATTAGTACACCTACACGATTGTAGTCGCTTTCGGTAAGGTCTGGCATATCAATGATAGTGTCGTTGCTGTAACCTTTACCTTCCAAAATGGTAAATAGCGGCGCATACAGGGTGTTGGTCGCCCATTCACCAATTTCTTGTGCTTTAGCTACTGCTACCATAACATCACTATCCAAGCCTTTTTCAATGCTTAGATCATCCAATGCACACGCAATAGCCAAACAACGGATTTTGCCGTTAGATTTCTTAATGAACTCTTTTGATGCCTCAAGCGCTTCGCTTTGTTTGGTGCCTACAGCAATAGGATAAATCCAAAGTTCTGCACCATCACCAGCTTGTGCATAAAAGTCTTTAACAACCTTGTATAGATGTGCATTAACATCGTTGATAGCAGATGTAATGCCCAAATCTTCCAATCCTTCAGTGCGGTATAGAATGTACGCTTTGCCCAGTGACATCTTACTATCAACCGCCACAGCTGTAACAACAAGACCTACCACACAATCGGCACCAGGAGCAACGCTGCCAAGTTGGCCATTTTTAAATTTAATACTTACGTTTGGTAACATGTTTACTCGTTTTTAAATGTTTTAATCTCACCATTTTTTAGCATCTTAGCGTGATTGGCAGCATAACAATACTGCTCAAAGGCCAAGCCATCAGAGGTTAGATGCAATTCTTTCTTTTCTGGGTAGATAGTGAAAAGGCGCTTTGCCTTTTCACTTAAAGTTTCTGCTACCACAGCCGTTTTAGTTTGTTTTTTAGCTGCCATAACACTCCCTCCTTATGCTACAATGTCACTAACAATAGCACCTAATGCTCTTTCTTTAAGAGGTAGGCAAATAAAGTAATGACGTAGGTTGTAGCGCCATTCTTGATTTTGGGTGTCAGGTTCGTCAAGATAAGCAGTGGTTTCGCCGGTTGCTTTCATTACGCCAGGAGCATAGAACGCTACAGAAGCATTGCGGTCTGTAGATGGGTCTGCTACGCTACCAAATTCTTTTTTGGTTTTTCCAGCTACTGCATACACAGGAGTATCTACATATTCGTAGATTTCAAAACCATACATATTGCCAATTTTGCCACTCTCAGTATTGTTGTAACGTTGAGCAAAAGTGGTATCTTCCACAAGAAGGTCACTTACATGCTCCGGAGTTAACACCAATACACGACCTTGAACAGGCACACGCATTGCGTCGAATTGTGCTTTTAGGGCAACAATATCTTTTACAGAAATACGTTTACGATTGCCGTCTGCAGTACCAGTAGTTACGATAACTGGGGTTTCTTTGCCATTAGCTTTAGGAGCCAACGCGTGTAATGCACGAGCAAATTTTGTTTGCTCTACAATTTCAGTGTGACGTTCAACCACACTTGCTTTTTTGTCAAATGACAAACCACGAGCTTCATCGTCTGATACAGAAGTAGCTTTAGTTTGATACTTATCAAGAGCAATTGCCTTGTTAGCATCTTCTAATTTCTGAACACCAATTGGGTAAGAGGTGTTATTTACCAACACAGTTGGATCGCCACCTAAATCAACAAAGTTGATTACGTTGCTTTTAGCTACTACGCTGTCGTAAGCACGAATTTTGCTTAACCAGCCTAAATTTTCTTCACTGTTGCGAAATGCTTTAATAGTTTCGCCAGTCCAAAGTTCACGATACAATTCTGCCATAATTTTATGTATTTAAAAAGGTTATTGTTTATAGTTCTACGCCGTACTCTGCTTGGTAAAGGCGTTTATATTCTTCAAAGTTGTTTTCACGAAGTTCCACTAACTTGTTTTCTGGAACGTCAGACAATTTCTTAAACTCTGCTTCTGCACCAGATGCATGGTTGATTAAACCACTTGGTTTTTGCACTGGAGTAATGCAGTCTAATGTTTTGTTTAATTGGTCAAGACCAATATTTTTACCTAACGCAACAAAATGATCACGTTTGTCTGCAGTGATTCTGCGAGATTCAATAGCTGCATCCACAGCTAAAGCGATAGAAGAGCCACGTAGAGTTTCCACCTCATTTTCTAAAGCTTCCACTCTTTGGGCATTAAGTTCAATTGCAGAGATAATCTCCGCCTCAGTAGCAGTTTCTGCTAGTCCGAGTTTTAATGCAATTTCATTCATTTTTTTACTGTTTAAATAGTTATTAACTGGTTTTAAAAAACTAATGTCTAAGCCTCCATCCGACAGTTCTACTGTCTGACCTTTGTGAAACAACACCAACGCATCGTCGTTAGCACCTATATCCACAATACTTACCTCACGTAGTTTACTTATGGTGATAGTAGCACGAGTTTGGCCCGCAAGTAGTAGCGATGGGTCTTCGCTTTGCTCAATCACATCAAGTCCTGCAGATACCATACGTAATATACCGGCATCCCATTTTGCTTTAACAGTCATTGCAAACTCATCACTCTCGTCAAATACTGGTGTTCCAATTAGGTTGTCACCTTCAATACGTAGGTTCTCAATCACACCCAATGGCAGCACTTCGTCCTTTGTACCTCTATATGGGCGATTGTGCATCCACAGCAAAATAGGGTTACGTTTGTATTGCTCTATGTCAATACCTTCAGTCAACACACGAAAACCGTATGAATTAACCCTGCTGTTACTGATAATTACTTCTTTTTTCATTTTCTACTCGTTACGTTTTTGAGCAAAAGTAAAAGGCAAAAACAGCAAAAACAAACTTTTGTCCAAGGGTTGGACACTTCCGTCCAAGGGTTGGACACTTTTTAGTAAATGGGCAGATAAGCACTTACTTTTGCTTAGCAAAAAGCCACTTTCGGCACATTTAAAACAACAATTATGGGAAAATTAGAGAATGAACAAAGACGCGAACTTGCACGCATGTACTATTTGCAAGGTATGACACAGAAAGAGATTGCCGACAAAGTTGGAGTATCTCGCAACACTATTTCAGCGTGGATTAAAGAAGATGGGTGGGATTCTTTTCGTGCTGCCAAAACTATTACACGAAAAGAACTTATCCATAAAATGCTACAACAAATCAACGATAAGTTGGAGTCTAAAGATTGGACTGCAGACGAAATTGTCAAGGCCGCTTCGGCTATTGAGAAATTAGACAAACAAACCAATATTGTTACAGTAACCGAAGTGTTTATCGCCTATAACACATGGTTAGTAGGCAGAATGCAAGTGGATAAAGAACTGACACCAGAACTGGTAAAAGCTATAAACCGCTACCAAGACTTATTCATTGGCGAGCAATTAGGTAAAGTTAACGTAATAGAAGTAGACTAATATGCCAGTATCACAAAAAGAAGCACTAAAAAGGTGGCGAGAACTGTGTTCTACCATCCAAAATATGACCACTGTCAACCAACTAGAGACAGAGGCAGACCGTCTTAATCGCATAGAAAAAGCAAGACGCGATTATGCTTTTTTTGTGGAATATTACTTCCCTCATTACTGCACAGAACGCTCTACCGGTGCCATTATACCATCTGCAAAATTCCACGTCGATGCGGCTAAAAAAGTGCTAAAAAAACGCAATCTAAGAGCCGTATGGCAATGGGCACGTGGTCACGCCAAATCAATTAACATGGATGTAATGATACCTATGTGGTTAAAGTGTCAAAAGCAGCGAGAAATCAATGTAATGGTACTTGTGGGTAAGAGCGAAGACAACGCCAATAAACTACTTGGCGACATACAGGCAGAACTACAATACAACAAGCGTTACATACACGATTTTGGAGTGCAATACAATGCAGGTAACTGGCAAGAAGGGCAATTTGTAACCCAAGACGAATGCGCATTCTTTGCCCTCGGCCGTGGACAATCACCTCGTGGACTTCGCTACAGAAACAAACGTCCCGACTACATAGTAATAGATGACTTAGACGATGACGAACTATGCAACAACGAAGCTCGCGTAAACAAACTCACCGAGTGGGTCAAAGAAGCACTATTTGGATGCTTTGGTGCCGAAGGTGGTAGATTCTGTATGGTGGGCAACCTTATTGCCAAAAAATCAGTATTAGCCAACATCTGTGCCATTAAAGGAGTAGAAGTGTCACGCGTCAATGTGCTCGACAAAGATGGCAAACCATCGTGGCCAGCCAACTGGAAGAAAGAACGCATCGAAGAAATGCAAAACTTTATGGGATACCGTTCTTTCCAAAAAGAGTATATGAACAACCCAATAGTAGAAGGTGCTGTATTTAAAACTGACTGGATTAAATATAAACGTATGCTTCCACTGCGTGATTACGCTGAATTGGTGTTATACATCGACCCATCGTTTAAACCAACCACAAAGAACGACTACAAAGCAGCAAAACTATGGGGTAAAACCAAAAGCGGAGAGTTGCACCACATTGCAGCATTTTGTAGGCAAACCACCGTAGTAGAATTGGTACGTTGGTTGTACGACCTATACGACAAAACACAAAAAGCAAATGCTCCTTGTAAGTTCTACATGGAGGCCAACTTTATGCAAGACATCATTCTTGACGAGTTTAAACGTGAAGGCGAAATACGTGGCTATCAATTACCTATTATACCCGATAAGCGTAAAAAGCCTGATAAATACCAACGTATCGAAGCCATTTCACCACTATGGGAACGTGGTTTTGTGTATTACAACGAAGCAAAAAAAGATGATCCCGATACAGTGGTAGCATTAGAGCAAACTTTGGCTTTTCAAAAAGGCATGAGCGGACACGATGACGCACCCGACGCCGACGAGGGTGCTATCTATCTGCTACAAAAACGCACACGCGTAGAATCATTCAAACCGCTTATTGGAACAACAAGAAACTCAAAATACATCTGGTAATATGAAATTTCTAAAGAAAGAAGATTTTAATGTGGTTTGCGATAGCAACACATTACAAGTAATACACCAACAAGACGATGCCAACCTCGACAAAGCAGAAGCCTTTGCCATAGAAGAAGTAGGCAGTTACATACGCTCTCGCTATGACCTAAACAAAGCCATTACAAACACAGAGAGAAACGAACAGCTGGTAATGATACTATGCGACATTGCACTGTATCATCTTATTGCATGGCTTCCAAAACGCATAGGTTTTGAAATAAGAGAAACACGCTACAATCGTGCCATTGCATGGCTTAAAGACGTAGCCAAAGGTGCAGCATCACCAGACTTACCAGTAAAAACCAATGAACAAGGCGAAGACGTAGGCACACCTGTGCGCTACGGCAGTTGGGACAAAAACAAATACGATTACTAAATACACATACTATGGGAATTATACGCAATACTATTAGCAACTTTCGCGCTTTACGCGACCTTCCATTATCCATGAAACTCGCTATGCGAAACGTGCCATCATCAAAAGAAAACAAAAAGTTGGTGGTAGATTTACATCGCCAAACCGAAATGCTTGGTAAAAAAGACGTCGGCACATGGCGCAGAGCTTGGCAATATGCCATTAGTGCAAACAATCCAAATAGATGCCCTTTATATGACATTTACACCGATGTTGCCATAGATCTACACGTTACAGGTTGTGTTAGCCAACGCAAGGGAATGGTGGTAAAATCACGCTTCAAATTAGTAGATAAAGAAGGTAAAGAAAATACAGAACTTACCGATGTACTACGCTCTGAGTGGTTCTCCGACTTTATGGACCTAGTGCTCGATAGTCGTTTCTATGGTCACTCGCTAATAGAATTGGGCGATATTATTACCATTGGCGGTGTCATGCGATTCAGTAGCGTTACACTTGTGCCTCGTAAGCACGTTAAACCAGAATTTGGCGTCATTGTGCGCGACATTCACGACGACCCAAAACTAGGTATCAACTACCGTGAGGGTGATATTGCTAACTGGTGCATAGAAGCTGGTAAACCAAACGACTTAGGACTATTCCTAAAATGCGCACCTGCTGCACTAAGTAAAAAGAACATGCTTGCATTCTGGGATGGCTTTGGTGAAATCTTTGGTATGCCTATTCGTATAGCCAAAACCACTAGCCAAGACCAAAAAGAACATAGCATAATCCAAAACATGCTTGCGTCAATGGGTGCTGCATTCTATGGTGTATTCCAAGATGGCACAGACATTGAAATTAAAGAAACTTCACGAGGCGACGCCTACAACGTGTATGACAAACGCATAGACAAAGCCAACTCAGAGATAAGCAAAGGCATTCTAAACCAAACCATGACCATTGACTCCGGCAGTTCGCTGTCGCAATCAGAGGTGCACCTTGAAGTCTTCAAAAACGTTGTAGAGCAAGACAGGCAGTTTATTGCCAATGTTGTAAACGACAAACTGCTACCTGTAATGCTTAAACATGGCTTCGCCGTAGATGGCCTACGTTTTGAATGGGACGAAACCGAAGAATACACCCCACAAGATATGCGTACCGTAGAGCAAATGCTTGTAAACGGTGGTTACGACATCGACCCTCAGTATTTTATAGATAAATACGGAATACCTGTAATAGGCAAAAAAGAGCCTATGCAGTTAAAGGCAGAAGACGATTTTTTCGCCTAAGGGCGGCACATACACCAACGTGTCCGCCCGACAAATACCAAGGCTTCCACAAAGCACTTGAAAGCTTATACGATAAAACACCCATTAAACTATCTTTAAACAATAGTGGAATGGAGTTTAATATCAACATTTGGGACGAGGTTGTAAAATGGCTGCACGAAAACGGCAAGTTTACTCCAGAGATGCTAACAGAAGAACCTGCACGCAATCTTATTGGAGAAACCAATCGTATATTGTCCGATGCAGTACACCTATCCATTACCGAAGAAGTTCCACCAGAACTAACCGCACAGCTGGAGCAAAACACCTACGTGTTTTCGGCATTTAAAGGGTTTCACAACCTAAAAGAAGCTTCGCTAAAACTGACCAACGAAAAAGGTGGCATCAAACCATTCGAGACCTTTAAACAAGATGTTTTAAAGGTGCATAAAACCTACAATGTTAACTACCTTGAATCTGAATACAACTTTGCTGTGCAAAGTGCTCAAATGGCAGTTAAATGGGCAGACTATGTCGCCGATGGAGACCGTTACTACTTGCAGTACCGCACAGCTGGCGACGGCAAAGTGCGAGCAGAACACGCAGCACTTCATGGCACTATACTTCCAGTAGATGACCCATTTTGGGACAAATACTTTCCACCTCTTGGTTGGAATTGTAGGTGCACAACCGTGCAAGTACGCAAAGACAAATACCCAGTAAGCGATAGCGCTACAGCTATGCAAGCAGGAAACAATGCCACCAGTGGCAAGAAGCAACAAATGTTTCGTTTCAATCCTGGCAAGGAGGGTAAAATCTTCCCACCCAAACACCCATACCTACCAAAAGGCTGCGAGGGATGCAAGAAGAATGGATTAAGATTGAGGTTTGGGTCTAAACAAGGAGAATGTAATGCGTGTGATAACGTAGACAAAGTACACGACATTACAAGTAAACTAACGAAACTACACACAGCCAAAGGACCTGCATATAATAAACTATTAAAGGAAATCTGCGAGTCACGCATTTTTAAACCCGTAGAAGGTTTAAAGGATATTTATTGGGTTGATTCAGCCAATACAAAAGAGGCGAACAATCTTAAGGCCGCTGCTAAAAAGTTAGTTGACCAAGGATATAAAGTATATATCCTGCCAAACCCAAATAAAACAAAAACACCTGATTTTATATTGGTAAAAAAAGGAGTTTATAAAGATTATGATTTAAAAACCATTACAGGTAAAAATTCTGTAGGGAATCGACTATCTGAATCAGTGGGTCAAAGTAATAGAGTTGTTTTAAATATGACAACAGAATACAATCCTCGCTCCTTAGCAAAAGACATTCAAAGTCACTTTGAAAGCAACAAAGACGCACTAGAAATTATGGTTTTAAAAGGCAAAAAGAATATAGAGGTAAATAGAAAACTTGCAGAACAAACAGCATTTATACACTCTTTCATGAGAAAGTATACAAATAAAAAATAGCACCTTTTCACAGTGCTATTTTCCAAGGCTTTCCGGTGTAAGTCACCTTGCAAGGATAACGCGTCCCGACGGTCATTGCTGACACTACAAAGATACAACTAATTTTCTAAACACCAAACAATTATGGCAAAAAAGGATACACTAATAACCAAAATCATTAAGTTTATCAAAAAAAAGAAACAAAATATATTTGATTTTCTTAATTGTACCAACCACACAAGAACGTACTATAATTATTATAATGGTAGAGTAAAACGCAGAAGATATAAGATATGCAAAACCTCATAAAAAACATACTTACCGATGTAAAGGTAGAACTATCGCAAGAGTTCGACAAAAACTTTGAGCGCAAAGCTTTCTTTGAGACCAAATGGAAAGACCGCAAGCGCCATGGTAAAGGAACGCTAATGGTAAAGTCCGGCAAGCTCCGCCGCTCCATCAGAGCCAAGACGGGTGCCACATCAGTAACGTGGACATCGAGCGAACCCTACGCAAGCATACACAACGAAGGTGGCGAAATCACAGTCACCAAGAAGATGAAACGATTCTTCTGGGCTAAATACTACGAATTAGGCGGTAAAATCAAGTATAAAAAGAACGGACAGATGAGCAAAACATCCACCAAAGTATCGGCAGAAGCAGAGTTTTACAAAGCATTAGCATTAAAACCTGTAGGAAGCAAAATAACCATTCCAGAACGTCGTTTCATCGGTAATCATCCAAAGGTTAAGCAAACAGTAGAAAGTGTCATAAAAGAGAATTTAAACACCATTTTAAAAGACTTTAAAAAGTATTTAAAACCATGAGAAAAACCATTTACAATGCCATCAAAGAAGCACTACCAGAAGCAGTGCAGCACGTTGACCTATGGAACAACCAAATTGGTTTAATAGAAGGAGAACAACCATTCAATACACCAGCTGTATTTATAGAGTTTGACACCATTGCTTGGCTACCGCTGCTACGTGGAGCACGCGAGGCAGAAGTAACCATACACCTACACATAGTAACCGACACACGCGAGGGTCACTGGGAAGATACCATAGAACGTTTAACCCTATCAGAAGAAATCAACCAAACACTGCACAGGCTAACTGCTAACGATGGCAAACATGTGGTAGATAGCCTCACATTAGTGAGCAGTGTTACCGACCACGACTTTGACGAACTCGCTAACGATGTTGATACATACAAGTGTCACATTACTACTTTTTCCAATCACACCAGGTACTAAAAATAAGAGAGGCTCTTCACCGCTGTGAACGAGCCTCTCTCTCACTAAATAATTAACCCTAAACTAACTTTATGAAAAAAGCTATTTCTTATCTATCGCCTACGCATGCATATATCCAATAGACAATAGCAATTACTACCAATATTACACACGCTGTATTCATCTTATTTTCTTATATAATACACATCATCATCTTCTCCATCCTCTTCGACTTCTACAGGTAGTTCGAGTGCTACTTTTTTTAATATATGAACAAACTCATCATTATCTCCTGCATGTATAAATAAAGTAGATAATAGTTCATTATGCCCTACAATAACACTTCCAATACGAGAAGGATTAGGTTTGTTTTCAAAGTCACCTATAAAGCAAATTACTGCACGTTTCTTTTCGTCTTGTTTTGCCCAGTTTTCAAGTTGTTCAATCAAATTTTTCATCGTCAAATAATGTTGGGTTTTGTTCTTTGTATTTTCTTTCTTGTTCGTCTAAATCTCTGATAAGAGTTTTGTATGGAATGGCAAGGTATTCATAAAACGTGCTACGCGAAATATTGAAGGCGTCTTTAATAAAATTATCGTAGATGTGGCGATGAAACATGCCTTTTTTTGCATGCTCCAAATATACTTCATTTACTTTCTTTACACGTTTTAAAAAGTGCCTTCTATTATATGCCATTTATCCTATCCCTTATCCAATTATAAGCCTCTGGCCATCCCATAAATCCACCTACGTTCTTATCGTCGATGTATATGTCTGCATTAATCTTGCGAGTGTTGTTATTGAATTGCCTAATGTTGTCTGGGTGATTATCGTTTACCCTGTCAAATGGTATTCCTTCCTTCAGCAACCAGTTCACCGCATTCATCAAGTCTTCGCCAGCCCTACAGGTGTTAATAATGATGTAGTGACCATCATTGTGTAGCCTACCAATAACCTCCTTTGCGTACGGAATCGGACTTCCTATCTCTGGAAACTTATCGTAGGCTACGGTACCATCAAAATCTACAGCTATTATCATACCTCCCAATTACATTCAGTGATGCTCGTAGGAATGGCTACCCACGCATTTTTATCATCTTTTTTCTCTACCTTGATAAATTGCTTTGTCTTAATTGGACTGTAAGCATCCATGATTATACGGATTCCTTCAATGAATGTTTCATCTTCGCTTTCATCCGCCATTTGTTTAAGACGCAATACGTTTTGAGCCTTAAGTTGACCACTTTTACCACGTTCACGAAGCAACATTCTTACCATATCAGCAAGACGCGTACTGTTTTCATCTATTGCAAGACTGGCGATGTATTCCTCTACCTTTTTCACGCCTTCAGTATAAGTATCCAAGTAATTATCATTGGTATGATAGCCAATAGTAACACGTTTTGTCCCTTCTTGATTAGTGAAAGTATTAGTAAACCTTTCTTCACGCAACCACTTTTTTCCAGAAAATAACTCATTTTTAAGTGAAACCACTGTTTCAAAATCAGCGAATAATTGCTTCTTGAGTTGAGTCATTTTTGCGCTTAGTTGTTCTATAGAATTAAGTGTATTTGCCACGGTATCATCAACAAGTTTTTTATATGTTTCTTGTTGCTCTTGCTTTTCACGTTTTGCTTTAAAAGCAGCAAACTCTTCGGCCTCTTTTGCCGACATTTCTACGGTTGTTTTTGTTGTTTCCATGATTATAGTTATTAAAAAGTTAAAGTCAATAATTAAGCTTCGCCCAATGGCATACCCATATACACATTATCAAGGTTCGCTTCCATAGTTTTCACCGCTTTAATTGCTTTGGTGCGGTTTATAAACGCATTGTAAATGCTCCTCAATTGGTCTACCGGTATAGCATTGAAGCTATCATACCCAGACGCTCTGCAAGCAATAGCAATTATCTTATTAGCATTACTATTATCACCTGTCGCATCTAAATAACCACCAATAGCACCCATTACACGTTTACGCCATCTGTCTGCTTCTGCAGCACTCTTATTAGTACGCATATCCAACTTGTGGCAGAGTTCTGTAAGTTCATATACAGACATGTCCTTAGATGATTCAACACCATATCCGGCAAGCATCACCATCTTTTCGTCATTGCCTATACCAGCTTTACGTAACAAGGCATGAAACTTGCGCAATAGCGCATTCTTTTGTGTGTCCATAAATGTATTCATGATTGTGTCCCCCAATATTGATTAGCACCTTTTTGCCATATTACAAATTCTTTGCCGCCACCAAAACGACTTTGAGCGAATGCCTTGTAACCTTCCACTCTTATTTTAACAAACGCATCATATCGCACAGACTTGCCTACATTTCCCTTTGGTTCACCACCATCACCGTGACTGATAAAGACAAACAGCTTATTTCGGAAGGTATCGCGTAGGTCCTTATAGTCGGCGTATGTAAGACCAGTGTACTGCAGCGAGTCAATGATGATCACCTTTGGCGAACGTTGCTTTTTAAGTCGCACCTTAAGGTCGGCAATAGACTCTTTGTCAAGCAGTATAAAGTTGCGTTTCGCATCGCTCATTCCCACCTCTGCAATAGCTCTCTGCATTGATAGCGACAAACCTTCTTCCAGCGAGTTGTATGCCACCTTGCAAAACTTACATAGATACTTAGCCAGTTGCAGCGCAAAGCGAGTTTTACCATTTGCAGAATTGCCCCAAATAATCCAACTACCTGTTATCTCTGGTTCGCCTATCGCGTCCAACCACTCACCATCAAAAGGCAATGTATTGGCGCGATAATTACGAACGTTGTCTATGGTAAAAGCGCGTTTAATCATTGTTTAAATTACGTTTAAAGAGCGTTTTCCGTTTTCTGCGTGGATTCTACGTTTCACTCTGCGAAGGTCGCTCTCGCAGTCTGCAATCACTTCCTCCACACATCTGTTATCTGTTATACCATTCACTGTACAAATGGCCGCCACATCAGCGGCTGTCACCCCCTTTAGTAGCACACATTTTCTACCCAAACGGCTCCAAATTTCGTTGTAACCTTTTTTGTTTAGTTTGATACCACGCAAAATGCGTTTTTCAAGATGGCTGGTAGCACATAACACAATGCCACACTCATCTTCCAATTGATTGTATAGGGTGATAAAGAAGTAAAGCACTTGGTCGCTTAGTTTGTCTGCCTCGTCAAGAATAATCAATGGGCAATCTTGCGATTTAAGACTATGCACTGCCTCTTCCATCATTTCGCCTACGGTAAAACCAGTGTAATCTCTACCCAGCGCAGTAAGCAGTGTAGTAAGGAACAGCTTACGATTCCAATACTCGTTGCAACATAGCAGATATACACCTCTTGTGTTAGCTGCGAATTGCTTACAAGCAAAGGTTTTGCCACTACCAGCATCACCACAGATGCCCATCACCAAACTATTTGCTTTCACATCTTCAAGTAGCGCAATCATACGAGTGTAGTTGCTTGTTTCCACTGCTTCCCACTTGTCTTCCTTGTAACCAATTTGACTTGCAACATTACGCCACATATCGTCTTTGATTAACTCCCAATTGCCATTAAGCATTTGGCTGATGGTGGCAGCACTTACGTTCTTAAGGCTGTTAGCCGCTTTGTTTTGACTCGCATAGCGGTCGCAGTAGGTGCGAAGCGCATTAGCGATTTGTTGTTTCTTCAAGTTTTCCATGTTAGTATTTTTTAGTTGGTTAATAATCGTCAAATATTGATTGTTTACTTTCAGTTTCTGTTGGTAATTCTATTGCGTCCACCGGTGGTGCGAGTCGCGCCCTGTTTCTACAGTTCTTGTGTTGTCCGGTGCTATCCACAAGCAGAATCTTCTGCAGAGTTTCAAGTTCCTTGCGACCTTCTAGCAATTCATTCACACGGCTCTGATGCTCTCCCAGTTGCTTGCTTATCATTTCGCGCTGATTATCGTTGTAGTCTATCACTCTGCGCATTTGTTCGTAGTCACCTTCACTACGTTCTATCAGTGCCATTGGTTGCACATACTTAGATTCCAACATAAATAGCAGCGTCTCATCCTCATTAACTGCAAGAGCCTTAGTCATATCTTCTGGGTCAAAACGCACTTCCCAACGTACACTTGCGTGCTGTCTAAATTGAGGGTCAAAGCAGTCGAAGCTATGTTTAACGCCCTCAATAGTTAGGTTAATGCCACTACCTTGTAGTAGGTTGCGTTTGCCTGTTGTGGCACCAAACGCCATCAAATAGCTTTGCATACTCATTGGTAAGCGGTTTTCTGCTGGCATTTCGTTGTAAAGTGCCACATATTGCTCACGAAGCGAAGCACGTTCTGCTTCAATAAATTTGCTTATCTGTTCAACAACACCATCGTAATCTGGGAAATCTGCCTTGTATTTGTTTAAGAACTCACTGTTAGGTTGATTCTCTTTGCGACTTGTTACGCCAAAACCAGACCAGTTCTTACACAATTGGCAATACTTTTTGTTGAATTGTTTGAACCAAGGTTCAATAATCTTCGCCTTAGCGTTACCCACTGCAGCAGGAGTAACCTTACCAGCCACAGCGTTGTATGTAGGTAGCATTTTGCTTTTTGCATAGTTGTCAGATTGTAGTTGTGCAGTTCTGTGCATAGTGCCAAACAGTTCTGCAGTATGGCGAGTAGCATTGCGAAGCGCTGCCTTAATAAGTTCAGGTGTTTCGTGTGTGCCAATGGCATAGCCAATTGGATACTTGCAGCAGGCGTCGAGTACCACCACCATTGTTGCACGGTGGTGGTAGCTTGTGCGCCCGTTTTCTGTCTTTTGATAAAGAAGTTCTACGTCCCAACCGTCCATGGTCCAGTAGTATAGCGGATAACTTGGAGCAGAACGTTTAATCTGCATAGCTTTGTTGTTCATATATGCTCTTGCACCATTACGGCGAGCATAAATAGTAGGTTCCAACTTGTTTCTCCAAACAGCCACAGCACTTGCAGAAATGGTTTTCCAACCCATTGGTGTGGCCATAGCATTGTATAGCATAGCCACTTGAGCGTCATCCAACTTGCGAGGGTCAGATATAAGCACCGCAAGTGCCGACATTTGATTCTCATCCACCACCTTAGCAGCATTCTTTTGCTCAATTAGGTATGACTTATGGATCAGTGACTCATAACCATCTGCTTTATATGCCTTATACTTACGTTCTAACGAGCGATCATTAGCAGGTAATGAGTGAGGATAGCGAACAACATCCAACTCTTGCACCATCTCAGAAATATCACTCCAAAAACGAGTGGCAATCTTGCCTAATGCTCTGCGTTTAGCACTACGCATATTGATAAGCTCGTGAATAGCATTCAGCACAATAGCGTCAGCATAGTATTGTCTGCGCTTGTCTGCAGGTAAATAGCGACCATCTGCCAACTTAAACGATTCAAAGAACTCAGATGCTTCAGTGCTATGCACTATTTGTTCTGCCAACATATTATACTTAACAGCCTTGTATGGGTCTTTTACAATAGCATCCACTTTGCGTCTGAAACGCTCTGGCATACTCTCGTAATCTACCAATGCTTCTTGACCTCTGCAACCTCTACGCACCACACGTATATCTTGGCGATGTGAAAGAAGTTTGTAATTGGCTTGAGTCATTATCCCTTGCTCAATTAGCCAATTGGCTTCTATGGTTAATATGTTGTTGTAATATTGCATCTTGATTTTTTTTGCTCCTTGGTGGGGAGTCGAACCCCACACGTAATTAGATTACGACCATACAAGGATCCACTTATAAAAACTTAACATGAAAAATTAAAGACTATGCAGCCTT
>JAEIGA010001962.1_pt1 | contig 32811 bp, 21 predicted proteins | sample 9270691 | NCBI WGS metagenome assembly JAEIGA01 (sample SAMN17057246, study PRJNA624740) | gut metagenome | biome: biome; isolation source: fecal sample | host: Bos grunniens | place: China: Xizang | collected 2019 | reverse complement strand
CTGGTACTAACATCGAGGAGGTAGATAACGCAATGCAAAACAGCGGTAGCATTACTCTTAACAAATTGAATGACTATGCTGCAAGAATGGAGGCTGCCATGGCAACCGAGAACCCAACTTGGTTCGATGTAAGAACCTCTGCCGAGAACGGTACTGCATATATCACTTTGGAAAATGATGACCCCGAGTTGACAAGCAAGCGCGTTCCTGGCGGTTACAAGCTTATAGTAAAAGCAACTCCTGCCACAGGTTACCACTTCACAGGCTGGACAATGAACGGCACTGCTATTGAGGGTGCTACCGAAGAGCATACATTTACAGTAACCGAAGCTACAACAATTGTTGCCAGCTTTGCTATCAACACCTACACCGTAAATGTAACAGCCGGTGAGAACGGTAGCGCAACCGCAAGCGCAACAACTGTTGAACACGGTAGCGAGGTAACTCTCACAGCCACACCAAGTACAGGCTACAGTTTTGCAGGTTGGTACGATGGAGAGAATTTAATAAGCGCTGAAGCAAGTTATACATTCCCCGTTACAAGCGTCATCAACTATGAAGCACGTTTCGAAGAGGAAGCTGATACTCCAGTAACATACACTGTAAGCATTGAAACTGTTGATACCGATGGTAATCCTTTGGAAAATAACGCCACAGGTTCTGTAAAGGCTGTTATCAATAACGTTGGTATGGGGTGGTGTCCCGCATACGATTTCGTTGCAAATGCTGATGTAGAACTTGTTGCAACAAATGACTATGACCAAAAAGGTTACCTATTCGAGGGTTGGTATAAGAACAATGTGCTCGTAAGCAATGAACTAAAAATAACAGTTCAGGCTACCGAGGCTGTAACATATCAGGCACGCTTTGTTAAGGGATGTGTTGTAACAGCTAAATCTAATAAGAACCAATTTGGTTATGCAACTAGTATAACACTTGTCGATGGCACATCTATTGGTTACGATGCAACTAACAGAGCCGTTGTTAAGTCGGGTACAACTGTGAGAATCAATACAACCGTAAATATGATTGGTTATCATGTTAAAAATTGGGTAAAAATTGACAATCTTGACGTTCAACCTGTTAACGGCATTTTTGAAGGTGAAGAAGTCGGAACTGAACAAAACCTTGTTGTTGAAATTAACGAGGATGCAATATTCGGTGTAAACTTTGCACCTGTTATATACGTTCTTACAGTAAGCACAGAGCAAAGTATAATGGGTAGCGTAAATGCTATGGTTGGTACATCATATAGTGGAACATCAGTTCCTGTTGAGTGCGGACAGACAGCTACAATCGTTGCAACACCAGCCGAAGGTTACAAGTTTGTTAAGTGGACAAAGGATGATGTTACCGTAAGCACCAGTGCAACATATACCGTTCCTGCTATTGATGATGTTACCGCAATGAATGACGTTGAGTATGTGGCTGTGTTTGAAGAGGGAGCAGAGGAACCCGTGGTGGATCCATTCTTGACAGCATGCTATCGTTTGAGATGGAAATCAGCATCGAACCAATATCTGAATGTAAACAACCATGATACTCATGAAAAGGGTACTTATGGTGGCGTAGGTGTTGCAGCTAAGGACGAAAATAGCAATGCACAAATCTTCTTTTTTGAGGCAAGCGGTGACGGTTACAAACTAAAGGACAAGAACGGTTATTACATCAAGGGTCAAGAATGGAACGTCGATGCCAATACAACAAATGCTGAAAATGCTTCAGTTCTTCTTTTTGAGAAGACTACAACTGCTAATGAATACTACATCAAATGGTACAGCACTGCCGACAAATATCAAGGTCAACTCAAATATTTTAAGGTGGGTTATGCTGCAAATACTGCTATAAACTTCCCATATTGCGACGCAAGTAAAGCAGATGCTGCCGTTTGGGTGCTCGAAAAGGTTGCAGATATTATTTCATACACCGTTACAGATGAAACCGGCAATAAGTATAGTGGAACTTATTTGGGTACTGCGGGTGTGGATAAGCCCACATTCACAGGTGTGTATGAATATGAACTGACAAACGAGGCATGGAATGGTGTAAATTATACCGCTGATATTGTATTCCCTGTGCCTTTGGAGAATGTTATGATTCTTCCATTTGAAGGTAGCACAGGAATCAGATACTATGTCGATGCCAATAATAATGTTAAGGCAACAAAGACTCTTCCCGGTGCCAATGCAACCGCTCCTGATTTGGATGACTATCTTTGGAAATTTGAACCACTCTTCAATAATGGTAAATTTACTTTTAAAATTAAGAGTGTAGTAAAGAATGCATATATGACCACTGCAAAAACTTCTGCAGGACATGGCGAAGGATATGTAAAGATTAGCACTGTTGCTACAGATACTCCAATGGAATTTACAATTGCCGAGGGTAACAGATTGAAAATTGAAGGACTTACAAATCTTTATCTCTCAACATCTAGTAGCGTTTCAAATGAACAGCATGCCGGTATTTACGGCTATATTGGTGATAAAGGTGACCATACAGGTATCATAAATAAATTCTCTTGCAAGGAGGGTACTTATCGTGTTGTTGACAATGCTGGTAATGTGCATGAAGGTGAATATGACAATTACATTGTAACATTTAACGGAGCTTATGGTTATACTCTCTCTGATGTAAGCTACAATGCAGATGTCTTTGAAGCAACAATTAACTTGCCATTTACAGTTTCAAAGGAGGGCGAAACTCCAAATGAGATATTGCTTGCAATATATTCAAATGACAGATATCTGCATGCTGTTGGTAATAATGTCAAGGTGCAAACAACAAATGTTGCTCAGGTTGATATCAATTGCTTGTGGGCTATATATCCTGAGTGTGAAAACGGTAACTTTAAGTTTGCAATAAAGAATGTTTCAAACGGTAAGTATATCTATTCAGCAGCCAATGACGAACAAAATATTCTCCAAACCGAAGGAACTGTTATGTTGAGTACTATTCCTTCTAAGTTCGAATATATTCACGATGGCTCTTATGAAGGACTTAAGTTTGCCGATAGAACAAAGCTTTATCTGTCAATAAATGGACAAAATGATACAGATGTTTTATTAGGTGTTCATAAAGCTATTCATAAGGGAACAGATATCTTTAGTCCGTCGTTCAACTCTTACGGTGTAACAATAGGTAATGCCGGTTATGCTACATTCTATGCTGAAAAGGCTGTAAACATTCCTACAGATGTTGAGGCATACTATCTTGTTGAAGAGGGAATAAATGCAAGTGAAAGATATGTATCATTGACTAAACTTGAAAATGGCGTAATTCCTGCAGGTGAGGCTGTAGTGCTTAAGGCAGAAAAGGGAACATATACCTTCGAGTTTAATGCAACATCAACAGAGACTATTGAGAATAACCTGTTTGAAGGAACTGTTGCTGCGACATATATCGAAGACGATGCTTATGTGCTTTCTGTGCTAGATGGTGAGATTGGTCTTTACTTGGCTTGGAAGAATTTTGATGAAAATTACAACAAAATTGGTGAGGTTAATGGTCAGAAAATAGATAGCAAATACTTCCTCAATAACGGTCACAAGATTTACTTGCCAAAGAGCGTTGTTCCAAGTGCAGCAGCATTGAGTGCAGGTTTCCGCTTCATGTTCGGTACTACAGCTATTGAGGAGGTAGAAGCCGAGAACGGCGTAGATACAATCTACGACCTTTCAGGTCGCAAGCTCGAGAGTATCTCTGGCTCAGGTATTTATATTGTTAACGGTAAAAAGGTTATTGTGAGATAACCTTTTTACCATTGACGAAGTTTTTAGCAAAAAATAAAGACAACGCTATATGAAAAAACATTATGTATCACCTCTTGCAACAGAGGTAATGGTTGAAGTTGAGCAGATGCTCGCTACTTCGTTCCAGATAAACGATGAAAAGGTCGACACCTCCGAAGGTGGTCAGCTCACCACCGGCAACCGCGGCGAGTGGGGTAATCTTTGGAAGTAAAGCAAAAGGGTTTGGCAATTGCCAAACCCTTTTGCTTTACTTGAAGAAATCGTTGTAGATCTTTATGCCGAAAACAATACAGCTGCAAAGGCATGTGACTGCGTTTGTTATGAACATCGACCATATTATGTTGGGGCGATGAAGCACTCCCTGCAGCATGAAGGCAAATGCTCCTATTGCCATCATTAGGAATGTGGGCAGGGCTATGCCGTCGGTGTTGCGTGTGCGTATGGTGGTTATGGCTTGCGGCAGATATCCCAATATCATGCCTATGCTTGCCACATAACCGCAGATTGTATAGAAAAAGGTTTGCTCCATAATGTTTTGACTATGGAACAAACCTTGTTGTGTTTTTGTTTGGAATGCTTTTATTCCTTGATGAATTTCATCATTGCCCAACGGTTGTCCTCGGCATAATCGAGGTAACGCAAGCCGTGGCGTGCGGCTTCTTCTTTGAGCACCTCCATATCTTCGGTATAGAATCCGCTGATGAATATCTGTGAACCGGAATGCATGCAACGTACATAGTTCACCATGTCGGCAAGCAGGATGTTACGGTTTATGTTGGCAATGACGTAGTCGAAGCTGTCGTCTTCCTTTATAGCCTCTGCACCACCAAGGCGTACTTCAATGTCGGGTGTCCCGTTGAGGACAACATTCTCCTTGGCATTTTCGTAGGCGAACTCGTCGATGTCAATGGCTGTAACATCGGTTGCTCCGTGCTTGCGTGCAAGGATGGCGAGTAGGGCTGTGCCGCAACCCATATCCAGGACGCTCTTGCCGTTCATGTCGCTTGCGAGTATGGCACGCAGCATGTGGCATGTTGTCTGGTGATAGCCTGTGCCGAATGCCATCTTGGGGTCGATGAGTATGTCGTAGCGTGCCTTGGGGACATCGGTGTGGAAGGTGCTGTGTATAACGCATTCCTCGCCGAGTACAATGGGCTGGAAATAGTTCTTCTCCCATTCGGCATTCCAATCCTCACCCTCGATGAATTCACTGCTGTATGTTATGGTGTATCCGTCGAGCGGAAAATTTTCCACTACGGTTGCAATGGTTGCATCATCGTAGAGATTGTGTGGTACGTATGCCTCCATGCCTTCTTCGGTGGGTACAAAACTCTCGAATCCTGCTTCGGCAAGCAGTGCGGCAAGTACGTCGGTTGCAACCTCCTCGTTGGGGGTAACCTTAAAATCAATCTTTGTGTAATCGTTCATGGTATGTTGTTTTATATTTTTGTCTTTGACATGAATCTGAAATAGAACATTGCTCCGGCGGTTGTCAAACCGAATGGGAACGACAACCATATACCCATAAGTCCCAAATCAAAGGTGAAGGCGAACAGGTATGCCAATGGCAACAGTATCAGTATATACGATATGAATGCGTATTTCATCACCGGTTTTACATCGGCTATTCCTCGCAGGGCGTTGGAGAAGTTGCACTGAAGACCGTCGCCGAACTGGTAAAGCATGAATGGCAATATAAGCTGTGCCACAAGGAGTGCCACTTCGTTGTTGTCGGTGAACAGGTGTCCCACTTTATTGCGTAGCAGGTATACTGCAAGCGAGGCTACTATTGACATAACTATTATAATGTTGAATCCTGCCTTTGCCGAGCGTCGTATGTCGGGCACGTTGCCGGCTCCGTTGTAGTTGCTTACCTTAACTGCCACAGCGGCTGCCATGCCGTAGTATATCATGAAACCCAACTGTCCCACGGTACACATTATCTGGTGTGCGGCAAGTGCGTTGGTTCCTATCCATCCCACCATTATTGTGGCAAGGCTGAACGATGCGGTCTCCATGCCCATCTGCAGTGCCACCGGCAATCCGAGTTTGTTGAGTCTTCTTTGTTCGTGTGCGGTAATCTTGCCGCCAAAGAATCCCTGCATGTATGTGCGGTAGCGTCTGCTCGTCAGGAACACAGTGAGTGCAAGGGCAAGCATTGCCATGCGCGACAGCATTGTCGCAATTCCGGCACCCATCAATCCCAGCTCGGGGAATCCGCATTTACCAAAGATGAGTACATAATTGCCCACGATGTTCACCACGTTGCCCGAGAGCATTATCCACATGGCTGTCTTTGTGTCGGTGATGCTGTCGATGAACTGTTTGAAAGCATTGAACAGCATTGCAAAGGGCAATGTCAGGAGTAACACTATGTAATATGGACGTATGAATGGCAACAGTTCAACTGGTTGTCCCAAACGACCGATGTTCAGGTACAGTATGCTCATTGCTACAATCACAAGCAACGATATTGCTCCGTTGGCAAGCAGGGCATTCTTGAGCACCGCTCCCGATTCTTTGAGCTTGCCTTCTCCAAAGAGTTTGCCCACAATGGGGGTGAGTCCATAGGAGAAACCTATTGCAAAGATTATGGCAAGGTTGAATATGTTGTTTACAAAGCTTGCCGCTGCGAGTTCCTCGGTGGTGTGCCAGCCTACCATCATGGTGTCGGCAAACGATACAAGGATAACGCCCAGTTGCCCAATTACTATAGGCAGTCCGAGCTTGATGAGTTCCTTATAGTGTTCGCGGTAGGGTTTCATCCGTTACATTATCGCCACCAGTTTCACTTCGAATATCAATGTGGAGTATGCCGGTATGGGACCGCTGGCGCGTGTTCCGTATCCCACTTCGTATGGTATGTATATCATCCAATGGTCGCCCACACGCATCTGTGTAAGTACTATCTGCCAGCCAACAATGAGGTCGCTCAAACGGAATGCTTCGGGGTAACCACGCTCCCAACTGTTGTCGAACACTCTGCCGTTGATTAAGCTTCCCTTATAGTGCACGGTTACAACGTTGTTTGCACGCGGACATCTGTCGCCGTCGCCGCTCTCCAGTATCTTCACGAGCACTCCCTGTGATATCTCCAGGAGTTCCTCTTCACCGTCGCGCAAAGCCTGCATGAAGGCTTCGTTCTTCTGCTTGTATTCTGTGTTCTTTACTTTTTTTGCCATAATGCGTGGAAGTTACTCCTGGTTCATGAGTTCTTCTATTGCCCGACATAGCTGGTCGGGGCATGATGTAGGCTTGCCGTTGCAGCTTATACCTTTGAGACGTGCTATTACGTCCTGGTACTTCATGCCTTTTACAAGCTGGCTTATTCCCTGAAGATTGCCGTCGCAACCTCCAAAGAATTTTACATCTGTTACAATGCCGTTTTCGCCGATAAGTTCAATGAATCTTGAACATGTACCCTGTGTGCGGTATGTTATGGTTTTCATATGCAGTGTTCTGTTATTTTACCAAAATCTTCTTTCCGTCCTTAATGTATATGCCTTTTGTAGGTTCTGTGATTCTGCGTCCTTGCAGGTCGTGGATTGCTCCGTTTGTGTGAGCATCATCCTTGCATACGTTCTCTATGCCTGTAGAGTTCTTCTTGTATGTAAGTGTAAGCTCGATGTTCTTGCTTACGTATGCAAGTTCCTCATATACGGCATTGCTCTGTGCAAAGGTGTACTCTTCCATTATGGGAGCAAGCAATGTGTAGGCGTCGCCTCCCTTTACATAGCGCGAACCGCTGGCAAGTTCATTGCCCTGTTCGTCAACGCATCGGTAAGATACTGTGAAATAGGGGTGTGGCTTGTAGCTGTATATAATGAACGGATGACCGTCGTCCCAACCAGTGAAGGTGTTGTCGGCATTTCCGTTCCAATAGTAGTTATTGCTTGTGCCCTGAATGCTCCATGTGCCGTTGGCTGTGTTATATGTGAATGTGAATGTCTCAGCGGTATTGCTACCTGTTACCAATGAACCGTGAAGCAACTGCGGTATATATATGCCGTAGTTGTTCCTTACGGTAAATTTGTTACCGTCGCCCTCGAAGTTCCATACGAATGATGGATTTGCCTCGCTTATGCCGTTGGTGGTGGTGATGCCTGCACCCACTGTGCCTACGCTAAGGAATCCGCTTCGTGCGGTCTCGTTCTTGGCGTTGTATATCACATACGATGCTCCGGCTTCGAGTTCTGTTACAGCTTCACCGATGGCAGCAACACCCATTATACCTTCGGTGTCGTAATATGCTTCAATAACGGTGTCATCGTTGGGGGTGATGCTCTCGCCTTCCTCCTCATCTCCGCCTACGAATATGAAGAAATCCAATTCGGGGTAGCTTACCGTGTGGTTCTCGCCAATAGCGCATGGAGTGGTGTTGTCGGCGATATAGTTGCCGTCCATGGTGTAGCAACGGTATGTTACGCTGTTCGATACGCGCTTGTATGTTACATTTACAGTCTTGTTCTCGCTGATATTCTGGAATACCGGTGCGTCTTCGTTGTCATCGTACTTTACAATCTGGTAGTTTGTGATTGCTGGTGCGCTGGCTGTTACTGTGTTGCCGGCTGAAACCGATTGAACGGCGTTGTCGATAAGGTTGCCGTTCTCGTCCTTGCAGATGTAGTTTATAACATAAGCCTCTTCAAAAATCCAACCGGTTCCCTGTGGGTAGATACCGCCCTTGTTCAGGGTGTTTGGATTTGTTGCTGCGTATTCCGATGTCGGGCGCAATGCGTCTTCACCAATTTTGATGCAGAAATCACCGCTCTTGGTGTTGTATACGTTGGTAAGTGTAACACCGTTGTCGCCCAACGCAATTGGTGCAGTGGTACTGCTTATGTAGCGTCCTGTTGTGGCGTTCTTCAGTTTGAATGTCTGTCCGGCATCGGTTGTGGCGCAGTCGGTGAGTACCCAAACGTCGGCACCATACTGTTGTTTTGCAGCTGTTACCTTGCTGTCGTTGTTGTCGTACATTGTCCAATCTTTGTAACGCTCGGTGTTGTTTATTATGCGGTAGAATTTGCCTGCCTGTGGGTAGTCTATCTCAATCTCTGCAATTTGTGCCGCTACGGGGCGGAACTCCCATATACCGCCGTTGCCGTCGGCCGGGTCGCTCCAAAGGTTGATTGAATGGTTCTGTCCGGGGCCTGCATAGTTCATGCACATGTTGCCATTCGATACTTTTTGGCTGCGTATACTGTAGTTGTAGTTGTTGCCGTTCTGTGCATAGGCTTTGTCGCCAAGGATAAAGTCGTAATGACGGTTGTTCTCGTCGTAATCCCAACGTCCGGTGTTGTTCTCGGCGGTGGGAGTGCCTTTAATCGAACCGTTCGGTTTTGCCTTGTTAACTATAGCCCAACGATCGGGGTTGGCAGGGTCCTGCATGAATGCCCATTGTTGCCAGTCGTAGCCTTCGTTGTTCTCGTCTTCGATAACTTCGCTGTTCCAAAGGCGACCTGCAGGTGCTGTGCCTGTTTTGTCGCTGATGTTCATGCCTTCGCGTAATAGCTGGATGCAACGTCCTGCGCGTACGTCGGTGGCTGTGGTTACAATACGGTACCATGTCTTTTCATCGTTGGTGGAAGCCTTTGGCATCACCTTCGCGCTTTCGCTCTTGTTGTCGAGAATATAGTGGCGACCATATTCGTAGTTGTTGTAGTTGAGCAGAAGGGTATCTTTCGTTATACGTTGCTGGAAGTCGCTGAAATTCTTCTTTGCCGCAGGAGTCCAACCTGTTTCTGCAATGGCAATGAGGCGTGGAAGGGCAAGGTATTCAAGCAGGTAGTTGCTCTGTACATGCTCGGTCCAGAATGTACCCTGAACACCGATGTAGTATTTCTGCAGTTCTGCAGGTACATCGGCTGGAACGGGAACGTAGTTATAGGTCTTTTGAACGGTGTCGTCGCCGTAACCTGCACCGGTTGGTTCACCGGGGTCGGTGCTCTGCTTGCGGTTGATGTAATAAGGACCCCAAGGGGTGATAACCGATGTCATGCCATACTCGGCAGCCTTGCGTGCGCAGGGCTGAACCTGTCCGCTCTCCCAACACATCATCATACCGCCTGTGCCCTTAATCAGCTCTTCGTTTGTTCCGCTTGCGGTAAGGCTCTCGTTCCACATGATAACGGTGCGTTTCTTGTCGCCCTCTTTCTGTGTTACATAGTCCGAAATCTCGCGTACAAAGTGCGACTGGAGTTCGCGGATATTGCTGTAGCCCATCTTTTGCATAAGTGCCTTGCACTCGTCGTTGTTCTGCCATGCTGTAGTAGGAGTCTCGTCACCGCCAATGTGTATCTGATGATAAGGGAATACCTCTATTACCTCATCGATAACGTCTTTAACGAACTGTACTGCATGTGGGTTTGCCACATTAAGCACGTCGTTGAAGATACCGCCGTTCACCTGCACGCTGTGCGCTCCGTCGGGCCAGCAGCTGAACTCGGGATAAGCTGCATTTACGGCACATGAGTGTCCGGGGAACTCAACCTCGGGGACAACATCAATATGGCGTTCTGCCGCGTATGCAACAATATCGCGACACTCATCCTGTGTATAGAAATATGGTCCGTAAGGCTCGTCGATGTAGTAACCGCCATATTCGGGGTCAACACTCCAGCTGTTGTTGCGTGTTGCGCCCACTGTTGTCAAGCGTGGATACTTTTTAACTTCGAAACGCCAACCCTGGTCATCGGTGAGGTGCCAGTGGAAACGGTTCATCTTGTAATAGGACATTACATCAATCATGCGCTTTATCTCGTCGGTGGTGAAGTAGTGGCGGCTCACGTCGAGCATGAAACCACGCCATTCAAAACGGGGGGCATCCACAATACTTACAACGGGAAGCGAATACTGGGTAATGCTCTCGTCTTTTACTTCTGCCATCACGTTGGCAGGAAGCATCTTCTTGATGCTCTGGAATGCATAGTAGAATCCGTTTGCGCTGTTGGCTGTGATTGCTATGCCGGTGGTTGTTATGTCAAGGGTATAACCTTCGTTGCCCAATTCCTCGTTACCGTTGTATGCCTGCATTGTTATGAATGCATCATCGTTGTCTGTAACGGTTACGTTGTAACCTGTGACTTTGTTGAACAGGTTTGCGAACTTGGTAGCTTCGGCTGCTGCATCGCTTATGCCGTTTGTGGAAATGGCAAACTCCTGTGGAAGTGTCAGATTGCCGTTGCCCACAGTCATCTGCTTAGGAACCGGAGTCAGGTTGATTTTACTGTCGGCTTTTGCCATGGGCAAGCCGATGAGAATCATAAGTAGTAATAATACGCTCTTTTTCATTGCTGTCTATGATTAATTATTTTTCGTCTTCTTCGTCTTCTGCTTTAAGTGTCGGCAGACATATATGGTATTCTACTGCCAGCACGCGTGTGATGAATACTGCTACTCCGCAGGAAAGGTGGGTAACCACGGTGGGCATGTCGAACATGTGGCATATACCGAATGCTATTCCGCCCACTACGCATGCCATTGCGTATATCTCCTTGCGGAAAATCAGCGGAACTTCGTTTATAAGTACGTCGCGGATGACACCGCCTGCGGCACCGGTTATTGTACCCATTACAATTCCCACCCAGATGGGGAGTCCGCAGTCAACGGTCTTTTGGATACCGACTACGGTGAACAGGGCAAGACCTATGGCATCGAACAGGAAGAATGTGTTATGCATGTTTATCAGGAACTTGCGGAACACTATAACCCACAAAAGTGCAAAACCTGTACACGACAGGTAAAAGCCGTCGTGCATCCAAAAGACAGGAACATCGAGCATAACGTCGCGCAACGTACCGCCACCAATGGCTGTGGCTGCACCCACCACATATGCTCCGAACCAGTCGAAACGCTTTGCCGACGCCAGACGGATACCGCTTATGGCAAAGGCAAATGTACCTACGAAATCTATTATCTGCAGGAATGTTATGCTCCTTAACCAGTCAATAATTGTGTCAATCATACTACAGTTAAAGTTAAATTTACGCGAATATAAATATAATTTATATCACTTGCCAAAAAAGAGGAATAAATATGGTCAAATAGTTGAATATTGTTAAATATTGAGTGGCTGTATTGTTCCAGAGATTTTTTATTCATATATTTGCATAGAACTGAAACATACTTTTTTATGCATTTTATGAAATTCTATATAGTATCATTCATATTTCTGCTTTTTGCGGCAGTTACTGCTACCGGCAAGATCGATTCATGGTATTGCAGGAAATATGGCCCTGGCATAAAGAACGGCAAATTCACCTGGTGGAGAGAATTCAATTTCAATCCACGTCGCATGCGTCCGCTTTCGGTGGTACTGTTTCTTATTTTGGGTTTGATTGTCTTGGCAGTTCCTCTGCTTGATGTTTCCGAACAGGTTATGGCGATAGCTGTATTGTCCGTAGCTCTTGTATTCTCTGTTATTTCCATGCTGTGGGCACTCGAGAAGGAGTAGAAACTTAAAACCGGTTGTTTGTGATACTGCTTATAATAACATTGATAGTTACATTCTTTACAATCCGTCGCAAGGTGCGTAAATGAGTACGGCAGAATTTGTCTATGAAAAGAATCCTGCTATTCATCCTTGTTGCAATATTTTTCGTCGGCAATTCCTGTGCGCAAAGCCGCAGGATTGTCGACCTTTCAACCGATGTCGCCATGTTCGTGCCTGTGGCAATGGGTGCGGGCGTGTCGTTATGCAGGGGTGACTACGAAGGCTTGGCAGAACTCGGAAAGACGGTTGCCGTATCAACAGCAGTTACATATATCCTTAAATACAGTGTCAAGAAGAGCCGTCCCGACGGTAGCGGATTGGATGCTTTTCCGTCCAATCACAATAACTTTTCGTTTGCCGGTGCAACATTCCTCATGAAACGCTACGGCTGGAAGTGGGGTGTTCCTGCCTATGTGGTCAGCGGATATGTGGCATGGGGCAGAATATATGCGCAGAAGCATGATATCTGGGATGTGCTTGCCGGTGCCGCCATCGGCGTGGGCAGTGGCTTGCTATTTACCACACCTTTTGCCAAGAAACACGATGCAACACTCATGCCCACGGTGATGCCCGACGGCGGTTGTGGTGTATATTTCTCAATGTCGTTATAGAAATCCTTAAGGACAGAGAACCAATCTTTCTGTTGGTTTGTTTAAAAGTTCCGGTCGAGAGAATGTCTATCTCTTATACCGGGATTGTTTTTTTATCTGTTCAATAAAAAATTAAGGATAATGAGAAGAGAATATCAGAAGCCCTGTGCTGTGAGGATTGAAATTGGAGCACTTGAGATGCTGGCTACATCAACAACGGCGGATGTCCCTGCGAAACCCGGAGAGGAACCCGGTGCCGGTGTGCGTATGAATCGTGGCGAGTGGGGCAATTTGTGGAGCAAATAATAGTGCGGTATCAGCGAATTTTATAAAATTATTATTATCTTCGCCACAGTATTGATGTAATTAAGTTTGATTATGATAAAACAGGAATGGATTGATAAGGGATACATCGATGAGGCTGTTCCCGAAGGCATCGACCTCAGAGCCGAAATCCGCCGATTGTGCGAAGAGAAGAATGCTGTTGTGCTTGCTCACTATTACACCGACGGCTCAATACAGGATGTGGCTGATTTTGTAGGCGACAGTCTTGCTTTGGCACAGATTGCCGAAAAGACAACTGCCGACATACTTGTGATGTGCGGTGTGCACTTTATGGCAGAGACAAACAAGATTCTCTCGCCCGACAAAAAGGTGCTTATTCCCGACCTGAATGCCGGTTGTTCGCTTGCAGAGAGTTGTCCGGCAGAGGAACTTGCAAAGTTCAAGGCCGAACACCCCGACCACAAGGTCGTTGCATATGTTAATACCTCTGCTGCCGTTAAGGCACTCACCGATATTGTGGTTACATCAACCAATGCGCGTGCCGTAGTGGACAGTTTTCCAAAGGACGAAAAGATTATCTTTGCTCCCGACAAGAATCTCGGTGGTTATCTCAATGCTGTTACACACCGCAATATGCTCCTGTGGAATGGCGGATGCCATGTGCATGAGCAGTTCTCTATAGAGAAGATTGTTGAACTCAAGAGTGCAAACCCCGATGCAAAGGTGCTTGCTCACCCCGAATGCAAGAGCGGTGTGCTTGCCCTTGCCGATTTTATAGGTTCTACAGCGGCAATTCTTACCTATGCCGAAAAGAGCGATGCCAAACAGTTCATTGTGGCTACCGAAAGCGGTATCCTTCACGAGATGGTGAAGCGTTGCCCCGACAAGGAGTTCATTCCCGTTCCGCCCACCACAGGGCCATGTGCCTGCAACGAGTGCGGATATATGCGCCTGAATACTTTGGAGAAGTTGTATAACACTCTCAAACACGAATGGCCTACCGTGGAACTCGATGAGGCTCTGCGTGAGGATGCCAAGAAGCCTATTGTCAGAATGTTGGAACTATCGAAATAAGTGAACATTGTTCAATAAGTAAAAACGAGTGCCAATGGGCACTCGTTTTTACTTATTGAATCTCTCGCGGAGAGTCTTTATCATGTCTTGTGTCATTGAATCAAGGTCGTAGCTTGGTTTCCAATCCCACTCTTCGCGTGCGCATGAGTCGTCCATCTTGTTTGGCCAAGAGTCGGCGATAGCCTGGCGCACAGGGTCGAATTCGTAGTGCATCTTGAAGTCGGGGATGTATTTCTGTATAGAAGCCTTGATAATCTCAGGATCGAAACTCATTGATGCCACGTTGAATGCGTTGCGGTGAATAAGACGTGCAGGGTCGGCATTCATTATGTCAACTGCGGCTTTCAATGCGTCGGGCATATACATCATATCCATGAATGTTCCTGCCTGGATGGGGCATGCAAAGTCTTCGCCCTTTACTGCCGCATAATAGATCTCTACTGCATAGTCTGTTGTTCCGCCACCGGGAAGCGTAACATTAGAGATAAGTCCGGGGAAACGTACGGCACGTGTGTCAACACCATACTTTGTGAAATAATAGTCACTCAGCAACTCGGTGGCAACCTTTGTTACACCGTACATTGTCTTGGGACGCTGTATAGTGTCCTGTGGGGTGTTGTCACGTGGAGTGTTGGGACCGAACGAACCTATAGAACTTGGAGTGAACACGGCGCATTTCTTCTCGCGTGCAATCTCAAGTATATTGATAAGTCCGTTCATCTGTATATCCCATGCAAGCAAGGGCTTTGACTCGGCTACAGCCGAAAGCAGTGCCGCAAGGTTATATATGGTGTCAATCTTGTATTTCTCAACAATGTCGGCAAGCTGTTGGGCATTCTTTACGTTTGCCTCTTCGGCAGGACCGCTCTCAAGGAGTATGCCTTTAGGCTCAGCACCGGGGATGTATCCGGCAACGATGTTTCCGTCGGGAATCATGTTGCGCAACTTCATTGTAAGTTCAGAACCTATCTGACCGGTAGAACCAATGACGAGTACATTTTTCATATGCTATATTGTTTTTTTTATTTTTTTTCAAAGTTACTGCTTATAATAATAGCAACAAATATTTTTTGTTATAAAATGCGAATTTTAAAGCAACCCCAGCAGGTTGAACATTAGAAAACCTAAGTAGTTGCCTATTGCATAGCCGGCAAGGCCGTTGGCGATACCTACCATAATTACATCCTTGTTCTTCATCGTTGCTGCAATCATGGGCACGCAGAGCGGTGAATTTATGAGTGTGTCGGATGTGATGACGGCTGAATCGGCATCAATGCGGAATGCTCTTGCAAGGATAATTGCGAGGAACAGTGAACCGAAGATTATCACTGCTTGGAACAACAGTATGTAAAGGCTCTGGTTCCAGTCGATTTTGCCAAGGTCGGCCATCGTTGCCATTACAAGACAGAAAACATATATAAGATACATACCGGCATCATAACTCTTGTCCCAGGTGCGTACCTCTTTCCAGACAGTGAGCAGTAAGGACAAGGTGGTTATTGAAAGAATCAGTGCTGTCATTGATATGCCTTTGCCACCTCCGGCAACAGTGCCGATGTAGACTGATATACCCATTACAACAGCAGCCGCCACAAGTACCTTGCCGAGCTGTATCAGGCTCTTTTTCTTGCCGAAATCCTTGTAGGGGTTCTCGTCGGTATATTCCTCTACATTCACGTTCTGATCCTTGCCACCACGCTTGCCCACAATCCTGCGTGCAATTTTTACACCGCCACCCATGAGGAACATAAGGTAAAAGAATGAGACTATGAGGTTGCAGGTAGAGAGAATGACGAAGTTCTCGGAACTGAGTCCAAGCATCTGCTTGATGGCTGCAAGGTTGGCTGCTCCTCCAAGGTATTGACCGGTGAGTGCGGCACCCATCTTCTTGCTCTCTTCGCCAAGGTTATTACTGAAAACAAGATATCCCACCAGTACGAATGCAAGTATTGAAAATACGCCCACAACCAATGCTTTCAGGGATTTACCCAAAGAGAATTTCTTGAAGTTACATCCGAAAAGTATCATTGGAAGTGCTAATGGAATGAGTGCGCCCGAGAATGATTCCATAAAGTCGAAGAGTTTCTTGTACTCGGTCTCCTCTGTGGGAAAAATTCCAATGTTGGCTACTAAAACACCCAAGAGGTATAGTGTCAATACCGGGCCTATTTTACCAAAGACTTTGTTCTTGCGACATATGAACAACACACCTGCAGGTGCTGTAAGATAGAATATTATCAATAGAATGTTTGCTATCATATATGTTCATTTTATGACTTGTGTTAAGTCTATTTAATCTTTTTTATCTGTGCCAAAGGTACAATTTTTATTTATATGACCCAAATTAACAAATTTTTAATTGATATTATTTTTGTCTTATTGACTTTAAAACGGTACTTTTGTGTGAAAATAATTTGTCTTTAACTAAAACTATATAATAATGTACGGAAAATTTCAACAACACTTGCAGAACGAACTTGCCGCAATAGAGGAGGCAGGTCTCTATAAGAAGGAACGCAATATCGCATCGCAGCAGTTTGCCGAGATCACTCTTGAAGATGGTTCAAAGGCACTAAACTTCTGTGCAAACAACTATCTTGGCTTGTCGAACAATCCACGTCTCATGAAGGCGGCGCAAGAGGCTATGGACGCACGTGGCTTCGGTATGTCATCGGTACGTTTCATATGCGGAACTCAGGACTATCACAAGACACTTGAAAAGGCTGTTGCCGACTACTTCAAGACCGAGGATACAATCCTGTATGCTGCTTGTTTCGATGCAAACGGTGGCTTGTTCGAGCCTCTGTTTACAGCCGAGGATGCCATTATCTCCGATTCTTTGAACCATGCGTCAATTATCGACGGTGTACGTCTTTGCAAGGCACAGCGTTATCGTTATGCCAATGCCGATATGGCGGATTTGGAGCGTTGCCTGCAGGAGGCTCAGGCACAGCGTTTCCGCATAATCGTTACCGACGGTGTATTCTCAATGGACGGTAATGTTGCTCCAATGGATAAGATATGCGACCTTGCAGAAAAGTACAATGCACTTGTAATGGTGGATGAGAGCCACTCTGCAGGTGTTGTGGGCGCAACTGGTCATGGCGTTGCCGAGCAGTTCGACTGCTACGGACGCATCGATATCTTCACAGGTACATTCGGTAAGGCTTTCGGTGGTGCGGTAGGTGGTTTCACCACCGGTCGCAAGGAGATTATAGATATGCTCCGTCAGCGTTCACGTCCTTATCTGTTCTCTAACTCATTGCCACCATCAGTAGTCGGTGCATCTATAGAGGTGTTCAAGATGCTTGCCGAGAGCGATGAACTCCACACCAAACTGCAGAACAATGTGAACTACTTCCGCGACAAGATGTTGGCTGCTGGTTTCGACATTAAGCCTACACAGTCGGCTATCTGCGCCGTTATGCTTTATGATGCTCCTCTTTCACAGGTGTTCGCACAGAAGATGGCGCAGGAGGGTATCTTCGTTACAGGTTTCTACTATCCGGTTGTTCCAAAGGGCGAGGCACGTATTCGCGTACAGCTCTCTGCGGCTCACGAGCAGGAGCACCTGGACAAGGCAATCAATGCTTTCATAAAGGTTGGAAAAGAACTTGGAGTTATAGAATAATAAAAGCGCCGCAAGGCGCTTTTATTATTCTATAACTATCTCAAATGTACTTGCCGGCAAGTCGGATTCATTTACAAGATTTGCATCGGTATAAGGTTTCCACGCGTAGCGTATCATCACTGTGGGGAAGTCAAGTATTATTCGGTTGCCCTCTATTGTGATTTTTTCTTGCGGAATAGTTTTAAATGAACCTGTAAATCCGCATTCCAGCCCGCGCAATGGCTCGCCGTCGCTTGTTTTGAGTTCATTTGCATTGCTGAACTCAATGATAGTCTTGCCGTTTATTGTCTTTGCATTTACAGGTGTCGGTCCGTGCTGTGCAACATGACTCATACCGTAGGTCTGGTTGAGCGCAAGGCGTGCAAGACGCTCACCGACAGGAGCTTTCTCCTTTGGATGCACATCGGTGGGGTGCCCTTTGTCGCTCGATACAGCAAAGTCGCAGTTGGGGATTTCTGCCGCCATTTCGCGTTGTGAATCGCGGAAATGCGGCCACGACGGGCGGTTAATGCTTGATAGCTGAACAAAATAGAATGGCATTTCGGGGTTGTTCCACGTTCTGCGCCAACAATCTATAAGGGTGGGGAATATCACTTCGTGAAGTTCTACATTGTGTGCATTGGATTCTCCCTGATACCATATGGCACCTTTTATGGGGTAGTGTGCTATTGGCATTATACCTGTTTCGTAAAGGTAGCAGGGCTCGTATGGGTGGCGTTGCAGTTTGTTGTTGCTCTTGGCAATGTTCTTGCTTGCTCTGCCACGGCACCAGTCCTGAATCATATCATTATCGCGCCAGTTATAGAGTATATCCACAAGCACGGGGTGGAACTCCAATGTCTTGCGGTCGATGTATGCCTCGGCAGGTGCTCCGCCAACAGCATTGCATATAAGTCCTATGGGAACGCCGAGCGAGTCGGCAAGCATGGCTCCGAAATGGTATGCCACAGCCGAGAAATCGCTTACATTCTGTTCGTTCTGCATCTGCCACTCTGTTGGCAGATAATAGTCGTGGTTATTCAGTTTTACAAGGTCAATGGAATCCCACTCCATGTTGTTTGTAAGTACGCGTGGTTTCATGTCGTAAAGGCGAATATCCTTGCCTTTTACATTTGCAAGGCTCTTTTCTATGTGTGAACTCTCCTTTACCATAAATGCCATGTTTGATTGTCCCGAGCATAGCCACACCTCGCCAACGGCAATGTTCTTGTAAGTGATTTTTCCTTTTCCACATTCAACGGTCATTGTATGGCTTTTTCCGTCGGCTTCCATCGGTGCAAATGTCGCTTCCCATTCACCCCATTCGTTGGTATATGTCTTTACAGCCTTTTTGCCAAGCTTTACGGTAACTTCATCGCCTGCATTTGCCGTACCTTTTACAACAAATGGCTTGCCACGCTGAATAACCATATTGTCGCTGTATATTGCCGGCAACGACAATCCTCCAAAATCATTCGTGATGGCTGAATATACCTGCTTTGCTATTATGCCTGCTCCTTGCTCATTGGGATGCAATGCGTCGGGCATAAGGTCGGGGCGATGATAAAGATATCGGCTAAGGTCTATCAGCTCGAACATATCATATTCGGCAATGTACGGAATAAGTTCCTGTATCTGATGATACCAGTCGCGCGTACCGCTCTTGAAACGACGGTGCCAATGGAAAATGGGTGTCATTTGGCAAATGTAGACTTCGACTTTGGGATTAGCTTGGCGCAAGGCTTCTATTATGTTTATATAGTCGCCGTAGAATTCATCGCGATAGTTTGGCCAGTTGCGTGGGTCGGTGTCGTTCAGCCCCAAATGGATTATGGCAATGTCCGGCGCAAATTCAAGTGCAGCCTTGTATTCGGGCAGGTTAATATAAGGACGATGCCCTTTGCTTAACAGTGTCGCGCCTGAATGTCCGAAATTGCGCACCTCGTAACTGTCGCCAAGCAACTGTTGCAACTGTGCAGGGTATGAAGTCTTGCCCGGTGTCTTGTGCCCGTAACCGTATGTTACGCTGTTGCCTATGCAGGCAACCTTCGTCTTTGCTTGTGCAATGCTTAACAATGGCAATGCAAGCAGTAATATTGTGATGATTTTTCTCATAGCTGTTTTTAATACTATGCAAAGAAACTACAAAAGGAGCAATTCACCAAAAAACTGCTCCTTTTGCTTTTTATGGTGTGTATTTATTCTGCAATGAATTTCTTTCCGTTCTGGATGTATATGCCTCCCTTCACAGGTGTCATAACCTTGCGACCTTGGAGATCATATGTCTCATTGCTTTCTGCTTTCAGTTCTTTCAACTCTTCAATAGCTGTCTGTGCTGTAGATTTGATGGGGTAGAATGGTTTATCTTCGGTAAACTTGTAAGTTCCGTTACTTGCCCAATCGAGTGAGAAACGTACAAAGCGCATTACAAAACCATCATAAACTCCATTCTCCTCATAATATACGCCCAATGTGCCGTCGGGGAGTACAACAGCTGCACTGTATGCCGAACCGCGTGGGCAGATGGTCTTTGGTGTGCCGAATGTTGCACCTTCGTCGGTTGACAAAGCTATACTTACATTCTGACGGCTGCTGTTGTTAGGCAATGTCTGGAATGCAATGTTCCATGGATTACCCTCTACCGTTGAACACCATACCATATATTCGCCATCGCATGCGTTGCCCGAGATACCTGTTGTAAAGCGTGTCTGTGAAGGCATGTGCCATGTAGCACCGTCGTCCGATGTGTAGTTGTAGTAGTTGTAACCGCTTGCACGTACGCTTATGGCAAGGTCGCCGTTGTTGCGTTCCAATGTCTTTGGCTCGTCGGCACTGCTTGTACCGCTTGTACCGCTTACATACCAGCTCTGTCCGCCATCCTTACTCATGAAGAAGTAGAAGTGCTGGCTATTGTCTGCCTGACGGTTCACAAAACTTGAAACCAATGTTCCGTCACGTTTCTGGAGAGCTGCGCCCGAACCCGAGAATCCGCTCTTCCAAGTCTGTGTGTATGGGTTAGAGCAGTTTGCTCCGAACAGGGTGTCTGTGTGGTCGACCGGTGTCTCCCATGTCTCTCCGTTATCACGGCTGACGATTGTCTTCCAACGTGGAGGCTCTGCGGCTGTTCCGGCAAAGAAACCGTGTCCGTATGTGCCGGCACTTGTCATAATACCCACAATTTCTCCGTTGTCGCGGTTTGTTACGATTGAGGCATCGCCGTGACCGTAGTCACCGCCGGTTTCAGCAGTTCCTGCAACGGTTACAGGGTCGCTCCATGTCTTACCCATGTCATCGGAGTATTGTGCAACAAGGTAACAGTGGTTTGGAAGGTCGGCTCCATGTGCTTTACGGTCGTCGGTAAGTGTTACAAGACGTGTTCCGTCCTTTGTTACTGTAATTGAAGGAATACGGTAGTAGCGTGAACCCTTGTCCATCGGCATGAGTACAGCACCTTCTGAAAGGAAGATTGTTGCGCTGTATGCGGGGTTACCGTTGTTCTCGGCAATCTCTTTGCCGTCGATGGTGTAGGCTGTTATTTCTGTATCCACGGTGTTGCCCTCTTTTGCGGTTTCTGCAATGTCGTAAGTAATCCACAGATAGTTGTCGCCGGGCTTCAACTCTTTTGTTCCGGTGATTGTGAATGTGCCGTCGCTGTTTAAAGTAACGGCTTCGCCGAACTGCTCACCGTTCTCTTCGCGCCAAGTCATCTTCTTGTCGGGGTCAACAAAAAGTTCGCGCGCATTGCTTGCAAAGTATGCCTTTACGTTGGTGATATCGTTCTTGTCGGTTCCAGTGAATGTTCCCTTTACGCCCTGGAAGTTGATGTTGCCTTCCAAACCGCTTACTCGTATGACAGAACGTACTATTGGTTGGTCGGTGTTGCCGATACCTGTACTTATCTTGCCTTGAGCTACCTTTGACGATGCAAATTCTGCCGAAGCGTTGCTTGTGTCAACTTCGTCGAATTTCCATAGCGATGCGCCGTCGGCATCGGCTGCCCAACGTACAATCTTTGCACCATCCTGCTGTGCGTGCAGTTCAACAGCATTGTCTTTTATGATGAAGAAACCGTATGAACTCTGTATGTTATAGATATGGTTTGCTTCGCTGACAACACCGAATGCGGTGCTGTTACCGGTGCCTTGTCCGGCAGTACCGAAATATTCACCTCTGTAGTTCTTGATGGCAAGTTTACCGTCCTTTTCCCAGAAACTCCATACGCGGTCGGCGCTGAATGTCTTTTCTCCAAAGCGCAGTATCTCGGTCTCGTTGTCGTAATATATAACTTTGCCTGCACAGTATGCCTTTGATGATGCGTTTGAGATATAGTACCAATGTTCATCACCTTCGGTACTGATTTTTGCTGCTTCAATTTTGTCTTCCTTTACTTTTACAACAAAGTTTGTCAGCACCACGCCGTTACCGTTGTTGCCTGCCAAGGTAAATGATACCGAACTTGAATTCTGGTTCTTGGCACTGATGGTCTGTGCTGTGGTGGATGTTGTATAAGCGGCACCGTTATCCATTGTAAGGTCAAGAGCTGTGCTATGCCCATTGTTGGCAAATGTGAAGCTGTACTCTGTAATTACATAGCCTGCAGGAGCAGTAATGGCGTATGTTGCACTGCCGGCTGTTCCTGTCATCATCTGTACGTTGTTGTTTGCCCAGTTCATGTTGTTGACAGTACCGCATCCGAACTGCAATTGTGGAGTGGTGTTGCTTTTCCATGTGCAGTTCCAGTTCTGGTTGGCTGAACCGTCGGCACGATAGAGATTACCGTTACTCTTGTCAATGGTATATGTGAGTTCTGAAACACTCTCTACTATTTCTCCTGCCTCAAAGATAGATAACTGGCATCCGGTATCACCACGGTCGCTTCCAAGAGTGGTGCTGTTGCTCCAGTTATATATCTTGTAACTCTGTCCGTCGCCTGTCTGGTTCAACTGTACATCGCCCGAGGAAATTATATAGTATGCAGGTGTGTTTGCATAGCTGACAGTCCAGCCTTTAGAGGGCTTGGATGTTGTGGTTGTTATCTGTGTGTTGTATGTTGCAACAGGGTTCAGATATGAATTGTATTCGCGGTTTATAATGTCGAATGTGTTGTCGCCACGGTCAACAAACTTCCACATTGATGTAGCCGATGAGGTTGTGTTCTCCTTACCTACAACACCGGTAGCCTGACCTTCGGCGCTTACATACAGATTGTTGCTGCGTAACGAAGTCATCTGATACCAATACTCGTTTTCGGCAGTGCTTGCCTTTGGCATAGAGAGTGCCTCTTTAATAAGTGTATCGAATTCCTCGACAAGTGCTGTTACTTCGGATTCTTTGATGTTGTTTTTCTCTAAAAGAGTGTTGGCATTTACTATTTTGGCATCGAAAGTCGCCATCTTCTCTGCATTGTATTGTCCCATAGCGTCGCCACGCTCTGCAACCATGCCTTTGGCGATGGCTTGTGTCAGTCTGTTGCGCAAACCTGCCTGTGTATAGCGTACCTCGGCATCAGCCTCGCTTATTACAGTATATGTGTCAGAAGGAAAATCTGTCTTTAGAGCATCCTTCATTGCGTTTGCCATTACAACATATCCCAAACCGCCAAGGTAGTTGCTTGGGTAGAAATACTTTGTATTGGCTACATTGCCGTTGAGCAACGGTGTATATGTGTCCACATACTTGATGTTGCCTGTTGCAAGGCTCTGCATATAGCTGTTGAGCGCGGAAATGCGGTTGGTGTTGTTGCTTGCATTGTCGGTGGGGCAGAGTGCCATAAGGTAGATTTTAGAATTTGGCGAATTCTGCGCAACCTTGTCAACAAGTGCCTTATAGTTGCTCTTTACTGTTTCGATGTTTGTTGTACCGTTGCAGTCGCCTGTACCTGTGTAGATGAAGATGGCCTTTGCATCCTTCTTTTCCACGCCTGTGTTTGCATATGTTGCATCGACAATTTTGCTTGTTGTTGCGATGTCGCCACCATAGCCCCAGCCTGTACCGCGGTTCTTTACGTTGGGGTTGCCAAGCAGCTCCTGCCACTCGCCGTTCTTGATGAATTCGTCACCGAATACAAGTACGTCCTGGGTGCTTATAGGCAACATGCTGAAATATGTTGCACGCATACCGTGTGTTGTTCTGCCAAAACCACCGTTGTTTTGCTTTGTAGAAGAACCGCTGGGGTAAACAGTCTCAACTGTGTATGTCTCTCCCTCGGCAAGATGCTCGCATATGGATTGACACCATATTTCGTATGCGGCTGCAGTGAGGTGCAGTTTGTCGTAGCTCCATTCGCCGCCGTCGGCAACGCAAGCCAATTCGTCGTAAATATCTACATATTTCAACTTGTCGGAATTTGTTTTTGCGACATATTCCTTTATCAATTCATTGGCATGAAGCCATGTCGCTTCCACTCTGTAGCCATAGTCGCTTTTAAGAATGCAGTACAGATAAATCTTTGTTTCGGGTGAACGCTTCTGTATGCGGTCAACCATACTCTTTATGTATGTCAGAACCTGTTCTCCAGTGAAATTCAGTCCTCGTGTTGCAATGTCGTTTGTACCAATCATCATGAACACCTTCTTGGGCTTGCCGGCAATGTATGACTCAAGGTTATCGCTCTGCTCGGTTGAATATGTACCGGAGTTTCCTCTGTTGACAATTGGCAGATAGTTGCCTTCTGATGTTATAAAGGCCTCCGGCCAACAGTGCATGTCGGTGATGCTGTTGCCAATAAATACAATACTGTTGTTATTGGTAGATAACACTTTGAACGAGTCGTACCTGTGATTACGGAACGGCTCGTCGGCAAATGCCACAGCAGTTAAAAGTAAACTGCATATTAACGAAGTTAAAAGTCTTTTCATAATAATTATGGTTTGGTTAATAAAGTTTTCGGTTACAAAAATAGGAGTCTGCGCGAAACAAACCTCTATTTTATAGTAAAATAAATTTAATATGGCTTACCAACCTATCTGAACGTTGTCTTCGTAGAAGCGTCTTCCGAAGTTCCATCCGAATACGCAGTAGTAACGCGACAGTTCTTTGGCACGTCCAATGAATTCTTCAACATCCTTGGTTTCGGGGTCAGGATTGCTCCAACCTATTTCGGCAATGGCACCAAGACGTGGCAACAACATGTACTGCAACTGCAATGGTGTGGAGATATATTCAGTCCAAAGGTTTGCCTGAACGCCCATTATGTATTTCTGCTCTTCTTTTGCAAGTCTGTCGTATGGGTTGTATGAGTATGCTTTACGAAGTGGAATATAACTTCCTATGCATAAATGGTCGTCCTTACGCTCGGTTGTCTGATAGAAGTTCAGGTAGCAGTGGCTGTCGGGAGTCATGATTGCATAATTGCCCTTCTTTGCAGCGGCAATGCCACCGTCGGCTCCGCGCCACGACATGATTGTCGCGCTCTGGCTCACACCGCCTTCGATGATTTCGTCCCAGCCGATGAGTTTACGGCCATTGTCGTTAAGGAACTTCTCGATGCGGTTGTTTACATAAGACTGCAGTTCAGCTTCGTTCTTTAAACCATTTTCCTTGATGCGCTGCTGACAGTCGGGGCAGTTCTTCCACATGTCGCGTGGAGCTTCGTCGCCACCAATGTGTATATATTCGCTTGGGAACAGGTCTATAACCTCACTCAAAACATCTTCCCAGAATTTGAATGTGCTTTCGCGACCTGCGCATGCAATCTGTGTGGAAACACCCCAATTGGGCCATGTCTTATAGTTGCCGGCTTCGCCTTCGCAGCCCAGCCATGGGTATGCGCTCAAAGCACCAAGAGAGTGTCCGGGGATTTCAATCTCGGGAATGATTGTGATGAAACGCTCTTGTGCATATTTTACAACCTCCTTAATATCGCTCTGTGTGTAGTAACCTCCGTATGGGATACCGTCCATACCCTCGTTGCGACCTGTTGTGGTCTGTTCGCGCTTGCTGCCTATTTTGGTGAGCAAAGGATATTTCTTTATTTCGATGCGCCAGCCCTGGTCTTCGGTGAGATGCCAATGGAAACGGTTCATCTTGTGCATCGCAAGAATATCGATAATCTCCTTGATTGTTTCAACTTCCCAGAAGTGGCGTGAACAGTCGAGCATGAAACCGCGATAGGCAAAGTGGGGCTTGTCGGAAATCTTCATTGTCGGGAATGTGAGTTTCGCAATGTCGATAGGAGTCTCATAAGCCTGAACGGGGATAATCTGCTTTAGTGTCTGCACTGCGTAGAATGCACCAGCACCGGTCTTTGCATTGATGAGTATGTTCTCGGGAGTGATTTCAAGAATGTAGGCTTCGTCGGCAAGCGATGCATCGTACTTGAAGATTACGTTGTTGTCGCTGTGCGCTTTTGTGCCTTTGCTCAACTTCTTGCCAAACAAATCTGTTGCAATGCGGTCGAGTTCCTTTATGGCAGGCTTTACATCGCTGTTGTTCCAGTCGTAAACTATTCTTGTGCTCGAATTGAATTCAAACACGCTGTTGCGGTTGCCCATTACAACGCTTTCCGGCTTTGGAATGAGGTTGTTTACATTGCAGTTCTGTGCTACAGCCATAGATATACAGGCGAAAGCAGCAAGGATAAGTGTAAAACTTCTTTTTAGCATATTGTCTATTTGTTTTGTTATTGATTTTCTTCTGCGAAGATATTATAAAAAATAAATTTTTGCAAATAATGTGCTTTGCCTTTAGATAACTGATTTTTTTTTCCTACATTCGCAGAGTTAAACATAAGTCCGATAAATCAATAACTAATTATAATAAAATCATGAGCGACAATTATGTAATAGGTATTGACCTTGGCGGTACAAACACCGTGATAGGTCTGGTTGACGTAAAAGGTCATATTCTTGCAAAGGACGACAGTATCAAGACTCAGGCACATCCTGATATCGAGGAGTATACCGATGCCATTGCAAAAGTAATCAACAAACTTGCCGAGGAGAATGGCTGTGTAGGTAAACTCGAGGGTGTGGGTATTGGTGCTCCTATGGCGAACTATTATACAGGAGAGATTGTAAATGCTGCAAATCTTCCCTGGAAGGGTATTGTTCCACTTGGCTGGCTCATCGAGAAGAAGACTGGCTTGCCCACCAAGGTAACAAACGACGCAAATGCTGCAGCCATTGGCGAAATGAAATACGGTGTGGCTCAGGGTATGAAGGATTTCGTGTATATCACATTGGGTACAGGTGTTGGTAGCGGTATCGTTGCAAACGGACAGCTCATCTATGGTCACGACGGTTTTGCAGGTGAGTTGGGACACACAACATCTCCTGTTCTTGAGGGACGTGCCTGCGGTTGTGGTCGCACCGACTGTCTCGAGACATACGCTTCGGCTACAGGTATCGTGCGCACAGCAAAGAAATGGCTCGTAGAGCGCGACGAACCAAGTATCTTGCGCGATGTCTGCATCAACGAGATTACTTCAAAGATGCTTTTCGATGCCGCTGTAAAGGGCGACAAACTTGCAAACGATATCTTCGAGTTCACAGGCAAGGTGCTTGGTGAGGCTTTCTGTAACTTTATCGCATTCTCTGCCCCCGAGGCTATTATCCTCTTCGGTGGTTTGGCAAATGCAGGCGAGTTGTTGCTTGAGCCTATCCGCAAACACATGAACGAGAACGTAGTGTTCTTGTGGAGAGATAAGGTTAAAGTGTTGAAGTCTTCACTCCCCGGTGCTGATGCAGCTGTGCTTGGTGCTTCGGCTCTCGGTTGGAAGGATTAATGAAATCTTAAAGAGGTATAATAAGGTGCAGACCGCTGGTCTGCACCTTAATTTTGTTAATTAATGTAGTGTTTTGTGCTCTTTTCCATAAAAATATTTAAGAATAAAAATATTTTGAAAATTATTGCTATCTTCGCATAACCACATTTTGCGTGAAATAATAATACAAAATAGACATGAATAACCTTATTGACAGGACAAAGAGAATCATTAGTGCTTCTGTGGCAGGAATGGCTGTGTTGCCTTTGGTGTCGGCTTGTGGTGGAGAGCAGGAGCAGAAACCTATGAATGTGCTCTTCATTATGTGCGACGACCATTCATACCAGACAATCAGTGCCTACGATTCTACATTTATAAAAACACCTAACATCGACCGTATTGCTGCGGACGGAGTGCGCTTTACAAACAGTTTTGTTGCGAATTCCATTAGCGGACCTTCGCGTGCATGTATGCTTACAGGAAAGCACAGTTATGAGAACGGCTTTACCGATAACAGTTCTTCGTTCGACGGCAGTCAGCAGACATTCCCCAAACTGTTGCAGCAACAGGGCTACGAAACGGCTGTCATTGGTAAATGGCATCTCACATCTGATCCTACAGGCTTCAATCATTGGGATATTCTCATAGGGCAGGGCGATTACTATAACCCTACATTCATATGCAACGGTGAGAAAGTGCAGCGCGAGGGATATGCCACAAATGTAACAACAGATTTGGCTCTCGATTGGCTTGAAAACGGTCGCGATGCATCAAAGCCTTTCTGTTTGCTGTTGCATCACAAGGCTCCGCACCGTACATGGATGCCCGATACTTGCGATCTTGAACTCTTTGCCGACAGCAATTTCCCGTTGCCCGAGACATTCTTTGATAATTACGATACCCGTGAGGCCGCAAAGGTGCAGCGTATGTCAATAAGCAAGGATATGGATATAGTCTACGACCTTAAGATGGCGGACAAGGACAGTACTATCCATAGCCGTTCCGACCTTGAAGCTTGGGGACGTCGCATTTATAACAACATGAACCCCGACCAGAAACGTGCTTGGGATGCTCATTACGATGTTGTAATAGAGAAATTCAAGGCTGCGGGGCTTGAGGGTAAGGAGCTCGATGCGTGGAAGTATCAGCAGTATATGCGCGACTATCTGCGTGTGATAACATCTGTAGACCGCAATGTGGGCCGTGTGCTCGATTATCTCGAGGCTGAGGGCTTGATGGATAATACTCTTATAGTCTATACATCAGACCAGGGCTTCTATATGGGTGAGCATGGCTGGTTCGACAAGCGTTGGATGTACGAAGAATCTTTTCGCACTCCTTTGCTTGTGCGCTTGCCGGGCGGTAAGGTAAAAGGCGAACTCAAGAATATGGTGCAGAACATAGACTATGCTCCTACATTCCTTGAACTTGCCGGTGCTGAAATCCCGTCGGATATCCATGGATGCTCGTTCCTTCCATTATTAAAAGGCGAAGAGTGGACTACGAACCGCGACGGAGTATACTATCACTATTATGAATACCCCGACGAGCATGCTGTTAAGCGTCATCTTGGAGTACGTACCGAAACACATAAGCTCATACATTTCTATGAGGATGATGTTTGGGAGTTGTTCGACCTGTGTGCCGACAAACACGAATTGAACAATATCTATGGCAAGCCCGGAACGGAGGAGGTTACAGCTCTTCTTAAGGAGAAACTTGTGAAATTACAGAAACAGTATAACGAGGAGCAGTTCATCGCTGAATAATGAAAAGTAACAAGAGAAATACCCTGCATCTTGCCGACGTTGCAAAAATGCAACGTGCACCGGCTTTCGGAACCATGATAAAGCCCATTGGCTCGGCATGCAATCTCGATTGTCACTATTGTTACTATCGCGATAAGAGCGAGATATACAGTGGTAATATGCCGCGTATGAGCGAAGAGTTGCTCGAGACCTATATAAAGCAGTATATCCAGGGTGCTTCGCAACAGAATATCAGCTTTTGCTGGCACGGTGGCGAACCGTTGATGGCAGGTCTGCCTTTCTTTGAAAAGGCAATGGAACTGCAAAAGAAATATGCCGGAGACAAGGTTGTTGAAAACACCCTGCAGACAAACGGCATACTTGTGAATGATGTCTGGTGCAGTTTCTTCAAGGAGAACAATTTCCTTATAGGACTATCGCTCGACGGTCCCGAGGATATACACGATGCATTCCGTCGCGATTGTGGCGGTGCTCCCACCTTCGCAAGAGTTATGAAAGCCGTGGAGCTGATGAAGAAACACGGGGTGGAATTCAATATTCTCTCAACGGTAAATGCCCGTAGCGAAGAGCGTGGGGTGGAGGTGTATAAGTTTCTTACATCTATAAATCCTTATCTGCAGTTTCTGCCGGTGGTGGAATATGTGAAGATGCGTCCCGGTAAACGTCCTTTGATTGTGTCGCCCGATGAGGAGGATGCTGTTCCTGCACCTTGGTCGGTATCGGCAAAGGGATATGGCAAATTCATGTGCGATGTCTTTGACGAATGGGTTAAATATGATGTGGGCAGGAACTTTGTCCAGCTCTTCGATGTTACATTAGGAAATTGGTGTGGTGTGCCACCATCGTTGTGCGCCTTTGCCGAAGTGTGTGGCGACGGACTGGTGGTTGAGCATAATGGCGATGTCTATTCGTGCGACCATTTTGTATATCCCGAATATCGCCTTGGCAATATTGCAACCGATGAACTTGCCGCAATGTACCGTAGCAGGGAACAACAGGACTTCGGACGCGACAAACGTGATGCTCTTCCTATAGAGTGCAAACGTTGCAACTACTATTTCCTGTGTCGCGGAGAGTGTCCAAAACACCGCTTCGAGTATGCAAAGAACGGCGAACCTTATATGAATGTGCTTTGCGAAGGATACAAGATGTTCTTCCGTCACACCGACCCTTATATGCGTTATATGAAAACCCTTATAGAAAAAGGAGAACCGGCATCAAAAGTGATGCTTTGGAAAAAATAAACAATGAAAAACTTAACTAACCGTAAATAACTATGAATCCAAAATTTGTTTTACCCAAAATAGGCGAATTGCCTATAACAACCTCTATAGAGAGTATATGTAAGTTTGAGAAGGTTCCTACGAAGATTTGTCCAACAGAAAAACAGGGCGCTTGTGTAGTGGCTGATATGGTGGTTGATGCCATAAAGTCCCATAAGGGTGATAAGCCTTTCGTACTTGGACTTTCAACAGGCAGAACTCCGCTCGGTTTATATGCTGAACTCGTGAACAGATATAAGGCAGGCGAGGTGAGCTTTGCCAATGTGGTGGTATATAGCCTTGACGAATTCTATCCCATGAAGCCCGACTCACCACAGAGCCGCAACCATCGTGTCTACGAAGACTTCCTGAAATACATCGATATAAATCCTTCAAATGTACATTTCCCCGATGGAACAGTCGCTTCTGAGAATGTCAACGATTACTGCAAGCAGTATGAAAAACTTGTAAACGGTTGCGTTGATATGATGATTATGGGTGTAGGTGAATTGGGACAGGTTGGTTTCAACGAACCCGGCAGTTATGCCCATTCAACCACGCGTCTTGTCCGTTTGAGCTACAATTCGCGCAGGAATCAGGACAAGTTCTTCTCTAATCCCAACGAAGTTCCCAAGAGTGCCATTACCATGGGTATGGAAACAATAATGAGCGCAAAGAATATAGTGCTTATGATGTGGGGTGAGGATAAGGCGCAGGTTGCATATAACCTTATAGAAGGCGATGTTACCGAAGAGTATCCCGTAACAGCATTGCAGGAGCATCAGAATGTCCAGGTGGTCATTGATGAGGCTGCTGCTCAGGAACTCACACGTGTAAAGGAACCATGGCTTGTTGCACCTCCACAGGAATGGAGCGACAAACTTATCCGTAAGGCAGTTATTTGGCTATGCCAGACTGTGGATAAGCCAATTCTCAAATTGACACATCAGGATTATATAAAGAATTCGTTGTCCGACCTTTTGGAACGTGTTGATTCTTACGACAAGATAAATATAAAGGTATTCAATGAGATTCAGCATATAATTTCGGGATGGCCCGGTGGAAAGCCCAATGCCGACGATTCAACACGCCCGGTATCATCTGCTCCATTCCCTAAACGTGTGATTATATTCTCTCCGCACCCCGACGACGATGTAATCTCTATGGGTGGAACATTCAACCGTCTTATAGAGCACGGACACGATGTTCATGTGGCATATCAGGTTTCGGGAAATGTTGCAGTATACGACGACGTGGTTCTGCAGAATCTTGATACCGCAAGAGAAATGGGCTTTGGTGATGCATTTGATGAGATACGCGAAATCATCGCCAACAAAAAGGTTGGAGAACCCGAACCTCGCAAACTGCTTGAACTTAAGGGTGCAATCCGTCGTGCCGAAGCACGTGCTGCATGCCGTTCTATCGGACTGAACGACCGTACCAACGCACACTTCCTTAACTTGCCGTTCTATGAGACCGGAGGTATCAAGAAAGGACAATTGAGCGACGAAGATATAGAGATTGTAAAGAAACTCATGCGCGAGGTGAAGCCACATCAGATATATGCTGCGGGAGACCTCACCGACCCACATGGTACACACCGCGTATGTATCGAGGCTGTGTTGCGTGCCTATGAAGAGGTTAAGGACGACGATTGGGCAAAAGAGTGTCATATCTGGCTTTATCGCGGTGCTTGGCAGGAGTGGGATTTGGCTGTTGCAGATATGGCTGTGCCTCTCAGTCCCGAGGAGCTCATCCGCAAACGTCATGCAATCTTCCGACACCTGTCGCAGAAGGATATTGTTCCCTTCCCCGGAGAGGATGCACGCGAGTTCTGGCAACGTGCCGAGGAACGTACCCAAGGTACTGCGGCACTCTTCAATAAGATAGGCTTGCCCGAATATCAGGCAATTGAACTTTTTGCAAAGCTGCTGTAACAGTTACATATAAATGAAAACAAGGCACTTCATTGCGAAGTGCCTTGTTTTTGTCTTGTAGGGTTTATTTCTTTAGCGTGAATTCGAATCTTAGTCCGCCACTTTGGCGGTTACAGACGGTGATTGTTCCGCCATGGAACTGTACGGCGTGCTTTACAATGGCAAGTCCAAGGCCTGTTCCGCCCATTTGGCGCGAACGTCCCTTATCAACCCGGTAGAATCTTTCAAACAGACGGGGGAGCTGTTTCTCTTCTACACCGCAACCGTCATCCTCAAAGTCTATTCTGCAATAATTGTCATTGTTCTCAATCAATGAGATATAAATGTTCTTTCCGCCT
>JAEIGA010001961.1_pt1 | contig 32812 bp, 33 predicted proteins | sample 9270691 | NCBI WGS metagenome assembly JAEIGA01 (sample SAMN17057246, study PRJNA624740) | gut metagenome | biome: biome; isolation source: fecal sample | host: Bos grunniens | place: China: Xizang | collected 2019 | reverse complement strand
TTGGGCATATGTCAAACTATCTCACAATAAATTATACACTTTTTTTCCCGGCTCTCAAGTGTTACTATTATAAGAGCGAACGCGACTTTCCTGTCAGAAAGGGGCCTGTTTTATGGGCGATCTACCACTTGTGGAACTCTACACCGACGGAGCCTGTTCCGGGAACCCCGGCCCCGGCGGCTACGGTGCCATCCTGCGCTACGGCAGCATCGAAAAGGAACTCTCCGGCGGAGATCCGGAGACCACCAACAACCGCATGGAGCTGACGGCCGTCCTCGTGGGCCTGAAGGCCCTCAAAAAGCCCTGCAGGCTCATCATCTACTCCGACTCCCAGTACTTCTGCAACGGCATCACGAAGGGCTGGGCGGAAAGCTGGCGGCAGAACGGCTGGCGCAAAAAAGACAAAAAGCCGGCCCTGAACCCCGACCTCTGGGAAGAACTCCTCGAGGAACTCGCCAAACACGAGGTGACCATCGAGTGGGTCAGAGGCCACGCCGGCCACCCGGAAAACGAGCGGTGCGACCGTCTCGCTGTCGACGCCTATCAGCAATATCTCAAATAATGACCGCAAAAAAGACCTCCGAACCGAGTTCGGAGGTCTTTTGATCTGCTGTTTACTTTTTCGTCGGAAGCACCGCGAGGATCCTGTCCGCTATCTGGCCATGGCCGGTCAGCGTCGGATGGCTGTCGGCACGGTACAGCGGAGACGACGGGTCGTTCATATGGGAACTGATGCCCCAGACGTCGACATAGGTGTACCAGTCTCTGTACGGACAGCCGTTCTGCATATAGTCGTTGAACTGCCGGTACATATTGCCGAGGACCTCGCCGATCGGGATGCCGAAGCCGCCCTGCGGGAGCGTCTCGTTCTCGGACGCATGGTAGAGACCGACTACGACGACCTTCGCCGACGGGTTCAGTTCGTGGATGCGGTACATGATGGCGTCGAAGTTCTCGGGGAACGTCCGGGTCGCCGTCAGCTGTGCCTGGGCCAGCGCCGCGTAGAACTCGAGGTCGGTGCCGAGGAGCGCCATGTTGTTGAGCGTCTCCTGGAGCAGTGTGAACGGGTTCAGGAAGGCCAGGGCCTCGTTGCCTAAGATGCCGAGATCTCTCTGAACGGTCTCGACCGCGATCAGAAGAGGCTGGGTCCCGTCATTGACGCCGATGTTCACGGTGATGAGCTTCGACTTTTTGATGTAGTTCTGGAAGTTTTTCCGCAGAACGTTCAGCTGGTCGACGTTGAGGTGGCGCTCGTCATTGTTCCAGGACGGAAGACGCAGCGGGCTCATGCCGTCGCCGTTGTAATCGTTATAGAGCAGTGCCCGAAGGTCGGTGGTCCGGTAGCCGCTGTGCGCGAGCTGGCGGATGGTCTTGGCTTTGACGGCCTTCCCGACGATCGCCGGATAGGTCCCGGGGACCAGGTTCCACTCCGTCTTGTTGTAGTCGTGGTTCATGTCGTATCCGGGATGGGAATACCCCGCCGCGACACTGTCACCGAGGACGGTGTAATACGTGTACTGGCGGACATTGGTCCGGGTCGCCGCGAACGAGGACATGCTGAGCATGGCGGCCAGCGTCAAAACCGCAACGAGTGCTGCGATGAATTTTTTCATCGTCTTTTTCATGGTCATTTCTCTCCTAACCAGGCAAGACCTGTTTGTGTGACTGTACTTTCTCGAATATGAAGAAATTATGAATACAGTTTATTGTACACGAAACCTCAGTCTTCGACAAGTCCCAGTTCGTGGTCGAGGACTTCTTTGACGTCTTCGGGGTCGAGTCCGTGGACCATGCAGGCCTCGGAGAGAGACTCATAGAGAGCGGCACCGCAGGTGACGCAGCTCATGCCGCAGTTCATGAGGACCTGAGCGGCATCCGGGTACTTCTCGATGATGTCGATGATGAGCATCTCGGGGTCGATCGGGCCGTCGGAGCTGACGGTCTTCTTCGCAAAGAAGCTCTCCACGTCTTCCGCAGGGGTCTTCGCGGTCCGGAGACCGAAGTTCTTCTCGAAGACACCGACGATGCTGTCGGTCATGTAATCGGGATAGGCCGGGAACACCGTAATGTTCTTGGCGCCGATGTAGATGAGGGTCAGAAGAGCGGTCATCGCCCGTTCATCGCCGAGCGAGACGACATAGGAGATCGGCACGCCGTTGATGTCGTATTTGCCGAGGTCGGCCTGGAGCTTCAGGGCCTCCATGCAGAAGGAGTAGGTGTCGCTGATGGCACCGATATCCATGGTGCGGGGCATGCCGCGAAGCGTGCCGAGGTACTGATCGTTGAACCGGAACTTGACAGGGCCGTCGGTCATGACGATCGAGTTCTTCGGGAGCGAAGCGACCAGTTCGGACGCATAGGAACGGGCCGGGTCGGCGCCGTCCGTGCCGATGAGGGTGATGATCTTGGCGATCGACTCGTCCTCGATGGCGCCGGTCAGCATCTCGCCCATCGTATAGAGCTGGTCGTGGCCGAAGCCGGTGACGACCTCGCCCTTTCTCAGTTCGGTCGGAGCTTCACAGGTCTTTGCCTGCTCGATGACAGCGGAGAAGTCCGTGACGCCTTCGTTGTCGGTGACGAGGTGCGGGACGCCGGCAAAACCGGAGACGCCGGTCGTGTAGATGCGGTCGGCATAGGCCTCCGCCGGTTCCTCGAGCGCGCCGCCGGTCACGACGACGGGGCCGCGGAAATAGGTGAAGTCGGACTTCTGGCTCGCCATGGATCCGCCGTAGTTGCCGGCGAAATGGTCGAGACCGGTCAGCTGCGGATAGCAGTGGGCCGACATGAGTTCGTCATGGGTATAGACTTCGACGCCGGTGCCCTGCGTCTGCTCGAGCAGACATTCGAGGGCGCGCATGTCGGAGCCGCAGACCAGGATGCCCGGTTTGGTGCGGACACCGAGTTCGATGTTGGTCAGTTTCGGAGAACCGTAACGTTCGATGCGGGCGTTGTCGAGAAGGCCCATGGAGCGGTAGCCGAAGCCGCCGACTTCCATCGAGAGATTGAAGAGCAGACCGACACTGAGGGTATACTTCAGGGTCCGCTGCAGGACTCTCTGCAGGAACGGGTCGATGCCCTCATCTTCATAGCCGATCTGGTACGCTTCCCAGGCAAAGCCGGCAATGCCCTTGAGGCCCGCGAGGACGATCTGGCGCAGGCTGTAGGCGTCGGCATTCTCATGTTCTTTTTCGTCGATCTCCGCCAGTTTGGCGGCGTACTCCTCCGGACCTGCCGGGTCCCAGAGCGAGTCGACGGGAAGGACGCGGGGCGCGGTGACCTCTTCCAGAAGCGTGCGCTTCTGTGCGAAGGTCTCCCCGATCGCTGCACTCAGAGCAGCGTCGTCCGAGTTGACTCCTTCCGCAGTCATGCTGAGGTTCCGGATGATCAGAAGGTCGACGGCCTTCGGAACATCCTTCATCTCGACGCGTAATTCCGTTGTAACAGCGGCCAGGCTCTTGGTGGCAAGATCCAGTACCGCGCGAAGTTCTGTAACGGTCATGGTAATTCGGTCCTCCGATTTATCGTTTCACTTTGATTTTGACTTTCACCGGTTTCGCCGCTTTTTTCACGACGACCCTGATGACGTTCGGTGCCGGCGGTTCCGGCCTCGCGCGTTTCCGCACGACGACCTTCTTCGGCGCCTTTTTTCTCACAATGACTATTCTGGGAATCGGTCCCGGTTCCGGCTTCGGCGGAGGCGCCGGGGTCGTCTTGATCTGGTGGACGATCGGCGGTGCCGGTTTCGGTGGTTCTTCGACGGGCGCCGCTTCGAGCGGCTGTTCCTTCGGGACCACATAGTACTTCGGCTTCGGGTTGATGCCCTTGAGCGGGACTCCGTCCTCATCGAGGTACTTTCCGTACTTCGCGAGGATGTCTTCCGGGGTCTCGATCTCATCGGACTCGATCTCCGGGTCGGAACGGGAGCGTCTGGAAGGCATGCGGGCAGACTCGTCCGGACCGGCAAACAGCCGGCCGAAACCTTTGCCCTTTTTGCCTTTCTGTTTCAATGCGATCCCTCTTTTCCGACAGGTCACTGCATTGTTTCGGCTAATTATAACGCAGAAACAAATTGAACACAAGTTATTTTGAAGTTTTCAACTGCCACGCCTCGAGATCTTTGACCTCTTCGTACATCGCCCGGTAGCTGCGGTAGCGCGATTCGGCGATGAGCCCCTCCTCGACGGCCGCGGTCACGGCGCAGCCCTTGTCGTTCATATGGGCGCAGGACGGGTGGAACCGGCAGTTCGCGATGTACGGTTCGAACTCCGGGAAACAGTCTTCGAGATCCTCTTTCAGGACCAGTTCGTCGCGGGCGAATTCCAGCGACGCGAAGCCCGGCGTGTCGACGACGTAACCGCCGCACACCTTCATGAGCGTACACTCTCTCGTCGTATGGCGTCCTCTCCCCAATTTGCGGGAGATCTCCGCCGTCGCGAGGTCGAGGGTCGGGTCGAGCGCGTTCAAGAGCGTGCTTTTTCCGACGCCGGAGTTTCCGGTGAAGGCGCAGGTCTTTCCCCGGAGCAGCGCTTTCAGCTCTTCGGTCCCCTCGCCGGTCAGCCCGTTGGTGATGACCACGGGGAACGGCGTCTTCTCGTAGGTCTCTTTGAGGTCCGAGACGTCTTTGAGATCGGCCTTGTTGAGCACGATGACCGGCTCGATCCCCTTGCGGACGGCGATGGCCGTGAGACGGTCGATGACGAGCGGATTCGGACGCGGTTCCTTGCTGGCCACCACGATGATCACGCGGTCGATGTTCGCGACCGGCGGGCGCCGCAGTTCATTCTTTCGCTCGAAGATCTCGTCGATCGTGTTCTCCGTGTCCCCGTCATTGACCGTGATGGAGACGCGGTCGCCGACCAGCGGGGTCACTCCGTCGTTGCGGAAGACGCCTCTGGCCCTGCATTCATAAATCCCGTCGGCGGCCTCTACATAATAGAAGCCGCCGATCCCTTTCACAATGGTTCCGGTAAGTGTTGTCATGTGATCACCAGGGCAGGATGAACCCGCCGTTCGCGGAAGTCGTCGACTCGGACGCATACGGGTAGGTGTTGACGTCGGTCAGCGGGACGGTGCTGCGGGTGAAGTCCGCCTTGGCATCGTAGACCTTGGTCTCGCCGATATAGATGTCGACGGGGACGTCGGTGCCGTTTCCGCTGATCTCCGCGCTGTAGCCGCGGCCGTTCAGCAGGACCTCGGAACTCTTCTGGAGTTCGTTGGCCACATAGACGCGGAGCGTCTGCGTGGTGCCGGTGTTCGGCAGAGTGATGTTGACGCGGCCGGTCTTCTGCGCGCCGGAGCCGGAGCTGACCGTCAGGTTGATGGCAGTGCCCTTGTTGGCTTTCATGCCGCTGCGGACACTCTGTTCGATGATGGTGCCTTTGTCTTCGATCGAGTCCTTCTCGGTGACGGAGCCCACTTTGAGGCCCTGCTTCGTGAAGAACTGCTCGACCGAGGATTTGTCGTTGTAGTAGTTCATCCCGATGACGTCGGGAACACTGACTTTTTCATCGCTCTCATCGGTGGCGACGATCAGAAGGATGGTCTCCGAGGTATCCGCTTCCGTGCCCTCGGCAGGGTCGGAACGGAGGATGGTGCCCGGTGTCGCCGTGGCGGAGAATTCGGTCTCTGCCTTCAGGTTCGTGAACCCTTCGGTCTGGAGCATCTCGCTGGCCTCGATGAGGGTCTTGCCGTAGATCTTCGGGATCTCGGCCATCGTCCCCTTGGAGACGACTTCCAGTTTGATGGTCTGGCCCTTGCGGACCTTCGTGCCTGAAACGGGATCCTGTTTGATGATCTCGCCTTCGGCCGCGGTCGTCGAGGAGACGTAGGTGATGTCGAATTCAAAGTCTTCATACCGCTCGTTGCCGTCGATCTCTTCGGCATAGATCTTTCCGACGAAATTCGGAACGGTCAGGTCGCTGCCGCCGAGGACGTCGGTGAAGAGACGAAGGAAGACGAGGACCGCGATGATGGCGGCCACGATGCCGATGCCGACCCCGATGCCGATGTTGCGTCTCACATTGCCCGGACGGGCTTCCTTCCGTTCCGGGATGACCGGGTTTGCGCCGCCCGAGGAACCGCCGCCCACATTAGGGGCGCCGGCGCCGTAGACGCCTCCGGTCACCGATTCGCGGTTGATGAATTTGGTCGGTTCTTTATCGACAAAGTAGGTGTAGTCGAATTTGATGGACGGGTTGCGTTTCAACTCGTCGAGGTCGAGGAGCATCTCGGCGGCAGACTGGTACCGGTTCGCGGTGCTCTTCTCCATGGCGTGGAGCGTGATCTGCTCGAGGCCGAGCGGGATCTGCGGGTTGATCTCACGGGGCGGGGTCGCCTCGTTCTGGACCTGCATGATGGCGACCGACACCGCGCTGTCCGACTCGAAGGGCAGGCGGCCGGTGATCATCTCATAGAGCACGACGCCGACGGAATAGATGTCCGCCTTGTCGTCGGTCGTCTCACCTCTCGCCTGTTCCGGAGAGATGTAGTGGACCGAGCCGATGGCCGCTTCCGTCATGGTGCGGGTCTCGCCGCGGGAGAACCGGGCGATGCCGAAGTCGGTGACTTTGATGCTTCCGTTCTCGAGCAGCATGATGTTCTGGGGCTTGATGTCCCGGTGGACGATGCCCTTGTCGTGGGCATGCTGGAGCGCCCGGAGGATCTGGGTCGTGAAGTGGACCGCTTCCTTCCAGGGGATGACGCCCTGCTGTTCGATATATTCTTTCAGCGTGATGCCTTCCACATACTCCATGACGATGTACTGGAGTTTATCGCCCAGCGAGACATCGTAGACTTTGACGATGTTCGGATGGGACAGGACGGCAATGGCTTTGGATTCATTTTTGAACCGTCTGCGGAATTCCTCGTTGGCGAGGAACTCATCTTTCAGGACTTTGATAGAGACCATGCGGTCGTCGATATTGTCGTAGGCCTTGTAGACCACGGCCATACCGCCGACGCCGACGATCTCCCGGATCTCATAGCGGCCGTCGAGCCGTTTTCCCACATAATTATCCATTCACTCAGCCCTCCACCGCGACGACGGTGATGTTGTCTCCGCCGCCATGTTCGTTCGCGAGATCGACCAGGGTGCTTGCAAAATCCGTGTTGAGGCCTTTCAGGATGGTCTCATGGATCTCCTCGTCCGTCACATAGTTCGTGAGGCCGTCCGTGCAGATGAGCAGCATGTTCCGCTCTCCGCAGGGTTCTTCATTGAAGTCGATCCGGAGGTTCTCGTCGACGCCCAGCGCTCTCGTGATGAGGTTCTTGCTGGGGTGGCGCACCGCTTCCTCCTCGGTGATCTCTCCGTTCTCGATCATCTTCTGAACGAGAGAGTGGTCCCGGGTGATCTGCCGGATGGACGATTTGCTGATGATATAGGCACGGCTGTCCCCCGCGTGGGCCACATAGATGTTCGATTCATCCATGATGGCGGCGACGACGGTGGTCCCCATCCCGGCGAGTTCCGGGTTGGCGGAAGCCATATCGAAGATCTCGAAATTGGCATTGGTGATGGCGGTCACCAGCAGATTTCGGATGGAGGAAGAACTCATGTTCTCCCGGTAGGCGGTGGTGATCCGTTCGGAGATGGACCGGACAGCAGTGGAACTGGCGATGTTCCCGCCGACGTTGCCGCCCATGCCGTCACATACGACGGCCCAGGAGACACCGTTGCGGAACTCGCCCGCGGCATAGGAGTCCTGGTTGCTTTTGCGCACCTTGCCGGGGTCTGTCCTTGCAATGATCCTCATATCTCTGACGCCTCCTTTGCGTGGTTTCTTCGGAGCTGACCGCAGGACGCCTCGATGTCGGGTCCCAGGGTCCGTCGAACGGTGGTCGTGATGCCGTTCTTTTCAAGGATTTCCGCGAAGGCCCTGAGCCGTTCCGCGGAACTTCTGACGTAGTCGTTTTCCCGCACTTCATTGGCGGGGATCAGGTTGACATGGCAAAGCATGCCTTTGAGCCGCGAGGCCAGTTCCATGGCGCACTCGTCGGTATCGTTGATGCCGCTCATCATGGCGTACTCGAAGGAGATCCTCCGGTTCGTGGCGGCGATGTAGTCCCGGCAGGCTTTCAGCAGCACTTCCACGCCCCAGCGGCGATTGACGGGCATGATCCTGTTACGGATGTCGTCGTTCGGCGCATGCAGGGACACGGACAGCGTGAACTGGGGCCGCAACTCCATGAGTTCATAGATCTTCGGCACGATGCCGCAGGTGGACACCGAGATGTGCCGGGCACTGATGTTGGCACCGTCTTCCCCGGTGATGATGTCGAGGAAGCGGAGCATGTTGTCGTAGTTCAGCAGGGGTTCTCCCATGCCCATGAGGACGATGTGGGAGACCCGGATGCCCAGTTCCCGCTGGGCGGTGTAGATCTGCGCCAGCATCTCGGAGGCACGGAGGCTCCGGGCGCAGCCGTCGATGGTGGACGCACAGAAGGAACAGCCCATGTCGCAGCCGATCTGAGAGGAGATACAGATGGAATAGCCGTATTTGTATTTCATCAGGACCGTTTCCACGGTGTTCCCGTCATTCAGTTCGTAAAGGTACTTGACGGTGCCGTCGATGGCGGAGGTCCGTTTCAGCACGGTCTTCGCGTCAAAGATCTCGTACTGCGCTTCCAGAGAGGCGCGGAGATCTTTCGACAGGTTCGTCATGTCGGAGAAGGACGAGACATACTTCTGGTGGAGCCAGGAATAGATCTGCCCTGCCCGGAATTTCGGAAGCCCGAGAGCGACGATGTCCTCCGTCAGTTCCGGCAGTGTCATCGACCGGATATCTTTGCGTTCCGTCACCGTTCCCCCGCCTTCTCAAAGACGGCATTGAAGAAGCCGTCACAGTGGTAATCCTGCGGAAAATAGGTCTTCATGAGGACGAGTTTCCAGCCGTCGTGCTCCTCTAAAAACCGCTCTGCGACCGCTTCGTTCTCCGCGGGGTTCAGAGAGCAGGTAGAGTATACGAGGCGTCCTCCATCCACTACATATTGTTCCGCCTTATCTAAAATATCATACTGTAAGGCAGGTAAATTGTCAACGGAACCGGGGTCTCTGAAACGGATCTCCGGCTTGCGTCCGATGTCTCCGTAACCGGCGCAGGGCACGTCGCAGAGGACGCGGTCCGCAAGGGGCCGTTCGGGGTCCGATACCGTGGCGTCGCCCACTTCGGGTTCCACGATGGAGAGCCCGAGTCTGGCCGCGTTTTCGGCGATGAGCCCCACCCGTTTCTCATAGAGATCGTACGCGCGGACGACACCGTCGTTTTGCATGTGTTCCGCCAGGGTGCAGCTCTTTCCGCCGGGGGCCGCGCAGAGGTCGTAGACCGTCATGCCGGGCTTCGCCTCCACGTTCTGACAGCAGAGCTGGGACGCGGCGTCCTGGACGTGGAAGAGCCCGTCCCGGAACGACGGGAGCGCGGCAAGGTCTCCGGCGGACGAGAGGATCAGTGCATCGCCCACTGCCTCATGGGGCACGGCGTCCACGCCTTCCTCCTTCAGCCGGGCGATGAGCTCCTCCGCCGTCGTACGGGTCGTGTTCACCCGCACCGTCAGCGGACGGGGGCCCAGAGCGTCTTTCAGGATGCCTTCCGTCTTCTCAAACCCGTAGGCGTCGACCCACAGCCGGATGAGCGGGACCGGCACCGAGTAAAGCACACTGTAGTACTCGAGGGAGCCGTCGTCCTCCGGCAGGCAGAGCCCGTTCGAGGCGACTTTACGCAGGACCGCGTTACAGAGGCCGGACGCGAACCCCGCCCCGTTCTTCCGGGTCAGTTTGACCGCTTCGTTGATGGCGGCGTGATCCGGGACCTTTTCGAGGAACAGGACCTGGTACGCGCCCAGCAGCATCGCGGTATAGACCTTCGGGTTGAGTTTTTTGATCGGCTCTCTGAGGTAGCGCGAGAGGTTGTAGTCGAGGGTCAGTTTCCGCTCGAGCACCCCGTAAACGAGGGTCGTGAAAAACGACTTGTCGGCGCCCGACAGGTCAGAGGACCCCAGGACGCCGGCAATGGATAAATTGGAATAAGACTGGTTCTTCCAAAGCTTCAGCAGCGTTTCGAAAGCAAGCTGTCTCGGGTCTTTCATATCAGCTGCTCCGACGGCTGTTGCCGAGGAAGACGATCACGAAGCGAAGCAGGTTCGCAAGGGCGGTGGCGACGGCGACGACATAGGTCATGGCGGCCGCGGTCAGGACCTTGCGGGCACCGGCGTACTCGTTGCCTTCGAGCATCTTGGTCTCATCGATGACCTTGAGCGCCCGGTGGCTCGCGTCGAGTTCGACCGGAAGGGTCACGAACTGGAAGAGCGCGACGAACGCATAGAGGATGAGGCCGAAATAGACGAGGCCGGAGATGTTGAGGAAAATGCCGATGAGGGCCAGCGGGATACCGGCAGCAGAGCCGATATTGCAGACCGGGATGATGGCATTGCGCACTTTGATGGGCACATAGCCCTGTGCGTGCTGGGCCGCGTGGCCCGCCTCGTGACAGGCGACGCCGATGGCGGCGATCGACGAATGTCCGTAGGTACTGTCGGACAGGCTGATGATATTGGTCTTCGGATTGTAGTTGTCGGAGAGCTCTCCGGGGATGTGCTGGATGCTGACATTGGTGATGCCGTAGTAGTCGAGCACCCTCTGCGCGGCCTGTTCCGCCGTCAGACCCTTTGACGCCTTGTATTCGTCAAACTTGGCATAGACCGATTTGACGCGGGAAGACGCGATCAGGGCGGCGAAGAAGCACACCAGGACCAGGATATAGGACCACGTGTAGGCGGAGCCGAATCCATAGGCACTGAGATTGCCAAGACCTTGATAACCGTACATAACAGACACCTCTTTTAGACAGGAATGATTGGGTTTGCAGTTTCAATATAAGGATGAAAACTTAAAAATAACTGTATTTTACGAAACACTCTGCCCCGCCTCGACCGGGTGGCCGAGAAGGTAGGACTTCGTGTCCATGGCGCGGGATCCGTGGGGCTGGACTTCGAGCAGTTCCACGTAGTTCCCGTCGCCGCAGCGGACGAAGAGTCTCCCCTGTTCCGCGTACAGCGCTCCGGGTTCGGAGCAGCCGGTCTTCTCATCGGAACACTCGGGCGCCAGGACCGAACGGTGGAGCTTCAACGGCGAGCCGTCCCGCGTGGTGAGGGCACCCGGCCAGGGCGACAGGCCGCGGATCCGGTTGTGGACCTCCTGTGCGGCGCGCGTCCAGTCGACGGGCGAATCGGCTTTGGAAAGCATGCCCGCGTAACAGGACTGCGTGTCGTCCTGCGGCGTGCGGGTCAGCGTGCCGGCCTCGATGGCTTCGAGCGTTTTCGCGAGGACCGTACCGCCGAGGACCGCGAGCCGGTCGAAGAGCTCGCCGGCCGTCTCGTTCTCGCCGATGGCGACGGTCTCGGACAGGAGGATGTCTCCGGTGTCGAGGCCCTCGTCCATGAGCATGGTGGTGACGCCGGTCTCGGTCTCGCCGTTCAGGATGCAGGCGTTGATGGGCGCGGCGCCCCGGTATTTCGGCAGGAGCGACGCGTGTACATTGATGCATCCGTACTTCGGGAAGTCGAGGACATCGGACTTCAGAAGCATGCCGAACGCGGCGACGACGATGACGTCTGGCTGCGTCTGCTCCAGGATGGGGATGGCCTCCCCGTGCTTCAGGGATTCCGGCTGGTAGACCGGGATGTGGTGGAGCAGCGCGCACTCTTTCACCGGCGGCGGGGTCAGGATGTGTTTCCGGCCCTTCGGCTTGTCCGGCTGAGTGAAGACGCCGACGACCTCATGTCCTTCGGCGATGAGCCGCTCCAGCGAGGAGACCGCGAAGTCCGGGGTCCCCATGAATATGATCTTCAAACGGGAAGTCATCCTTTCTCGTTGTTTTTCTCGGCCCGGCGGATCCGTGCCCGCTCTTCCAGCTCCTCACGGTCGTGAGGTTCCGGGTTCAGACGGTCGAGGAACAGGATGCCGTTGGTGTGGTCGATCTCGTGACAGTAGCAGACGGCGCGGAATCCGTCGACCTCTTCGACATGGTGCTCGCCGTAGCGGTCGTCGTATTCGACGGTGATCTTCTCGGGACGGATGGTCTCGTAGTACTCGCCGGGAATGGAGAGACAGCCTTCGATCTCGTACTGGATGCCCTCCTCCTTCGTAATGACCGGGTTGATGAGCTCGGTCACGCCCTCGCCGTCCTGCAGGTCGATGACGACGGCCCGTTTGAGGCTCGCCACCTGGACCGCCGCGAGGCCGACGCCTTCATCGGCATACATGGTCTCGACCATGTCGTCGAGCAGTTCCCAGAGGCGCTCATCGAATTTGGTGACGACGCGGCTCTGTTTACGGAGGATGGGATCCTCTTTTTTGACTACATTTCTGGTTGCCATAGTTGTTCTTCTTTCTTAACCGTTCTCGACATCGACAACGGTGGTGATACTTTTTGCGTCGGAAGACCGGCCGAAGTCACAGAGGAGTTCGGACAGGAGCTTCCGGAACGGTGCCTGGAACCGGCACTTGATGAGGACCCGATACCGGTACGTCCCGCCGACCCGGACGACCCGTTCCGGCATGGGGCCGAGGGCGATGAGCCGGATGTCGTTCGACTCTCCGAGCCGCTCTTTGAGCAGGTCGAGGAAGGCGGCGGCCGCCTGTTCGACCCGTTCCTGTTTCGCGCCGCGGAACCCGACGGAGACGAGCGTGCAGAAAGGCGGATAGACCATCGCCTTGCGGACGCCGATCTCGTAGGAATAGAAAGACTCATAGTCCTGTTCGCGGGCGAAGCGGATGACTTCGTTCCCGGGGTTCATGGTCTGGATGACGGCCTTGCCGGACCAGCGTCCGCGGCCGGCCCGTCCGACGACCTGCGTGATGAGGTCGAAGGTCCGTTCCATGCTCTGGAAATCGTCGTTGTAGAGCTCTTTATCGGCATTCAGGACGCCGACCAGGGTGACGTTCTCGAAGTCGAGGCCTTTCGCCACCATCTGGGTCCCTACCATTATATCATATTCGCCGTCCCGGAACGCGCTCAGGTTCCGGTCGTAGGCGTATTTCTGCATCGTGGTGTCGGCATCCATCCGCAGGATGCGGGCGCCGGGCAGGAGTTCCGCCAGTTCCTCTTCCACCTTCTGCGTCCCGCTGCCGGAGTACCGGACGGCCTCTTCCCCGCATTCCGGACAGACCCGGGAGAACGGGATGGAGTAGCCGCAGTAATGGCACATGAGGCGCCGGTTCGCGTTGTGGTAGGTGAGTGAGATGCTGCAGTTCGGACACGTGACGACGTTCCCGCAGCTCTCACAGGCGACGTACGTGTTGTACCCGCGCCGGTTCATGAGCAGGATGGACTGCCGTCCCTCGTCGAGGTTCTTTTGAAGCTCCGTCAGCAGATAGCGGCTGATCGATGACCGGTTGCCGGCCGAACGCTCTTTGCAGAGGTCGACGGTGACGACTTCCGGCAGCACCGCGTCCCCGTACCGGGTGCGAAGGGCGTGGAAACTGTAGCGGCCCGCCTGCGCGGCGGCAAAGGTGCTGAGGCTCGGCGTGGCGGAGGCCAGGACGAGCAGCGCGTCCCGTTCGGCACAGCGGTATCTCGCGATGTCCCGCGCGTGGTAGCGGGGGCTGCGGTCCGACTGGTAAGTGTGCTCCTGCTCTTCATCCATGATGATGAGGCCGAGGTCCCCGACCGGCGCGAACACCGCGGAACGGGTGCCGACGACGATCTTCGCGAGGCCGTCCCGGACCCGCTTCCACTCGTCGAGGCGTTCTCCGGCGGAGAGGCCGCTGTGGAAAACGGCGACGGTGTCGCCGTACCGCTGGTAGAAGAGGTCCAGCGTCTGAGGCGTCAGGGAGATCTCGGGCACCATGACGATGATGCCCTGCCCCGCGGCGAACACCTCATCGATGAGCCGCAGGTAGACCGAGGTCTTGCCGCTGCCGGTGACGCCGTACAGGAGCGCCACGCCTCCCCCGTCCTTCCACTGCGCGGTGAGGCCGTCGAACGCGGCCTGCTGCTCGTCCTGAAGGACGATCGGCTTCGGGTCGCCCTGAGGCCGGATGTCGTACGGGCGGCGGTACACTTCCTGTTCGTAGTATTCGACGACGTCTTTGTTCAGAAGGCCCTTGAGGACGGCTTCCGTGACGCCGGTGAAATAGCAGAGTTCCTTGACGGAGCAGGTGCCGATGCGGAACAGTTCCTCCGCGACGGCTCTCTGTTTTTTCGTCAGTTTTTCGGGCAGCGTGTCGAGGTCCTCTTCACTTCCGATGAGCGGCGTCAGACGGACCATGCGGACCGTGGCGTCTCCGACGGTGCGGACCGCGTCGTAGTCCCGCTGCAGGACGCCCTGCTTCGCGAGGTTCTCGAGGATGTCCGAGTCGAGGTCCAGTCCGAGGTCGGAGAGGATGATCTTCTTCCGGACATACCCTTTCCGGTGCGAGAGGTAGTCGACGATGATCTGTACATCGCCCTCGAACTCTTTGCTGTCCCGGTAGAGGTCGGCCACGGCAAAGGAGGCCATGGTCGTGAGGTTGACGCCCGCCGGGAACATCGTCCGAAGGGCATCAAAAAGAGTACAAAAGGTGCGTTCCCTCATGTACTCTGCCAATGCGATCATATGTCGATCGATCAGCGGTGTCTTGTCCAGCACCGCCGAGATCGATTTGTACTTGTCCAGAGGGAGACCGGAGCTTTTGACCGCTTCTTCGGCCGGGAGCAGACGGATGACGACGGCCTGACGGAGCACTGTGCCGCGCCCGAAGGGCACCATGACACGGCAGCCCACCTGAAGGTCGGCTGCGAACGGCTCCGGCACGAGGTACCCGAACAGGTGATCGAAATGGTACGCCGTGTTCTGTACCGCGACTTCCGCAATGAGTCCCATGTCCTGCATCGGCCCTCCTTCTGGAATAGTGTTGCTTCTTACAGGTCCCGGATCTCCAGAGGCTCTTCGATGGTGTACTCACCGTCGAGCAGCTTTTCGAGCGCCATGGAGACGGGTTTCTCGGTCAGGATCTCGCCTTCCATGTTGGCTTCGTCCGAGATCTCGCGGGCGAGCTTGGCGGTGGCGGAGACCAGCGAGTAACGGCTGACATTCTTGTCGCCGTTTTCTCCTTCGAGGAGTTCTTTGAGGTCAGGGTTGAAGGTCTGTTCTTTCATGGTTCTTACTTCCTTTTTTACTCAGTCGAGTTTGCTGGGGTCATCGGGCGTCCCCTCGCGCAGATGGCGGCGGTGGCGATAGATGAGTTCCAGGATATTTTCCACGGCATTTTCCAGCCGGTCATTGACAATGATGTAATCGTAGCCGGTAGCCATCGTGATCTCTCTGCGGGCGATGGCGAGCCGTTCGGCGATCTGGTCCTGTGTCTCCGTCTGACGGCCTTCCAGCCGGGTGCGGAGCGTATGGAACGAGGGCGGCATCAGGAACATGGTGCAGACGTCGGGCTGCAGCTCTTTGATCTTTGCGGCGCCCTGGACTTCGATCTCCAGGATGACGGTCATGCCCTCATCGGTCCAGGCCTTGACGGGTTCTTTGGGAGTTCCGTAATAGTTGCTGCCGTACTGTGCGTATTCCAGCATCTCGTTGTTCCGGATCTTCTCTTCGAACTCCTCTTTCGAGACGAAGTAATAGTTGACGCCGTCCACTTCGCCCGGACGGGGCTGCCGCGTGGTCATCGAAATGGAGACGATGATCTTCTCGTCCCTCTTGAGCAGCTCATTGATGACGGTGTCCTTGCCGACGCCGGACGGGCCGGACAGGACCAGTACGAATCCGCTGTTCATTGGTCCGCCTCCTCGGGTTCTTCTCCGGTGATCCTGCTCTTCAGGGTCTCCGGCTGGAGATAGGACAACAGGCACAGGTCGGTATCGGTCAGGATGACGGCCTTGCTTTTCCGTCCGTGAGTGGCATCGATGAGCGTGCCTTTTTCCTTGCAGCCCTGGACGATCCTCTTGATAGGAGCGGACTCCGGACTGACGATGGCGATGATGCGGTCTGCGTTCACGCAGTTCCCGAATCCGATGTTAACGAGCTTCAACGAAACACACTCCATCCATAGAGGTCCTTATTCGATGTTCTGGACCTGTTCCCGAATTTTTTCTACGTTCCCCTTGATGTCGAGGACTCTGGACGTGATCTCCAGGTCCGACGCCTTGGAACCGATCGTGTTGGCCTCGCGATTGATCTCCTGTACCAGGAAATCCATCTTGCGGCCGATGGCGCCGTCGTCCTCGAACATGGACTTCAGCTGGTCGATATGGCTGTGGAGCCGGACGGTCTCCTCGTCGACGGCCACTTTGTCGGCATAGATGGCAGCCTCCGTCAGAAGACGCTGCTCGTCGACCTTGACGTCGCCGATGAGGTCGCGGATGCGGCCCTTCAGTTTCTCGTTGTACTCCCGGACCGTTTCCGGAGAACGCTGTTCGATGAACTCCGTCAGTTCCAGGATGTGGTCCGCCTTCTCGCAGATGTCGTTCTTCAGCTGTTCGCCTTCCCGTTCTCTCATGGCGATGAACTTGTCGCATGCCTCGGTGAGGACCGGGAGCACCGCGTTCCAGATGGCCTCTTCATCGGCGGCCACTTTGTGGACGGCCAGGACATCGTTGAAACGGGTCAGGGACATGGCGGAGACGTCGTTGCGGACGTCATAAGTCTCGGTGATCTCTTTGAGAGCCGCCAGATAGGCTTTGGCCAGGCCGTGGTTCACCTGGACTTCGACATCGGCCGCATCGAGCTCCAGGATGGAGACGCTGCATTCGACTTTTCCGCGGGCGACGCGGGTCTGGAGGTACGATTTGATCTTCTCCTCCAGAAAGCTGTACTGCCTCGGGCACCGGGTGGAAAGCTCGAAATACCGGTGGTTGACACTCTTCATCTCGACCGAGATGGAGAGCTCGGCGCTTTCCGACTGGGCACGACCGAAGCCGGTCATACTTCTTGTCATATTCGATTACTCCTCTGTAAGGCGATTTCGCGGGTCTTTCCCGGCGCTTTTTGCCTTATAACGTAACCTATATTATACAAGAAAACAAATCTTCTTGCAAATCTCCCGACTATTTGGAAGCGCGCTTCAGGGACGCCACTTCCTGAGGGGTCAGGTCCCTCCATTTCCCCTGCTGGAGCATGCCGAGTTTCACGGGGCCGATCGCCGTTCTCTTGAGGCGGGCGACCTCCAGTCCGAGGGCTTCGCACATCTTGCGGATCTGCCGGTTCCGGCCCTCGCAGAGGGTGACTTCCAGGACGGTCCGGTCGTCGTACTTCTGCAGGACTTTGACGTCGGCGGGCAGGGTCTTCTTCCCGTCGATCAGGATGCCGGCCATCATCTGCGCCACCTGCTCATCGGTGATGTCGGGGCGGATGGTGACGCGGTAGATCTTGCTCACGTGTTTCGACGGATGCATCATGTTGTTCGCGAACTCTCCGTCATTCGTGAAGAGAAGGAGCCCTTCCGAGTCGCGGTCGAGGCGGCCGACCGGGTACACGCGCGTCCCGACGTCTGCCACCAGCTGGGCAACACATTTGCGGTCCATCTCGTCGCTCATGGTGGAGATGAACCCGCGGGGCTTGTGCAGCATGATGTAACGGACCTCCTGATCCTTGCGGACCTTCCGGCCGTCCACGGTCACCTGGTCCCGCTTCGGGTCGACTTTGTCGCCGATCTTCGCGGTCTTCCCGTTGACCTTCACTTTCCCGGCGGCGATGAGTTCCTCGCTCTTCCGACGGGACGCGATCCCGCAGTCTGCCATATATTTCTGTAAACGGACGGTGTTGTCTGCCATACGTCTCTAAAACTCCTTTGAAAAGTCCGGAAATACAACAATACGCAACCACCCTTTGCAGGGTGGCTGCGTGAATGTCGTATGAAACGATTATTTGTTGCGGTTGATGAAACCGGTGACCTTGTCGAACATGTCGGGGACAAGGTTGACCATTCTCTCCGCAGCGTTGTCATAAGCCGTGATGTGCTTCAGGGTGACTTCGCCGTTCTGGATGAGAAGGAAAGCGACCGGAGTGATGGTGACGCCGGCGCCGCCGCAGCCGCCAAACAGTTCCTGGCTGCCCGAGGACGGGAAGTCAGAGCCGCCGCTGGCAAAGCCGTAGGTGACTTTGGAGACCGGGATGATGGTCATGCCGGACTCGGTGTAGACCGGATCGCCGATGATGGTCGAAACATCGATCATATCTTTCACTTTTTCGATAGTTGTTGCAAGCAGTCCTGCTGCAGAGTTCGTCTCTTTACTCATGAAAAGCACCACCTTAATTAATTTCTTTTAAAGCCGACTCAGCAGTCTGCCTTAAGTATTTAGCGTCTCGTTCTGCGATCATGGCCTTCTTGTTCGCGCGGATGCGGGAGCTGTTGTCTTTGACGACTCCCATCGTCTCCCTGCCGACCTTGCCGAGATACGGCAGGAACGGACCGAGCACGCGAATAGGCCGGAACGCGATGTAGTTGTGCAAGGAAGCTTTCTGCTTCGTTGCGAGGAAGTCCGGAGTAAGCTCGATGTCGTACTTGCGGACTTTCATGTTTCTGGTCAGGAAACTCATGGCCGGGAAAACGACTGATGCGACTTTACCGTACTTGATGGCGGTGTCTGCAGCATCTTCGCCGGTGACCGTGAAGCCGATCGAGATCTCTTTGATCGTGAACCGCTTCTGGATCACCTTGGACAGAGTCCCCTTCGTCTGCGAGCCGATGAAGGCCAGCAGTGCCAGAACCGAGTTTGCATCGAAGCCGTCAATGAAGCTCTTGCCGTTGATGTAGGCGCCCTCCAAGTCAAACGTATCAACCTTTTCTTTGATGGTTGCCAGTTTGGAGACCTGAGATTCATCCACAACATCCGGTAACGGTGTACCGGCTGCCTCCGCTGCTTCTGCAGCCTGAAGATAGTCTTCAGCCTTTCTCATTTCAGCGTTGAGTCTTGCTTCTTCTTCCTGTAACCTGGTTGCTTCACCGGCGAGCTTTTCAGCAGTCTTGATCTCATTCTGGACTGCCATCTTGTCTCTCATGCCGATGGATTTTTCCTGAACTGTCCCCACGACTCTGGGTCCGGCAGAGCCGAAGTGATGCCGAACGAAGTTCCACATCCTCTTGAGCCGGTATTTCCGTTTTTCAGTAAACGGCCAGACCGACAGCCCAAGGAAACCGTACTTCAGCTTCAGACCGAGTCCGTCATCTTCATCGTAGTCCACTTTGACGCCGATCTTGACCCAAAGCAGGAACAGTATCAGCAGGACGGTCAGAATGACGAGCACCCAGACGATGTTCATGAACCAAAGGAGTACTTTAAGAAAAGCCAATAGTCAACACCTCCTCATTTATGAAATTTTGAATTGATACCATAAGGTCAGTCTTCCGACGCCTCTTCGTCCACCGGTTCCTCAGGTTCCTTTTCGGGAAGCGGCGGGAGTTCGTCGAGAGATTCTATGCAGAAGCACCGCAGGAATGCGGGCGTCGTGCCGTACACGATGGGTCTTCCGGGAAGGTCGAGTCTCCCCTTTTCCTCGATGAGACCCTTCTGGGTGAGGGATCCGATGACGCCGGAGCAGTCGACCCCCCGCACCTGTTCGACGAATGCTTTCGTCACAGGCTGGTTGTAAGCGATGACCGCCAGGACTTCGAAGGCGGCGCCGGAGAGCGGCGTGTTCTTCTTCATGGCGAGCACCGCCCGGACCGGTTCAGAGAACTCGGTTCGGGTGCAGAGCTGGACCTGATCGCCGAGGCGTTTCAGGACAAGACCGCTTTCCCGGTCGTCCAGTTCTGCCGCAAGTGTCCTGACCGCCTGATCGACTTCGGAGTCCGGCAGCTCGAGAGCCGCCGCGATCCGTTTGACCGGCAGCGGATCTCCCGCTGCGAACAGGATGGCTTCGAGCGCCCCCTGCAGCTCTTGCTGGTTCAAACGTGTCAACTCCTCTTGATCTCGATGGTCATTTCATCGCCTTCTTCATCGGCGATGACTTTCTTGTCCCGGATGAGTTCGAGCAGGGCCAGGAACGTGGCCACCATCTCGGAACGGGACTTGGAAGCCCGGATGAGGGAGGAGAACGTCCGTCTCCCCTTTCCGGAGATACTCGTTAAGATGTAGCTGATCCGGGACTGGACCGAGACGATCTTTCTCTGGACGATCCCGGCGAAGGCTTCCACCGGCGGCGGGAGCTTGCGCCCCTGTTTTCCGATGGCTGCCTGATATGCGGACAGCAGTTCGAAGGGCTCGTGGAAGTTCTCGTAGGTCATATCGGCTTCCACTTTGTCGGGCTCTTTCGTGTAGAGTTCGAACCCGTTGGCGGTGTCCTTCAGTTTTCCCGCCATGATCTGACAGTCGCGATACTCGAGGAGTTCGCCGGTCAGTTCCCGTTTCAGTTCCTCCGCCTCTTCGGACTTCGGAAGCAGGGATACGGTCTTGATGTAGACGAGCCGGGCGGCCATCTCCAGGAATTCACTGGCGACCTCCATGTCGGCTTCCTGCATCTTGCGGACATAGTCCGTGTATTGTTCGACAAGCTCCATGATGGGGATGTCGTAAATATCTAACTTGTGTTTGCTGATCAGGGAGAGCAGCAGGTCCATGGGACCTTCAAAGACTTCCAGCTTGTAGTTGATCTGCTCCATGCTCAACCCCCGAAGGGCAGAGCCGCCAGCCACGCGAAGAACTGGATGACGAACTGGGACAGTGCCGAGACCGGGTAGGACAGGATGCCCGTGAAGAGCAGGACGATGATGACGATGTACAGTGTCCGCTGGTTCCGCCAGACCCATTCCTTGGCCTTGCTCCCGTTCGGGAGGAAGCCTTCCAGGATGTGCCACCCGTCGAACATGGGGATGGGCAGCAGATTGAGGACGGCGAGGAAGATGCTGATGGTGGCGGCATACTCAAAGAATGTGGCGATGGACATCTGCAAAATGGAACCGCTGATGGCGTTGATGTGCATGACCACCGCTTCGATAAACAGGAAAAGCCAGCCCAACAGCAGATTCGATGCTGGGCCTGCCGCAGCGACCAGGACTTCGCCCCACCGCTGATTGCGGAAGTTTCTGGGGTTGACCGGTGTCGGTTTGCCCCAGCCGAACCCGATGAGGGCGATGAGAACACCGCCGATGGGGTCGACATGTGCCATCGGGCTCAGAGTCAGGCGGCCGGAATTGCGCGGGGTGTCGTCTCCCTGCCGGTCAGCTGCCCAGGCGTGGGCAAACTCATGCAGCGGGATGACGCAAAACACTAAAAATGCCGCGGCGAGAAGCGCGATGAAGATGTACATCGGTTCTCCGGTCCGAAAGGCTCTTAAAAGCATAAAATAAACACACTTCCACTTAATATAGCAAAATATTACTTATATACATACTACTAGAATTCTATCAAATCGTCAAGAAAAAACTAGGCCCGGAAACCACCGCTCTGGGCAGTCCCGAATAGTCCTTGAAAACCTTGATGTTATCGGAAAAATCGGCAAAGATCGAGGCGACACTTTCGCCCTGCTGCTCGCCGATTTCGACGGCGCAGAGACCGTCCTTCCGAAGCACCGGAGACCACTGTTTTGCGATCGCACGGTAGAAGAGGAGACCGTCTTCCCCGCCGTACAGCGCCAGAGACGGCTCGTAGCCGACTTCCGCCTGAAGGCTCTCCATCTCCTCCTTCGTGAGGTAAGGAGGATTGGCGAGGATGAGATCTGCCCGGTCGATGCCGAAAGCCGCGGGGCCGTCGAACAGATCGCCCTGCAAAAGGGTGAACCGTTCGGTATGGTTCCGTTCCATATTGCCGCGGATGATCGCGCAGGCCTGGTCCGATTTTTCCACAGCGGTCACGTCGCAGTTCGGAAAATTCCGCTCGACCGTGATGCCCACACAGCCGCTGCCGGAACAGAGGTCCAGCACGCGGGCGGGCGGTCCGTCCGTGTGGTACCGTTTCAAAAACTGCAGGGCGATATCCACGAGCAGTTCCGTCTCCGGACGCGGGATGAGGACGCCTTCCTTCACGGTGAACGAGAGGTTGTAAAAGTCCCATTCCTGCAGGAGATACTGGAGCGGATAGTGCTCGCTCCGCCGTTCGATCAGAGAGAAATACCGCTTCACGGTCTCCTCGTCGAGCGGGCGGTCCCGGTGGACCAGCAGTTCCCGCGGCGATACACCGGTCACGTGTCCGAGCAGTTCTTCCGCGTCAAAACGCGCGTTTTCGACGCCGGCCAGGCCGAGGGCGCGGGTGCCGCCCTTCAGCACTTCTCCGAGGTAGTAGTTCCGGCTCATTGGATCTCCGCTGTCTCCGGATCTTCCGGAAGCACTGCCAGGAACGCGGCGATCCCGCATTCGATCATCCCGTCTTCCGGCTCGATCGTCGTGATGCGCTGCATCCAGAGACCGGGTTTGGACAGGGCGCGGGACATGACGTTGTCATGGCGTCCCGCATAGCGGATGAATTCATAGCCGAAGCCCATGATCAGCGGGATGATGAGGATCTTGACGAGGACCCACAGCCAGCGGATGGTCCCGATGCCCGGGAACACCAGGACAAGGATCGTCGAGAACAGGATACTGATGAGCAGCATGACGATCATGAAGCTGGTCCCGCAGCGGGGATGGAACCGGGTCTGTTCACGGACGTTTTCGACCGTGAGGTCCAGGCCGTTCTCATAGCAGGCGATGGTCTTGTGTTCCGCGCCGTGGTACTGGAACACGCGTTTGATATCGTTCATGCGCCGGACGCCGGCCATGTACAGGATGAGGATGAGGATCTTGAGGATGCCCTCGAAGAGCGGGTGCAGGTTGTGGATCTCGAGCACGTCGTGGGTGATATAGCGGTCGAACATATCGACGAGGAACGCGGGCAGCCACATGAACAGGACCAGCGCCAGGGCGACGCCGAGGACGACCGCGATGATCATCAGCGCGTCGATGACGCCTTCCGTCAGGTGAGCTTCCATCCAGCGGTCGAGTTTGCTCTGCTCTTCCTCATAGACGGTCCCGTCGTCTTCCATGGATTTCTCCGCGGAATAGTCGAGGTACCGGTAACCGAACTTCAGGGACTCAAAGAAAGAGACCATGCCGCGGATGAGCGGCCATTTGGCTACGGCATACTTGTCCTGAAGACGGTGCTCTTCGTGGTGTTTGACTTCGATCTCGCCGTTCGGGAGGCGGATCGCGGTGGCCGCATCGTTCGGCCCTCTCATCATGAGTCCCTCGATGAGGGCCTGGCCGCCGATGCTGGTCTTGTGACATTTTTTACTCAACTTCGGTTGTCTCCGTTTCTACTTCGGGCACGTCAGCGAGGGATTCCAGAGGCACGTTCTCCACCGGGACGGTGTCGACCGGGAAGGACAGGATGACACAGGTGCCGACCCCGACCTCACTCTGGATCTCCATGGTGCCGCCGTGCATTTTGACGATCTCATCGACGACCGCGAGCCCGATCCCGCTGCCGCGTACTGAAATGTTGGATTTATAAAACTTTTTCCGGACTTTCGGCAGTTCCTCTTTCGAGATGCCGCAGCCGGTATCTTCCACAAATACCCGGAGAGTGGACTTCTCCTCCTCCCCTTCCGGAGGAAGCATTTCGGCAAAGACCGTGATCTTGCCGCCCTGCTCGGTATATTTGAAGGCGTTGTCAAGGATGTTGACGAACACCTGGTTGATGCGGTTGGGGTCTCCCTCGGCCGGCGCCGGCACGTGGGGGACGTTGTAGATGAGTTCGATGCCCTCGCGCATGGAACGGTCCTTGAAGACGAAGATGGTGTCGTCCAGTTCGGCGAGGATGTCGATCTTCTCGTACCGCAGCGTCATGCGGCCGTTGACGATCTTCGAGAGGTCCAGAAGGTCCTCGACGACGCCGGTCAGGCGGCTCGCCTCATCGATGATGACTTCCATGCCGCGTTTCGTGAGCGCCGGGTCGGAATCTCCGACGGTCTGCAGGGTCTCCGCCCAGCCTTTGATGGCGGTCAGCGGCGTCTTCATCTCATGGGAGACCGTGGAGATGAAGTCGTTCTTCATCTTGTCGGTCGAGCTCAGCTCGTCGGCCATGAAATTGATGTTCTCCGACAGTTCGGAGATCTCGTCGTGGTACTCCTGCGGCTCCATCCGGGCGGACATGTCTCCCCCGGCGATGCGCTTCGTGACTTCGTTGATCTGCCGGATCGGCTGGACGATGGAGTCGATGAAGGTGATACCGGAGACGATCATGATGAGCCCGATGGCAAGGAGCACGATGAGCAGCGCAAACAGGATGCGCAGGATCTGCAGGTTCGTCTGGTGCAGCGACACGACATAGCGGACCGCACCGAGCGGCTGATCGCCCTTCATCAGGCGATGTGTGCTGGCGTTGATCGCCTCTCCGTAGATGTTGCGGCCGCGGAATTCGGCACTCCCTGTGCCGTTTTTCATCGCGTTATCGAAGTCGGGCATCGGCTGGTCTTTGACCGGGAAACCGGAGCTCGAGACGACGACATGGCCGGAGGGGTCGATGACCCAGACATCCATGATGTCTTTGTCCTCAAAACCCTCGACATAGAGCCGGGCCGCGTTCTCGAAGGAAGAATTGTCCGTTTCCGCCACGAAGAACTGCCCGACAGAATTCGAGTACATATTCTGGACTGCGTTGTCTGCCGCGGAGCGGTAATAGTACCGGCCGATGATGAAGACCGCGACAAATACCAGAAAGAGGATCGTCATGATGAGCACCGGGCCGGAGGTGAACCAGCGGCGGTAGATGCCGGACAGACGGAGCCGTTTCCTGGTCTCTTGTTCGTTCATGCTTTCTCCTCTGTTCAGTTGACCCATTTATAGCCGATGCCCCAGATGGTCATCAGGTGCTGCGGCGAGGAAGGCACGTCTTCGACTTTCATCCGCAGACGGCGGATGTTGACGTCGACGATCTTTTCCTCTCCGAAATACGAACTGCCCCAGACCTGCTGCAGGATGTCCGTACGGGACAGCGCGGCGCCGGGGTTGTTGAAGAAGTACTCCATGATCTGGAACTCCACCTGGGTCAGCTCGATGAGCTTTCCGTTCTTGGTGAGGGTCCGGCTGCGGATATCGAGTGTGAACTCGCCGAGCGTGATCGTGCTCTGGGGCTGTTCCGGCGCGGCAGAGACCATCTCGACACGGCGGTAAAGCGCGTCGACACGGGCCATCAGCTCGGCCGGCGAGAAGGGTTTGGTGACATAGTCATCGGCTCCCACCAGGAGGCCGGTGACCTTGTCCATCTCTTCCGTTTTCGCCGTCAGGATGATGATGCCGACACTGGAGCTGCGTTTGCGCAGTTCCTTGCAGACTTCGATGCCGTCCATCTCGGGCATCATGATGTCCAGGAGACAGACGTCGAACGCGCCGTCCGCCTCGTCGTAGAGCCGGACCGCCTCTGCCCCGTCCGCCGCTTCGGTCACATCGTAACCGCTGCGTTTCAGGTTGATGACGATAAATTCGCGGATGGCGGCTTCGTCTTCCGCTACCAGGATCTTTTTCAAAATTAACTCTCCTTTAATAGAACACCAGACTGTTCTGGATGCCTTCGTTGGTGAAGCCGGCTGCGATGCCTGCGCTGGTCAGGGTGCCGGACACGGACCGGTCACCCTGAGTGGCGCGGAACGTGTATTCGCTGTCTTTGGACTTTGCTTTCCCGCCGTCGGAGTAGACCAGGCTGAAAAGGGGTTCTCCGCGGCCCGCCTCCGTGGCGGAATAGACGGTGATGACGCCGGTCTTTTTGTTCCGGTAGAACCGGACGCTGTCCCGGTAATCGGAATCGATGACCAGCACATAGCGGCTCACCGTGTCCATCATGCCGAATGTCTTCGGTACCAGGACACCGGGCTCGGCGGTGCCGGTCACGCTCCAGACGTTGAGGGCGATGCGCTCCTCCTCGTCGGCGTCCTGCCGGGAAGGCAGTGTCGAGGTCCCGGAGGAACCGGTATACCCGTAGGCGATAGGGATCTCGATCCGTCCATCGTCGTCGATGTCCCGGACCGGGATGGCCGAGGCCCGGAGGGTGGACAGGTTCGAGTGGGTGCCGTTTTCTGTGAACGGCGCCTTCAGGGACTGCGCGACCCCGTTCCACCAGAGCACTTCCGTGAACATGGTGTTGTCGTCTTTCAGGGCATCGACAAAGACCATCGGTGTCTGTCCTTCCTGAACATAGACGCCGTCATAGACCGAGGCCGTACTGTCGAGGATGACTTCATCGCCGTACTGCTGCAGGCTCTTTCCGGTCATCTTCATGAGCGCGGCATAGTTGTGCTGGACCTTCTGGGCGGTCTCGCTCCACAGGACCAGGATCTCCTTGCTGCCGTCGTTGTCCATGTCGTAGACGCTCATCGCCTTGTAGGGCATGTTGGACAGCGTCTTGAACTCCGCTTTTCCGCCGGACAGGTCGAGCGTGTGGACCGTCATGGTCCGGGAACTGTCTGTGCCGGAAAGGCTCCAGGAGAAGATGGCCTCCGAGGCGCCGTCATTGTTGAGGTCGGCAAACGTGACGGAGTCGATCTTGCTGCCGTATCCGCTCTCGTCGAGGACACTCACCCACTCGTCGTCGATGAGGTCGAGGACGTGGATCCGGACCGTGCTGTCGTCGGCGGTCTTCGCATAGAACACCAGCGCTTCGGACTCCTTGTCGCCGTCGATGTCGTAGAGGACATATGCGCTCCGGTAGTCGCCCTCTGCGGGGAACTGGAGCTTGTATTCCGTCCCGGCGCCCACGGCCCGTTCAAAGGCCTGCTGGAGCTGCCGGTTCTCGCCGTTGGGATTCGGTGGTGCCAGGACTTCCTCGGGAGAATGGAGCCTCGTCATGATGAGGAGGAACGCTCCGAGGAGCAGCATCATCGCAACGGCGATGAGGGAGATTCGTTTCTTCAAGGGGACCCCTTTCTCTTATCGGTGTCTTACGAACGGATGGTGGCGCGGCAGGAATAGCTCCCGTAGCACCAGCAGGTCTCGGAGCTGACAGATGGCGTCAGGGCCAGACGGGTCGTACCTTCTTCCACGTTCCGTCCGGCGAGGTCGGCCGTAAAGGTGATGGAAGAGGCGGTCAGCGCGGCGAGGTCGCTCTCGGGTCCGATCAGGGTGACTGTGATCGGTTCCCGGATCGGGCGGACCGCAAGGTCGGTCGCGTTGTTCGTGACTTTGATGGAAGGACGGGCGATCTCGATGGTCCGGGTGGACAGATTGCCCGTGTTGATGGTGACGGAGAATTCATCGGACGGATCCATCGGGATGCCTTCCGTCATATCGGCGGCGCGCAGCGTCAGGTTCGTCGTGCCGGACTCGATCTGGGAGAAATCGATGGTGCCGATGGAGATGCGTTTCATCCCTTCGAGTTTGTCCGGGTCCACCGCCACATGGATGCTGGAGGGGCTGATGCTGACTCTCGGCGCCCGGTCGATGTAGGCGGCCGGCGTGTTCGAGAAGGACACCGTGACCGGGAGGGTCGTGATCTGATAGACCGGGACCGTGACGGTGATGTTTTCCGCCGCGTCGGTCGACAGATATTTGACCGGATCGTCGTTTTCGTCGACGATCTTCAGCGTGGCGTCGAAGGTCTCTGAATTTTTGAGATTGCCGCTCGTGTCGGCATAGGCATAGGCGTGAGAGATCTTCTCAACGTAGGTCGCCGGGCCCCTGACCGCCACAGAGGTCTGGGACGGGATGGGGTCCTGCGTCAGATACTTGGAACTGTCGACAAGGTTGCCGGAGGAACGGACGACCGGTTCGACAGGGACGTCGATCGTTTTCGGGGCGTCGAAATAGACGTCGATGGTGTCTTTGGATTTGCTGATGATCCTGTAGTCCGGGTTGGGGTCTTTCGAAGCCGCGCGGAGCTGCAGGGTATATTTGCCGGGAGAGTCGACCGAGGTCGTGACGGCGGTCACCGTGAAGTCGTCGGCGGTGAGGACGTTGTCCCCCACTTCGTACCGCTTGCCGGAGACCGTGACGTCGACATAGAGGTTGTCGGCGCCAAAGGCTTCGTAGCCGAGCTGAGCGGGCATGCTCCCGTCGACTTCGACTTTGACGTCGCGGACGACCCGATCTACGACCGGCGATTCGTTGATGGAGACCGCGAGCCAGATCACAAGCGCCAGCAGGAAGGCGATGAGCGCCATGACTCTGGTGTTTCCAAGGAGCGTGGAGACGCGGGCGCGTTTATTCGTCGTCGCCATCCGGCTCACCTCCTCTGTGATCGATCACTTCGATCGTTTCTTCCGGCTCATTCTTCTGTTTCCGGTTTTTGCGGTTCTTTCTCTTTTCTTCCCTCTCCTCATCGATGTCGATCAGGAAGACGTCGAGAAGCATCTCACGGACCTCGCCGTCGGAGAGGTTGCGGTGGAGGCGTCCGCCTTCCGCGAGGGAGATGCTGCCGGTCTCCTCAGAGACGACGAGGATGTAGGCATCGGACTGTTCACTCATACCGATGGCCGCTCTGTGACGGGTGCCGAGCTTTTTGCTGACATCGTTGTGACGGCTGGTCAGCGGCAGGATGCAGCCGGCGGAGTAGAGCCGGTCGTTGCGGATGACCGCCGCGCCGTCGTGGAGAGGAGATTTCGGGAAGAAGACGTTCTGGATGACCTGGGAGGAAATGCGGGCATCGATGACCGTGCCGGTGTCGATGATCTCGCCGAGAGGCATGGCGCGCTCAAAGATGATGAGGGCACCGATGCGTTCATCGCTCATCTCCTGGGCCGCTTTACAGACCGAGTTGATGCAGCGCGACATCTCATCGTTGTACTGGATGACCTTGGCGGAGCCGTTCTTGCCGAAGAGCGAAGAGAACTTCAGGTAGGAGCGGCTGGTGCCGAGCTTCTCGAGAAGTTTCCGCAGTTCCGGCGCGAAGATGACCGCCAGCAGGATGAGGATGTTGTCGATCAGTTTCCGGAAGAGGAAAATGGACGACTTCATGTCAAGCAGCAGGACGATGACATACGCCACGATGAAGATGCCGAGGCCCTTGGCAAGGGTCAGGGCGCGGGAGTCCCGAATGACCTTGAGGAGCGAGTACACGAGCACCGTCAGGAGCAGGATGTCCAGTGTGTCGCTGAGCCAGTCATAGGTAGAGAATACGCTGATGACCCGACTGAAGAGTGTCGAGAGATCAGACCAGACAGTCATAAAGCAGGTTCCTCCTTACAGGTTATGAAAACAGGCCGGCCGTCCTGACCGGCCATGAATCAGTTTCAGGCGATGGGTTCGATCAGGGCGACGGCGTGGGCAGAGATGCCCTCTTTGCGGCCGGTGAAGCCCAGATGTTCTTCGGTGGTGGCCTTGACGTTCACGGCGTCGAGGTCCACGCTGCACGCTTTTGCGATATTTTCCCGCATGGCGGGGATGTGCGGCGCCATTTTCGGCGCCTGCGCGATGATGGTGGCATCGATGTTGCCGACGGCCCAGCCGTTCTCGCGGAGGCGATGTACGACCTGCTCGAGCAGGACGAGGCTGTCGGCGCCGAGGAACGCGTCATCGCTGTCCGGGAACATGCCGCCGATGTCGCCGAGTGCGGCGGCGCCGAGCAGAGCGTCCGAGACCGCGTGGAGCAGCACGTCGGCGTCGGAATGGCCGAGCAGGCCCTTCTCGTACGGGATCTCTACCCCGCCGATGATGCATTTGCGGCCGTCCGCGAACTGGTGGACATCGTAGCCGTGACCGATACGCATGTTGAGTTCTCCGTTTCTTTAAAGAGTTTCGATGTCGATGGACAGGATCTTGATGTCTTCGACCGGTTTGTCCTGGAAGCCGGTCGGAGCCGCCGCGATGGCGTCGACGACGTCCATGCCTTCAAAGACCTGGCCGAAGACGGAGTGTTTGAAGTCGAGCCAGGGCGTGCCGCCGAGGGTCTTGTAGTTTTCGACGACGTCCGGGCCGAAGCCGTTCTCTGCGCCCATCTGTTCCATCTGCGAGAGGAAGCGGGGGTCGCAGTCGCTGCACTGGACGATGAAGAACTGGCTGCCGTTGGTGTTGGGACCGGCATTGGCCATGCAGAGCGCTCCGCGGATGTTGTGGAGGTCCGGATGGAACTCATCTTCGAAGGAGTGGCCCCAGATGCTTTCGCCGCCGCGGCCGGTGCCCTGCGGATCGCCGCCCTGGATCATGAAATCCCTGATGACGCGGTGGAAGATGATGCCGTCATAGTATCCGTTCTTCGCGTGGGTCGTGAAGTTTTCAAAGGTCTTCGGAGTCTCTTCCGGGAACAGTTTGACCTTGATGGTCCCCTTGGTGGTGTTGATGGTGGCAACGGTGTCGCCCGCTGCGGGAAGTGCTACCTGATTCGGCATGGTCGTTTCTCCTTTTCTGTCAGATGACGTCTGTTTCCAGACTGCGGTAAGTGGCCTCGTACCCCTCGCAGAGATCTAAAAGATATTCGTCGACGAGGTCGAGCAGCTCGATGTTGAACGGAAGGGTGCGGCTGAGGACGAGATGATACCTCGGAAGGACCATTCCCTCCGGCGCCGCTTCCTGTGTGAGGTCTTCGTAAGCGAACTCCTTTTCGGAAGCTTCCGCGCTGAACTCCAGGGCGGCTTTCCGGTTCGGGAACACGAAGTGGAACTTGATGGGCCGCGGCGTCGAGCCGTCGTCCCCGTACCCTCTGAGTTTCCGGAGGATCTTGTTGTTTTCGACCTGTTTCAGCTGGATGGCATTCGGGAACAGGTACTCCATGTACTGTGTGCCCTCCGGGTCGAGCTGGATGGTGTATTCGGTGTGGCGGAACGCGTTGCTGAAACTCTCTTCCAGCATTTTGCCGGCCGACTTGGCCCGGCGTTCCGGGATGTAGAAGATGAGGAATGCCATATTGGCAGACGCGACGATGCCCTGTCCCACGAACCGGCCGTCGAGGTGCTGCCCCAGGATGGAGCGGACGGTGGTGATGTGGTTGAGCTCGGCATCCGAGATGAGGTCCGGATTGGACGGGTCCGGGTAGACCTGGATCTGGATCTTCACACAATACGGGATGGCCGTGCAGGGCAGTGATGCCGCAAAGTTGGTGTCGCAGGTGATGCGGACCGGCTGATCAGAGAACGATTCGGAATACTCACAGAAGTTTGGTTCGTTGCTGACTCCGCCGCCGGAAAGGGCGTCAAAGAATCCCATGTTCATTTCCCCTTTTATAATTAAAAGTACATTCGTTTTAGTTTAACACAATATAAGGGGTTTCTCAACCGCTCTGAGGCAGGAAATACGCAATATTTACGATTTTTTTGGGTTACAGAGACCGAAAGGTAAACCCCCGGTGCCGGTGACCGGGCTCGACGCGCTTTTGCTTCGCAAAACCAAAACGCGTTGCCCCTCTGCCGGTGACCGGGCTCGACGCGCTTTTGCTTCGCAAAACCAAAACGCGTTGCCCCTCTGCCGGTGACCGGGCTCGACGCGCTTTCCCTTCGGGAAATCGCACCGAGCTGCTGCCGCAGCTCCACTCACTAAAAACATGCCACAGGCATGTTTTCTTAACGCTCGTGCCCAAGGGTTCGAGCCCGGTCGGAATCAAAAAGGAGCAAAGGCAAAAGCCTTTGCTCCTTTTTGGTGCCGGTGACCGGGCTCGAACCGGTACGCTGTTTCCAGCGAGGGATTTTAAGTCCCTTGCGTCTGCCAATTCCGCCACACCGGCGTGTACAGCGGGCATTATTGTACCATAACGCCCGCGGGTTTTCAATTATTCCGGACGGGTGACAGCGAGGACTTCCTCCATCGTCGTCAGCAGGGTCAGACCGTATTTTTCGACGAGGTGCATCGCCTCTTCAAAGCCGTACAGAATGGTGTCGGCAGCATGCGAATCCGACGAGAGGATGACCGGTTTTTTCGCCTCTGCCAGACGCTCTAAAACGGCCTCTGACGGGTAGGGCGATGTACGGTATCCGCGCGAGACGGCGCCCGTATTGATCTCGAAGACGGCGGGGGTCTCAAAGAGCCGTTCCAGCGCGTCGTTCTGCGCTTTTACGTACCTCGGGTCCGTGACGTCGATGAGGTCGTCCCGCTCGATGAACTTCGTGATGAGATCGAAGTGTGCGACGATGTCGCAGCGGGTCTTTCGATAGAGGTCTCCGACCAGGCGGTAATAGTCCTCCACGAAGGCCATGGCGTCTCCGCCGTACCACTCCTCCACCCCGCGCCGGTGGGTCTCGGCGTCACAGTCGACCGAGACGTAATTGCCGTCTTTGAAGACGCAGTGGACCCCGCCGATGACGTACTCGTAGAGCGGGAGGTCATCGGTGTCGGAACAGTAGTCCTGCTCGATGCCGAGGAAGATCTTCATCTGCCCCTCATAGTCCTCTTTCAGGGCAGAGACGGTCTCCCGGTAACGCACGGTGGCGTCCGGTTCCATCGTCCACATCGGGTCGAACTCGAGCCAGGAATGGCCGGAAAAGCCGATCTCCCGGCAGCCGAGCGCGAAGGCGGCTTCTGCCATCTGCCTCGGGCTGTTCGCGCCGTCGCAGTATTTGGTGTGCATGTGGAAGTTGTTGAAACTCATACCATTTTTTCCTGTTTGACCTTATGGTCGATGATGTGCCGGGACGCCAGTTCTTTCAGGACGTCCGACACGGTGATTCCCATATGGACCATGAGGACCATCACGTGATACATGAGGTCCGCGATCTCATAGACGGTCTCTTTCTTGTCGTCCCCTTTTGCGGCGACGATGACTTCGGTGTTCTCTTCCCCGACCTTCTTCAGGATCTTGTCGATGCCCTTTTCGAAGAGGTAGGTGGTGTAGGACCCCTCCGGACGGCTCTCGTTGCGGCCGACCAGCAGGTCGTAAAGGCCCTGGACCGAGAACTCGTGACGGGTCTCGCTCTGGAAGACCGGGTATTCGAAGCAGGAGTCCGTGCCGAGATGACAGGCGGGGCCGTCCTTTTCGACCACGACGACCAGCGCGTCTCTGTCACAGTC
>JAEIGA010001960.1_pt1 | contig 32814 bp, 56 predicted proteins | sample 9270691 | NCBI WGS metagenome assembly JAEIGA01 (sample SAMN17057246, study PRJNA624740) | gut metagenome | biome: biome; isolation source: fecal sample | host: Bos grunniens | place: China: Xizang | collected 2019 | reverse complement strand
TGTCTTGACGGTCTCCGAAAATTTTTCTGAAAAAAGGAGGGGGGATCAAAATTCCTCCCCACTATCGCCGCAAGTCCCTCAACTTTGCCAAAGATTGCAAATATATCACATCCAGATCACCATTGTCTGCCTCTTTGTGATGATTTACACACAGACAAATCAAGTTGTCATCTTCCAGAAATTTTGATTCATCATCTTTGATCTTGACTATGTGATGGACTTCCAGATTGTCAAATGTAATCTGTCCTCTGTCTCTGCAAACCTCACACAAATGATTTGCTCTTGATCTGATCTCCTTTGACTTCATTGTCCAACTGTATTGTGATCTGAGCTTTGATTCATTTGTGCTTTGATATATTCTTTTAACCTCACACTTTTCATTTGTCTTGTGAATCTTTCCACACTTTGAACATGACTTGAACATATTACATCACACCCGTAAGGTTTGCCCCACCGTGATGAGTCTGTTCTTTGCAACTATGTCATCAACCGTGAGACCATGCTGTCTGGCAATGCCGCTCAATGTGTCCCCGTCCTTGACAATGTGGGTTTTGCAAGATACCCCGGCATATTTCCCCCATGCGGTCTTGTCACCATAGAATACATCACAATCAAGGTTGCCTTTATATCCCGTGAGTTTCCCGGAGGATGTCCATTGCCACATACAATAGTTATTCCACCATTTGACTTTGGGTTTCTTCCCGGCATTGGTCATGTCATAATTCTTGTCCGCTTTATTGTCCGCATACTTTGCGACCCACAGACCATAGTCACCAGATGCAACGCTCTCCCACTTGTATGCATTCACCACAGACTCAGACATATAGATGACAGGCTTGACTCCCGTGAGGTTGTATATCTCATCCAACCAGACCTTTGCCCATGTCACATTGCCTTTGCCGACAGACTCCCAATCCAGAATGAGCATTACCTCTCCCACAAAGTCCTTGATTGTCTTGTGGTAGAATGCCGCCTCCTGCTTTGCTGAGTATTTCTCCGGTCTTGCGAAATGATACACCCCTATGCAATCACCGTCCGTTTTTGCTTGAATAATGAACTTGTGAAAGCAGGGATCAACAAAGTCAATGCCCTCTGTTGCCTTTATGATAACAAAATCATGTTTGACCTTTGCAAGATTGATTCCATCCTGCCAATGGGAAATATCTATACCGTTTAGCATGTTATTTTCTCCAAATCGTCTATGCGGTGATTTGCAACCTTGATCTGTTCATCAACAACCGCTCCGTGCTCCTCTAAGCGGAAAACCCTGTCATTCAGTCCATCATGCTTGTTGCTCATGGTCTCAACGCTCTTTTCAAGTTTTTCAAGCCTAAATGAAATCAACTTGGATGATGTCACAATGCCGCCAAATGTCCCGGTCATTGTCCCGAATAACCCAAACAGGGCAACAATAATGGTATCTGTCATCTTTCAACCTCCGGAAGTCCTGCAAGGCTTGTCAATAGAGACAAAATCCCTGCCAAAACGGATGCCGACAGAACGACAAGCCAATTTACATCACTAAGGACTGCGGATGTTCCTATTGTAGCAATAGCTGTCTGTGCACAAGTCTTGATTGCCCGTATTCCTGCACATTTGAACCATTCTTTACTCATACTCACACCTCTGGAGGGTAGGAAAAAGGAGCGGTGTCATGGCAACCGCTCCCTCTCCCTAAACACAATGGAAAATTCAAGCAACTCTCAGCTCATAGCTTTACAATTTGAATATACCATATTATTTGTCGCATTTTGTCTCATGTTTTGGTATTTTTCTTTCAATCTGTCTCAAAATGCGATAAATCTGTGCTCTGGAATAGCTCATTTCCCTTGCTATGCGGTTTATCCCAACCCCGTCAATAAATCTGAGCAAATACACCCTGTCATACTTGTCCTTGCTCTTTCTCAGCTCATTTTCTTTCAGATCAATGAGGATTTGCCAATCTTTCAAGGATGTCCGGATGTGATCCAATGTTTCATCAATCTTTTGCTCCTCCAATGAAATGACATAATCATCAAGGACATTTCCGTCAATTGATGTCTGGACTTGATCCCGGTCATACCGGATTGCATTTGGCAATGTTCTGGTGAACAGAATCTCCTTTTCAAGCAAAACTTTCTCAAAACGCTCTTGCAAGAATCTGTATCTTGCCTTGTATTGCTCATATTCAAGATAGATCATCATCACCCTCCATTTTCATTTTTGCACCGCAAGTGGGGCAGTATTTGGATTTGACATCATGGACAGATTCACATTTTGAGCATTTGGCATATATCCAAATGCCATTTTGATGGTCAAGCCACTCTCCCAATTCTTCCCCACCTTGTTCCTGTGGCTCAAATTTATTCTTACAATACAGACACGGATTGCCAACCTCGCATTTGTCACAAGGCTCTTGCTCTAATGCTTCTATTGCCATATCAATAGCTTCGTGATATTCGTTAAGCGTATAGAGTGTTCGCTTAAAACTTTTTTCCTTGCAATCTTTTATGATTTTTATTGCCTGTTCATTATCCATCTGTTTCACCTACCTTTGCACTCGCTATTTTCAATGCTTTTTCCAAAACATCAACAGAATAACTACTGCACAATTCTTTTGCTAACTTTTCTTTTTTCGTTTCCAGATATCTTTCTGACGGTTCAAAACAACTCGGTGTATCTCCGATACCTCCGTCATAATATGTTTCACTTGCAATGTCATAGCAAACATGCTTATCTGAATCAATAAAATGCTTTCCGCAATTACCGTAATAATTTTTACAATCTTTACATTTTGCCATCTGTTTCACCTACCTCTCTGAATCCATAAAAGGAACACATACCGTTTTTGTCCTGCGTTTTCAGAACCAGATCATCATCGAATGACTTGAATACCTGTCCTTTGTATATAACAACTCATGCGGCTCTTTGTTCGATATGACCAAATGCCTGTCTATACTTGACTAACTCTTTCAACCACTCCGCAAGCTGACGATGTTCCTCTGCGCATTTGCGACACTTATTTTCTGCATTTTCGGATATTCCTATTTCAAAAAGATTCTTCATGTGCTTTTTGCAATTTGAGTAGACAACGGCATCTTCTTCATTTTGCTTCGCTACTTCCTCACAATGTTTAATTGCTTCTTTAAGTGTCATTCCTCAACCTCCTCTTTCATCAGATCCCACAATGTCATTTGTCTGTGGCAATAATCATAATCTCTGCATCTTTCGCAAATATCGGGGATCAACTCCGTGAGTTTGCAATTATCCGCTCCCGTTGTCTCCCATTTTTTCCATTCTCCCATCTTTCAATACCCGAAATAGTGATCCCCATGCACATAGGCAGGGATGCAATACTTGTTATAGTGTTTCGCTGTGAAAAACATGATCTGAGTGTCCGTCCGCTTGTCTAACTCTGTCTGGATTGCCTCAAATGTGTCCTCTGTTGGCTTTGCTTTCTGGAGCATTCCATTTGACCAAACAGTGAATTGATTTTCCTGCGATATCACAGAAACAATGTCATCCGGGAATCTTTCAGAATCAACCCTGTTGAGGATCACATCCACAACAAGCCTCTTTCCAAGCTGATCTTGATTCCCTGCCTCTGCCTCAACGCATTTCGCCAAAATCTCAAGAGAGTCAATGTCAATCTGTGTCTGATCTGTCTTGATCTCAGTCAAAACCACCGGGATTTCAACCGCCTGTGTCTGCTCCTGTGTCAAAATCATCATGCTCATTGCTATTGCAAAAAATAAAATTGTCATCATTCCTCTTGCCCTCCATCATTTTTCAGTTTTCTAAGCGCAATAAACGCTTTCGACCAACCATCAACAAACTCTTTCAGAATCCTTGCTGTTTTCCATCTGCGGAAGTCCTCATTGATGATCTCCGGTCTCTTTTCCCTCACATACTCCGCAATATAATCATTTTTGGTCATCCCCTCACCTCCATCTCATCAGTCAGTCCCAACAAATAATCTGCTGAGACATTCAAGACCATACAGATTTCTTTGAGGATTTCAAAATATTTTCCCCGTTTCCCGGTTACATAGTTGCTGATTGTGTTCTGAGTCAACAACGCCTCATCCGCTAATCTGTCCTGCGTGAATCCACGCTCTTTCATTGCTTTTTTAAGTCTTTCGCCATCCATTGTGTTGTCCTCCTTAGTTGATCTCAATCAAATTTCCGTCTTTGTCCATAAAATCAAATATTGTGGTCTGTCCTATGATGTCAGAATTGAGATACCAATGCTCCGGATCTCTCCACGGAATCCCAATATAGTCAAGAACCTCTCCCCATCCGTATGGAGTCCCGTCATCATGCTTGCAACACCGCAACATCCAAAACTCCCACTCTTTTGGGTTTCTTTCATACAGTCTGTCAAATCTGTGCGGTCTTTCCTCTAATTGGATGCCGAATCCGCACATTGAGCACCCTGTTCTTTGTTCTCCTGTTGTGGAGTATTCATAGTCACCATATTCATTTTTCTGGTCGCTGATCTTTACTTCCCCGTATATCTCCGGGATATGTACTCCAAGATCAACCGCCAAATGCACCACATCAGAGTGATAGTAGAATGCGAACGGACAACTCCTTGCGGTTGTCTTGCCAAAGTAATTGCACCCGTTTTCCTCTAATGCATCCGCTCTCTGTCCTCCCTCTGATGCCATCAGTCCCAAAAATGGCACGGAGTTGTGCTCTTTCGCCCAATTATCACAAGGAGCTTCTTTGAGGTAGTAACAACATTTATGTGACACCTTGAAATCCGGTTTTCCATATCCGAGTGCCGCTCCCTCCAGATCAAGACCTCCAAACAGTTTCAGATACCGGAGCGGAAGTCTCATTTTTGAGTCTGTGGCAAAATGCCCTTGCTCTCCGCATTCCCCCGTGATGATTGCGTGTCTGACGGTTTTGTTTTTCTCTGTCGGATTTGCCAATGTGTCAATCTTGTTTGCAATTTTCTTGGATAGCACCGGGAAACCCTCATCCTGCAATATGTTCACCTTGCTTTTGAGCGGTTGCACCACAATGCACCCCATTTCCTTGTGAACCTCTTGGATTGACTTGTCCTCCAATGTGGATGCTGAAACTCTTGGGACATCATATCCCATTGACTCAATCAGTTTTGCAAGGACAATGGAGTCCAGACCGCCGACAGACACATGATAATTCAAACGCCGTGCATCACACTCATTGATGAAATCTCTGATCCTGTCTTTTGCCATTGCAACCTTGATCTTGTATGGAACTCTCTGTTTCATAAGCATTTCTTCATGCTTTTGTCTTTTGTGCTCTTTGTATTCCTCAATGGATTTGAAATCTGGCATCATTCACCTCCTGCCAACAGTCTTTTTTCCAGATTGTCAAAATCAATGTCCCTCTGTGCATATTGGTTATTTGCGGTTTTCTTTCCATATCCTGCCTTTTTTGCTCTCCGCTCCCGTACTGCATCCACAACCCATTTTCTGATGCACAAATAGTGATTTGCCGCTTTATATCCTTTCATCTCTATGTATTCATCAAGAAATGTGATGCATTCCTCCGTGATCTGGTCTCCAAACTCAGCTTTGAGCTTTTCGATCTCAGAATCCTTGATCTTGACATGTTTATATGCTCCGTGCGTGTGTTTCTGCTCCGGAGGAGCTGATACACTCTCTTTATTCTTACTCTTACTCTTACTCTTACTCTTACTCTTACTTGGACAAGTGACATTTTGTCCGGACATATTCTGGACATTGTCCACCGCTTGTCCTGCGTTTATCCTTTGCATTCTTTTCTGCTCTGCCCAATAGGTCTCTGATCCTATCATGTTCGGGACTTCATTCATGAAATATGTCCCGTCCTCATACAATTCCATCATTCTCAGCTCTGAAAACACATTTAGTGCAGAATGCACAATTTTTTCGTCTGTGTGTGTAATGGTGGCAAGCATTTTTTCATTGTATGGGATTTCATCCGAAAATCTGAGTTTTCCATCATGATCCACGGACTCACAGAGGAGCTTCATATAAAACAGGATGTAATCTCTCCCGTGTTCCATGTCCTCAATGATCCGGATGTCATGCCGTTTGAAAAAGTCCCTTTTGAGTCTGAGCCAAAAATACCTTTTCTCCCGGTCAGACATTATTCCTCCTTTCTCAGCGCATAGACCGCAACCGTCCGATCCGTATAGTGACAGATCCTCTTGCCGATAGGCTCAACAATCCCTGCCTTTGAAAGCTCCGTCAGTCTTGGTGACACAAAATTGCGCTCTGATGTAGGAATCAGACCTTTGTGCATCATCATCACCGCAATCTGCTTTGCCGTAAGTCCGGAAGAACCGCTCTCCTCTGCCTCCTCCAGACACTCAATGATTTGCTTGTACCTCAAATTCCTGTCCACCCTCTCATTTGCATCTGATCTGGTTTCAAGAGTGGTGAACTCCCCGTTCTTTCTCAACTCCATGACTTTTCCTCCTTATAGGTAGCTTTTGCCGAAAATGCGGATAAAATCCGCTCTGTTTCCATGTGTTTGCTCAAATTTTTCCTGTGCATACTTTTTCAGAACCACATCAAATGGGAAATTGTTGTGGACTCCCTCATTTGACATGTTGTGATGCTTGTCACACAGATAGACCCAAAGTCCGTATTGCTCTGAGAGTTTCCTGTTTGCCGTGCCATGTATTATGTGATGCTTGTGAATTGCGTATGCAGGGGCATAGGCGTGACAGATAAAACACTCTTTCTCTTTTCCGCATATTATTGATTTGCTCATTGTGCCTCCATCCATTCAAAAATATTCATCTGTGCTGTTTCTTGATCCAACCGCTTTTTTGCTAATCTGTAATATTCTTTGTCCAATTCAAAACCAACAAATTTATGATGTGTGTTGTGACAGGCAATGAGACTGCTTGCACTTCCGACATGAGTATCTAAAATCAAATCACCATCTTTTGCATATTTCCCGATCAACCATTCATATAATTTGACGGGTTTTTGTGTGGGATGTATTTTGTATTCTTTGTGTTTCATATCGCCTTGCAACATCCCATTCCACGCAAACTTGAAAATCCGGGATGCCAAATCAAAGGAAGTCCACGCAAGCTCACAATCAGCAAAGGAAATGTTTTCTGGTTTCTCTTTATCCCATACAATCCAACATTGACTGTCTGGCAAAAGTGATGCGTAATAATTCCCACCCCATATAATTTGATTTTTCGACACCCTCTGTAATTCCTCAAAATATGCCTTATTTGGTCTTTCGCATTGCCACAAAGACAAATGATAATCATTTCTGTTTCTTGCCACTCCTCCGCCCATTTTGTTTGTCATATAACCACCTTGTGTGACTCCACCATACGGAGGATCAACAATCGCAAGGTCAAAGAACTTGTCCGGAAACCTCCTCATCCCATCCATACAGTCCATGTTGTAAAATCCAAAGTCCAGAATGCCCCGTTCATTCGTTCGTTCGTTCGTTCGTTCGTTAAAGCATTTTCGCCTTTGTTGCTCATGTCAAGCTCTTTTCCCATTGTGTCTGTCATCCTACCCACATCTCCTTTAATCTCTCCACCATCTGTGGTGGAAGTGTCTCAATGTCCATTTCCTGTGCCTCTGAGATTATTCCGTCAATCAAAACCGCCATTTCCTGTGTGTTGTATTCACTTGATCCTTTGAAAATGCGATAATGGACAAATTCTTTGCCTTGCAAGTGTGCCCGGGCAACCTCCTCATAGTATTTGAAATACCCGGTGACATCCACAGATGAGACCACGCTGACCATCTCTGATTGTCCGTATCTTTTGAGCATTGTCAGATAGACCTCATCCTTTGATGTCCGGAGGGCATCCGCTATCTTTCCGACCAAACACCAGAAATAAGAATTTGCATTGAGTGACCGCTTTTCCTTTTTCTCTGTGATCTCAAACAGCTTGTCCCTGTCTTGCTTGAATAACCATTGAACAATCTCATCCGGTCTCCCGATCATGTCATCCCTCCGTGAACGGCAAATCCGTCACATTGTCCGGGATATGCAGGAAACCGTCCTCCGGTTCTGGACTGCCATCCTGTTTCTTTGATTCAACAAACTCATGCTGATCCACAACGCAATCATTGGTGTATACCGTCAGACCGTCCTTGTTTTTGAATGATCCCGTTTGCCAATGTCCCTCAACAGCGATCTTGCCGCCTTTTCTGAGATATTTCTCAGCAAATTCTCCGTTCTTTCCGAATGCAACACAGTTTATGAAATCTGCGCTCTGTCCACCGTCTGCCCTTTTCCTGCGATCAACCGCCAAAGTGTACCGGGCAACGCACATTTGCTCTTGTCCCTGCGTGTATCTAACATCCGGATCTTTGGTCAATCTCCCAATGAGTATTACTTTGTTGATAAGTCATCACTCCTTTCTACTACCTCATAGTTGTGAGAATAATCATTGTATCTGTACTTTTTGCCATCTTTTGAAAACTCTCTGTGGAGAGTGTGAAAACACTCTTTCTGGCATCCGGTTTTCTTGCACAAATAGTGCTTGTCCGGATCACAGAGATATACTAAGAAATCACACATCCTGCTCCCTCCAAAACAACTTGCGGCTTTCAATCTTTTTCCCTTGAAAGAGTGTAAAGTGTCCCATTCTGATGCCCTGCATCTCCTGTGCCCGTGCCGCAATTGCCTCAATCGCAAGCTCTCTGTCATTCTTCTTTCTCTTTTCCTTTTCCATTCCTTGCCTCCATAAATTCATAAACCAAATCCATTGCCATCTTTTCATTGACGGGGATGTCCACATACTTTCTGACATCATCCCGGAGGTGTATTCCTTTGAGGAACTCTGCCTCAATGTCATAGGATTGTCTGTATGCTACCCGATAGAGGTTGAGCTGATATGCCAAATATTCCTTGTCCAGATTTGATGTCCGCTTCAGATCCGCAAGTCCTGTGTCACCGTCCAGATCCTCAATCACCAGATCAAGCCTCCCTGCGGCAACAGGCTTGTCATCCACAAACAGAATGACCGGGACTTCATTTTCCAGAACCTCAAAATTGTATTTGTCTTTCAGAAACTTGAAATTCCGCAATTCTTTCAAATCGGACTCCGTGCCATCCTTGCACCAATCCTCAATGACTTTGTGCATCTCTGTGCCCTTTTCTGCCGCTCTCTGGAGCGTTGCCCGGTCGATCATTGAATATTTGTTGCCAAATTTGTGTTTGAGTATCTGTGTGATGCTCTTAACGCATACACCGTCCACCAAATAACAATGGATGTCATCCAGATACTCCAAATCATATCCTGCGATTTTCCAACATTCATAGTCTTTCATTTGCATACCTCCATGAATAGCCTCCTGCCGTATGATGGTTACTCTTTTTGAGCACATCACAAATACTAGATACTGCAATTCCTGTTTCTCTTGATGCCTCATTTATACTTCCAAAATTTTTTATTACATGTCCTTGCAGATCACACATATAAACAGCATGAGACCGTTTATCATCAGCACCGGAAATCCTTGTGTGATGATTTAATCCATTTTTGAATGCATGAATTTGGTTTTCTCCATTTGTGCACCATTCAAGATTTTCAACATTATTGTTCTTCTTGTTTCCGTCTTTATGATTCACTTGTGGTTTGTTTTTTTCATTTGCTATGAATGCCTCTGCGACCAACCTATGAACCCTATAATTTTTCAATTTTCTTTTGAATGAAGTGTCTGGCAAAAAAACAACCATATATCCGCCACCATCTGGAAATTGCCTTAATATCTTTTCTTTTATATGGAATGGTCTGCCATTACTTCTTATGAGCACTCTTTCAAGGCTTTTTACATTTCCACAATTGCTTATTTGATATGCACTTTCAAATCCTTTGATATCTTTCCATTTTTCTTGCATATCATTTCACCTTTATGTTGACACTTGCCTTTACCGGACATATTTTTACATAGGAATCATAAGTGTCTGGATGATCTGTTTTGAAAGATCTGGAATCAAACCTTTCCATATCGTATGTTGCCTTGTAACTTATTGTGATCCGCTCTGTCTCAACCTTGATGATTCCCTTTTCTTCCATCTCCGTGATGATCTTTTTCTTGATCTCATCCTCAACCTCTTTGAGTGCTTTGAGTTTTTCTTCCAGATCCGCAAGCATAATCTCTGCATCACCGTCCAGAACCGCCAACCCATCATCCATACGGATCAAATCATTCATTCTTTTTCCCTCCTTGAATTTTCTCAATCAGCTCTGATGCCGTTCTCATTGGCATTTCTTCCAACTTGTCAATCCCGGCAGATTTGAGCAATTTTGCAAGGTTGTCTCCGGTGTAAACCTTTTTCAACCACTCAATTTGTTTCGGTGTAGCTTTCCGCTCATCCGTCTGGTTTGCAATTGCGTTTTGTACCTCCTCTGCGGATGCAACAGAGGTATCAATGCCAAATCCTGCCATTCCAAGTGCTCTGCCGCAAGCGGATGTCTCACAATTTTCAATGTAAGAGGTTTTGTTGATGAATGTTGATCCCTCTTTCTCATACGCCGTGCCCGTCCCCAAGATATTTGGCATCCCGTTTTCCATCACAAAACCAACGCTTGCCCGGAAAATGCATACACCGTCCAAATTGGAGATCATCTCTGTTTTGATGAATCCCTCCGGATAGACCATACGAAAAGCCTTGATCCGCTGATTGACTTCCGCATATTCCTTGTTTTGAATTGTGGTTGTCCGTATGGCATCATTTGCTTTCTTTATATCCTCATACTTGATTGCCATTTTCTGCCTCCTTACTCATTCTTTCCCGGATTTCATATACCACCGGGACATCCTCCTTTTTGACCACATGTCCTGTGATGTCCTCCAGAACCTCACCCGTTTTCAAAATGTGCTTTACCATCTTTTTTCCTCCGGTTTCCTTTTGGTCTACTTTTGGAGCAAAAAAATTTGCGTGACTTCCTTGTCCGACAGTTTCAAGAGATCCTTTAGAATCGCAATCTCATTTGCCATAAACTCACTATTCCCGTTCTCTTTCTTCAAATAGCCTTGATAGGAAATACCAAGTTTCTCGGCAATAAAGACCTTTTTGAGACCAGAATCAGCAATGATCTCTTTCAATTTCCCCATATCTGCCATCAAAACACCTCCTTTCTACCATATTTTGTTGACTTTCGGTCAACCTATTCTCAATATATCCCTTGGTTGCTTTTTTGTCAACTACAATTTATAATAATATACACATAAGTTAACGAAAGGAGGACTGCTATGATAGGAGATAAGGTCAAACAGAGGCGGCAGGAGCTTGGATTGACCCAAGAGGAGCTTGCGCGCAAAATGGGATATAAATCAAAGTCAACCATCAACAAGATTGAGAAAAATGTGCATGATGTCTCTCAGTCCAATTTGTTGAAATTGGCAAGTGTTTTGGAATGCCATCCATCATACTTCATTGATGTTGAAATCAAACACAATGAGCATTATTCTGAGCATTTGATTGAATATGCAAAAAGGCTCTCAGAACTGCCCCCGGATCAACTTGATAATGTAATGCAATATATTGATTTTCTAAGTCAGAGAGGAGGATCACAATGAGCATAATTGACCGCTTCAAGGAAAAGATCACACCAAAGAAACCCACCGCAAAGGATGTCCCCGTTCTGATGATGGATGGATCTGTTGAAGTGTACCCGGCATCATTCCAGATCACGGATGGAATCAATTGCTTTGTTGGAACTGTCGGCAGGACATATCATACCAATATGGACTGCAAAGAGGTACAATTTGCCCTCAATCTTGGAAACCAATTCACCGCAATGAGAGTCCGGGATGCTGAGAGGCAAGGGTTTTCATATTGCTATGAATGCAGAAAGACAGATGAGGTGATGTCAGAATGATTGCTTGTTACTCCAGAGTGTCAACGCAAGAACAGGCATTGAACGGGCACTCAATAGATGAACAAAATGACAGAATGTAAAAATATTGTGCCGCAATGGGATGGAAACCGTGCAAAGTATATGCTGATGCCGGGTTTTCCGGAGCGAACACAAACCGCCCTACACTCCAAAAGCTGATCCGGGATGTCAAGGCAGGAAAGATTGAGAAAGTGCTTGTGTATAAACTTGACCGCCTCTCCAGATCACAGAGGGACACTCTGTATCTGATTGAGGATGTTTTCCTTGCAAATGGTTGTGAATTTGTCTCAATGTCAGAGAATTTTGACACATCATCCCCATTTGGCAGGGCAATGATAGGCATCCTTGCTGTTTTTGCTCAATTGGAGCGTGAACAGATCAAGGAGCGCATGGCAATGGGGAAAGAGGCAAGAGCAAAAGAGGGAAAATTTGGTGGTGGAAAAATCCCCATTGGCTATGACTATGAGGATGGACAACTTGTCCTCAATGAATTTGAGCAAATACAGATCAAGGAAGTGTTTGAACAATACGCCGCAGGGATATCCCCAAAAAAGATTGCTGAAAACCTAAACAATGCAGGATATTCTCACAAATATGGCAATTGGTACCACAAAACCATCCGTGAAATATTGGATAAAAAGACATACATAGGATGTATCACGCATCAAGGCAAATGGAGAAAAGGCACACATGATCCCATCATTGACAATGAGCTTTTTGAAAAGTGCCAATCCATCAAACAGAGAAAAGCAATGATGCATGATGCCAACCGCAGGGAGGGCAGAGTCAAATCCTATCTTGGTGGACTCCTTTTCTGTGCTCATTGTGGGGCAAAATATTCAAAGGACTGCAAATACCGAAAAGGAAAGAAATTTGAATACTACTATTGCAACTCCCGATCAAAGAGAGTGGAAAGCCTCATCAAAGACCCAAATTGCAAAAACAAAATCTGGAGGATGGATGATCTTGATGAGATTGTTCTGAATGAAATCAGAAAACTCTCACTTGATCCGGATGCTCTCTCCGTAATTGAAACAGATCAAGATGACCGCACGGAAATCATCAGCAAAAAACTCTCTGATCTGGAAAACAGGATTTCAAAATTGATGGACTTGTTTTCCGTGAATTTTCTGCCTCTGGAAGTCCTGCAAGAAAAGATCACCGCTCTGAATGAGCAAAGGGCAAAATTGCAAAATGAGCTTGATGAAATTGAGCGATCCCGGAGTGAGAGGATCACCAGAGAGGATGCCGCAAATATCATCAATTCATTTGGGGATATTCTGGACAATGGGGACTTTGAACAGATCCACGCTGTTGTGGTTGCTCTGATTGACAGGATTGATCTGGATGGTGAAAACATCAGTATTCATTGGAGTTTCACATAGTGACCCATAAAGAGCATAATGTTTCAACGCTATTGTCTTTATGAGGAAATAACAAAGGCAGGAGATCAATCCTGCCTTTTCACCGTCATTTCATTCCACCTCCTCAATCAGATCCGTCACATAGCACCCAAGAGCCTTTGCCAACCGGACAACCGTCAACACTTGCGCTTTGTTGATGTCCTTGTATCCTTGCTCATAGGCTTGAATCAATCTCTTGCTCACACCGCTTTTGTCAGAGAGGGATGCTTGTGTCATCCCTCTTTCTTCTCTGATCCGTTTCAATTTGCTCATTGCTCCTCCTTTCTGATCCCTGCTATCTGATACCTCAACCATTTGATTGTGTCCTCATGGATCACATGGCAACCCGTGTCCATTCTGGATGCCTCCCAACCATCCCGGAGATAAATCCACATCCCATCCTCATCACGGAACGCATCCGAAATTGCCTCAATCTTGCTTTTTGGTACATATTGCATGATTTTTCCGTCCATCAAAACTCCTCCTTTCCAAGCAGGAAATTAACCTGTCCTGCGATCTCATCAACAACGCAATTATAAATCAGCGCATTGAGCACAAGTTTCTTTGCCTGTCTCTTTGTCAACTCCGGGTTTTCTTCCATCACTCTGTTGATTGAATGTTCAAGAGCCTCTGCAACCGTCAGATCATATAATTCTGTCATGTTCATGTCCTCCTTATTCAATAACCAACTTTGACCAACCGTTTCTCAGTGCTGTTGTGCAAAACTCATGATTCCTCATCCATACCTCACAAGTGAAATGGTCATCATGTGTGAACAGTGCAAACCTCTTGCCATCCTCAAATACTTCATATACTGTATACATACTCTTTCTCCTTTCCGGGAGGGAGGCTTTTGCCTCCCCGTCCTTAAAATGAATAATCGTAATGATACTTTGCAACACCTATGCTGAAATTGCCTCTGTGGTATCTTGTGACCTTACCCTTTGCCCGGAGCTTGTCAACATCAACATCATTGTGGATGAGGTATAATTGCAGTCTCAAAATCTGATCTTTGTCATCTCTTTCCTCTGCCGCTTTGATCTCATCAAGGATGTCTGATGTGATCTCCACCGTGTAATACCAATAATTGCCACGCTTTGTGAGGTTATAGGTGGGATTGTTCTCATTGCTGATAAGCTCCCAATCCTCTGAGAAAGCCTCTCCTTTGAGCTTGTGATCGTATGCACGGATGGTGATGTGTTTCTGATCCTTAACCTCAATCACCTCATAGGCATCCCGGTCAGAATAGTGATACTCTGTGACTCCCGTGCCAACCTTGATGGTCTCCACAAACTGCTTGTTCTCCTCAACTCTGTTGTTAAAACTTCCATACCATGTTCTACCCATTTTATTCACCCTGTCCTTTCTATAATATTATGTTATATTGTATTGTTTTATCTTGATTTCATTATATCACTGTGGTGATATATTGCAACCGTCAAAATATACAAAATTATTTCACTTTTTTGTGCATTTTGTATCACTGCGGTGAGATATAAGGAAATAAAAAAAGAGGCAGATTGCTCTGCCTCATGATTTCTTTATCAGATCCTCAATGGCTGTTTTTACCGTCACTTTGTTGTTTCCAAATTCCAGAGAGGAATATTTCCCGGAGATTGCATCATATTCATAAGCAATGACTTGTGTGGTGATGTCTACACCCATAACTCTGTCTTTCACTCTGATGATGTCCCCGATATCAGAAACTTTTTCCGGTCTGCCCTTTATGGTATAATTCACGGATGGTTTGCAATAGGTATTCACATATTTGGTTGCCTGTGCCAACAAATCCGCTTTAAGTGCCGCAATGTATGCCTCCTCTGTTGGGTAGTCCTCTTGATCTATGTCCTGTTGGAAAGATACCGTTTTTGTGAATGGTATCTCATAGGAAATCGGAGCATTGACATACAAGCTGTCAAGGAGCTGTCCATCTTTCCCGACCGGGAGGAGCTTTGTGCAAACATTTGTCCAATCATAGGTGGCGGTCAAATCCTGCAAGTTTTTCCCATACTCAATGTTGATCCCGTTGTCTCTGGAAATGTCCGCTTTGATGGAAATGTCCCATTTGTCCCGTACAAGATGACCGCCCCACCGCTCCAGAATGGACTCAATGCAGTCCTCAAATGTCTCACGCTCACACCGCAAGGAGTTTGTCCCGGTGACATCAGAATGCACCGTGAATGGACTTTCTGAGTCTAAGTGTTCATTGAAATAGGTCAAGGCATACTCACATGTCCTGTCCTCAACATAGTGGTCCGGGATGATGAGGTTTCCAGAGTCATGATATACATGGAGGCATTTTGCCTCAATACTCTTTCTCCCATGCTTTACATTCCAGATTCTAAACGGTTGCTCACCTTGTGGAGTGGGACAGACAATGATGTTGGATGCCTTGACATATTTGGAATACTTTTCCGGGCACACCAGATCAAGGGAAAACTCCCCATTGTCAGAGTTTTTGACCTTTGCTTTTGTTGCCGCTATAACCACATCACCATTTGATGTGTATGTTTTATCGCCAATTTTGAATGCTTTAATCATTTATGCAGTCCTTGTCCAAACATTGACAGTCAGATACGGAGGCATTGTATTTGTTGCTGATCCTGTGAATGAATGGTTATGCCCTAAACCGCCGCCTGTGTTGTCCGTGTTTCTGGTTTCGGTTGCGAACTCTGTCCTCACAAGGATGTCACCACCCTCTGCCGCTGTTGTGTAACTTGTATAATATGGATAACCGTGCTTGTGTGACGGGATTTCATTTTCCGTCAGAGTATGACTCCCAACCGCTCCAAGAGGGATGTGTGTTGCAGATCCCCCGGTTGATCCGTTTGAATAGGTATCTCCTGCCGCCAACAGAAACCGATCCTTGATTCTTTGCCAAGTGCCGCCAAACAGGACTGAGGGATCATCAGAATTGATGGTCATATAAATTGCACCGACCGGATATACTTGATCCCAAGACACATTGAGTGCCTCTCTGACCGCTCTGATGGATGGAGCATTGATTCTGTCATTGTCCTGTGCGGCAATGCTGTCCACCACCTTTGCGATCTGTGAAAGCGGAGTTGCCGCAACCTTTTTGATCCATTTTAAGCTCATATCAATTTCTCCTTTCTAATTCCTCAATGCGGTTTATGAGATTCTGAATTACAAGCGTTGTGTCTCTCTGGTATGTCAAGTCCTGCTGTGCATCCCCTATAACCTCTCCGTCCTCACTACACTCCGCCCACACATTGTTAACACCCTCTAATAGTGTTTGAGGGAAGGGAGTGACGGAGATATCTGTGGGAGTTGCAAGAGGGATTGCAAACTCTGCCTTATTGCTTGCATAATAGGTTGTAAAGTCTGACAAGGTAGGAAATACGGATTTCGGATAAAATGCATAAATGGCGTTTCTATCGCTATAAAAGTGAATTTGTCCGTTCACATTCTGATATACCCAAAAGCCGCTATAATTGCTTTTTGATTTTGCCGCCAGAATTTCCCTTGCCTCTGCTGACCCCGGATATAAAAGAGAAACGCTTGTTGTAAATTTCACATTAAGCCAATCCGCATTACCGTCAACTCCCTCTGTTATGTTTGTAATAACGCTATCATCTACAAGGGCAATTTCGCTTGTTCCACTTCCCCCCATATCCACACTCCCCCCGTATACTGTTGAGGGTAGGGTGATGGTGGTGGAGTGCAAAACATACGGTTCGTATGGAGTGGGGATTGAACCGAGTTCTAATTGTATGCTATATGAGCCACTTGTAATCATTGTTCCTCTATAACGAATTGCAACGATTGGATTTGCCTCACTTGCCGTAAACGCTTTTGGGAATGTGCCGAGTGCGTAACCACTATCACCGACATACTGTATTGTTCCATCTTGGTATTCAACAGCCACTCTCCACACACTTTCTGATACGGCAACATTATCAGCAAGTGCAGAAACCACTATGTCTTGCGGTATTGGCTTTGCAAGGACTTGTCTTGAGTTCGGAGTATCGCTGTTTATAGTAAGGTCTATCAGATTTTTTCCGCACACTCTCACCCCCACCTCGTCCGCTCCGTGGATGGGGCAGATGTTGCTATATGGAGCAAATGAAGTTGCTTGTTCGCCGACCTCTACTTGCGGTTTAATAACGCCACTTACTGCGCAGTTATTGTTTCGTTTTAACGACACCGAAATATTATCCGCTGTTGGATATTGCGATAAATCAACGGTAAATGATGAGTATGTCCCACCGCTTGAAATTTGATAAAGCGTATTGTCGTTAGAATCTCGCAATAGAACACTATTCCACGCAATATTTGTCGCTTCACTTATACCGCTAATAGTAACCTTGCCCATTGACGGCTTTACTTTAGCCACACCAACGCCTATGGCTGTGTAACCAATAGCTGTTCCGCTTACTGAAATAGTACCGTCTGCATTTACTGTCCATACAACACCGCTTTCAGTTTTTGTTGACGCTGTTGTTTCAAATTTATTTTTCCCTGCTCCCCCAACCCACGGTGAATCATACCCGTTGAGGGATTGCACGGGGGAAAGGGTAAACGCATACTCATTCGCAGGAAGTGCCGCCGCATCATTGATGGTGATGTATTCTCCCTCAACCGCTTTCGTCACTTTCAAGGTTTCGATCTGTGCATCCTGCACATCATCAATGGACTCAGCATAGTCATGCAATTCTGTGATCTGGTCTCTGACCGCTATTCCTGCGCTGTCATAGATTTCACCGTCAACACCAACTCTGATGTCCGCAACCTCTGCATCACCGCTTGTTGATCCCTCTGGAAGTGACTCAATAACATCAATCCGGGAATCAACCTCATCAAGTCCCGTTACCTTAAAATATCCTGCCTCAACATATCCATCCGGAGTGCCTGTCTCAGTATACCCAAGAACGCCATCAATGGGGACAGAGTATTCCTCTGCCTTGTCCCCACGCTCTCCCTGTTGACCTGCAATAACTATTGTCTTTTTTATCATTTTATTGCTCCTCTAAGGCTTTGACCCTTGCCTCCAGATCATTGATGACGGTTGTGGAGTCTTTTGTGTATTCAACATCAATGTTCTCATAATCGGATGTGACTGTGTTGTCCCCGGAAACCGCTCTGATGATGAATTTCTCAATCTGTTCTGCGGTTGCAACACATGCTCCGTCATTGATGACCTCTGCACCGGATGTGGGAGTCCCATATTCATCATATTCATCAATATTCGACAACCAATGTCCTACAAGCGTTTCATTGTTGTAGGAACTATAATATGGATATCTCCTCAGAACCCCGGAAACAAAGTCATATTTGCCGCCATAGAACCGCCCTACGGGATAGTCGGGATCAAACGGAGTGTATGTGTCAGATTCATCACTCATTCTGAGCATAGGTTGAATTGTTCTTACAGCCCATGAATCATACGCCAAAGACCACAGATAGATCACATCCCCGTCAACCTCCAGAGAGTCAATCTCCTCATTTGCTTTGTATATAGAACCATTCCCTATTTTGATACCCATTGGCGCTGTTGGATTCTTTCCAAGTCCGGACACAATAACATTTCTATATGTCCCCTCCTCAATCTTTCCGATAGGTATGAGATAGTCACTTGTTTCAGCTTCGTATCTCAGCATTTCGATTTTAGACACCAAACCATCCGCATCTGTTGTCACAATGATCTCGTTGGGACCTTGATCTATGATTCCTCTCCAAACATTCCCAGAGTGAGACCATGTAAATTCTGTGTTATGGTTCACAATATAATCAACCGTGATTTGCAACAGATTCTTTTGCCCCACCTTTGCGGTGTACTCTGTGTCGTTTACCGTGACGGACAATTCCTTATATCCATTGATAGGTCTTTTGTTGCTTGCGGATGGTGTCCCCTCTCCGCTCTGACTTGGGGCAACCGTGATCTCACATTTTGTCAGAGGAGCGGCACTCCCTGCATCATCAAATGTAACGCTTTCGCCGCTTGCTGATCCTCTGATGAGTCCTGCATAGATTGCATCAGACTGTGCGCTGTTGGTCTCGTCTACATAATCATAGATGTCTGACACTTGCTCTCTGACCGCTGTCCCTGCTGATGCATAGACTGTCCCGTCATATCCCTCACGGATGTCCTCAACCTCCTCATCCAGAGTGGTTGATCCGCTTGTCACCGTGATTTCATCAATCCGATCATTGAGGGCATCTATCTCCTCATAAATATCAGAAAACAACTCATCAGCGGATGCCTCCTCATATCCCTCCGGGATTTCATCACCCTCAAATGCAATGATGCCATTTGCCGGGACTGTATCACATTCACCAACATCACCCTTTGTCCCGGTCGCTCCTTTCAATAGAGTGGTTTCAAAAATTATGTTGTTCATTGCCGCCCTCCTCAATCAGACACATCATATACTAAGGTCAAGAAACCTCTCATCAGCGTGACAACATTGGTCGAATCCTTGATCTGTAAATCATAGAAATATCTCCCAAGATCAAGAGTCTTTGTCAAATCCGGTCGCATTGTCACGGAAAACAGGGCAACGCCTGTCCGGTCATTGTAGCTTTCAAGGGCAATTCCGTTTCCTTTGGTCAATATAATGACCTCTGCATCATCATAATGCTCCGCAACCGCAAATGTGACCTCAAATTCTGCCGCCTGTTCATGTGTCAAGCCTTTTATCATGAAATTGAATGCCAAAGTGTCACCTCTGACCATTTCAATGTTCTGATTTATGGCATTCATATAATCTTGTTTGTTGACCATAGTGCCTCCTTAGATCCATCTGGTGTATTTTTCCACAACAACACTCTCCACCGCTCCTGTGACCCTCACAGTATGCACACCGGGATCAAGTTTGATGTCCTCATAGTCCCCGGTCACGCTCCTGTTGAGATAGTTTCCCTCCGGATCCACCGCATTGAAATCATCAATGATTGCTGTCCCGTCTAATTGCATTTGCAACACTTGCTTGTTATCAATATAGACAGTCACAATCCCTGCTCCGGTGATGGTCAGTTTCGGTCTGGAGAAATAATTGCCGATATTCCGAACAGAAACCGCCGCAATGGTTTTATCTCCGGGATTTGTCCATCTGATAGGTTGTTCTTCCATCCAATACTTGAACGGTTGCACATGGAATGTCACATTTGCTGTTTTGAAACGGATCAATTTTGCAAAATCAATCGCCTCATACACAGAAAACAGATAGTATTTGTCAATTTCATTTGAAAAAGTCACTATTCCGCTCTGGTTGAAATACTCAATCACATCATCCACATTGAAATCACCGTGCAAACCTATGGAAATCTGTTTGTCATACGCTGAAAACCCAAGTGGAGTGACTTGATCTCCATCCCTACCGTCTATTTCCTCAACAGATGCCCTCATTTTTGGCTTTGAGATAGGCGGCAAACTCTGGATGAGTAGTCCATCAATCAAATTGGAGGCTTTTCCGTTTATAATCACATAAGGTCTCATTGATCCTCCTAAGTGTATATCGCATCAACAATGGTCTTTTCGACAAAATGACCCATTTCCTCATCATCCATCTCAATCTTGACTCCGTATAGTGCCTCTTTGAATGCGTTGACCATTTCATCAAATGCAGTCCTGCTCCCGGATGCCAACTCTGAGCCAACCTTGATCCCGGTGTCAAAGGATGTCGGGATTGAGTCTGCCATATCAGCGGTCACATTCTTCATTTCATTTGTGAACCCTACACCAATACCTTGTGCCAGATATTTGCCGACCTCATCACGCATTACTTTTGACGGGGACTTGATGCCAAATATCTTTTTGAGTCCGTTCATCACTTGTGTGCCAAAACTCTTGATCCTGTCCAGAATCCATCCAACTGTATCATTGATACCATTCCAGATGCCTTTGACAATATTTGTCCCGATCTCTTTCATTTTGGTCACAACAGATGCCATTCCATTGTATATCTGCTGTCCGATAGCTAAAATTGCATTCCCAAGTGCCGGGAGTGCCTGTTTGAGACCGTTTATCAATTCATTGATGATCTTAACGCCTGCTGATAGTATCTGCGGAAGTCCCTTTGCCAATTCTGTGACAATGGTTTTGATAATCTTTGGTACTTCCTTGACCAACTGCGGCAACGCTTTGGCAATACCTTGAACCAATGCCACAATCAGCTTGACACCAGATTCAACAATCTTAGGCAAATTATTGCTCAATACTGTGATGATTGTTGAAATGATCTTAGGAAGTGCCGCCACCAACTGAGGCAACGCATCAATGATACCGTCAATCAGCGCATTCAATAGCTCAATTCCCATGTCAACAATCTCTGGTAGCATATTGGTCAAGGTTGTCACCGTATAATTGATGATGTCTGGCAACATAGCAACCAACTGAGGGATTGCATTCTTGATTCCCGTGATGAGTTGCTTTAATATGTTAACGCCTGTCCGGAGGATCTGCGGAAGTCCTGTTGCCAATGAGGAAACCATCCTTTTGATGAGTTTCGGCATCTCTGCAAGCAATTTCGGGACTGCATTGCTAATTCCATTCGCTAATGATGTTATGAGATCATTTCCTGCTGTCAGTAATATAGGCAAATTGTTGATTATTGCCTCTAACATTCCCGTGATAATACCCGGCAACATTTCCATCAACTGAGGGATGGTCTGGTTTATGCCTTGGATCAGTCCCACAATGAGTTGCATTCCTGCATCCGTAAGTTGTGGCAACAGACCGACCAAAGATGCAACAATCTGTGGTATGAGGTTGCTGATGACCGGGATGATGTCCGGTAATAGTCCCAAAACGGTCTTGATTGCCTCACTCACAACGCCTATTATCATAGGCAAATTCTGAGTGATAATCGGAGCAATAGATTTGATGACTTGCGGCAAAACAGTCTGCAATGCCTCAGACATACCGGAGATCACTTGTGAGATTCTTGGTACAAGGTTTCCGATCACGCCGCCTTTTCCGTCTGGAGTGATAAGAGTCCCCACCAAATCCTTTGCCAAAGAACCAAAATTCGCATTTTCATCTGCCATCCCTGTGAGGAGGTTTGTCCACGCCGCTTTCATTGAATTGACAGATCCCTCTATGGTGGTTGCCGCCTCACTTGATGTTGTCCCGGCAATTCCCATGTGTTTCTGCACAACAGAGATTGCGGTTGCCATATTTGCAAAAGACATGTCATTGGCATCAACAGTAACTCCCAATGCCTCCATTTCATCTTTCATTTTTGAGGCATCTTGAATCAGCCTTTTAGCCTCCTCTTTCGTGCCTCCATATCCGATCTTGAGATTATCAAGGGTTTGGTACTGCCCCTTTGAGAGATTCTGAAAGACCGCTTGAACAGATGCCATGTCCGTGCCAAATGTATTTGCGTTATCTGACATGTCTTGTATTGCACGGTCTGCGATCTTTGCCGCCGCATCAGTATCTCCACCCAAAGAATTGATAAGAGATGCAGAAAAACTTGTCACCGTGTCCATATACTCATTTGCGGACAGTCCTGCGGTCTTGAATGCGCTCTGTGCGTTTTTCATAACCTCCTTTGCAGTATCATCCCCAAATATCTTTTTAACGCCGCCCTCTAATTGCTCAAATTCTTTGTAAGAACCAATGGCTTGCTTGCCAATGTCAACAAATGCTCCTCCAAGCTGTTTGAGACCATTGAGACAGGATGTGATTGCCTGTGATGCAAGGTTTGCAAGGACTCCTTTCATGACCGTGAATCCGTCAGACCCTTTTTCCGCTTTTTCCCCGGCATCCTCTGCCTCATCTCCAAGATCATCAAGGGACTTTGCGGTCTGGTTGATTGTTGTCTCTGCATTTGCGGTCTTGATTTTCATCTCATTGACCGCTTTGCCCTGTGCATCATACGCTTTGGAGCTTTTCTCAACCTCTTGCTCTAACTCAGCAACCGTCTTTTCCTGCTCTTTGTATTCCTTTGAGGATGTCCCCAAAGTCCTGCCGATTTCCGCAAGTTTTGCTTTCTCATCCTCATATTTCTCAACCAACTTTTTGTGCGCTTGTCCGCTTTTCTCATACTCAGAGGACATGGATGCAAGCTGAGTCTTTAAGGATGCAAGAGCGGTCTTTTGCTGTTCAAGAGAGGCTTTCATCTGCTTTGCGGATGCCGCAACCTCTTTCTGTGATTTATCGCCACTTGCAAATGCAGATGATGTGGCTTTCATTTCGGAGCTGACAACCTTTAATTCCTGCGTAATCTGAGAGAGTGCTTTCTTGTACTCCGACTCCCCTGTGAGTTTCACGGAACCGCCAAATCCTGCCATAGTGCCTCCTTAGAACCATTCTTCTTCCTGTTGGGATTTTATAAAGTGCTCTGCATAGGTCATATTATTTTGCATCAACCTTGCCTCAAAATCCCAAGTGTTTTTGTAATGTCCATATAATTTCATGAACATACTGAAAGTCAATTTTCCCGTCTCTTTGAATGACAAGTTGAATTTTGCCTTGCCCATAAAATAAAACCATGAAAAGTCAATAATGACAGGATCGGACTCATCATGGATCACTCGTTTTTTTCTTCACCCTTTGTCGATTCAACAAACAATTTATTCATTGTTCTGGCGGCATCCTTTAAGCCTATCCCTGTGAGAAGTCTGCCAACTTGCCGCTTTGTCAAAAACGGTCTGTTTGTGCCTTTTTCCTCATTCTCCAGATCAATGCCCTCATTTATCATGCATGTATAGCCAAAGATAAGAGCACTAATGTCTGGCATGTGATCGAATTGTGCTTGCTGTTCTTCCGAAAGCTCGCTCCAATCCGGTCTTGTCTTGGGGATTCTTTTGCCTTTGTAAAACTCTTTCAGATCAAGGGAATCATACTTTTCCTCAAACTCTTTCCGGGCGTATGCCTCCCCGTCCGTCAGATCAACCCATTTGTTGATATCGCCGTATTCGTTTTGGATTTCTTCCATTGCAATGAGATCAAATAGCAAAGTGTATTCTTTCCCATCATATTGGATTTTTTGACTCAAATTTTTCATCTCATTTTCTCCTATCCAATATAATAGGAGCGGCTCAATCACCGCTCCTCATCTTCTTTTGTTCATTCTTCTTCATAGACTGCATACAGAGTCACATCACCGGGCACTTTGTAAGTCCCGACAACATCCGGAACGGTTGCGGTTGAGGAGGTGTCCCAACCAATGAATACCTGTCCGGTCGGAGGAGTAATTCCAGATCCGTCATTGACCGTGATGGTTGCCCCTACATAGGTATCAACCGCCGCAACAGTACCAGAACCGCCGTTCACATTGTAAGTGACGGTCGCAGGAGTTGCCGATCCAAAGAAACTCTCCAAATATTCCTGTGCCTGTTGCATAGTGTCAAAGGTCTTTTTGGCTCTCCATCTGCCATCCGCAAGAGTGGAAACAGTACCCTCAATCTCATAAGTGCCAAATTCAAGGTCTGCTCCCTTTGTGGTGTCCTCCTCTGACGGTTCTGCAAATTTAACTTTCCGCAGGAAAACCACCGTATACTTGTATACGCCGCCAACCATCTTGGTGATGATCCGACCTAAACCAACATAGGGGGCAACATCATTGGAGTTGCTTTCGATCTCACCATTGGTGATGGTATGTCCTAACAGCGTTGCAAGCATGATGTCATTGTCATCATCAATGCCAATCGTAACCGTGCCGCTCTGGAATGATGTGTCACTTTCTGCAAGACTGTCATCAGCAAAGAGCGTTGCCTCATTATTGGTGATGGACACATTGCAAGAGATAGCTTTTGCAGGCTTTTGCGCTTCACCGTATGTGGCAGTCCCGTCACTTCCCTCTGTCAGAATACCAAAGAGAAAATTTCTCAATCCGATTTTTGCCATTTTACTTTTCCTCCTTAAAAATCGCAAAATTCAAGGTCTTGTGATAATATCCCGTTTCGACCTCAAACATATCCTGTGATGATCTTGACGGTTGCCACACAAAACCGTTTGCTTTTAGCTTTTGTTTGATACTCTCAACGATCTTGAAATAATTGCCTTTTGCATATACATCAAAGTCATAGTAATCAACATATCCAAGCAACTCATCATCCCCGGCAAATTCACGGTCTGCATCCTGTTGCATATATACAACATACGGTTCACCGTGTCCCTCATAATACATATAGGAAACCGGGATTGTGACTTGATCCACTATGAAATTTGCAAAGATGGTCTCAATCAACTCATTCATCAAGCAAACCTCCGCTTGCAATTTTCTGTGCCTTTAACATAGCTTGTTCGATCTCTCCCTTTTTGAATGACTTTCTTAAAAATGGATGCTTTGGAAACGGGGATGTGCTCCTGCCGTATTCATACACATTTGCAACCAATGGGGCAGGGACAATCTTTCCATCCTCATTTTTGAAATATCCATAAAAACCAACCTTTGTATTGATTCCGTCATCTGAGGGCGTTTTATAGGTCTTTGTGATTTTCAGACATTTCATCATTTCGGACTTGCGGATGCTGTCCGGGACATTTGCAATAATGTTCTTATGGACAACCGCCGCTCCTGCCTCTGTCATTTCACCAAATATCTTGTCCGCATTGCTGTGGACTTTTTCAAAATCTTTGATGATCTCTGTGGGGAGTTGCATTTCAAACCTTGCCATCAATGCACCACTTCCTTGCATTGCAATTCCATTTCCACATTTGCCTCATCCACATTGTTGATGTATTCAATGGTGTATGTTTTCCCATTGAAATCAACCTCCATGTCACGGTTGATTGCCGTGTGAGGAAATCGGATTGTGAAATTGGTGTATGCCTTTTCAAAGTCACTATTGTTTCGGATGATGGTCATGCCTCTGGTTGTCTTTACATTGGCATAGGGACTCAAAACAAGGACTCTGGTCTTTGATTGAAATCCTGCCGCATCTTTGACAACCGTTGTCTGGTATATGCTGATTTTTCGGTTGTATTTCCCTGCATTTATGTGCTTCATAACAAATTCACCGAATGCAGATCAAGGATAGACTCCACAACCTTGTTCATGTTGGCGTTGTCAACATAGAGTGTCCGGTTGTCCCACATGTCTTGACACAAAATCAAAACAACAATGATGATGTCTTGAAATTCATCAAGGTCTGCAAGTGTCCGTCCTGTGTACTGCGTAATATATGCTTTTGCAACCGTCAAGAGTGTGTTGAGAGTGTTTGTGTCAGAAGTTGTTGCCTCACCGATCCTCAAATAATCTGCAACATCAGCGGCAGTAATCTGACTTACTGTTGAAATATTATTCATTCTGTTGTCCTCCTTTGCGGAGCTTGCCCAAACAACATTATTTCACTTAACTCTCAAGAGTCAGACCGTTGATTGCATAGTTGAATACCTCGGACTTGCTGTCCTTAGTTGCTACAACTTGAACAGACTGCGTTGCCTTGTCTGAAATCCGAATAACAATCATTCCGTCCTCATCCAGAGTCACGGGATGACCAACAGTACCATTGATAAGCTCAACCGTGATTGTTGCTCCCTCAATAGCGGTCACTTTGAGTGCAAGATAATTGCCCTCCTGCTCCTCCGGATCTCCAGAGAATCCCGTGTACCCAGTCACATATTTGAGAGTCCCGGTGATTGCATCCGTGCCAACCTCAACATTTTCCTGCAAATCGTCCGCATCTTTTCCAAGCAGATCAATGTCACCGGAAAGACCTATTGTCTTTGTGGACAGACCGATCAAAACGCTTGCTGATGCATACTGCGTGACATCATAAGTGCCATTTGCGGTGATGGACTTTGTGCCTGTCGGGACAATGGGGGAATATTCAACCGCCAAACCGTCCGTGATAAGCTGTCCACCAAGAGTAGAGTCAACTGTTGCAATCACACCGAATCCAAGAGAGGTCAATTCTCCGCTGACTGCATCTCTCAGAGTGAATGCTTGTAATGTCTTAATTACCATCCTTTTTCCCCTTTCTCCGGGACTTGGGTTTTTCCTCTGTCTCCTCTGCCTTTTCTTCCTTTGGCTTTTCTGCCTTTGTCAGAGGGATGATGTACCCTGCCTCGGTCAGATCATTTGCAAGGGTTTGGTCAGAGATTTCTCTGACCTCATCCCCTGCCATTGAAATGTTCCCGGAGAAAGAGACTAATGCCTTGTAAAGCATATTCTCATCCTCCTTATGCGCTTGCCATAACCAATCTTGCGATCATCTGTGCATCTTCCACTTTGGAATCGAACTCGAACCATCCAATGATGCCGTCTGCATGTTCGTCTGCATACTTCTCACGCAGGACTTGGATGTTGATGTTCTCATTGAACTTGGTTGCAAGACCCTTGAAATCACCGTAATAGATGACGGTCTTTCCTGCCGCAATGTCAGACATGTTGTCAGATACATAGACAGGCTTTCCAAGCAGAGTGTTGCCAAAAGGAGCGGTCACATCATCCTGCAACAGATACCGACCCATGTTGTCCTTTAACAGTCTGAGTGCCGTTCTGGTTGCCGGGGACATAACCCACATAGCACCATTCTGGAAACGATCCTTAACCTTGTCATGGAGCTTGATGACCTCATCAGCGGTGATTGCATTCTGTGCACCTGCAACTAACTTGTTAGTAAGGTCAGACAGACCCGTCACACCAGATGCCGCACCTACACTTGCATAACCGTTGAGGAGCTGTCCCTCAATAAACCGGGCAATGTGCTCTGCCATCAGATCAATGACATGCTGAACAATGTCAAACTGTGCATTGTTGATAAGGGAACGGGAAACCTTTGCAAGTGCTCCTGCAAGGAATCCGGTCAAAGTCACCTGTGAGGTGAACTGACCAACTGCGGAAGTGATTGCGGAAAGCTCCGTCTGATAACCTACCGTGATTGCGGTTTCGGACTCATCATAGTAAGGAATCGTCAGAGTGCCCTTGACATTGTACTTTGTGGACTTCTCCAGAACCGGGCAAATGTCATATACCTTTTTGATGATCTTGTTTGCAATGGTCTGAGGGATCACCGCACCGTTGTCACCCTTTTCCATGTTGTTTGCTCTCTCATTGAGGAGCTGTCCCCGGATGTACGCCTCAAATGCCATGCGGTCATTTTCCTCAATAGCTCTCTTGTTTTCTTCACAAGTCCTGTTTTCTTCCACTTCTTTTTCCTCCTCTTTCGGCTCTGTGTCCGGTTTCTCCTCCGTGTCAGTCATCTCACGGAGATCATCATCAAGACCTAACGCCTCCTTGATCTTGCGGACATCATCTCTGATCTCTGCAATTTCCTGCATCTCATCATCAGTCAACTCTCTCTTTTCCTCTTTTGCGGACTTCACAATTCCCTCTGCCCTTGTGATGAGATCATTGCGCTGTTCCTCTTTGGCTTTGCGCTCGTTGTCGTTTAACAACTTCATTTCTCTACCTCCTTATTGTTTCATTTCGTTGATGAGATTTTCGACCTCATCATAGTTGATTATTTTTTCAACAGTTTCCTGTTGTTCGGGCACTTCTTCCGGTGTTTCCTCTCTGACCTCAATCTGATCCTCAATAGAGTCACCTATAAAGAGTGATTCATCATCCGATCTGACCGCAACCAAAGTCCCATCATAGGCAGGAGTTTTGGTATCATCAAGCAATGAGACCTCTTTCAAGTCCATTTCAATGACATCCCTAAGAGGCATTCCGTCCTCATCTCTCTTGTGCTCCACTACCCTGTCCAGAAATCCAAAAGACCAACCTCTGAGTTTTCCATCTCTGGCTTTCTTCACAACCTCCGGATTTGTGATGGTCGCTCTTGCATGAAGTCCTATGTTGTCCTCATTCAATTCAAGGTTTCCATCCTTTGTGCCCCCAAGATCCATCTGAGGATCATGGTTGAGGAGGAGTCTGACATCATCCTCCCTCTCTAATGCCCGTTTGAATGCTCCCTTGCAAATCCTCTCCACAAATCGACCCATCCGGGACAAAAGCGGTTTTGACTTGCGCTCAACTGCATTAACATAACCGTCAATCTCAACGCTGTCTGCTCTGATTCTGATGTTCATCCTTTACCTCCTTTATGAAACGCTCCCGATCTTGACCCACGCAGAACCGTCAAAATAATATGTGTCCCCGGTGTCAAGCTCATAGAACTTGCTGTTCACGCCGATCCCGTCTGTGGGTTTCGTGTCCTGTGAGTCTCCCTCTAATTCCACATAATTGGAGCTCCTGCCTAATTTGTTTGTAATCATCTCTTTCCTCCTTTATGCATCAGATGAATTGCCGCTCTCATCAAATTCCTTTGCCAACTCATGACCGATCAACATATCCTCTGTTTTCTGTTCTTCCTCCTGCGAACCGCCATCAAGCTCTCCAACCGTGTCTGTGTTCGGCGTATAGTAAACATGTTTGTTGACATCATAGAGAACCGCACCAAGACCAACATTGACAACATCCAGACCCTCAATCCATTCCATGTTTTCTGCCTTGCGGATTTCATTCAAGGTCATGAATCCTGTCTCTTTTGCCAATTTGTACGCTTGATACCGCTCTGTGATGGACACTCTCACGATTTCCTTGACATCAAATTCAAAGAAATGGTTTTTCTTTTCATTCTCCAAAAGCAAATCCCGGTTGAGTGCTGTCTCAAATGCTCTGATGACCGGATAGATTGCCTCCTTGAATGTCCGCTCAAAATCGTTCGGATAAATATGAAACAGGGCATTGATCTCATCTTGGAATGTCTTTTTTGACTCATTCATCTGAGTCTCAACAGCATTGTTTGATGCCTCTTGGAACTCAATGCCATTGTTGAGAGTGACCACATTTTCAGTTCCGGTCACATATAGCTTTTTCCATGCCGCTTTGAGCGTGTCAATCTCATCCTGCCCCAACTTCTTGGTGGCTTTGAGGAATCCTTTTTTGCCGCCTCCTCTGCCCACAAGATCCAATTGAAACAGCAGGGATTTATATGCAGTCTCAAATGCCTTGGACAATTCCACAGTGATCCCCTCACCGCTTGCCCCGTCCTTTGTATTGCGGAGGAGCTTGATGAATTGATACGGGAGAAATGTTCCAAGATTTTTGTCTTTCCCGTCTGAATCGTCATATCCACCCACAAAGATTTCATATTGCTTGTGGATTGGTTCATACACTTTCATAATGGTGATGTACCGATCCTCAACATAAAAAAGACCCGTGACATCATTCCGGGACTTTTCAATAAAGCAATAACCACCTTTTCCAAGCAAATAGTCTGTGACCATTGCTTTTTTCATTTGGAACGCATCCAGAGTATCTCCGGTGTCTCCGTTGAGCATTTTGACCCTTGCATCACCGTCAACCGCCTCAACCTTGCCCTGCTTGTGCTTGTAGAGCTTGACAGGCATTGCCGCCACACAATTTGAGATAAAATCCACCGCTCCATTGACAACCGGGAGTGTCATCACCTTTTCTCTTGTGATGGTTTCGCCGTTTATGAGTGCTTGCAACAGCACATCATCAACAATCGGATCTGGAGCAGGAGGAGTGATCCCCTCTTGTGGCGTTGCATCCCTTTTCCAGAAATCAAACAGTCCCATTTTTCTTTCCTTTCTCAAAATACTTGAACCACAAAATCCATCTGATTGAGGAAAACATCCTGTTCAAGCAGATATGTGGCATTGATTAAGCTGACAACCATGTCAACCTTGCCATTTGACTTTTTCTTGTTAACATAAGCATTCCTGTTGGTGTCATATACACACCGGGCATTTTGGAAATTGATTTCAAGCAATTTGTTGTTTGTATACTTGAACTCCCGGCTCAAAATCTTTTCTTTCAACAATTTGGTGGGAGGATGCAGGACTGATGAATGCTGTTTGACCTCAATCATGTTATATCCTGCTTTTTCCAACTTCTGAGCGGTTGACAAGGCATTCCATCTGTCAAACCCTATTGCTTGAATCTGGACTCCGTATCTTCCCTCCAAAGAAAGAATGAAGTCCTCAACCACCGAATAATCAATCACCCTATCACCGCATGGGATGACCTTGCCCGTCTTTATCAGCTCTCTATAATTGACCTTTTCGGAAATCTGTTTTTCCTCAATCCGTCCCTCCGGGATGAATGCAAAACTCTCTGCAAGGATGTTGTTGTCATCATCCGCTGATACCATTGCAACAGAGGTATTATCATTTGACTCAGACAGATCAAGTCCCACATAGACAACTCTGCCCGTCCAATCTATCCCGGCAACCTTGCATTCCTGCACATCCTTGACATCAATGTATGTTTCAGTCCCTACACCTTGATAGATGATGTTGCAATGCTTTGTCACGAAATTCTCACGGGAACTCTCAACCGCAATCGCCTTTGCCCGTTTCTTTAACAGATCCTCCCAAATTTCGGGAATCTCCAATGCAACCGGGTTTGCCTGTTGCAACAAAAGATCATCCTTTTCCCATCCCTTTGTTTTGTCCGGTTCATATAGGAGCGCAAACAATGTCTCATCCTTTTCCAGACCGTCAAGAACTTTCTTTGCGTATGCAACCTCGTTTTCAAAGGGATTGTCTATTGTGGGATATTTGGTTGAGATAATAAATCCCAATTTGTTCAAAATGTTCAACTGTCCCGATCTCATTGCCTCAATAGGATAGGAAATGGGAAGCGCACCAACCTCATCCGCTATGAATGCATTGGGCAACTTCCCATCCATCCTGCTTGTTGAGTAAGAAAGGGGGATGTATTGGGTTTGAGTAGGTTTGAACATGATATAATCCCGGAGGATCTTGAACCTTTTTGTATCCTTGTACTCATACACAAGCGGTGATGACCTTATGGTCTCCGATATCGCCTCTCTGATCTCTCTGGAAAGCGATCCATCCGGAGCAACACTATAAAATTTTGAGAATTGCGGCTCTGTCAGAAACAGGATGATGAAAATTGTTGCAATGGTGTATGTCTTGAAATTCTTTCGGCAAATCTCCAAAACACCGTTTTCATATCTCCTCTTGTTCTCATTGTCCCGGTAAACCGTGCAAAGGATTGCAATATAAAATACCCATTGATAGCCAACAGTACACTCATATAGTGATTGTCCTGCTTTCAATCCTTTGGGCATTCTCAAAATTTTCAATATGTTCTCAACTTGTTTGACCTTTTTTGCACTTATGATGTATTTTTTGTCCTTGCCCTCACAGATCCTCATGAAAGCTCTCATCTGGAGCTTTACATATTTTGGGCAGGACTTCTTTTTGATGGATTCCTTACAATAGGCGTATGCCTTATTGTTCGTCATCCACTTCACCACCATTCAGAATGTCCATGAGAGGATCTGTCTCTCCGTGAGACATTTCTGCATCAAAACTCTTTAGGATTCTGAGCAATGTTGCCACCGTTTTGTTTGCCGTGTCCGTTGTCCTGTTGTATGCAACAACCGCAGGATTGGAATATATGTTTTGCTTTCCTTTGACATATTCCTTTGTGACGGTAACATCACAGTCCTCAATGCTCTCCTTTAGCTTTTTGAGGATCCCTATCTGCACACGATATCTCTCAAATGTGGTGGCAAACAGGAAATTGCTTGCAAGTCCGGATTCCTCTGCCATTTTGAGAAGTGCCTGTGCCTGTTCCTCAAATATCGCCTCTTGATCCATCCGGTCACTCTTTTTTCTCATATCGCACCTCCATATTTT
>JAEIGA010001959.1_pt1 | contig 32823 bp, 34 predicted proteins | sample 9270691 | NCBI WGS metagenome assembly JAEIGA01 (sample SAMN17057246, study PRJNA624740) | gut metagenome | biome: biome; isolation source: fecal sample | host: Bos grunniens | place: China: Xizang | collected 2019 | reverse complement strand
TTCTGTGTTAAATTCATAGTGAAACCTCCTGTTGGTTAAAGTGTTTTTATTCATCCGGCCAAGATGAACACCTTAATCTTACATCGAGGTTTCTTTTTATTCAATTGGCGTTATTTCTGAATTACAGGAATGCTCCTTTATTTACCATTTCTGTCCGGATATTCTGTCTCCACGAATTTGCGAAGTGCCACTAGGGAACGCTTCACCTTTTCTGTGTCGATGCAATATGCCATTCTAAAGTAACCCGGTGCTTGGAAACTGTCTCCCGGCACCAGTACAAGATCGTATTTCAACGCCTTCTCGCAGAACACCTTAGCATCCTCCTCCAATGCCTTAGGGAATATGTAAAAGGTTCCGCCGGGTTTCACGCAAGTAAATCCAAGATCAATCAGCTCATTGTAAATCAAGTTCATATTGGTTTCATAGACACGCAAATCTGCCGTCTTATCCAACACTTGTGCCACTGCCAGCTGTATGATGGAAGGAGGGCAGTTATGCCCAATGCCGCGGGAAATCTGCACGCACATATTTACCATATACTCTGCGCCACTGCAATTGGGATGAATTGCCACATAACCGATTCTCTCACCGGGCAGGGACAGGGATTTCGAGAAGGAATAGCAGGAAATAGTATTGTCGTAGAATTTTGACACACAGGGCGCGTCCACACCTTCAAACACAATCTCGCGATAGGGTTCGTCGGAAATCAAATAGATATCGTGTCCGTACTCTTCCTGTTTCTTCTTTAAGATATCTGCCAACTTCTGCAAGGTTTCTGTAGAATACACTACGCCGGAAGGATTGTTGGGGGTGTTGATGAGCACCGCCATTACCTTCTTGGTCAGCATTTTCTCAAACTTCTCAAAGTTAATCTGGAATGTATCGGTGTCAGGGGGTACCACCTTCAATGTAGCACCGGTCAAATTGACATAGGGATTGTACTCCGGGAAGAAGGGTGCAAAGGTCAAAATCACATCCTTGGGCTCGGTCACCAAACGGAAGGCATGCGCCAACGCCCCTGCTGCCCCTGATGCCATAAATATATGCTCTTTCTTATAAGGAATGCCAAATCTTTGTTCCAAAGATGCCGCAACCGCTTCTCTCACAGAAGTAATTCCCGGACTGGGACTGTATCCATGGAGGTAGTTAGTCTCCTTGGTAGCCAGCAGGTGAATCATCTTATCGGTAAACTCCCTAGGCACGGGCACCGAAGGATTTCCCAAGCTGTAATCAAATACATTCTCGTATCCGATTTCCTGCCCTCTCGCCGTTGCAAATTCTGAAAGTTGTCTGATAACGGATTTCCCTGACAACATATCCTTATACTTTTGTACTAACATAGTTTCCTCTTTCCACACCTAATCAGTGGTGTATTATGTGATAAATATCTTATGGCTATAGTATTACATTTGGGGCAAATAGGCAATGGTTTTGTTTGACACTTATCGTATCCACGGCTATAATGTGATTACAAATCGATTCTTTCTTCTATAATATTGGTAAAGGCAATTCTAACTTGTAAACCGAATAGCAACTCGCCTATTGCGCAGATTTTCAACGGAATTAAAAATGTGGATTTATTTTTAATAGAAAGTGTTGACAATCATCTCACAAAGATAATATACTGACTTTACAAGGTGATGCACAGCCCTAAAATGAGCGAGTGAATAGTGGGTGATGCACAGCCCTAAAATGAGCGAGTTAACGAATGGCAGAGACTATTTGGTCTCTGCCGTTTTTGTCCAAAGAAAGGAGGTATATATGAATGACAGAATACGAATTTATGAAATCAAAAGCACCTACATCAAGTATCTGACCAACTACCAAGGACATATCTTTTCTCAAGATGATACAAAACGCAGACGAAAATATATCGGGATTATTTTAGAAATCAACAAACTAAAATACTTTGCTCCACTATCATCTTTTAAGGATAAGCACAATAAGATGAAGGAACGCCTCGATATAATAAGGATTAAAGACTATGCTGTTATTAATCTAAACAACATGATTCCTGTCCCCGACAGTCAAATCATAAACATTGATATTAACAAAGAAGAGAACAGCAGTTATAGGTATATATTGCAGGCAGAAATTCGCGAAATCAATCGCCTAAAAAACCGCATTCGCAACAGTGCTAAAGCTGTATATGCCCACAAGAAACATCATGGAGTTTCAACGCCATTAGCTAAACGGACGAACAACTTTGAATTATTAGAAAGACTTTGTAAAAATTATTAAATCTTTGCTCTCTAAATTCTTGACCATTTCTGTTTTTCGCTCAGTCTTCTTAATAAAAAATCCAAGTTTCCTACAAACAGAAAGGGATGTTTTATTACCCGATTTCACTCGTGCCACCACTTTGTCTATGCCCAATTCTTCCTTTGCATATCTCAAAATTGCTTTGCACACCTCCGTGGCGTAGCCTTGATTTCGCCGGGATACGTCAAACATATAACCCAACTCCGGCCCTTCTTCTTTCATTTCCAGGCCTGCCCTGCCGATGACCTGACCTGTCGCTTTCTCTATGACAGTCCAGATGCCGAACTCATACAGTCTATAGATTTCCTCGCGATAGGCTGTGATGATATCCCTTAATTCTTCTATGCTAGCAGGTAGTGGAGGCATATACTTTGCCACTTCTTCGTCCAAATACATTGTTACAATCGCTTCTGCATCCGATTCCACGGTTTCCCGCACAATACAACGGTTGGTTTCAAGAATCTTCCAGGGCAAATCCATATGTCTGCGCACCACCCTCTCGGCAAACACAGCATCGACCTCTTCCGGATTCTCTACTGCATAGTGAAATGACGAAAAATCCTGCTGCCGGTTGCCCTCATGAAGGTAAATCAGTACAGGAGCGCCTATTCCTTTCAACCGATTGGCTTCCTGTAAGTCATCTGTGATATAAAGTCTCTCTATTCTATTTTGTCCAATGGAAATCTCAACCTCTCGCAAGTACATTCTTCTGTTTCCCTTTTACTCAATAACTTCCGGATAGGACGATTTTCTTATTTACTCCGCTCCCGTTTTGGGTTACAATCATTATACATCAATTCCATATAATAAGAAAGGACATCTATTATGGCAAATAATCCGATTGTTACCATGACTATGAAAAGCGGTGATGTGATTCGTTTGGAACTGTATCCCGATATTGCACCTGCTTCTGTCAACAATTTCGTAAGCTTAGTACAGAAAAAATTCTATGATGGTTTGATTTTCCATCGTGTCATTAAGGGATTCATGATCCAGGGCGGTTGCCCCGACGGCACCGGTATGGGCGGTCCCGGATATAGCATCAAGGGCGAGTTCGCACAGAACGGTTTCAATAACACCTTGAGACATACCGAAGGCGTTTTGTCCATGGCAAGAGCAATGCATCCCGATTCCGCAGGAAGCCAGTTCTTCATCATGCACAAGACTTCTCCCCATTTGGATGGTGGCTACGCCGCATTTGGCAAAGTCATCGAAGGTATGGAAGTAGTGAATAAAATTGCGGAAACCCGTACCGATTACAGCGACAGACCTTTGGAACCTCAAGTCATCGAAAGCGTCACCGTAGATACCTTCGGTGTGGTATATCCCGAACCCGATAAGTTACCCAGATAATACGAAAATGCCGGCTCAAACGAGCCGGCATTCATAATTTGTTCACAATTCATTTAATATTTTTTAAAATGAATAACATTTTTTATCCATTTGTGTTGGATATACTAAGTATACAAACAACGCAGATTTCAGTATTACTTGCTTATATACTTTTTCATAATAGTGCCAAGGAGCTTATGCTTCTTGGCCTCCTCCCTTTTTAGGGGGGATTTTTTATGCCTTATTTACAGAACCGAAGAGTTCCATCTTCTCTTTTACGGTAGCCTTGATTGCTTCTGCACCGGGAGCCAATACCTTACGAGGGTCAAATCCCTTGCCAACCAAGTCCTTGCCTTCTTCGATATACTTACGGGTTGCTGCAGCAAATGCCAACTGGCACTCAGTATTTACATTAATCTTTGCAACACCCAGGCTGATGGCCTTCTTAATCATATCCTCAGGGATACCGGTACCGCCGTGAAGCACCAGAGGAAGATCTCCGGTCAACTGCTGTACTGCATCCAAAGTCTCGAAACTAAGTCCCTTCCAGTTCTCAGGATATTTACCATGAATATTACCGATGCCTGCTGCCAGGAAGTCTACACCCAAATCAGCGATTGCCTTGCATTCTGCAGGATCAGCGCACTCGCCTGCACCGATAACGCCATCTTCTTCACCGCCGATGGAGCCTACTTCTGCCTCAAGGGACATTCCCTTTGCGTGAGCTGCTGCCACCAATTCTTTTGTCTTCTCTACATTTTCTTGGATAGGATAATGGGAGCCATCGAACATGATGGAAGTAAATCCAGCCTCGATACATTTGTAGCATCCCTCGAAGGAACCATGATCCAAATGGATTGCTACAGGAACATCGATGTCCAAATCCTGAATCATACCTTTTACCATACCAACTACCACATGGTATCCACCCATGTATTTGCCTGCACCCTCAGACACACCCAGGATAACGGGAGATCTGCATTCTTTTGCGGTCAGCAAAATAGATTTTGTCCACTCCAAGTTGTTGATATTAAACTGACCAACTGCATAATGGCCTGCTTTTGCTTTTTTCAACATTTCTGTTGCTGATACTAACATTTCCTCTACCTCCATTTATTTTATTCTTGATAAAAATATAGCATATGTTTTATCTTTTGGGAAGTGCATTCCGCCCGCTTCCCGCGAAACAATTGTGTTTACTTGCCGCTAAGAAATGCCTCAATACCACACACTGCTTCCTTCTCGTCCACGCCATCGGCAACGACTTCTAATTCCTCACCCTCATTCAGGCCAAGACTCATCATGCCCATCATGCTTTTTGCGTTGACTTTCTTTCCTTCCACCTGAATATAGATGGTACTGTCGTATTTGCTTGCTTCCTGTACCAAAAACGCAACAGGTGTGACAGCCAAGCCCCCCTCCAAGCGGATACAAATGTTCTTTTTTGTCATAACTTCCTCCCGAGACAATGCTCACTTTTGCAACTTGATGTTTTCTGCAAGTTCACTTAACTTGCGCAATCTATGATTTACTCCCGATTTCCCAATGGGCGGGTCGAAATAATCTCCCAGTTCCTTCAGCGGAGCGTCCGGATGATCCAGACGAATCTGCGCCATCTCCCGTAGTGGCATGGGCAAATTCTGAAATCCGTATCTTTCCTTCAGCAGGCGGATATCACTAATCTGTCTGGACGCGGCACCTACTGTTTTGGCGATATTGGCTGTCTCGCAATTCACTCTGCGGTTCACGGAGTTTCGCATTTCTTTTAGGATTCTGGAATTCTCCATATTCATCAAAGAAACGGGTGCTTCACAGACACTGAGCAACTCCACAATACAGGAACCTTCTTTTATATATAATACATAATTCTTTTTTCTGAGAATTATTTTCGAATCAATCTCAAAAGCCTTCATCAGTTGTTGCAATTGTTCTGCTTTCGCCTTGGAGTCACAATTAAATTCCAAATGATAGCTTTTTTCCGGGTCACTCATGGACCCCACACTCAAAAATGCCCCCCGCAGATAAGCACGTTTACAACAGGTACGCTGTAGCAATTCCTCTTTTGCAGGTTCATTGAGCGGTCCGATGTGGTGTATGATTTTACGTAAATCTTCTTCCTTAATCGGGCAACCCCAATCTATATTAAATGTTTTTTTCAATAATGTAAAGCCTTTTTTGACGCACGCCTCGTTTTCAGTCTGGAAGCCAATGGTAATCTCTCCGGTCCCATCATATCCATACTGCCCACACAAGTGGAGGATTGCTGCCAACTCTGCCATTTGACAGTGTTTGGCTCCACTCACACGCTTTGAAAGCTCCGCCTTTACATCTCCGGAAAACGACATATTCTCTTCTCCTATTGGTTATGCTTTGATGTCACGATGATATAATTTAAGGCCACAGGCAGCTTGTCCCTTGATGCCCTGATATAATTCGTTGGCAAAAGTCACACTTCTGTGCTTTCCACCGGTACAACCGATGGCAATAACCAGTCGGTTTTTTCCTTCCTTGACATAATTAGGAATCAAAAACCGCACCATATCAATAAGTTTATCTCTAAATACTTCTGCTTCATCGCAGTTCATAACAAAATCATGTACTTCTTTATCATTGCCCGTCTTTGTCTTTAATTCTTCTATATAAAAAGGATTGGGCAAAAATCTCACATCAAATACCAAATCTGCGTCCGCGGGAATACCATACTTAAAGCCAAAGGACATCACCGACACCATCAGGCTGTTATACTCTTTTTCCAAGATAAAGATACGTTCCAGTTCCTCTTTCAACTCGCGGGTAAGAAGGTTTGTGGTATCAATAATATAATCTGCATGCTGACGGATTTTCTCCAATATCTTCCGCTCATCCCGTACACCGTCTTCCACCCTGCCATCCGGCGACAAGGGATGAATTCTACGGGTTTCTTTATATCGCTTAATCAGCACATTCTCGGCTGCATCCATAAACAATATTTCTATCTGATAGCCCGCTTCTCTCAATTTACCAACCGCGAAATCCACATCTTCAAAGGACTGTCCGGAACGCACATCCAATCCCATGGCAACCTTCTGCACCTGATTTCCGGGCAGATTGATTAACTCAATAAACTTCTCAATCAAAAATGCGGGCAGATTATCCACACAATAATATCCCATATCTTCCAGCATTTTCAAAGCAGTACTTTTACCACCACCGCTCATGCCGGTTACAACTACGATTCTCATATTTTCTTCCTTCTCTACTCACCTAAGAAAATCACTTCCGGTTCCAAATCCACATCAAACCTACCTTTTACCGTTTCCTGAACCTGACAAATCAAGGTGCGCACATCTTCTGCCGTGGCATTTCCTGTATTGATAACAAATCCGCAATGCTTCTTAGATACCTGTGCGCCGCCCACCTGTAAGCCGGCCAAGTCAGCATCCATAATCAGCTTTCCTGCAAAATGCCCCTCCGGTCTTTTGAAGGTACTACCTGCACTAGGATATTCCAAGGGCTGTTTTTCTCGTCTTCTTGCCGCAAAATCATCCATTCGCGCCTTAATTTGATCTTTGTCGCCCTTCTGCAATTTAAACCTGACAGCTGTAACCACATAGGGGTTCTTTTTTATGATACTGGTGCGATACCCGAACGCCATCTCATCCACCGGGATTTCCTGTACCTGTCCTATATCGTCTATGATGCGAACCGATGTCACCACCTGGCACATCTCGCCACCATAGGCGCCGGCATTCATAACCACCCCGCCGCCAATGGTTCCGGGAATTCCGGAAGCAAATTCCAGGCCTTCCAGACCATGTTCCCAGGCAGTTCTGGCCACACGGCTCATGGTAACGCCCGCATCGGCAATGATTTCTTCTCCATTCACCTGAATCTGATTCATTTTATCTGCAATTTGCAACACCACGCCCCTGCAACCTGCGTCGCCAACCAACAGATTGCTACCATTGCCTATAATATAGTACGGAACTTTGTATTGCCAAAACAGCGCAAGTGCTTTGATCAACTGGTTTTCGGTCTCTATTTTCACAAAGCAATCGGCAGGACCTCCTATCCGAAAGGTAGTATGGCCTGCCATAGCTTCTTGTAAACTAATATTTTCTTGTGGTATAAATTCGTACAGCGCTTCTATTATATCCTGTCTCATCATAGTCACAATTCCTTTTATACTCTCTTACCCCTGCAAATCCTCGGACTCTTCACGGCGTTTTGCCAGAGAATTTTGCACACGGGCATAAAGCTCATGGGCTGCATTGTATCCCATCTTCTTCTGACGGTGATTTACCGCCGCAGATTCACAGATAATTGCCAGATTTCGTCCGGGACGGATGGGAATATTATGGCAAACCACTTTGTTGCCAAGGTACTCCGTATAATTATCCTCCAGACATAGTCTGTCATACTCTTTATTTTTATTCCAATCCTCTAACATTATGACCAAATCAATACTTTGGGTATCTTTTACAGAAGATGCACCAAACAAGGCCTTAATATCCACAATACCGATACCACGAAGCTCAATCAAATGCTTGGTCACATCCGGCGCAGACCCAATGAGGGTATCATCACTTACCTTTCTGATTTCCACCACGTCATCGGTTACAAGACGATGACCACGTTTTACCAGTTCCAACGCTGCCTCGGATTTACCGATTCCGCTTTCTCCGGTAATCAGCACACCTTCACCATAAACATCTACCAACACTCCGTGGACGGAAATACAGGGTGCCAATTGCACATTCAACCATCTGATGGCCTCTGCCATAAAGGACGAGGTTGACTTCTTGGTGCCAAGAACGGGGATTCTATGACGCAACGCAGCCTCTAAAAAAACAGGGTCCGGCTTCATCTCTCTGGAAAAAACAAAGGCAGGAATGTCATATTCCATCAGTTCATCATACACTTCTTTTTTCTGAAACTCTGACAGATGCTCCATATAAGCATATTCTACATAACCGATGACCTGCAACCGGGTGGCATCAAAATGCTCAAAAAATCCTGCCAACTGCAGCGCCGGTCTGTTGACATCCGGCTGGGTAATCTTAATTCCATTTAATTCCAGCTCCTCTGTCAGATTCACCAACTTCATTTTTTCTACTAATTTTGTCAAATCAACAAATCCGCTCATAACTGCCTCCGTTCGTTTGATTTTCCGTCTCTACTAATGTACATATTATCACATTTAGAATGGAATGGGAAGAAGCATTCCTCTCACCCCCGACCAGGAATTATCTGCTCCTATGCATGAAAAAATGCATAGATTTGAGCGGCTACCTTTTGGTTCAATTCCGGGCACGCCACCAATTCCTCCAATGAGGCTTTTTTCAATTCCTCTAAAGATTTAAAATGCCGCATCAGTGCCTTCCTTCGCGCAGGACCCACACCCGGAATATCGTCCAGTACTGATTTAACCTGTCCTTTGCTTCGCAAGGAGCGATGATACTCGATAGCAAATCGATGGGCTTCATCCTGAATTCTGGTGATTAGCTTGAAGCCTTCTGAATGCGTATCTATAGGCAATTCCACATTCTCAAAATATAACCCTCTGGTGCGATGGTTATCATCCTTTACCATACCGCATACGGGAATATGAATCCCTAATTCCTTTAATATTTCCTGTGCAATATTCACCTGCCCGCGACCGCCGTCCATCATAATTAAGTCAGGGAACTTTGTGAAACTACCATATTCTTTGTCGATATTTTTGTCCTGAAGTTCTTTGGCCTCTTCTATGCCATGAGTGAAGCGTCTGGTCAACACTTCCCTCATGCAGGCATAATCGTCCGGGCCTGATACTGTACGGATGCGGAACTTCCGATAATCACTGGTTTTGGGCTTCCCTTTTTCGAACACCACCATAGAACCCACATTTTCAAAACCATTGATATTAGAAATATCAAAAGCTTCCATACGTTCTATCCTATCTATTTGCAGAAGCGCTGCGATTTCTTTTACCGCGCCAATGGTTCTGCCCTCTTCCCGCCTGATTCTTTCCGTATTCTGTTCCAGGATATGCTTGGCATTCTGAGCCGCCAGTTCTACCAATTTTTCCTTCGCGCCAATCTTAGGCACCTTCAAATACACTCTGCTTCCTCTGCGGTCACTGAGCCATTTCTCAATCAATTCTTTATCTGCAATTTCATACTGAAGCATTAACTCTCTGGGAATAAAAGGCGTACCTGCATAAAACTGCTTTACATAGTTTTCTATGATTTCTGCATTGCTCACGTCTGCAATTTGCGTCATGTAGAAATGTTCTTTGCCGATCAACTTGCCATCCCGCACAAAAAACACCTGAACCACCGCTTCGTCCTCATTTCGGCTCATGGCAATGATGTCCTTATCATCCAACGCATCATCCGTGATCTTCTGCTTCTGTGCCACCTGCTTCACACTCATGTGTAGGTCACGATACTCTGCCGCCGCTTCAAAATCCATTTTTTCCGAAGCGTTTTTCATTTTCATCTCTAATTCTTTTAAGATAATGTTATAATTTCCATTTAGAAATTCCAACGCTTGATTTACCTGGGCACGATAGGCTTCCGCCGTCACATACCCCTGGCAAGGTGCCTTGCATTGTTTAATATGGTAGTTTAAACAGGGGCGGTCTGCACCGATGTCCCGAGGCAGATTGCGGTTGCAGGTGCGCAGCCGGTACAATTTATTCAACAATTCAATGGTATCCTTCACTGCCGCCGCACTGGTATACGGACCAAAGTATCTGGACTTATCCTTCTTCATAGTACGGGAAAACAAAATACGGGGATATTCTTCTCCCACGGTCACCTTAATATAAGGATAGGTTTTGTCGTCCTTCAGCAAAGTGTTGTACTTGGGCGAATACTCTTTGATTAAATTATTCTCTAACACCAGTGCTTCCAGCTCAGAATCCGTTACGATAATTTCAAATTCCGCAATCAGCGACACCATCTTGTCTATCAATGGCCCTCTTCCAATGTTCTCCCGAAAATAAGACCGCACACGGTTATAAAGATTGATGGCTTTTCCAACATACAAAATGACACCCGTGTCATCTTTCATGATGTATACACCGGGTGCTTTGGGCAATTTCTTTAATTCTTCCTGCAAATCAAACGCCATCTATATTCTCCCAAACAATCAGTTGTCAACATTTTGCTCAAATACTTCTTATATTATATACCTTTTCCGATAATAATGAAATAGAAAAAAGGGCGCCCATAATAGGCGCCCTTAACATACATATTAGTTTGTGATAACCTGCTCGGTTTCCTTGTCAAATACATGAATCTTGTTTGTATCGAACGCAAACTTGATTACATCGCCAGGTCTTGCTGTTGTAGTAGGATCAAGTCTTGCAGTGATAGGATACTCTTCCAGATCCAGATACAAGAATACTTCAGCACCAAGCAACTCGTATACTCTTACAGCAGACTCAAATACTGCAGAAGGATTCTTAGCAATCATATCTGCGGAATCATAGATATCTTCAGGACGAATACCGAAGGTAACAGTCTTTCCGTCATAACCACCATCGATCAGCTTCTTGGACTTCTCTGCGTTAAGTTCAATGCTGTTGCCTGCGATCTCAAGCTTAGCAACGCTGCCGTCAACCTTAACAACTGCGTCAAGGAAGTTCATCTGAGGAGATCCCATGAATCCTGCTACGAACAGGTTCTGAGGAAGGTCATACAGATGCTGAGGGGTATCTACCTGCTGGATAACACCATCCTTCATAACTACGATTCTGGTACCAAGTGTCATAGCCTCGGTCTGGTCATGTGTAACGTAGATGATGGTGGTACCAAGTCTCTGATGCAATTTAGCAATCTCGATACGCATCTGTACACGCAACTTAGCATCCAAGTTGGAGAGAGGCTCATCCATAAGGAATACCTTAGGATTACGAACGATTGCACGACCCATAGCAACACGCTGTCTCTGTCCACCGGACAAAGCTGCGGGCTTACGATCCAAAAGGGGAGTCAAGCCAAGAATCTTAGCTGCTTCCATAACCAATTTCTCGATTTCTGCCTTAGGAACTTTTCTCAACTTCAAACCGAATGCCATATTGTCATATACGGTCATATGAGGATACAGAGCGTAGTTCTGGAATACCATTGCGATATCACGATCCTTAGGCTCTACATCGTTTACCAGCTTGTCGCCAATCCACAGTTCACCGGAAGAAATATCTTCCAAACCTGCGATCATACGAAGGGTAGTTGTCTTACCACATCCGGAAGGACCTACGAAGATGATAAACTCTTTGTCTTCAATCTCAAGATTGAAATCCTTAACAGCCTCGAAGCCGTTAGGGTATACTTTGTAAATATTTTTCAAAGATAAACCTGCCATTTTAATACTCCTTTCAGTATAAAAACTTTCGTTAAACACAGTATATAAAAATTTTCGTGTTTTTTCTATGCCACTATTTCACAAATTTTTCTCTTTGGTTTGTTGGTTTTGCTCATAAATACAGGCATTTTTACGCCCATTTGGCACATTGACGAAAATCCATTGCCAGACCCGTCACAATGCACAAAACTACTCTTGCGTCGCATCAGACTCGGATTTTTCACCACTGCCCACATACTCCATATCCTTAAAAATCACATCTTCATCATCCGGGTCCAATACATTTTCCGGTGCATTCTGCTCCAATATCTGATCTTCCAACATTTGAAAATACTTGTTATAAAGCAACGCACTGATCCACGCCGGGCCGGAAAATCCAAATAGAATGACCGCAGAAAGGAGCGTCGGATGAGGGTATAACAACAATATCAATCCCGGTATCATACCGACAATAACCATCAATACCGTTTTCGGAAATTGCAGAATTCCAATCAACAAGGAATTTTTTAATGTATTTTTGATGGTGTTGTCGAATTTCGCCAAAATAGGATATACAAAGGCATACACAAAGGCCAGCAAAAATGCAATTACAAAAAAGATAATCCGGAATGCCTTTCCAAAATGCAAATCCGCAAAAAACAGGATAAAACAATCCCCCGCCAAGATGGCAAGCACCACCAGCACCATCAGCCAAATCAGCGTGGCCTGTTTAAAGTTTCTGGCAAAAGACTGGAAGTACTCTTTTGTCACTCGGGTGTGGTCATTTCTGACAATCTTTAACGACATACAATGAAGCGCTGTAATGGCCGCTCCTGCCGTCACCACCGGAATACACAAAATCATTGTGTATAAATTTATCATAATGAGGTCTGTTACCTTGGCCAGTCCCATCATAAAAGGACTATCATACCTTAAAAATCCCATTTTACTTTCCTTCCATCTCTTAACAGATTTCTGCGCCTGCAGGCATTTCCTTTTCCGGGGTCATAAGCGCCAGATTGCCCTCTGCATCCTCTGCGCAAAGCAACATTCCCTCACTGAGAACACCGGCTAATTTTGCAGGCTTTAGGTTCACCAAAACCATCACTTTCTTACCCACCATTTGCTCAGGGGTGTAGTGTGCCTTGATACCGGATACAATCTGTTTTACCTGACTTCCGATTTTTACCTGGCTGCAAAGCAGTTTTTTAGACTTGGGCACTTCCTCGCAGGCGATAATCTCGCCTACCTGGAACTGCATCTTGGCAAAATCATCGTATTCGATTTCCGCCTTTGCCTCGATATCAATGATATTTTCGTCCACTGGATCTTCTGCTTTTGCTTCTGCCTGCGCAGCTGCAATCATAGCTGCCGCCAACTCTTCTTCTCTTTGCTTTACTTCCTTCATATCCAATCTTGCAAAGAGAATTTCAGGTTGTTCTACCACCTTGGCACCATTCTCATATAGTCCGAACTTGTCCAGCTCATCAAATTCGCGCAGGGAAGTATTCAACTGCTTCACAATTTTTTCCGCAGTCTCAGGCATAAAGGGCTGTAACAGGGACGCACCCACAACCAAACTTTCCACTAAGTTGTACAACACTGTGGAAAGACGGTCTGCCTTCGCTTCGTCCTTCGCCAGCGCCCAAGGCTCTGTCTCGTCAATATATTTATTGCATCGTTTGAAAATCGCAAAAATCTCTGTCAGCGCATCCGCCACACGCAGGGTTTCCATTTTACCTTGCGCCTTACAAAGCGCACCGGTCACCACTGCCTTCAAATCGCCATCCAATGCCTCGTCAACCACGCCCTTGTCAGCCACCACACCGCCAAAATACTTGTTGCTCATGGACACGGTACGGTTCAAAAGGTTGCCCAGGACATTTGCCAAATCCGTATTGGTTCTCTCCGCAATCAATTCCCAGGAAGCAGTACCATCATTTTCATAAGGCATTTCGTGCAGCATATAGTAACGGACTGCATCCACGCCAAAGAAAGCAATCAAATCGTCCACATAAATGACGTTGCCCTTGGATTTACTCATCTTGCCATCACTCATCAACAGCCAGGGATGACCAAATACCTGCTTCGGCAGGGGCTCACCCAGAGCCATCAGGAAAATAGGCCAATAAATGGTATGGAAACGGACAATATCCTTACCAATCAAATGCAGGTCAGCAGGCCACAATTTCTTGTACTGCTCGGTACTATTCCCTTCTGCATCATAACCAACACCTGTGATATAGTTTGTCAGCGCATCCAGCCACACGTAAACCACATGTCCCTCGTCAAAGTCCACGGGAATTCCCCACTTAAAGGAGGTTCTGGAAACGCACAAATCCTGAAGACCGGGCAACAGGAAATTATTCATCATCTCATTTTTACGGGACACCGGCTGAATAAATTCCGGATGTTCGTTGATATGCTGAATCAACTTGTCCGCATATTTGCTCATGCGGAAGAAGTAAGCTTCTTCCTTTGCAGGCTTCACTTCTCTGCCACAGTCGGGACATTTGCCGTCCACCAGCTGGGATTCTGTCCAGAAGGACTCACAAGGTGTACAATACAATCCCTCATAACAACTCTTATAGATATCCCCCTGGTCATACAGGCGCTTGAAAATCTTCTGTACCTGCTTCTCATGGTAATCATCTGTGGTACGAATGAATTTATCGTATGAAATGTTCAAAGAGTCGCACATACCACGAATGATTCCGGCCACATTATCCACGAATTCCTTGGGCGTCATGCCTGCATCCTGAGCCTTCAGTTCAATCTTCTGACCATGCTCATCGGTACCCGTCTGGAAGAATACATCATATCCTTCCTTTCTCTTGAACCGGGCAATACTATCCGCCAATACAATTTCATAATTGTTGCCAATATGAGGCTTGCCGGAGGTATAGGCAATTGCCGTTGTAATATAATACTTGTCGTTCTTTTTCATAATACATCTCCTTTCCCTTCCTGCCGAATGAAAGCAATCGGGATAAATTTTATTGCATTTTCTCCAAAAACTTCTTTACCTTACCGGTAATATCATTTCCAAACACGGCGCTTCCTGCCACGATGACATTGGCACCGGCTTCGATGGCTGCCGTCACATTATCTGCATTGATGCCGCCATCCACTTCTATGTCGATATCCAGTCCCTTGGCCTGTACCATGTTACGAATCTCAGGAACCTTGTTTAGGCATTCAGGAATTAATTTCTGTCCCCCAAATCCGGGCTCCACCGTCATCACCAGCACCATGTCCACCAAATGCAGATAGGGTTCCACTGCAGAAGCCGGGGTCTTGGGTTTGATGGTGATACCTACTTTCTTACCAAAGCTTCTGATTTTTGCTATGGTACCTTCCACATCTTCTGTGGCTTCCAAATGGAAGTTAATCAGGTCTGCGCCACTTTCCGCAAACTCCTTAATATATCGTTCGGGACGTTCAATCATCAGATGTACGTCAAAGAAAATATCTGTGCATTTCCTGATACAAGTAATCAACGGCATACCAAAGGATATGGACGGTACAAACATACCATCCATGACATCAATATGCAGATACTGCGCTCCGGCCTCCTGCACTTCCTTGATATCTTTTTCCAAATTGCAGTAATCAGCCGCTAACAGAGAAGGGGATAGAATATTCATCTTATAACCATTCCTTTACTGATTTGTACACGCCTTCTGCGTCCAAACCGTATTTTTTCATCAAATCTGATGCAGAACCGGACTCACCGAACACATCCTGCATACCCAAGCGCTTCACAGGGGTGGGAAGATTTGCACTCAGGCACTCACACACAGCCGCTCCAAGACCACCAATGACGGAATGTTCTTCCACAGTCACCACTTTGCCTGTCTTTTTTGCACTCTGCACAATCAAATCATCGTCCAAAGGTTTGATGGTACAGATGCTTACCACCTCTGCACTGATACCGTCTGCTGCAAGTTTTTCTGCGGCTCCCAATGCAGAATCTACACAAATACCGGTAGCCACGATGGTTACATCGTTACCTTCTCTTACAATATTACCCTTGCCGATTTCAAATTTATAATCAGGTTTGTCGTTAATCACAGGCACTGCAGCACGGCCAAAACGCATGTATACAGGACCGTTGTGCTCTACTGCTGCACGCACTGCCGCTCTTGCTTCCACATCATCTGCGGGGCACATGACAACCATACCGGGAATACTTCTCATCAACGCAATATCTTCATTACACTGGTGGGATGCACCGTCTTCACCTACAGTGATACCTGCGTGGGTAGCACCGATTTTTACATTCAAATGAGGGTATCCGATGGAATTACGCACCTGCTCAAAAGCCCGTCCTGCTGCAAACATGGCAAAGGAGCTTACAAAAGGAATCTTGCCAACCAGTGACAGACCCGCAGCGATACCCATCATGTTTGCTTCTGCAATACCGCAGTCAATATGTCTGTCGGGATAAGCCTTTTGGAAAACACCGGTCTTGGTGGAAGCTGCCAAATCCGCATCCAAAACCACCAGATTAGGGTACTCAGCACCCAGTTCTTTCAAAGTAGCGCCATAACTCTCACGAGTTGCTATTTTCTTCACTTCTGCCATTATGCTTCACCTGCCTTTTCCAGTTCTGCCCCGATTTTCTCAAGGTCTGCCATTGCCACCGCAAACTCATCATCATTAGGAGCTTTGCCGTGCCAATCTGCCACACCTTCCATAAAGGAAACGCCCTTACCCTTCACACTGTGCATTACGATGCAGGTGGGCATGCCCTTTGTATTTTTTGCTTCTGCGAATGCAGCGCGCAACGCATCAAAATCATGAGCGTCCACATTAATGGTATGGAAATTAAATGCTTTGAATTTTTCATCAATGGGATAAGGAGAACAAACATCTGCCACTGCACCGTCAATCTGCAAGCCATTGTTGTCAACGATGACGCAGAGATTATCCAGTTTACGGTGTCCGGCAAACATCGCCGCCTCCCAAACCTGTCCTTCCTGGATCTCCCCATCACCAAGCAGGGTGTAGACACGGAAGTCCTTTCCGTCCATTTTTGCACCAAGTGCCATTCCCACAGCTGCGGAAATTCCCTGTCCCAGAGACCCAGACGCCATATCCACGCCGGGCACCTGAATGGTGGGATGTCCCTGCAGGTAAGAACCCAGCTTACGCAACGTGGTCAAATCCTCCACCGGGAAAAATCCACGATGGGCAAGTGTCGCGTATAATCCGGGAGCTGTATGTCCCTTAGAAAGCACGAAACGGTCTCTATCCTCCATATCAGGATTCTGAGGATCGATATTCATCTCCTCGAAGTAAAGATAGGTAAATACATCTGCCGCCGAGAGAGATCCTCCGGGATGGCCGGCTTTTGCACTGTGAACTGCCTTCACAATCCCTATCCGCACGTCATTGGCGCGCTTTTGCAGTTCTAAATTGTTCATTGTTTCCTCCGTTCCGCCTTCTGTGGGCTCACACATTTATGGTACTTTTTATATCCTGAAATATTTGCAAAATTTCCCTTATTTCAGTATAAGAAAAATGTGCCACAAAGTCAATGTGTGAATTCTACACAGTTGTATTTTATTTTACGAAATTTTGTGTTATAATCTGCACAAGAAACGGAAATGGAGCAGGCTATGAAGCATTCTTTTACATGGAAGCAAAAAGTGAATACTTTGCCCCTTAAAAAAGCACTTCCCTTTGTGCTTCTTTTGCTGGGCGCCCTACTTCGATTAATCAGCTTATCCAAAGTGCCCGGAGGATATCATCAGGACGAAGCCTTTGTGGCACTGAACTCCTTCGGATTGTTCCATGAAGGCATGGATTCCGCAGGGCTGAAGTTCCCCATTTATATGTCCAGTTGGGGAGATGGCCAAAGCGCCATGTATTCCTGGCTGCTGACCCCTCTACTCATATTCACCAAAGGCGTACCCTCTCTGTTTATCACCCGCATTCCACAGGTACTGATTGCCATCTTGACCCTTTGGTGCGTGTATCTGCTGATAAAGCGTATGTATGGCGAAACACCTGCCCTTTGGTCCTTATTTTTACTCTCTATCTGCCCCTGGCATGTGATGATGTCCCGCTGGGGACTGGATGCTAATATGGCACCGGGATTTTTAATGTTTGCATTGTACTTTTTCCTGTTGGGTTTGGAAAAGAATACCTATCTTCCTCTGTCCGCCCTGTTCTACGGATTGAGTCTATATTGCTATGCCGTAATATGGCCTATCGTTCCGATTATAGTGGCCTTGCAAATTGTGTACGGCTTGTATCACAAAAAATTAACCTTCAACAAATGGGCTTATCTCTCTGCAGGTATCCTGTTTGTTATGGCACTGCCTTTGATTTTATTTGTCCTGATTAATGGCGGTTATATGGAAGAAATCACTCTACCCTTCCTGACCATTCCCCGTACCCCCGGATATCGGGGTGCAGAGGTTGGCTTTTCTTTGACAACCATGTGGGCAAATATGAAAAATGCCGCCCGTTTGTTCCTGTTCCAGAATACAGGGTCCCCTTATGATGTTCTCCTTCCCTGGGGACTGTTTTACGACATCGGTCGCATCTTTATCGTTATCGGCGTATGTCTGCTGATATACAAAGTAATTACCTGTCTATGGAAAAAGGAATTCTGTTTTGAATACCTGATTTTTGTCAATCTGCTTGGCGGTGTTTTCATCTGTCTCTTCACCTCCGTGAAGGTGCATCAAGCCAATGCCCTATTTATTCCACTGGTCCTTAGCGAGGGATATGGTGTTTGGAAACTTCTGGAATTTTTGAAATCTAAAAAACCTGTATTGAGGCGCATTTGCTCCATCGCCTTAATTTCTATATATCTGCTTTGCCTAACACTCTTCCAGTGTCAGTATTATTCCTCCTACAAGGAATTGGTAAACGCCTACTTTTGTATAGGCCTGGAAGATTGTGTGAAGTATGCACTGGAGCAGTGCGAAGAAACCGGTTTATCCACAATTTCCGCGGAGAAAGGCACACAATGGCCCCGGCTCTTACTCTTTACCGAGACATTGCCCTCCCAATATATCACCACCCGGGAATATGATGTGGCCCCTGCTCCCGGCAGCTTTGTCACCGCAGACGGCATCCGCATCAACACCAGAATTAACTACGAAACCATCAACGATGAAACCATCTATATCATCTACTACACCGATGTAGAAAAATTTTGGGATGATTTTCATATGACCCAATTCCACGACTGGTTTGTAGCGGTGCCCAAATAATATAATCGCTCAAACGAATACCGGCGAAACTATACTACTTCTCTTCTTTTCTCATATACTATACAAAATATCTTTTTAGGTGGTCCCTTGCGCAGACACTCCTTTCACCTTTCCAAGCGGCTTTTCTTTGTGCCGCTCTTTCTTTTGTGTGGCGTTTTTCTACTGCTACACCTATCACATCGAGACGAAAAACAATTCCAAAAGATAACCGAACAATTATTTTTGGACGAACTGACCTGCAACACGCTGGATTTACATTATACACTGGCCTCTCCTACAGATTTTGGCATCACCTCCTACGAACCTACTTTGTCCTGTTTTTCTCCCGAAGATGTCCCCCTCATTCAAGAAACTCTTTCTAAAAAAATCCAAGCCTTAAAAAAAATAAATACCGCTCACTTACCACCGGCGGATGCCTTTCTTCACGGACTGCTTCTGCGGTCTCTGGAAAACTCCCTGGCACTAAATTTGTACCCCTATTACACAGAGCCCCTATCCCCCACCTCCGGGATGCATTCCCAATTACTCATTCTTTTGGCGGAATATCAGTTCCGATGCATCCGGGATATAGAAGATTACTTGGCTCTATTGGACCAAACGGATGAGTACTTCGCTTCACTCCTTGTGTATGAACAGAAAAAGCGGGACGAAGGCTTACTTATGCCTGCCGCTTTCTTACAGGAAACCATTCGTCAATGTGAGCAAATATTAACCGAAGACATCCTGTCTCGGGAGGCTCACTTCCTACAGACCACCTTTCGTGCCCGCGTGGAGCAGTTACTCAGCCGGGGACTTCTCTCCAAGGAACAGGGAGAAGAATATACAAAACAACACAATCGACTACTGCAGGCCGTTATGCTCCCCTCATATCAAAACCTGGCACAAGGTCTGTCTGCTTTAAAAGATGACCGAATTCTTCCAAGGGGCCTAGGAGCATATCCGGATGGAAAACTTTATTATGAGCATCTGTTAATTTCCCAAACAGGCTCCCGTCGCAGTATTCCGGACGTGAAAAAAATGTTAACAGAACAATTGGCTACCGACATTCACGCCATCCAAACAATACGATTAGAACACCCTTCCTATTCTGAAGAACTCTGCGCAAATCCATTTCCCCTCACAGACAGCAAAGAAATTCTCAAAGATCTTCAGGCAAGAATGCAGGCAGACTTTCCACCCCTGCCCCAGGAGCAGACCTCCATCGCCTTGAAATCCGTAGTGCCCGAAATGGAAGACCTATGTGCGCCTGCTTTTTATATGACACCCCCACTGGACGATACCGAACACAATACCATTTACATCAATCACGGTAAAACGCCCCAAGGCCTGGAATTGTACACCACCTTAGCACACGAAGGCTTCCCCGGACATCTGTACCAAAGTGTTTATTGTAACCGTTACAGCCAAATGCAGGGCGACAATCCCGTGCGTCATATTCTTTGGTATGGTGGGTATTTAGAGGGATGGGCCATCTACGGAGAAATGCGCTCCTACGATTATGCCGCGCAACTTCTTACAGAACACGGGCAACCTGATGCAGCCCTGCAAACAAGACTAATCAAGCACACCCGCAGTTTGCAATTGTGCCTGTATTCTCTTTTGGATATTATGATTCACTACGACAACGCTACTTTTTCGGAAGTGTATGATTGGCTCAACAAAATTGGTGCCGGCAATGCCGACACCATCCGAAGAATTTATCACTACATTGTGCAGGAACCCTGCAATTATTTAAAATATTACCTGGGCTATTTGGAAATCCTATCCCTACAAAATGAAGCTAAGACCAAATGGGGCGAGACTTATACGGATTATGGTTTCCATTGTTTCTTTCTAAATTGCGGGCCCTCGGATTTCATAGGGTTACGAGAGCAACTGGCACAAACGGATGTGCCCCTTACCCCACCATTAAGCGAGCCAGAATCACACTGGCCACAGTACCCGCCAAAGTAGAAAGTAGTGCGCCACTTAAGGTATATCTGGTCTTAGTTACCTGCGCTGCCAAAAAATATACACTCATAGTATAGAACACTGTCTCTGTACAGCTCATCAGGATAGAGGTCAATGTTCCCACATAGGAATCAGGACCGGAAGTACGAAAGATATCCAACACTAAACCGGTGGCTGCCGAGGAAGAAAAGATTTTTACAATTGACAAAGGTAAAATCTCCGTGGGCAGATGTAAAAAGTCCGTGACCGGACGAAGGATATATCCCAAGCCCTCAAACAAACCGGAGGCACGAAGCATCCCCACAGCTACCAACAGACCAATCAAAGTAGGAACAATGTCTACCACGATTTTAAGCCCGTCTCCGGCGCCTTTCAAGAAACTTTCATATACCTTTATTCCTCGAACCATCCCCACTCCTACAATAAAGAAAAAAAGCAGCGGAATAATAAGATTGGAAAGATTGGACAACACACTCATCTTACTTTCCCCCTTCTTTCCACTTGCAATAAACCACTGCCACAAGCGTGCTAAACAGGGTGGCTGCGATGGCCGGGCCCACGATAGCTGTGGGCTGTGCACTTCCGTATTGGCTGCGATAGGCTATCATATTCACGGGAATCAACTGTAGCGAGGATATATTCAATATCAGAAAGGTACACATCTCGCTACTGGCCATGCCATTGCCCAACGGAAAGCCTCGCTCCTTCTCCAAATTTGATAGTTCTTTCATTGCCTTTAATCCAGCCGGCGTGCATGCCCAGCCCAGTCCCAGCACGTTGGCCACAATATTCGTGGCAATGTATTCCATAGCCGGATGCCCTGGAGGAATCCCCGGAAACATAAAACGCAAAAAAGGCCCGATTGCCTGCGTCAATTTACGCACCAAACCGGCCTCCTTCGCAATCTCCATGAGTCCCATCCAAAGCGCCACCACACCCGCCATAGTCAGGCACAAAGTAATGGCTTCCGCTGCACCATCCAGCGCCGCATTGGTAACGGCACTCAAATCTCCAAACAATGCTCCATAAACGACTGCAAGCAGTATCATCACTGCCCATATGGTATTTAACATAAACTTCTCCTAACAGTTTTTAATAATTTATGTATTGCCACACAAAAAAAGACATCGCCACAGCAATGTCTTTTCCTTATCTTCCATATTCAACTATAACTACAGTGTACCCTGTGTGAACAATGCTTTCACATGCGCCACCTCATCTGCGGTTGCCTTGCTGGCAGGCACATAGTAAGATTTCTCTCTGGCAATATTATACAGTTCTTCCTGAGACTGTTCGCAGGCATTACGCATCTGCTTCAAAGTCTGCTTTAACTCCTTGTTTTCGGACTGTGCTATCATTTCTGCATAGCGAACCAGTTCACCATTGATACCCGCCAGGGTATCTGCTACCATAACCTTTTCCTGTAATTGCATATCCCTGTCCCCCTTACTGCAAAAATTTCATCAACTGCTGCTTATTTTCCATCGCGGATTTGGCGCCCTTCTCGAAAAACTGCTTTACCTGAGAGTCGGTTGCCTCCTTTGCATATTCTTGCATCTTGCAATGGGTTGTGTCGAATCCGCCAATCAAATGACGCAGATTCTGTAAGTCAAGTTCTGAAATGTTTGTCATGTGACTACCTCCTTATGTTTTTCAGAGATAGTATGGGACAATATGTATATTTTTATTCTTATTTTTTGATACGGCCACCTGTGAGTACGCCAAGTACACCGGGCAAAATCCATCTCATCAGATAGTAAAGGGCATAGCAACAGATAAATGCCGCCACCACGATGCATCCAAATATCACAAATCCGGCACCCAGATCCAGCTTCATCGCCAAGCTCTGTAGCACAAACAACACATACCAATGACTCATATTGATGAATAAAATGGGATCCGTAAACCATTTCAGGAAATGCAAGCGGGCAAACAGGCTCTCCGGAACAGCCTCCCACAGTACCACCGGCAAAAGGACATTAAATAAATACTTCACCCCGGCAGGGATGCCATGGAAAATCAAATAAATCATCACTCCTGCTGCCAAAATTGCCACTAAACTTCTCTTCCAGTTCACATGAAGCTTATCATCATATCTGCTTCCAATCACCGCTCCCAGTAGAAAAGGTCCCACATAACCCGCCATACGGATCAAATATCCTCCCACCACAGGGATAAGTGCCAATTCTTTTTGAAAGTAAATATAACCCAAGAAGGAAATCAACCCTCCAATCATAAGGAGCAGTAGTGCTGACCACCTTTTTACAAGCGCCTTTCTGATGAGGGGCGCAGGCAATAAATACAAAAATAGTGTCAGCAGATACCAAGAAGGGGTGCAAAAGGGATTTACTGTAAATCCCCTGATGACACTTGCCACGGTATACTCATACTCTTTGCAATACAGCAACATATAAATCAAATTCCATAAAAAATAAGGTAAAAGCACCGTCTGCAGACGTTTTTTCAACCTGGGCAACACATTTTCTGCCGTAATTCCACGATAAAAAAAGAAAGATGATACATAAAAGAAGCTGGAGATAACCGCAGGTCCCACCACATCTATGAAATTGCAATAATAGCGGAAATTAGAGTGATAAATCACCACCATCCATACGCTAACAAAAAGGAAAAATGAAAATTTCCTACTGATGTTCTCAAAAGAACCTTTCTCTTTTGTCATACCAAACTCCACTTAAATCAGATTTGCAAACAACGGAACAATAATAACAGTAAGAATTCCTGCAACAACGATGGACAAGCTACTCATGGCACCCTCCACTTCGCCAATTTCCATGGCTTTAGAAGTGCCCAACGCATGAGATGCGGTACCGATTGCCAAGCCCTTTGCCACAGGCTCCGTGATACGAAGCCACTTGCACAGACTCTCTGCCATTACATTTCCCATCACCCCGGTAATACTGATACCAATGATGGTAATGGGTACAATGCCGTCATATTTTTCTGTGATTCCTTTGCCAATTGCCGTGGTAATAGACTTCGGCAACAGAGAGACATAATCCTGATGCTCCAATCCAAACAGAAAACTCATAATATAAATACTTCCCAGCGCCATAAAGACACCCGCGGTGATCGATACAAACACCGCCACGGGATACTTTTTCAGATATTCCAGTTGGCGATACAAGGGAATTGCCAAACAAACCGTAACCGGTGTCAAGAAAAACTCAATATACTGAGCACCATTTTTGTAAGTGGTATACTCGATATCCAACAAAAGCAGTACGCTGATAATCAAAATTACTGCAATCAATAAAGGATTCGCCAAAGGGAACTTGGTTTTTTTCTGAATATACATTCCCACCTGATAAAACAAAAGACTAATGGCTACCCCAAAGAATACAGATTGGCTTAACATTTCATTCATCTTCTCTTACTCAGCCTTTTTGGCTCCCTTTCTTTTCATAATCGCCTGGGCAACCTTACCCGTTGCCGCAAACACCAAAAAGGTAGAAACTGCACTGATCACCAGTAGCGGAACCAGCATCTGTTTCATTTGCTCGAATCTGGTCATAACACTAACCGTGGATGGCACAAACATGATAGGCATGATCTCAATCAAGAAATCCGCTGCATTTTCCACCTTCTCTATTGGAATAAGTTTGGTGAATAACCCTATCAACATCAAAATCAGTCCATACACACTGGCAGCAATGGGCAACGGAATCAAAAATTCCATTACCTCTGCAATCAACGAAATGGTAAAAATAATTGACATTTGCTTAATATATTTCATAGTCTTCTTCCTTTATATATAGATTGGCTTATCGCCCTGTTTTACTCTTACATTTGATGGCGCACCACACCATATTCGTCATCTAATCTAAAATAGGGACACATCTGCTGGGTTCCCGTGAGAAAACGGTACATCTCGTCTTCGTCTAAATTTACCAGACAATAATAGCATTCATCGTCCTCGTCAAAGACATAGTTGACACACATGTCACAATTTGTCGTCATTTGTCAATCCTCCTTGTGCAAGTATGCATAGATATCTCTCTTGCCAACGCCTCTATCCTTGGCCACCTGTTTCATAGCCGCTTTGCTGTCCATTCCCTGCTTTTCATAATATTCCATATGTGCTTCTATGGTCATCTCTTCCCAGGAGGCGATCACTTCCTTGCGTAGCTCTTCCCTGCTTTTCCCTTCCAGCACCAGCACGTATTCCCCTCTGGGCTCCTCAGACTCATAAAAGGAAAGTGCCTTCTCCAATGTAGTGGGCATAACTGTCTCAAATTTTTTGGTCAATTCTCTGCACAGGGTCACTCTCCGTTCTCCCAAAGCCTGATACAGTTCCTCCAAGGTCTTAATCAGATGATGAGGGGCCTCATAGAGAATTATGGTGCGGGTTTCCTGGGCCAATTCTTCCAGCAGTTCTTTTCGCTCCTTCTTCTCTGTGGGCAAAAATCCTTCAAAACAAAATCTTCTTGTGGATAACCCTGACAATGTGAGCGCTGTAATGCACGCCGCAGGACCGGGGAGACTGGTAACGGGGACCATGCTTTCATAACACAGCTGCACTAACACCTCACCGGGGTCCGAAATGGCCGGGGTTCCCGCATCCGTAATCAGTGCAATATTCTGTCCTTCCAACAATTTGCCTACCAATTGTTTGGCCTTTTCCACCTTGTTGTACTCGTGGTAACTGGTCATAGGGGTATGAATCTCAAAATGATTCAGCAATTTGATACTATTGCGGGTATCTTCTGCTGCAATTAAATCTACAGTTTTTAAAGTTTCAATGACACGAGGTGTCATATCCTGCAAATTCCCAATGGGGGTCGCACACAAATATAAAGTTCCTGCCATGTCATTGCTCTCCTCTCTGTTTCTTATTGCACAAATCTATCCTTCACTGCTCATATCTACTTTCAGTAACCATACACATCACATATTTCCGGCATATATACGCCCGGTTCCTGAAAGACAATCAAGGGTTTTTCCACAGTCATCCGGGATTTTCCGCCACGCACTGCCTCAATTAACACCATATTGGGTTCTTTGTCTATGTAGGGATACACCAATTGCATGCGCTTGGGTTCCAATTTATATTTGGTCAATGTCGTCATAATCTCCGCCAAGCGGAAGGGTCTGTGAACCAGAAAAAATTTTCCGCCCGGTTTTAGTAACTTCGCCGTCTGCGCCACCACATCTTCCAAGGTGCACAGCACTTCATGTCTGGCTATGGCCTTGGGGGCCTCCGGATTGGTCAAACCATGCTGTCCTATCATATAAGGCGGGTTACATGTAATGCAATCAAAAGAAGCAGACTTGAATCGTATGTCTGCTTCCTTAATATCTCCGACTACAATATCAATCTTATGGGAAAGACCATTCAATTCCACGCTTCTTGCTGCCATATCGGCACTTTCCGGTTGAATTTCCAAGCCTGTCAGGTGGGCGCAGTGATACTTTGCCTCCATTAAAATCGGGATAATCCCGGTACCCGTTCCCAAATCCAAAAGCACATCCGTTTCCTTTGCATGTGCAAATCCGGTCAAAAGCACCGCATCCATACCAAAGCAAAACTTCTCAGGATTCTGAATAATACGATAGCCATTTCTTTGCAATTCATCCAAGCGCTCGTTCTCTTTAAGCTTGATTGTCATTTGCTTTTCCTTCTTGTTTGCCGCGTCTATCGTTATGGTGTCTACGATTTCTTCTGTGATGATTGGAGTGCTTCTTCTGACCTTCCCGGTTTCCTTCTTGGGGCGATTCCGTCTTTACATTCTCACCCTGCTGCTTGCGCTCATTACGTTCTCTACGCTCTGAAGTGTCTTTGCCTTCAGCGGATTCCTGAGGTGCATCCTCCAATCCTTCCAAAGCACGCATTTCTTCCTTGGTCAGCTCTGTATTCTCTCGCTTTGCTCCCTTATGCTTAAACTGGAGCTTTTCTGCGGAATATTCCTTAATTTCTTTTTCATCCCCTTCTTCAACCACCACCTTAACCAGCTGACGGAGAACATTTACACTCTGTACCTCTCCCTTAGTACCATCCTCGGCGGTAACGGTTTCTCCTATGCGGGGTAGGCTTCTGTTTAATTCCTCATAGGTATCTTCTTCGTTTTTCAAACAACACATCAAGCGGCCACAGACACCTGAAATCTTAGTAGGATTCAAGGACAAATTTTGCTCCTTTGCCATTTTGATGGACACAGGCACAAAATCTGCCAGATAACTGTGACAGCAAAGAGGACGGCCACAGATGCCGATACCTCCACGGATTTTGGTTTCATCTCTAACACCAATTTGACGCAGTTCAATTCGGGTTTTGAATACCGCAGCCAAATCTTTCACCAGTTCTCTAAAATCGATTCTGCCATCTGCAGTAAAATAAAACAATACTTTGTTGTTGTCAAAGGTATATTCCGCATCAATCAGCTTCATGTCCAATTCATGTTCCCTGATTTTTTCTAAACACAAGCGGAAAGCCTCTTTTTCTTTCAGCTTATTCTCTGCTTCCTGCTCAATATCCTTCTGAGTGGCTACGCGAAGTACAGGCTTCAGAGGTTGCACAACCTTCTCATCCTCCACCTCAGTTACCCCGGACATCACAGTACCGAATTCGATGCCTCTTGCAGTCTCTACAATAACATGGTCTCCACGCTTAATCTCAAATTCCTTAGGATCAAAAAAATAAATTTTTCCCGCTGTGCGGAACCTTACTCCAATCACTTTTGTCATCTATCCACCTCACTTGCGCCTATGTGCGCTCCCTTTCATTTATAGGGCAATTCCCCGGTCTTGTCAACCTTTCCTACCCATTTTCCTGCATCGTCAGGAATAACAACTCCATAGTTAACTCGAAATTCACATTGGCAGCCAAACGCTTTTTAGCCGTCTCCAATGCTGTAATCACCATCTCGAGCCCCTCATAACTGCTTCTTTTGGCCGCCGCCCGAATAGCTTGAAGTTCTTCTTGAAACACCAGATGATTGGCATCCTTGGTTGCTTTGTACAACAAAACATCCCGATACCACATGGCGCAAATATCCAAATAATCCGCCACCTCTAATTTGTACTCCGTCATTTTTTTGATGGCACCAATCATCTCGGAAAGTTCCATCTCACGGACATACTTTAACACAGCAACCGCATCCGCCTTGATATTGTCAAACTCATCGCTGGTAGCTAACAATCTGGCCCGCCCCAAATTACCTCTGGCAAATGCCACACAAACCTGTGCTTTATAATCCGGGACACAGACTTCCTCACATAAATATTTCTTTACTAATGAATCTGCTACCGGCTTCATGTTCAGCACGACACACCGACTTAAAATGGTGGGTAACAGGTCATTGAGATTCGAAGTGAGCAAAATAATCACTGCATAGGCAGGGGGCTCTTCCAATGTTTTCAAAAGGGCGTTCTGCGCTTCCGTGTTCATCTTCTCTGCTTCTCTGATAATATAAACCTTATATTTACTGCTATATGGCTTGATAGCCACATCACTATTTACCTGGTCACGAATTTCGTCCACGCGGATGGTGTTGGGCTTTTCATGTGTAACATAAATAATATCCGGTTGATTGTCAGACAGACTTTGAATACAGGAATGGCACTCATGGCACGGCTCCACTCCGTCCCGTTCACACTGTAATGCCATAGCAAAAACTCTTGCCACAAACTCCTTGCCGGAAAATCTTTCACCGTTGATTATGTACGCATGAGAAACCTTTCCCGTAGAAATCCCGTTCATCAAATGCTCTTTTATTTGTTCCTGACCTATAATATCCTGAAATCTCGACATATTTAGCCCTCCATTTGGGGTTAACAGTTCCTTATGTACTCACCAATCTCGCTGAGACACCTTTCCAAGTTGTCATTTTCAAATCTTCTCTGAATTCCGGCCTCTGCTATTTTATCTTCTGAAAAGTCAACACTGTCCGCCAAGAACCTACGACACATTTCTTCGTATTTGGGATGTGCCTGTCCTCTCTCACGGTGCAATGCTCTCTGCAGGCGTACGCCGTCGTCTAACTGAATCAGCACGGGAAGCAGTCGCTCTTCTCCAAAATAGGCACGCAACTGTATATAGGCTTCCAATGTTCCAATCATAATACAGTCAGGACCATTTTCTTGAATCTGCCCGTCGTCAGCCGTAAAATACCGCCACTTTCCGTGGTAGGTATCATACGATCTTGCCTCAATAATTTTTCCCTCTTTGCAAAACTTCTGATACCCTTCTTCGTCTGTGAAAAAATATTCCACGCCATTCTTTTCCCCGCTACGAATCGGCCTGGTTGTGTAAGGAACAATATTCCTCAACTCCAGTTCTTTGTTCTCCAATAATTTTTTGAAAATGGTGTCTTTTCCTGTGGAACTTTTGCCCATCAGACATATGATTTTTCCCATTTTATTCCACCTCAACTACGCGAATCATATTGGTTCTGCCTGCAATACCCAAGGGCATGCCGGCGGTAATTACTATGATGTCTCCTTTTTTTGCATAACCTGTTTTCTTTACCTGCGCTATCGCTTCCTTAAATAAATCTTCCGAAGTCTCCTTCACCGGAATTTGAATACTCATCACACCCCATAAAAGGTTACATTGTCTGCAGACCTGTTCACTGGTCGTACATACAATAATGGGACAACCCGGCTTAAATTTAGCCAACGCCTCCGCCGTATATCCGGACATACTTACCGTTACGATAGCCGCCGCCTTCAAATCCATCGCTGCATCACAAGATGCATGGGAGATAGCTGCTGTAATATCCGGCCCGTCACATGCCACCTTCTTCATACGGGCACGATAATTGATATTCTGCTCTGCGTATTCGGCAATTCGTGACATGGTTTTCAACGCTTCCACCGGGTACTTACCGGAAGCCGTTTCCCCGGATAGCATAATCGCCGTGGTGCCATCATAAATGGCATTTGCAATATCTGTGGCTTCCGCTCTGGTGGGTCTGGGGTTCTGAATCATGGATTCCAGCATCTGTGTGGCGGTGATAACATGCTTGCCACATGCATTAGCTTTTTTGATAATCTCCTTTTGAAGAACCGGAACTTCCTCTATGGGAATTTCAACACCCATATCTCCCCTGGCTACCATAATACCATCCGATACTTCCAAAATCTCTTCCAGATTTTGGATGCCCTGCATATTTTCTATTTTCGCAATGATTTTCATCTTGCTATTCTGGGATGCAATCAATTCCCTGATTTCCAAAATATCTTCCTTTGTTCTCGTAAAGGAAGCAGCCACAAAGTCAAACCCCTCTCTGACGCCAAACAAAATATCCGCTTTGTCCGTCTCACTCAGATACGGCATCGTCAACGCTGTTCCAGGGATATTCAATCCCTTACGGTTAGATACCTTCCCGCCATTCAACACCTTGCAGACGATCCGCACCCCCTCCACTCTCTGCACTTCCAGCGCAATCAGGCCATCATCGATTAACACGATAGTACCCGGCTTCACATCTTTGTACAAATTCTTATAGGAGACAGAAACCATATCCTGATTACCCATCACGTCTTCCATGGTCAAGGTAAACTCTTGCCCTTCTTTCAGTTCCACCTTACCCTCTGCAAACTCCTGAAGGCGGATTTCCGGACCTTTTGTGTCCAGCAATGTAGCGACTGGTAAACCCAGTTCTTTTCTTACCTTCTCCACACGTTCCAGTTTTTCCTTCTGTAGCTGGTGATTATCATGAGAAAAATTAAACCTTGCCACATTCATACCTGCCAGCATCAATTCTCTAAGACATTCCTCGTTATTACATGCAGGTCCTATGGTACAAATGATTTTTGTTTTTCTCATCTATCTGCTCCCTTTTCTTGTTCTATATTTTCACTATTCTGCATCAATTACAGAAATATACAATTCCGGCTTACTACCGCTGGATGCCACAAACGATACGCCCTGTACGGTCAAGCCACATTCAAAGGCCGTCTTTATCTGTGTGCAAACTTTCCGGGTAAGTCGTTCTCCCGGTACCAAAATAGGAATCCCCGGAGGATATAAATTAACAAATTCTGCAGAACGCATACCAACAGCATCCATTAGAAGAACCTCTTGACGAGGGCTGTCCCATGCTTCATAAAAGGATTTTCCTTTTACGTCACCGGACAAAAATATTTTGCAAACCTCTTCCGATTCTAAAATATTTCTCTCCATATCTGCCTTTTCGGCTCCTACTTCTGCGTCTATTTTCAGATATTCTAATTCTTTGTCGATCTCTATCAGGGCGGAAGTCATTCTCTCATAGGCTTCTTTCCCATCGTTCACAGTAAACATCGCCAGGCAGTACTGTTGTGCGGCCATTTCTAATTCCAAATGATATTTTCCCCGTAACAAATCATATAACTGTTTCCCGGTGATGTTTGTCCCTTCAACGGAAATTACGAGTTTTCCTATATCCTGTCTCCCACCATCCATAATCGGAAACTTCAAATGCTTACAATCCTGCAACTTTTCCATCATCTCATGGCAATTCTTGCGGAATTCAGCGAACAGGTGAACTCTGTTTTTTTCAACATAGTGTAACGCATTATCTATGCTTCCCATCAATAGATAAGAGGGACTGCTCGATTGATAAATGCGAAGAAAACGACGTAATTTATCACGATCAATCAAGGCACCACACACATGTAAGAGCGCTGTCTGGGTTAAGGCAGGCAAGGTCTTATGCACACTGTGAATGACCAGATCAGCTCCACATTGGCAGCTATTGCGAGAAAACCCATCTGCAAATCCTAAATGTGAACCATGGGCTTCATCTACAATAAGCGGAATTCCCTTCGCATGCACAATCTTGGAAATTGCTTCAACATCTGCAATTCTACCCTCATAGGTAGGGGAAACAATCATCACCGCTTCCACATCTTCTAACTGTTCAAGAGCTTCCTCCACCTGCTTGGGCGTAATCGCATCTAAAATCGGCAATCCTTCTATATAAGATGGATATAAATAAGATACCCTTAATCTTCTGAGATATGCAGCATGATAAGACGATTTGTGGCAGTTTCTGGACATTAAAATATGCCCACCTTCAGAAACAGCACTACTAATAGCACTCAAAACACCGGCTGTACTTCCATTGACCAGATAGAAGCTTTCGTCTGCTCCATACATCGCAGCAGCTTGATCTTGCAAAACTTTTAGAATTCCGGTGGCATCGTGTAAATTATCAAATCCTTCGATTTCCGTAATGTCACACTGATAAGAATCCTGCGACAACTCACCAAAACAATGCCTTTTGTGCCCAGGCATATGATAAGGGTACATTTCGGACGCACTATGTTTTTTTAACTGAGCAAATAAATGTTCCACTGAATACCCTCTTGTCTACTATAATGATAAAGGCGTGCTAAAAATTGGCACTCGTTATGTGCACACATTATATCATAACAACACATAAAAATATAGTAAAAAAGCGCACAAAAAAATGCCCAGAGCCGGAATCGAACCAGCGACACGAGGATTTTCAGTCCTCTGCTCTACCAACTGAGCTATCTGGGCATTGAAAACTTACAGAAAAAATTTCCTGTAAGTTTGAAGTAGCGGGAACAGGATTTGAACCTGTGACCTTCGGGTTATGAGCCCGACGAGCTTCCAGACTGCTCCATCCCGCGATATGAAATTATTATATTATATGCTTCTTTATAAAAAATATGTCTTCTATAAAGAAAATGGATGGAGGTGGATTCGAACCACCGAAGCAATTTGCAGCAGATTTACAGTCTGTCCCCTTTGGCCACTCGGGAA
>JAEIGA010001958.1_pt1 | contig 32833 bp, 23 predicted proteins | sample 9270691 | NCBI WGS metagenome assembly JAEIGA01 (sample SAMN17057246, study PRJNA624740) | gut metagenome | biome: biome; isolation source: fecal sample | host: Bos grunniens | place: China: Xizang | collected 2019 | reverse complement strand
TGAGAAATTCACTTTCCATTTTTTATTCAATTGTTGTTTATAAAGTTTTTTACTATTTTTATATATTTCTAGTATAGACATAACTATCCATTCACCTATTGGAACGCTATAACCACCTTTGTTATTAGCTATTATAATATCTTTATCTATAATTTTATCTAAGGGTATTTGGTCTACTCCTATACTAGTTGTCTGTATATATTTTAAATTATTCATTTTACTTATATCTAAAGTCTTAAACGGATTATATGTAACCAATATATCAGCATTATTTATATCCTCATTATTGGTTACACTATTCTCATCATAATATATAACTTCATATCCTAATTCTCTTATTTTATCAAATTTTTCTTTTCCATAATTCTTAGTAAATAAAACTTTCATAATTTCACCCCTTATAAGGATATATTTTTTATATTCTTATTATTACTATTAAAATAATAGTATAAAAATAAAAAGCCCTTCAAAACTGAAGGACTTAATCTATTTAATATAAATGTATACTATGATGATAGTAATCTGAGGTGTAGGATACATTTATTTAATAGTATCTTACCCAATTATTTAGATTAAATACTATCTTTTTATATCTATTACATTTTGAACAAGAGCTTTACATCTTCCACAAGCTGCTCCCGCACCTGTTATTTCAGCTACTTTATCTGTAGTATCTGCACCATCTTTAACTGCATTTACTACAGCTTCAAGTGAAACACCTTTACATCCACATACAGATGCTAATATTTTTTCTATTTCTCCTACGCATCTTCCACATCCAGTAGCTGCACCAGTCATATCTTTTATTTCTTGTACTGTACGAGCACCATTTATCATTGCTTTTCTTATGTCTATGTAACTTACTTGTTTACAATGACATATTATTCTATCTCCAGCCATTTTATAATCTCCTTTATAGTAAAATTATTTTTATCTTATGATATTATACCAAATTTATACATATTAAAACATATTAAAGCAAAAAAAATAAAGCAGAATTCTGCTTTATTTTTTTACTATTTTAGCCACACACTCAACGTGCATTGTATGTGGGAACATATCTACAGGTTGTATTTCTATACACTTATATCCTCTTTCATCTAAATATGCTAAATCTCTAGCTAATGTAGATGGGTTACATGAAACGTAAACTACTCTGTCTGGTGCCATAGATACTATAGTATCTAATACTTTTTCATCACAACCTTTTCTAGGTGGATCAACCATAACTACATTTGCAGTTTTACCTTCACTATACATCTTAGGTACAACTTCTTCAGCTTTACCAACATAGAATTCTACATTATTTAAATTATTTAATTTAGCATTAATCTTAGCATCTTTTATTGCATCTTCAACAATTTCTATACCATATACTTTAGTTGCTTTTTGGGCTAAGAATAAAGATATCGTTCCTATTCCACAATATATATCAAATACTGTATCATTTTCTTTTAACTCTGCATATTCTAAAGCTTTATTATATAAAACTTCAGTTTGAACAGGATTTACTTGGAAGAATGATAATGGAGATATTTCAAATACTAAGTCTCCTATATAATCATTTATTTTTCCATTTCCATATATAACTTTATTTTCTTTTCCTAATATTACATTAGTTTTAGCTTTATTTATATTAAGAACTAATGTCTTAAATCCAGGAATATTTTCTTTTAATATAGATGCTAATTCACTTAAATGAGGTAAATTAGTACCATTTGCTACTAAAACAACCATTACTTCATTAGTTGTAAATCCAACTTTTGTTACTAGGTGTCTTAATACACCAGTATGAGTTGTTTCATTATATATACTTATATTATAAGCTTGTATATAAGTCTTTATTATTTTTATTATCTTATCATTTATATCATGTTGTATAACACACATATCAGTAGGTATTACATCATGACTTTTTTTCTTGTAGAAACCTATTGCAATTTCTCCATTTATACTTTGTATAGGAAATTGAGCTTTATTTCTATATCTATATGGATTTTCCATACCCATAGTTTCATGTATCTCAACATTTTCTAATTTACCAATTCTTGCTACAACTTGTTTAACTTCATTTGTCTTTAATTCAAGTTGTTTATTGTAGTTTAATTCTTGTATCTGGCATCCACCACAATTTTTTAATTCATCACTACATGTTCTCTCTACTCTAAATGGAGATTTTTCAATTATTTCAACTATATCTCCTACTGCATAATTCTTTTTAGATTTATTTATCTTTACCTTTACTTTATCTTGTAATAATCCGCCCTCTACAAAAACAGTAAATCCTTCGTATTTTCCTACTCCAACTCCACCTTGACCTATATCAACTATATCCACAACGTACTCTTTATTTTTTGATAACATAGGTTAGTCCTCCGTACATTTATTTTTATGACTTCGATATTTTATTTTACCAAAAAAATAAGAGCTTTTAAAGCCCTTATATAAATAAATCTTTACTTTTAATACCTCTATATAACTGCATTGAAGCAAATGCCAATAATATACATCCTAAAATCGGACCTACTACTACAAGTATCTGAGCTAATTTATGAGATATTCCACTATTAACTATTATTCCTAATGCTCCAGTATAATCTTGTTTGACATTTAAGCCATATCTTATCCATGTTACACCAGTCATAAATGATACTGGAATTACACTCATAGTCATATAAAATCCAGTCATACTTCTTTGTTTAACACATTTTAATCCTATATATATCGGTATAAAAAATAATATAGGTAAAAAGAACCCAAAGAACTGAGGTGTTAATGCTAAAAACAATATAGATGAAAATAAGAAACTAGTTATATATTTTCTAAGATTTATTGTTTTTCCTTGGTAGTCACATAATGAAGCTCGTAAATATCTAATGTATATCTCTATACCAGATTCTATTTTATTTTTATCTTTATTAGATTTTAATTCTTTTATTAGTTCTTTACCTTTGATATTCATTTGGTCATATTGTATTTTAAACGTTTCATCTATTTCTATTTCTTTATATAATTTATATAATTCTTCTAGATTTTTTATATACTTGTATTTCTTTTTTTCACTTATGATAGTTATTTTTTTTATTTCATTTATTATTTGATTTATATTAGATACTGTTAAATTTCCGTTCATACATATCCCCCCCTTATTTGTTTTCTTATGTAATTATATAAATTATTGTAAAAACCCTACTAGAAAGTAGGGTTTTAATTTTATTTACCTTTTACTATCTTGCTCATAGAAATACCTATTACCACAAATATTATACTCCATATACCTCCTAAAAAAGTCCATGCTGCTGCAGTCATTTTATCTCCTCCCTTTATGAAGATTTAATGGTACCATCTATTTCATGACTATATTTACTTTTAATTGCTTTGTATGATTGAATATATCCTACTATTAGGACTAATACAACTACTATTCTTCCTAAGTTAGCCCATATAACCATATCAGGCATACTTGCAACGTATGCTGGAACTAAATTGAAGTTTCCAGCCTTAGCATAGTCTAGTGTAAAGAATACTAAAAATATTATTATTGTTATCGGAGTTAAAAATTGATGGAATAATTTAAAGTACCATTTAGGAACTTTCCATAAACTACCTCTATTCATTTCATCAAGTGCTCTATCTTTTACACACCATCCAATTATAACTATTTCTATTAATCCTAAAACTATTAATAAATAGTTTCCTATCCAGTTATCAACTTCAGTAAAGTATATCAACTCTGCTGTTTTAGTTAATATTGGCTCTAATGCAACAGGAATACCTACTACTATATATCCGAAGAATACAATCCAAGCTCCTTTTTTTCTATCTATTCCTGCATCTTCTTCTAATAATGCAACTAAATAATTATACATTGCTATAGCAGATGTTACACCTGCAAAGAATAATAATAAAAACCAAACCGCTCCAAATATTCCTCCACCTGTCATAGTTCTAAATACATTAGGTAGAGCCATATAAGCAAGACCTATACTTCCTTTTATACCTTCTTCTCCTAAGAATGCATATGCTATTGGTATAACCGCTGTACCACCTAATATAACTTCTGCAAACTCATTTAAAGATACTGTTGCTACAGAAGCTGTTATTATATCTTCATCAGGTTTAAGATAAGATGCATAGTTTTGAATTATACCCATACCTAATGATAGAGTAAAAAATATTTGACCAGCAGCTGCTATAGCCGACTTCCAAGATAATTGACTAAAATCTGGGTTCCATATAAAGTTTAATCCCTTTAATGAACTCCAATCTGGATTTACCGGTGTACCTAAAGTTAATGCTCTTATACATAATATAATCCCAAATACATATAAAGCAGGCATCATAAATTTTGCCCAAGATTCTATTCCTTTTTCAATTCCCTTCATCACAGCAAATGCTAGTATTAATAAAGATATTATCCAGAATATTAAATTAACTGGATTTTGTATATAACTAGCAAAAAATTCACCTGTAGATACACTTGTATCCATATATCCACCTATTAAAGAATTAAATCCATATCCTAACGACCACCCTATAAGTTGGTTATAATATGAATTAACTAATATTGTAACTCCAAATGCTATCATTCCTGACAATGCACCAACTATAATTGCTTTTTTAGGTTTCATAGCCTGCTTTGCTTGTAAGTACATCATTGGTCCCATCGTTCCGTGTCCATATTTTCCTCCATACCTACCAATACTCCATTCAACCATCATCAACGGAAGACCTATTACTATTAGTGCAAAGAAGTATGGTATCATGAATGCTCCTCCACCATTTGAAGCTGCTACATACGGAAATCTCCAAAAGTTTCCAAGACCAACAGCATTTCCTGCCATAGCTAATATAAGACCAATTTTTGATCCCCAATTATCTCTACTTTGCTCCATTCTATATCCCTCCCTTTATTTTATATATATACTATTTTATAAAGTATTTATTACTATATATTTCGAATCATACTGAATTTTCTGAAAGTTATTGCTATAAAAATAGCCACTATGTTTAATTAATAAACTTAGTGGCTATTTTATATTTAAAATAACGTTATCAAAACGATGTATAATCTTATAATTTATTTAAATCTATAAAACTAAAATCGTTTAATTATTATAAAACTCTTGACGATCCTCTGTATATTACACCTCTAGATGCATCTACAGTAACTATTTCTCCATCTTTTATAGCATCTAATATATTTGTTGCAGATACTATAACTGGTTTATTTAAGTTTATACCTACTATTGCAGCATGAGATGTCATTCCACCTTCTTGAGTTATTATAGCAGAACATTTTTCTATGAATGGATTCATTTCTATATCAGTCATTGTAGTAACTAATATATCTCCTTCATTAAATTCTACAGAATCTTGTACATTCTTAATAACTCTAACCTTACCTTCTACAGTTTTAGATCCAACACCTATACCTTTTACGATTTCTTCACTTATAACATGTACTTTTATTAAGTTTGTAGTACCACTTATTCCAACTGGTACTCCAGCAGTTATAACTACTAATTCTCCATTATTTATGTATCCTGCATTTTTAGATGATTCTATAGAATTTTCTATAACTTTATCTGTATTTCCTGCCACTTCAGCTTTAACTGGATAAACCCCCCAAGTAAGAGCTAATCTTCTCATTACTCTTTCATCATTTGTAGTAGCTATTATTGGACATTTAGGTCTACACTTAGATACCATTCTAGCAGTATGTCCTGATGAAGTAGATGTTATTATTGCAGAAGCATCTAAGTCAACTGCAGTTGTACAAGTAGCATGACTTATAGCATGTGTAACTGTTGAGTTAGATCTATCATTTTTATTTAATAATCTATCATAATCTAATGTTTCTTCTGTTCTCTTAGCTATAGTAGCCATAGTTTTTACAGCTTCTACTGGATATTTACCAGCAGCAGTTTCTCCAGATAACATTATTGCATCTGTTCCATCATATATAGCGTTTGCAACGTCTGTAACTTCTGCTCTTGTCGGTCTAGGATTTCTCATCATAGAATCTAACATTTGAGTTGCAGTTATTACTGGTTTTCCAGCTTCATTACATTTAGATATCATTAATTTTTGAACTACAGGTATTTCTTCTGTTGGTATTTCAACTCCAAGGTCCCCTCTAGCAACCATTATACCGTCAGAAACAGCTATTATATCATCTAAGTTATCTACACCTTCTTGGTTTTCTATCTTAGATATTATTTGTACATCTGTAGCATTGTTTCTTTCTAAAACTTCTCTTATAGCTAAAACGTCAGAAACCTTTCTAACGAATGATGCAGCTATAAAGTCTATACCTTGAGATATACCAAACTCTATATCGCTTATATCTTTATCAGTTAATGCTGGTAAGTTTATTTTAACTCCTGGTACGTTAACCCCTTTATGATTTTTAACTATTCCTGAGTTTTCAACTGTACAAAGTATATCATCACCATTTATTTCATCAACTCTAAGACCAACTAAACCGTCGTCTATTAATATAGTATCACCAGCAACTACATCACTTGCAAGCCCTTTGTAGCTTACTGTACACATTTCCTTTGTTCCCATAACATCTTTCATAGTTATAGTGAATTTTTGACCTTCTTCTAATAATACTTCTGGTTGATCAAAGTTTCCTGTTCTTATTTCAGGACCTTTTGTATCTAATAATATAGCTACTGGTTTATTTAACTTTTCTCTAACCTTCTTTACTAAATCCATTCTTCCTTTGTGCTCTTCGTGAGAACCATGAGAGAAGTTCATTCTAGCTACGTTTAATCCATTTTCAACTAACGCAGTCAGTACTTCTTCTTTCTCTGATGCTGGCCCTAATGTACAAACTATTTTAGTTCTCTTAGTGTTTTTTAACATTTGTATATTCCTCCTAAATTATATAGATAGTATTTTTACCATTTCATAAGTATCTCTATCAAACGTTTTCGGCATTGATAAAGCTTCATGTATGTCCATATCTATTATCTTATTGTCTCTTATACCTACTACTCTAGCAGCTTTACCATCTAATAATAGCTCTACTGCTCTTACTCCCATTCTACTTGCTAAAATTCTATCAAACGCACTTGGAGTACCGCCTCTTTGTACATGTCCTAGTACAGTAACTCTCAAATCCGCTCCAGTTTCTTTTATTATTTCTTTCCCTAAATCTTGAGCATTTCCTACTCCTTCAGCAAGTATTATTATACTATGTCTTTTACCTCTTTTTTGAGTTGTCTTTAACTTAGTACATACATCTTCAACTTTAAAGTCTACTTCTGGAACAAGTATAGTTTCAGCACCACCTGCAAGCCCAGCATATAACGCAAGATCACCACAATGTCTTCCCATTACTTCTATTATGTTTACCCTTTCATGAGAAGAAGAAGTATCTCTTATTTTACCTATAGCATCAATTATTGTATTTTGAGTTGTATCAAATCCTATAGTGTAATCAGTATATGCTAAATCATTATCGATAGTACCAGGTATACCTATAGCTGGGAATCCTAACTCACTTAGCTTTTGTGCTCCGTTAAAAGATCCATCTCCACCTATAACAACTAGACAATCTATACCATACTTCTTAAGAACTTTTACTCCTATTGCTCTTCCTTCTTCGGTTTTGAATTCTTCACACCTAGAAGATTTAAGCATCGTACCTCCCCTGTGTATAATATCTCCAACAGAAGATAAATTCATTTCTAATATATCTTCTTCTATTAAACCTTTATAGCCTCTATTTATACCATAAACCTTACATCCATAGTATATTGCAGATCTAACAACAGCTCTTATAGCTGCATTCATCCCTGGAGCATCTCCTCCACTCGTCAATATTCCTATTGTTTTCATGGCTTTACCTCCTATATCCCCTATCTTAACCCCTGTAGGGACATTTTTTGTCCCTAATATATTTTTTTATCCCATCATAGGTAAAAAAATTAGAAATACTAAAAATATCCATTTTATGATATTATATCATAATTTTTATACTTTTTTATTTAATATCCTAATTTTTTATTTTTTTTTACTAATTTTTTACTTTTATATTTTCTGTCGGAATTATTTTATTTAAATCCTTTATTAAGCTATCTGATATATGAACTGTAAACCCATTATACTTATACATCTTTTTTGTATCCTCAGAATATAAAAATATATTTTCTTTACCTGGATATCCTTTTAAGATATTAGATATCTTCCCTAATATTTCAGTGTCATTATATGAGCTTACTTTTAGATATAGTCCATTTTTTGAATTTTTTATATTATTATTTTTATTTACTTTTGAATTATATCCATTTCTACTTAATTCATAAACATTATCTATATCTACAATATCTCTAGCTATAATCTTAGGATCTTCTCCCTCTTTTATATTTAATGAGCCTCTTATAAATATTATGCTATCTTCATTTAAAATTTCATTATATTTTTTCAAAGTTTGAGGGAATACTATAACTTCTATATTTCCATATAAATCCTCTAAGTCTAAAAAGGCCATTATATCATTTCTTTTTGTAGTTTTTATAACTTTATTAGATATCATTCCACCCATTATAACGTCTCTTTCATCTAAACTTAAGTAAGATTGTTCATCTTCTTTTAGAGAATTTAACTTTCCATTATCTATAGATGTATTTTTAATCAGTATGTCTTGAAACTCTGATAAGGGATGTCCACTTACATACATACCTAAAACTTCTTTTTCTAGAGATAATTTCTCCCTTTCTTTATACTCAGGCATTTTAGGAATATTATTAGTCTCTTGTAAACTATTATCTTCACTACCACCAAAAGCATCAAATAATGATATTTGTCCTTGTATGTTTTTCTTTCTATCCATAGATATACTATCTAATACATTTTCATATCCAGCCATTAGACTTGCTCTATTTTCACTTATTTCATCAAAAGCACCACATTTAATTAAGCTTTCTATAACCCTCTTATTAGTATCTTTTGAATCTAGTCTTTTAGCTAAATCTGAGAAATCTACAAAATTCCCATTAATATTTCTCTCTTTTATTATATTCTCTATAATATTTACACCAACATTTTTAACTGCTGCTAGTCCAAATCTTATATTATTTCCTTCAACTGAGAATTTAGAAAAACTTTTATTTATGTCTGGCTTTAATACTTCTATTCCTAAAGCATTACATTCTCTTATATATTCTACAACTTTATCTGTATTTCCCATTACACTAGTTATTAATGCTGCCATAAATTCAACTGGATAATATGCTTTTAAATATGCAGTTTGATATGATAATACTCCATATGCAGCAGCATGAGACTTATTAAAAGCATACTTAGCAAAGTCTATCATATCATCAAATATCTTATTTGCTATATCTTCTGGAACACCATTTCGTATACATCCACTTATTTCTATATTTCCATTTTCATCTTCTTTACCGTAAACGAAATATCTTCTTTCTTCTTCCATTACATCCATCTTTTTCTTACCCATAGCTCTTCTAACTAAGTCACTACGTCCGTAAGTATATCCACCTAATTCTCTAACAACCTGCATAACCTGTTCTTGGTAAACTAGACATCCATAAGTTACTTCCATTATAGGTTTTAACTTTTCATGTAGATATGTTACATTTTGTGGATTAGTTTTATTTTCAATATAAGTTGGTATAGAATCCATTGGACCTGGTCTATATAAAGATATTCCGGCTACTATATCTTCAAAGTTATCTGGTTTTAATTGTTTCATAAACACTCTCATACCAGCACTTTCTAACTGGAATACTCCTAATGTATTTCCTGAAGATAAAAGTTCAAATACTTTAGGGTCATCATAGTCCATCTTAGAAAAATCTATCTTTTTATTATGATTTTTTTCTATTAAGCTAAGTGCATCTCTTATTACTGTTAAAGTTCTAAGTCCTAAGAAGTCCATTTTTAGAAGTCCAAGTTCTTCTAGTGTAGTCATTGTAAACTGAGTAGTTATAGCATCTTGATGTTTATAAAGTGGTACATACTCATCTACTGGATTTTTAGATATAACTACACCTGCAGCATGAGTTGATGCATGTCTTAACATACCTTCTATTCTTTTTGATATATCTATAACTTCTTTAGTTTCTCTATCTTGTTCATATAAATCTCTTAATGTTGGATTAGTATCTAAAGCTTTATCAATAGTCATTCCCAGTGCAAAAGGTATTTCTTTTGCTATTTTATCAACCTTATTATACGGTATATCTAAAACTCTTCCTACGTCTCTTATAGCAGCTTTAGCTCCCATCGTACCAAATGTTATTATTTGAGCAACATGGTCTTCCCCATATTTTCTTTTAACATAGTCTATTACTTCTTCTCTTCTTTCATAACAAAAGTCTATATCTATATCGGGCATAGACACACGTTCTGGGTTTAGGAAACGCTCAAACAGAAGAGAGTACTTTATTGGATCTATATCAGTTATTTTTAATGTATATGCAACTATAGAACCAGCAGCACTACCTCTACCAGGACCAACCATTATATTATTTTCTTTTGAGAAGTTTATAAAATCCCAAGTTATTAAGAAATATTCTACATAACCCATTTTTTCAATTACACCTAGCTCATAATTAAGTCTGTCTATAATTTCTTGACTTGGATTATCATATCTTTCTTCAAGACCTTTAAAGCATAATTCTCTTAAATAAGTTTCTGGTGTATACCCTTCTGGTACATCATATTTAGGAAGGTGTATTGTATTAAAATCAAACTCTATATTACACTTATCAGCTATTTTGACCGTATTATCTATAGCCTCTGGTGCATATGGAAATAAACTTTCCATTTCTTCTCTTGATTTTAAATAGAACTCGTCACTTCCAAATCTCATTCGATTTGGATCATTTACAGTTTTACCCATTTGTATACACATAAGTACATCATGTATTTTAGAATCTTCCTTATTTACATAGTGAATATCATTAGTTGCCACTAGCGGTATATTAGTTTCTTTTGATAATTTTACTAATGCAGCATTAACTTCTTTTTGTTCAGGCAGACCATGATCTTGTATCTCAAGATAGTAGTTATCTTCTCCAAATATATCTCTATACTGGAATGCTATTTTCTTAGCTTTTTCATAATTTCTATCCATTAAAGCCTGAGCAATATCTCCAGCTAAACAAGCTGATAATGCTATTATTCCATCGCTATATTTTTTTAGTTCATCTATATCAACCCTTGGCTTATAGTAAAATCCTTCTACATATGAAGTAGATACTAATTTAATTAAATTTTTATATCCATCCATATTTTTAGCTAGAAGAATTAAATGACCTTGCCTTTTATCATAATTAGGATCTTTATCCCTTAAACTACGTGGTGCAGTATATACTTCACACCCTACAATAGGCTTTATTCCTTGTTTTTTTGCTTCTTTATAAAAGTCTATTACTCCAAACATACACCCATGGTCTGTTATGGCAACAGAACTCATATTTAGCTCTTTTGCTCTGCTTATTAGGTTTTTAACCCTTGAGAAACCATCTAATAAGCTATATTCAGTATGGACATGAAGATGTGCAAAATCTTTCGTCATCCTATCACCTCCTAGATTATTATTTAATTTTATCATAAATTAGCCTTTTATTAAGTTATATATCGACAAAATATCTAATTGTAACTATTTAAGTTTAAAATTTATACTAAATATTTATATACTATGAATACTTTTTATAATTCTTTATCAATTTTTAATTTACCCAAAATAAAAGGAGATATATCACTATATCTCCTTTTATTCTTGTTTACTTCTTATATCATTTGCTATTTCTTCAATTTTTCTTAGCCTATGGTTAACTCCAGATTTTCCTATTGGAGGTTCTAACATTTCACCTAATTCTTTTAACGTCATGTCTTCACACTCTAACCTAATCCTAGCTATCTCTTGTAAATTTTCCGGTAAGCTACTTATACCTATCGTATCTTGAATAAGTTTAATATTTTCAATCTGTCTAACAGACGCATTTACAGTTTTTGAAAGATTTGCAGTTTCACAGTTTACTATACGATTTACATTATTTCTCATAGCCTTTACTATTTTCGTATTTTGAAGGCTTAAAAGAGCATTATGAGCTCCCATTATACTAAGTAAATCTGATATTTGTTCACTTTCTTTTAAATATACAACATAGTTATTTTTTCTTGAAACCACCTTGCAGTTAAATCCTAACTTATTTATTAAGTCTTTTAGAGACTTTGCAAAATCTTCATTATTAGTTACAAATTCCATATGATAGTTTTTTCCAGGATCACTTATAGATCCTCCTCCTAGAAATGCACCTCTTATAAATGCCCTTACACACTCTTCATTTTTTAATAAGTTTTCTGGAACTTTATTTACAGTAAAAAATCCATCTTCCGGTGCTAATATTCCAAGTGTTCTTAGTAAATTTTCTGAACCCATTTCACTTGTAACTATAAGAACGTAACTATTATTTCTTTTTAGCATCTGATTTTTATTTACAGATATTGTAGTATTTATTCCAAAGTTTTGCTTAAGTAGTTTGAATACTTTCCTTGCTATAGAATTTAGTTCTGTAGTAATTTTTATATTTAACTTTCTATAACCTGTAATTTGTATACTTCCTGCCAATCTAACTATTGCAGCTAACTCAGTCATATTACAGTAATCATCATTAGATATAACCCTTGCTAATTCATTTTTTGTTTCAGCTGAAAAAGACATATCTATCACCTATTCTGCTAGTTCTTTTTTAGCCTTTTTTTAATTTCTTGCAAGGCTACTTTTATTATTTCTTTTTCGTCATCATATCTAGCTAAATCCACAACCCTATCTAGATGAACAAACTTAGCATCAATGAATCCTTCTTCTTTTTGTGGAACTGTATTCATGTTTCTTGCCTGCATCAAGTACCAAAAAACAGTTTTATGAACAGCTCTATTTTCATCCCAATTTTCTTTAAATGTATAATGTATTTCACCTAAATATTTTAATATATCTGCTTTTACTCCTGTTTCTTCTAACACTTCTCTAAGTGCTGCTTCTTGTCTATTTTCTCCTTCTTCTACCTTTCCCTTCGGTAAAACCCAATCTCCATTGAATTTTCTAAGTAAAAGTATAGCATTGCCAAACAGTACTACACCACCGGCACTAATCTCTTCTCTCATAGATGTTCACTCCTTAAAACTAACATAATAATAAGGATTTCTACATAAACTTATAAAATCCTCTTTTACTTATTTTTGTCATTACAATGACTTAGTGCCAAATTTATAACTATATCTGAAATATGAATTGCATCATGCCTAATATAATTACTTTTTATCTCAATTAGATTTTCTTCTATAGTTTTTGCCCCCATTATTTTTAATAATTTCTTTTGATTTTCATCTAATAAAACTTGTGTTGCCCCATCTTTTTGATATCTTTCAAGCATCTCTTGTGGTAACACTTCATTATTAGATATTACATAATCTATTATATTTTTCTTAGTGTGATTTACAATAGAGTTAACATGATCTAAAACATTGTAATTATCAGATTCTCCTGGTTGAGTCATTATGTTACATATATATACTTTAGGTGCTTTAGATTTTTCAATAGCTTCTACTACACCTTCTAATAATAGGTTTGGTATTATACTTGTGTATAAACTTCCTGGACCCATAATAATTAAATCTGCATTTTCTATAGAGTTAATTACTTCATCTAAAGGCTTTGCATTAGGTTTATCTAGATAAACTCTTTTTATTGACGTTTTACCTTTTTTACACTCTATAGGTATCTTAGATTCACCTTTTATTATTTCACCATTCTTAAGCTCTGCTATCAAATTTATATTATCTAAGCTTACAGGTAAAACCTTTCCTGTTATGGCAAAGATTTGACTCATTTTGTATAGTGCCACTTCAAAGTTTCCATATAAACCATTCATGGCTGCTAAAAATAAGTTTCCAAAACTTTGCCCTTTTAGTGCACCATCTGTAAATCTATATTGCATAACTTCTCTCATAGTTGGCTCTATATTTGCTAGAGCCAACAAACAGTTTCTTATATCTCCAGGAGGAAGCATTCCTAGGTCTTCTCGAAGAATACCAGAACCACCACCATCATCTGCAACTGTAACAACTGCAGTTATGTTGTGCGTCTTTTTTTTAAGACCTCTTAAAAATACCGATTGACCTGTACCTCCTCCAATAACTACTATATTAGGATCTGTACTTTTCTTTTCTTCTACAGTAATTGACTTTAATCTTTCATCTTTTATTTTCTTATATAAATATATAGATGCAAATAAGGCAATCCATCCTGTAATTCCTATAACCATAAATAAATTTGTCATCTCTTCTCCCATATTATCTCAACATAGAGTCTCTGTGCTTTTTAACTACTCTATAACCTTTATTAACTAAATCCTCATATATAAGATTTGATATAGTAACTGATCTATGTCTTCCACCTGTACATCCAATTCCTATAACTAAATGTTGTTTTCCTTCCTCAACATATTGAGGCACTAAAAATTGTATCATATCTGTAAGTTTTGTATAAAACTCTTCACTAACTTTAGAGTTCATTACATAATCTCTTACTTCTTTATCGTCTCCAGTTTTAGGTCTTAAATCTTCAATATAGTATGGATTAGGTAAAAATCTAACATCAAACATAAGGTCACAATCAGCTGGTATCCCATGCTTAAATCCAAAAGATACTACTGATATTGTTAGTTTAGGATTACTTTCACCTACAGAATATATTTTTCCTATTTCCTCTTTTAAGTCTTTCGGTTTCATATTTGTAGTATCTATTATACAAGTTGACTTTTCTTTTAAAGTTTCCAATATTGTTCTTTCCATTTTTATACCTTCTGGTATTTGTATATTTTTAGATAATGGATGATTTCTTCTTGTCATCTTGTATCGTTTTAATAAAACATCATCGGAACAATCTAAGTAAAGTATTTCATATCCATACTTTTCTTTTTCCAAATACGATAAACTTTCATAAAGTGTTTCAAAAAATTTTATACCTCTTATATCTATACCTAAGGCAACCTTATCTATACTAGAGTTAGGTTGATAACATAATTCTGCAAATTTAGTTATTAATGCAGGAGGTAAGTTATCTACGCAGTAAAAACCCATATCCTCCAAAGCCCTCATTGCTTCACTTTTTCCAGAACCTGAAAGACCTGTTACAATTAAGAATTTCATACTATTCTCCCTCATTATCTATATTTTTATATTTTCTACTAATGATAAATCTAAATTTGATTCCTTGATAATCTTCATAGCTAAATCAAAGTTACCTACATTCTGAGGTATGTGAGCATCAGAACCTATGATGAACTTATTTCCTATATTTTTTATTTTTACTAACTGATTAGTATTTAAAAATCCATGACTACTATTTATCTCTAGCCTTGTATCTGTATCTTTTGCTATTTTAGCTATTTCTTCTATATAAACATCTCCTTTATCTCCAGGATGAGTTATTATAAATATATTATTATTTTTCATAGCATTTATTATAGCATTTGTATTATAATCTTTAGCTTTTTCATTTTTTATCATGTAATTATTATAATGATTTAATATACTTTTAAAAGATGTAGGAGTTGATGCAAAATGGTATCCAGCCATAATATAGTCACAGTTTTCCATAATTTTATCATTTATATCTATATTTCCATAGCTGTCTAAAATATTACATTCCATCCCTAATAGAATGTTTATATCTGAATATTTATCATTCAACTTATCTATTTCTTCTCTCATTTTATAAATATCATTTAATTTTATTCCATATGCTAAATGCTTATAACCATGGTCAGATATTCCTACTGTCTTAATTCCTTTAGAAATCGCTTCAACTACATTTTCTTCTATAGTGCCTTTTCCATGGCTATATATAGTATGAGTATGATAATCTGCTAATATTTGCATTTATTAATCCTCTCCAAGTATTTTGACTTCTTCCTCTAAAGTTATTCCAAACTTAGACTTAACAGTACTCTTTACTACGTACATTAAATCTAAAATATCTTTAGCATTTGCATTACCTAAGTTTACAACAAATCCGCAATGTTTCTCTGATACTTGTGCACCTCTTAATGTAAGACCTCTTAATCCACAATCATCTATTAATTTTGCTGCAAAGTGTCCTTCTGGTCTCTTAAATGTACTTCCTGCACTTGGTAAACTTAAAGGTTGTTTAGTTACTCTTCTTTGAGTAAAATCAGCCATTGTAGCTTTTATTTCATCGAATTTACCTTTTTCTAATTCAATTTGTGCTGATAATACTATATAGTCAGTATTTGAAAGTATACTTCTTCTATACGCGAATTGCATTTGTTCATTAGTAAAATCAAATATATTTCCATCTGTATCCATAAGTCTAACAGATTTAACTATATCCTTCATTTCTCCTCCATAGGCACCTGCATTCATAGCTAATGCTCCACCTAGAGTTCCAGGTATACCGGCTGCAAATTCAAATCCTTTTAACTCTGCTCTTAACACAGCCTTACCTACAAATGAAAGTAATGCTCCTGCTTGTATATTTACCATATTTTCTTCTATAGTAAAATCATTAAAGTTATTTGATATCTCTATTACTACGCCTCTAACTCCACCATCTTTTATTAAAAGGTTTGATCCATTACCTATTACAAGATAAGGAACATTTTCTGCTTTTAAAAGCTTTATAACATTGGCAATTTGCTCTTCTGTTCTAGGCTTTACTAATATATCTGCAGGTCCTCCAACTCTAAAAGATATGTGTTTTTTCATTGGCTCATCTAATTTTATATCGTCTTTATCTATTATATTTAACAAACATTCATATATATATTGCTTATTCATTAAATTTCCTCCCTAATTAAGTATTTATTAACTTATAACTTACACATCTATACTATATTAATTTTGTATAATTAATATAATAATGTATTAAAAAAAAAAATAACAATATATAAAGGCTTGAAAGTATTAAAAAAGCGTTGATATTGCTATATCAACGCTATATTTTCTTTAGTATAAATTTTTATATATTACAATACTTACTTTTAATGTAAATTTTTTAATTCCTGAATTTATAATATCAATTGGTAGTTCGCCGGGTATTGATAATCTCTTTAAATTTAATTATATCTACCTTATTAAATATTTATATTTTTTCTCTTTTTATTTTTATATTTAGTATATATAATAAAAAAGATTTATACCAATTTTGCTATTTATTGTCTTTTATTGTTTAATGTATACAAAATAGTCATTTTATTGTATAATTACTAATGCTATATATTCATAGCAATTTTTATTTTTTAAGAACTATGTTAATTTTTTATATTTATATAATTTTTTAAGGAGGAATTATTCATGGCAGATAAAAAAATGCTTACTCCTGCTGAGATAGCTGAATACACTATCGAAGCTGGTGTTAAAAAGGCTACTACGCCAAACAAAAAAGTTCTAGCATCTGCATTTTTAGCTGGTGCATACATCGCATTCGGTGCTCTAGGGTCAGTTGGTGCAGCTTACAACTTATTAGCAAATCCTGAAACTTACGGTTTAGGTAAAATGGTTGCAGGTCTTATGTTCCCTGCAGGTCTTATGTTTGTACTTATAGCGGGTGCAGACTTATTTACAGGTAACATATTAATAACTCTTGCTGCTTTAAAGAAAAGAGTAACATGGAGCCAAGCTTTCAAAAACTGGGCTTTAGTTTGGATAGGTAACTTAATTGGTGGAGCACTAGTTGCTTGGTTAGTAAGTTTATCTGGTGTATTTGACTGGAGTGCTGGTTTATACGGTGGTGTTATAGTTAAAAACGCTATAGGTAAACTTGGATTTAGTTGGGGTGCTGCAATAGCATCTGGTATATTATGTAACTGGATAGTTTGTGCTACTGTATGGATGACTTACGGTGCTAAAGATGTAACTGGAAAAGTTTTAACTGGATTCTTCGGTGTATTCTTATTTGTATGTACTGGATATGAACACTGTGTTGCAAATATGGCTTACTTCTTTGCAGGATTATTCGCTAAGTCTAACCCTGTATACTTAGAAGCTGCTCATAAAACTGCTGAAGAAGCTGCTAAGCTAAATATAACTAGTATATTTACTCACAACTTAATACCTGTTACTATAGGTAATATATTAGGTGGTGCAATATTCGTTGCTGGAGTTTACTACTTCATATTCGTTAATAAAAAAGAAAATTCTAATGCTGAAAAGAAAGCAGCATAGTTTTTACTAATATATAAATAAAGAGGTTGTTCTAAAATTTTAGTTCAACCTCTTTATTTATATATTATTAATATTTATACTATAGATGAAAACTATTAATATTAATCAAATGATTGGGGGTTTTGCTTATGTCTAGTTTAATTAAAGAGTCTTGGTATGAGATTTTAATTACTACAATATATATAATAAATTTCTTATCAATTATAAACTTAATATTTAGAGAAAAAAGAAGTATCGAAGCTACTGTAGCATGGGTTCTTGTTTTAACTACTGCTCCAGCTATAGGTTGTATAATATATTTAGCCTTTGGTAGAGGTGTTTCTAAAAACAATATGTTTAAAATCAAAGAAGCTGAAGATAAAATTTTAAAAGAAAACATAATAGATACTCAAATTAAGTTAGAGCGTAATGATGATTTTGAGCCAAATTTAATAGAATATAAAGATATGATATACGCTTTAGCTAATTCAAATCATTCCAATTTTACAACTAATAACAATGTACAAATATATCCTGAACCAAATGATTTCTTCGATTCTTTATTAGAAGAACTTAAAAAAGCTAAAAAATATATAAATATACAATTTTATATTTTTAAAGACGATGAAATAGGGAATAAAATAATAGACATCTTAATAGATAAAGCTAAAAGTGGTGTTGAAGTTAGATTACTATATGATGCAGTAGGTAGTAGGTTATTTAGTGATAAATCAATATTAAAATTAAAAAAATCAGGAGTTAAGGTAGGTTCATTCTTCCCTTCTTTCCTAAAAATTATAAACTTTAATCTTAACTACAGAAATCATAGAAAATTAGTAATTATAGATGGAAATATTGGCTTCATTGGTGGAAACAATGTAGGTGATGAATATTTAGGTAAAGACCCTAAGTTCGGATATTGGAGAGATACTCATTTAAAAATTATTGGTGATTCTGTAAGAGATCTTAATATAAGATTTATACTTGATTGGAGATATACAACTAAAGAAGATTTAGTGCTTAATAAATATTTTAATAATGAAGAAAAAGTCAATTTAAATAATTATCAATTAAATGATGATATAGGTGTACAGATTGTTTCTAGCGGACCTGACATTAGCGAATTAGATGAAATAAAATATGGATATATAAAAATGATACAGAAAGCTAAAAAATATGTTTATATCCAAACACCTTATTTCATTTTAGATAAAACACTTACAGATACATTAAAAATAGCTTGTTTTTCTGGTATCGATGTAAGAATAATGATTCCAGCTAAACCTGACCATCCTTTTGTTTACTGGGCTTCTTCATCTTATGCAGGTGAGCTACTTAAGTACGGAGCTAAACTTTATAACTACAATCATGATGCTTTTCTTCATGCAAAAACTGTAGTAGTTGATGATTGCGTATGTTCAATAGGAACTGCAAACTTCGATATAAGAAGTTTTGAACTTAACTTTGAAATAAATGCTTTTATGTATTCTTCAAAAATGGCTAAAAAACAAAGAAAAATATTCGAAAATGATATATTAAAATCTAAAGAAATAACTTTAGATATGTATAATTCTAGATCTCGTTATGTAAGAATTAAAGAATCTATATCAAGATTGCTATCACCTATATTATAAAATGTTAAAAGGCTTTATCCTTAAAATGATTTAATTTTAAGAAAAGTCTTTATTTTTTTATATGAGTTTTTATATCTTTATTTTTAGTATTAAATCTCTAATATATTCATAAAATTTGAATATAATTTTATTTTACTAAATAGACATTAAAATTTTTTAAACTAAAGGAGGTTTTATATGTGTGATTTATATTCACGTAATAAACACTTATTTGAACAACTAGATAATTTTATAAACTCAATCGAAAATAAAGAAGATTCTTTAATCGAAGTATTACACTATGCACAAGGACTATTCGGATATCTTCCAAAGGAAGTACAACTATATATATCACAAAAATTAAATATTGCTCCGGCTAAAGTTTATGGTGTTGTAAGTTTCTACTCTTATTTTACAACTGAGCCAAAAGGAAAATATAAAATAAGTGTGTGCTTAGGTACTGTTTGTTTCGTTAAGGGTTCAGATAAAATATTAGCTGAGTTCGAAAAACAACTTGGCATAAAAGCTGGGCAAACATCAAAAGACCTTTTATTCTCATTAGATGGACTTAGATGTGTTGGTGCATGTGGTCTTGCTCCAGTGGTGGTTGTAAATGAAAAAGTATATGGGAAATTCAAGGTAGAACAAGTTAGCGAGGTTTTAGAGTATTATAAATCTTTAGAATCTCTTACTATATAAATTAATTTTTTAGTAGATATTTAGGTTATTAATGGGGGATAAATAATGAAAAAAATAAAATCATTTAATGAATTAAAAAATTTTTCTAATGAATTAAAATCTATTCTTCATATGAGAGAAAATCCTACTAAAGAAAATGTAGAAAAAATAGAAATTTTAGTTTGTGGTGGAACAGGATGCACATCTTCAGATAGTATGCAAATTATTGAAAACTTAAGAAATGAGATAAGAAAATCAGGTCTTGAAAATATAGCTGAAGTTCATTTAACTGGATGTTTTGGTTTTTGTGCAAAAGGACCTATAGTTAAGGTATATCCAGATAACATATTCTATATTCAAGTAAATCCTGAAGATGCAAATGAGATAGTACAAAGTCATTTAATCAATCATAAAGTAGTTGAAAGATTATTATTTGAAGAACCTTGTCTTAATAATAAAAAAGTAGAAAAATATGATGATATGTCATTTTACAAAAAACAATCGCGTATCGCACTTAGAAATTGTGGTTATATAAACCCTGAAAATATATCTGAATATATAGGCCGTAATGGTTACTTAGCCTTAGGTAAATGTATATCTGAACTAAATCCTAGTGAAGTTATTGAAGAAATAAAAGGTTCTGGACTTAGAGGTAGAGGTGGTGCAGGTTTTCCTACAGGTATAAAATGGGAATCTACATATCAAACTCCCCCAGGACAAAAGTATGTTATATGTAATGCTGATGAAGGTGACCCTGGTGCTTTTATGGATAGGTCTATACTTGAAGGTGACCCTCACAGTGTATTAGAAGCAATGGCTATATGTGGTTATGCAATAGGTGCTGATACAGGATATATTTATATAAGAGCTGAGTATCCTCTTGCTATAGAAAGATTAAAAACTGCAATATCACAAGGCGAAGAAGCCGGAGTATTAGGTAGTAATATACTTGGTAGTAACTTCAATTTCAAAATAGAATTAAAATATGGTGCTGGAGCTTTTGTATGCGGTGAAGGTACTGCTCTTATCAATTCTGTAGAAGGCAAACGTGGAGAGCCTCGTATGAAAACATATAGTGCATCAAAACGTGGACTATGGAACGCTCCAACTTGCTTAAACAATGTTGAAACATTTGCTAACATACCTATAATAATAAATAAAGGTGCTAGTTGGTTCAAAGAATATGGTACAGAAGATTCACCTGGGACTAAAGTATTTGCTCTTGGAGGAAAGATAAATAATGTTGGTCTTGTTGAGGTACCAATGGGAACTACTCTAAGAGAAATAGTTTATGAAATTGGTGGCGGAATACCTAATGGACATAAATTTAAAGCTGTTCAAACTGGTGGACCATCTGGTGGATGTATAGCATCTAATAATTTAGACACACCAATAGATTTCAAATCCTTAAGCTCAATAGGATCTATGATGGGTTCAGGTGGTATGCTTGTTCTTGATGATTCTGATTGTATAGTTGATATATGCAAATTCTTCCTTGAATTTACCGTTGATGAATCTTGCGGTAAATGCACTCCTTGTCGTATTGGAAATAAGCGACTACTTGAATTACTTACAAAAATAACTAATGGAAATGGTACTTTAGATGATTTATATAATTTAAAAGAATTAACTACAACAATAAAAAACACTTCTTTATGTGGCCTTGGAAAATGTGCCCCTAATCCAATTTTAAGTACTCTTAATAACTTTTATGATGAATATGTAGCTCATGTCGTAGATAAAAAATGCCCTGCTGGTAAATGCCAATCCTTACTTAATTACTTTATAACTGATAATTGTAAAGGATGTACTAAATGTGCTAAAGTATGCCCTGCTGGATGTATAAGTGGAAAACCTAAGAAAAGACATGAAATAGATACCACTAAATGCTTAAAATGTGGTGCTTGTATGAATAATTGTAAATTTAACGCAATTATCAAGAGATAAATTATTTTAGGAGGTATATTAATGAGTTTAGTTAATTTAACTATAAACAATAAACCTATATCTGTTCCCAAAGGCACTACTATATTAGAAGCTGCAAAAAAATTAAATATAAAAATACCAAGCCTTTGTCATCTTCATATGGATGAAGTAAATATTATAAATCAATGTTCATCTTGTCGTGTATGCATGGTTACAGCTGGAAGAGGTTTAGTTCCAGCTTGTGGAACACTTGTAAAAGAAGGTATGATTGTTCAAACTAATACAAAAGAAGCTATAAATGCTCGTAAGCATGTAGTTGAATTATTGCTATCTGACCATCCTCAAGATTGTTTAATCTGCGAGAGAAATGGAAATTGTGAATTACAATCTATAGCAGCTGATTTAGGAATTAGAAAAATAAAATTTAATGGAGAAAAATCCACTTATCCAATAGATAATTCTACTAAATCAATAGTTAAAAATTATGATAAATGTATACTATGTAGAAGATGTGAAACTATGTGTAACGATATACAAACTGTAGGTGCTTTATCTGGAGTTAATAGAGGATTTAACACTAGGGTTGGAACTTTTTTTAATTCTAATTTATGTGATACAGAGTGTACATTCTGTGGTCAATGTATATCTGTTTGTCCTACTGGAGCTTTAACAGAAGTAAATAATACTCCAACCGTATGGAATTATTTAAATCAAAATGAAAAAATTGTTGTAGTTCAAGTAGCTCCTGCTGTTAGAGTTGCTATAGGTGAAGAATTTGGATTAGAAGCCGGTTCTATATCTACTGGAAAGATGGTAGCTGCACTTAAAGCACTTGGATTTAAGTATGTATTTGATACAAATTTTGGTGCTGATCTTACTATAATAGAAGAAGCCACAGAATTTTTAAATAGATTTACTCAAAATAAAAACCTACCCATATTAACAAGTTGCTGCCCTGCTTGGATTAACTTCATTGAAAAAAATTATCCTAAGCACTTAAATCTTATTTCTTCATGTAAATCTCCACAAGAGATGTTTGGATCAATGGCTAAACATTATTTTGCTCCTAAAATTTTAAATATCGCCCCTAAAGATATTATAGTTGTTTCTATCATGCCTTGTGTCGCTAAAAAATATGAATGTTCAAGAAATGAACTTAGTCAAGAAAATATTTTAGATGTGGATATATCTATAACTACTAGAGAACTTGCTAAAATGATTAAAGAAGCAGGTATAGATTTATTAAATTTAGAAGAAAAACCTTTTGATAACCATCTTAGTGAATCTACTGGTGCTGCTGATATATTCGGCGTTACTGGAGGTGTCTTAGAAGCCGCACTTCGTACTGCATATGAATTGGCAACTAACAAAGAATTAGAAAATGTAAACTTTACATCAGTAAGAGGATTTGAAGGAATAAAAGAAGCTAGTATTGATATTAATGGTGCTATAGTTAATGTATGTGTTGCTAGTACATTAGGAAATGCTAGAAAAGTCATGGATGAGGTTGTATCCGGAAAATCTAAATATCATATTATAGAGATAATGGCTTGCCCTGGCGGGTGTGTAGCTGGTGGAGGCCAACCATATCATCATGGTAATTACGATATTATAAAAAAACGTGCTCTAGCACTTTATAATATAGATGCAAATAAAAAGCTACGTAAGTCTCATACAAATACTTCTATATTAAAATTATATAATGAGTTTTTAGATAAACCATGTAGCTCTACTGCTCATAAGTACCTTCATACTAACTTCTTTGATAAAAGTTACACTTACAATAAATATGAAATTTTAGACAAGAATGAATAAATAAAATAATTATATACTCATTTTTTATAGAAAAATAAGCCTCTAGAATTTAATACATTTACTTAGAGGCTTATTTTTAATTATATATTATTTTTTATATTAAATAGCAATATTCTATTTTTTATCTATTAATTTAGATAGTTTTTTAGTAAACTCTTGTGCAGAGTCATATCCCATCCCTCTTTGTCTATAGTTCATAGCTGCAACTTCTAAAACCATAGCTGTATTTCTACCTGGCTTAACTGGAACTACAAGTTTTTCTACGTTAACTCCTAGTATTTGTTCATATTCTTTATCTAAACCTAGTCTATCGTAGTATTTATTGTCATCCCAACCTTCTAGATTTATTACTAAATCGATCATTTTAGATGTTTTAGTAGCCCCTACTCCGTATAAACTCTTAATATCAATTATACCTAATCCTCTTATCTCCATGAAATGTCTTAATAATTCTGGAGCTTGACCTACTAGTAAACTATCATCTAATTTTTTAATTTCAACAGCATCATCAGCAACAAGTCTATGTCCTCTTTGAATTAATTCTAAAGCAGTTTCAGATTTCCCTATACTACTCTCACCTTTTATAAGAACTCCAATTCCATATATATCAACTAAAACTCCATGTATTGTCGTCTGAGGAGCTAGTTTACTATCTAAGTAGTTTGATAATCTATTTATAAGTCTCGTTGTATTTCTTTTAGTACTTAAAATTATTCTATCATATTTTTTTGCAAACTCTATAACATCTGGCCTTACTTCTAAGTTTCTTGATACTATAAATACTGGTATTTCATGTGCAAAAAATTTATCTAGTACTTCTCTTCTTTTTTCATCATCTATATAACTAAAATAGTTATACTCCGTTTTACCAACTATTTGTATTCTTTCATAAGCAAAGTCTTCAAAATACCCTGCAAATTGTAGACCTGGCCTATTTATATCTTGAGAATATACATAGTAATCCTTATTCTCAGGCATATATACTACATTTAAATCTAAATCCCTTATTATTTCTTTTATAGAAACTCTTTCCATTTGATTCATATTTTATCCTAATTACCCTTTCTAAAATAATTATACACACTTTCACTAGAAGCCTTATTCATACCTTCTACATCTAATAATTCTTCAAAGGTAGCTTTTTTTATAGCCTCTATATCTTTAAAATGATTTAATAGTGCTTTTTTTCTCTTTTCCCCTATTCCTTGTATATCATCTAATTCAGATTTTGTCAAAGATTTGTTTCTAAGACTTCTGTGATAAGTTATAGCATAATTATGAACTTCCTCTTGAATACTTGCGACAAATCTATACAAATTAGAAGTTTTATCTAGTTCTATCTCTTTTTCCTGGGAAATAAGTCCCTTAGTTCTATGTTTATCGTCTTTATACATTCCCCATAGAGGTATTTCTACATTATACTTATCTAAAACTTTTCTTACAGCGCTAACTTGACCTTTTCCTCCATCTAATAACATTAAATCTGGAAAATCACCATATTTTAATCGCCTCTCAACTATCTCAGCCATAGAATCATAGTCATTAGGTCCTATAACAGTCTTTATTTTATATCGTCTATACTCTTTTTTATCTTTTTTTCCATTTGTAAAAACAACCATAGAACCGATAGAATCAACACCTTGAATATTTGATATATCAAAAGATTCTATTCTCTTAGGTATATTTTCTAAATTAAGAATTTGCTTTAATTCTTCTAATGCTCCAATACTCTTTTCATATTTTCGTTTGTTCATATCAGAGAACTTTTCTAAGTACTCCATTGCATTTTTACGAACCATTTCAATTAAACTTTTCTTTTCTCCCTTTTGCGGTACCCTTATAGTTACCTTTTGACTTTTTTTAGTTGATAACCACTCTTCTAATATGAAACTATCTTCTATCTCATCCTCTATTATTATTTCCTTAGGTATATATTCTTGTTCCATATAGAACTGTTTAACAAATGAACCTAATATAGATTCTCTAGTACTATCCATTACACCTTCAAGTATAAAGTGTTCCCTTCCTACTATCTTACCATTTCTAACAAAGAATACTTGAACACAAGCTTCATCATATGCTCTAGCCATTGCAATAACATCTTGGTTTAAATCCGATGTAGATGAGTCAATCTTTTGTTTTTCCATCATATCTTCTAAGCTTTTTATCTTATCTCTATATATTGCTGCCTCTTCAAAATTAAAGTCCATTGCACATTTATTCATTTTTTCTTTTAATATATCTATTAACTTTTCTTCTTTACCTGATAAAAATAATATTATTTCTTCTATCATTTTATTGTATTCTTCCTTGCTTACATCTCCAGTACAAGGTCCTACACATCTTTTTATATGCATATTTAAGCAAGGTCTCATTTTAGTTTTTATAGCTTTATCTATATCTATATTGCAAGTTCTTATTGGATATGTATTTTTTAATATTTCTAAGGTATCATTAACTGCAGTTGTGTTAGTATAAGGTCCAAAATATTTAGCTTTATCTTTTATAACTTTTCTAACTTTTAATACTCTAGGAAAATCTTCATTAGTAGTAACCTTTATATATGGATATGTTTTATCATCTCTTAATAAAACATTGTACTTTGGTTTATATTTTTTGATTAAGTTACATTCTAATATCAAAGCTTCTAACTCTGAATCTGTAATTATGTATTCAAACTTTTCTATATTTTTAACCATAGATTTTACTTTAGATGAATGGTTTTTGGAAGATTGAAAGTACTGTCTAACTCTATTTTTTAATACTTTTGCCTTTCCAACATATATAATATTATCAAATTTATCTTTCATTAAATAAACACCAGGATCATCTGGTAGTTGTTTTAAATGTTCTTGTATGTCAAACAATTATTTTACCTCCAATATATAAATATTGTTTATTTTACCCATATCTAGTTGTATTTAAAATTAATTATACACTTATTATTTTTATATTTAATTGTAATATAAGATAATTTGTAAATGAAGATATAAAATTATATATAATAAATCATAATAAATAAAAATAGGTCATATCTATTTAATTAGATATGACCTATTTTTTATTTTATTCAAAATATTTCTTTAAAAACATTCCAGTATAAGAACCTTCAACCTTAGAAACTTCTCTTGGTGTTCCAGTAGCAACTATTTTACCACCTTTATCTCCACCTTCTGGACCTAAGTCAATTATATAATCACAAGTTTTTATTACATCTAAGTTATGCTCTATAACTACTATACTATTTCCTGTATCAGCTAGTCTTTGAAGAACTTGAATTAGTTTATCTACATCTGCCATATGAAGACCTGTTGTTGGTTCATCTAATATATATAATGTCTTTCCTGTAGGTCTTTTACTAAGCTCTGTAGCAAGTTTTATTCTTTGTGCTTCTCCACCTGATAATTGAGTAGATGGTTGTCCTAACTTAATATATGAAAGCCCAACATCCATTAATGTTTCTAACTTTCTTTTTATATTAGGTATATTTTCAAAGAACTTAAGAGCCTCTTCTACATTCATATCTAGTACATCAGCTATAGTTTTATCTTTATATTTAACTTGTAAAGTTTCTCTATTATACCTTTCGCCTTTACACACCTCACAAGGTACATAAACATCTGGTAAGAAATGCATTTCTATTTTTATTATTCCATCACCCTTACAAGCTTCACATCTACCACCTTTGATATTAAAGCTAAATCTACCCTTTTGATATCCTCTAGCTTTAGCTTCATTAGTTGATGCAAATAAATCTCTTATCATATCAAATACACCAGTATAAGTTGCTGGATTAGAACGAGGTGTTCTTCCTATTGGACTTTGGTCTATATTTATTATTTTATCTATATTTTCTATACCTTTTATTTCTTTATGTTTTCCGGGTCTATCTCTAAGTTTATTTATTTTACTTGCTATACCTTTATATAGTATGTCATTTATCAATGTACTCTTTCCTGAACCTGATACTCCAGTTATGCAAGTAAATTTCCCTAGAGGGAATTTAACATTAATATTTTTTAAGTTATTTTCTTTTGCTTTTATTATTTCTATAAAGTTTCCGTTTCCTTCTCTAGTTATTTCTGGTATATGTATTTCTTTTTTACCACTTAAATATTGACCTGTTATAGAGTTTTCATTATCTAGTATCTCATCTAAAGTTCCTTCAGCTACTATATTTCCACCATGTATTCCTGCACCTGGTCCAATATCAACTATATAATCACATTCTCTCATAGTGTCTTCATCATGTTCTACAACTATAAGAGTATTTCCAATATCAGTTAAGTGTCTTAATGTTTTTATAAGTCTATCGTTATCTCTTTGGTGAAGTCCTATACTAGGCTCATCAAGTACATATAGTACTCCAACAAGAGCAGATCCAATTTGAGTAGCAAGTCTTATACGTTGAGCTTCTCCTCCTGATAAAGTCCCTGCTTTTCTTGATAAGTTTAAATAATCTAAACCAACATCTCTTAAAAAAATCGCTCTACCTTTTATTTCCTTTAAAATTTCATGAGCTATAAACTTTTGCTTTTCGCTTAAGTTTATATTTTCTATATATTCTACAAGTTCATTGACAGAAAAATCTGTAACATCCATTATATTTTTTCCATCAACTAAAACTGATAATACTTCTTTTTTAAGTCTCGCTCCTTTACATTTCGGACAAGGAGTTTCTGACATATATTCTTCAATTTTATCCCTAGTATATTCAGAATTAGTTTCGTTATATCTTCTGTCTAAGTTAGGTATGACACCTTCATAATAGGCTTGGTATTCTCTTCTTCCACCATATTTTGATTCATATACAAACTGTACTATAGTATTATTAGTTCCATAAAGTAATTCTTGTACAAAATCATCTGGCAAATCTTTAAATGGAGTTTCTATAGATACATTAAACTTTTCAGCTAAGCTTTGTACCATCTTACTATAATATGTATCATCATTTACTCCTACTGAACCCCATGCAGCTATTGCACCCTGTTTTATAGATAATTCTTTATTTGGAACTACTAAATCAGGGTCTACTTCTTTACTTTCACCAAGTCCATTACATGTCTCACAAGCTCCAAATGGTGCATTGAACGAGAACATTCTTGGTGACAATTCTTCTATTCCTATACCATGCTCTGGACATGCAAATTTAGTTGAATAAAGTATTTCTTCTCCATCTATTATCTGAGCTATAACAAGCCCATCAGATAACTTTACAGCAGTTTCTATAGAGTCTGTAAGTCTAGATTCTATACCATCTTTTATTATTATTCTATCTACAACAACTTCTATATTATGTTTTTTATTTTTACTTAAATCTATCTCATCAGTAACTTCGTAATTTTCTCCATTTACTCTTATTCTAACAAAACCTTCTTTTTTTATATTCTCAATTAATTTTTTATGAGTACCCTTTTGTCCTCTAACTACAGGAGATAGTATTTGTAACTTTGTTCTCTCTGGAAAATCCATCATTTTATCTACTATCTCTTGTATAGTCATCTGACTTATTTTTTCACCACAGATAGCACAGTGTACTTCTCCTACTCTAGCAAATAATAATCTTAAGTAGTCATATATTTCTGTAACAGTACCTACTGTTGAACGTGGATTTTTAGATGTAGTTTTTTGGTCTATAGATATAGCAGGTGATAAACCTTCTATATATTCCACATTTGGTTTCTCCATTTGACCTAAAAACTGTCTAGCATATGCAGATAAACTCTCTACATATCGTCTTTGTCCTTCTGCATATATAGTATCAAATGCCAATGACGACTTACCAGAACCTGATAATCCGGTAAATACTATAAATTTATTTCTTGGAAGTTCTAAGTCTACATTTTTTAGATTGTGCTCCTTTGCACCTTTTATTATGATTTTATCTTCCATCTAACTATTTATCCTTTCCTCAAGTTGTTTTATTTTATCTCTAAGCTCTGCCGCTCTTTCAAACTGTAGATTTTGTGCTGCTTCCATCATTTCAGCTTGAAGTGCTGCTATATTTTCTTTGATTTCATCTATATTATCTGTCTCTTTTATTCCATAAATAGTTTCTTCATCTGCTGCTATAGTAGCCTCTATAGCATCTCTTACTTTTTTCTTAATAGTTGTAGGTGTTATATTATGCTCTTCATTATATAGCATCTGTATTTCTCTTCTTCTCTTTGTTTCAGATATAGCATTTTCCATTGACCTAGTTATTTTATCGGCGTACATAATAACTTTACCTTCTGAGTTTCTTGCTGCTCTACCTATTGTTTGTATTAAAGATGTCTCAGAACGTAAAAAACCTTCTTTATCTGCATCAAGTATGGCAACTAAAGAAACCTCCGGTATATCTAGGCCCTCTCTAAGTAAGTTTATCCCTACTAATACATCAAACTTTCCAAGTCTTAAATCTCTTATTATTTCTACTCTTTCTAACGTATCTATATCTGAATGCAAATACTTAACCTTAATTCCTATTTCTTTTAAATAATTAGTTAAATCTTCACTCATTTTTTTAGTAAGAGTAGTTATTAAAACTCTTTCGTTTTTTTCTATAATCTTATTTATTTCTACTACTAAATCATCTATTTGATTATTTATAGGTCTAACCTCAACAATAGGGTCAAGTAATCCTGTAGGTCTTATTATTTGTTCTGCTATAGTTGTAGAATGTTCTAATTCATATGGTCCTGGTGTAGCTGTTACAAATAGTATTTGATTAATATTATCTTCAAATTCATCAAAATTTAATGGTCTATTATCATAAGCAGAAGGTAATCTAAATCCATTATCTATAAGTGATGATTTTCTAGATCTATCTCCAGCATACATACCTCTAACTTGAGGAATTGTTACATGCGATTCATCAACTATTATTAAATAATCATCTGGGAAAAAATCCATTAATGTATATGGCTTTTCTCCTGGCTTTCTGCCAGTTATATGCCTAGAATAATTCTCTATCCCTTGGCAGAATCCTATTTCTTTAAGCATTTCTATATCATATTTAGTTCTTTGCTCTATTCTTTGAGCTTCTAATAGTTTATCATCGTCTTTAAATGATTTTATCCTATCATCCAATTCTTTTTCTATTTCTACAACAGCCTTTTCAATTCTTTCTGGCGTCGTTACATAGTGTGATGCAGGGAAGATAACAACATGATTTCTAGTACCTACAATTTTTCCAGTAACATAATCTATCTCTGTTATTCTATCTATCTCATCACCAAAAAATTCAATTCTTATAGCTCTTTCATCATTACTAGCTGGGAATATTTCTAATATATCTCCTCTTACTCTAAAAGTTCCACGTGTAAAATTAATATCATTTCTTTCGTACTGTATTTCAATTAACCGCTTTATAATATCATCTCTATCTCGTTCCATTCCTGGTCTTAATGATAGCATAAGTTTTCTATAATCTTCTGGATCCCCTAAACCATATATACATGATACAGAAGATATTATTATTACATCATCTCTCTCTAATATTGCAGCAGTTGCTGAGTGTCGTAATTTATCTATTTCATCGTTTATACTTGCATCTTTTTCTATATATGTATCACTATGTGCTACATATGCCTCTGGCTGATAATAATCATAGTAACTTACAAAGTATTCTACTGCATTATCAGGGAAAAACTCTTTAAATTCACTGTAAAGTTGAGCCGCTAAGGTTTTATTATGAGCAAGTATCAAAGTTGGCATTTTTACTTCTTGAATTATATTTGCCATTGTAAATGTTTTACCTGACCCTGTAACTCCTAATAATGTTGAATATTTCTCATTATTATTTATAGCACTTACTATAGATTTTATAGCTTGTGGCTGGTCTCCCGTTGGCTTAAACTCTGATTTTAATTCAAAATCCAAATATCTCACTCCTTTATTTCAACCTATCTTAATAAATATAATTTTATTATATAATTAACTATATTAATATTATCAATAATTAGTAAAATTTACTACTTTTCATATGCAATTCTCTTATTTTTAATTAACATTTTTACATATTTTACCCAATATAAATAACTTTGAACCTCTTTATATACCTTTACTTTATTTAATAATACTAAAAAATCGGTTACCTAATATTTTTAATTACATATGATTACTCAAAATAAAATTTCTTATATCTTTTAATATATTAGATATAAGTTATTAATAGTTTTTACTATTTATAAATTTATAAAGATAAAATTTAGTTATACAAAAAAATAAAAGACCTCTATTAAAATAGAGGTCTTCCAAAATGGGGGGAGATTGAGTAATTATTATTAAGTTTTACATTATAATTATCTCCAATCTCCATAGTTATATACATTATTTTAAAAATTATTTTATCTTATATCAATAATTATTTAAACCTTCATATATTATTATTCATACATAATTGTTATTGTAATATATATAATAAGATTTGAAATAAATTGAGTAATTACTAAATTTAAAACAATAAAAAAAGATTACGTGGCTACGTCTTACTCTCCCAGGCGGTCGCCCACCAAGTACCATTAGCGCTAAAGAGCTTAACTTCTGTGTTCGGTATGGGAACAGGTGTATCCTCTTTGCTATAATAACCACATAATCTTTAT
>JAEIGA010001957.1_pt1 | contig 32837 bp, 58 predicted proteins | sample 9270691 | NCBI WGS metagenome assembly JAEIGA01 (sample SAMN17057246, study PRJNA624740) | gut metagenome | biome: biome; isolation source: fecal sample | host: Bos grunniens | place: China: Xizang | collected 2019 | reverse complement strand
GGCGTGCCGCTTGCAATTCTTACAGGCGACTACACCAAAGAGCAGTATGAGGCTTTTTATCAAAAAACCCTCGAACCGCTTATAACTGCAATTTCGCAGGCGTTTACAAAAACGCTATTTACACGGGGCGAAATTTCCCACGGAAATAAGATTAAATTTTTTCCCCGTGATCTGATTTTTATGAGCGTTTCCGAAAAGCTTGAACTTATAAGGCTACTCGGCGACAGCGGAAGTCTATACGAAAACGAAAAACGTGTTGCTTTTGGCTTAATGCCACGTCCAGAGCTGGAGGGAGTGCGTATGCAATCGTTGAATTATGTCAATGTAAACGACGCTCGGCAATATCAAGTAGGAAATAGCAACAGCGAGGGAGGTAATACCGAAAATGTTTAAAACCGATAAGGAAAAAAGGCATTTTACATTTGAAGTGCGTGCCGAAAAAGATGAAAAGCACGGTACATATTTAAGCGGACGACCTATCGTTTACGACAGCCGCACAGATTTAGGCTGTTTTGATGAAATCATCAAAGCGGGAGCGTTGGACGGTACGGATTTAAAAGACGTGCGTTTTTTAGTCAATCACAACACAGATATGATACCACTCGCCCGCAGCCGTAACAACAACGACAACAGCACAATGCAAATGAGCGTTGACAAAAACGGAATGGCTATCCGTGTAAATCTTGACACGGAAAACAACGCCGAGGCGAGGGCGTTATATTCTGCGGTACAGCGTGGAGACATAGACGGTATGTCGTTTATGTTTACCATAGACGGCGAGGAATGGGCGGAGCTGGAAAGCGACCACCCCACCCGCTCAATAACAAGTATCGGGAAAGTATTTGAAGTTTCCGCTGTTACTTTTCCTGCCTACGCTGATACAGAATTATCAGCACGTAGCAAAGACGCATTGGAAAATGCGAGGGCGGCGTTGGATAACGCAAAGGAAACCCCGTCGGACGACGTGGAGCTTGAAAAATTAAAAGCTAAATATCTTTACAACATTTAAGGAGGAAAAACAACTATGAGAGATTATCTTTTAAAGATTATTGCAGCAAAGGAAAAAAGAGCGGCAGAGCTTAAAGAGCAGATTAAGACCGCTGCAACCGCTGACGAAGTAAGAAGCTTGGGGGACACCCTTAACAACGTGCTTGACGAATTGACGGAGGCAAAATCACAGCTTGCAAAGCTTGACGACGACGGCGAGGGAGAGGGCGGCAATGCTGACGGCGGAAACAGCAACGAACCCGACGACGGACAGCGTGCCAACATTCCCGTAAACGCTCAGCTTAGAGGCTCATTTAAGCTTGGTGCGGCTGCAAAGTCCAAAAATGAGGATATGTACGACACCGAGGAATACCGCACCGCATTTATGAATTATGTTTGCCGCAATGTGCCTATTCCCCCGCAGTACAGAGCGACAACCACAACAGGCGACGCAGCGGCGGTAATCCCTACAACAATTCTTAATGAAATTATTCAGAGAATTGACAGTTACGGCAATATTTTCGCAAAGGTGCGTAAGCTGTCAATACAGGGCGGTATCTCTATTCCTATTCTGTCGCTCAAACCCGAGGCTACTTGGATCGGAGAAACAACACCCTCACAGGATAAGAAAATACAGGCAAATACAAGCATTACTTTCAGCTATTTCGGCTTAGAGTGCAAAATTTCACAGACACTTCTTGCAAACGTGACAACGCTCGCTATGTTCCAGCAGCTTTTTGTACCTCTTGCAACAGAAGCTATGGTAAAGGCTGTCGAAAAATCAATTATTTCGGGTACTGGCACAAATCAGCCCCTCGGCATTCTTAATGATACCCGTATCCCCGCAGAAAATATTATCGAAATTTCCGACGAGGATATGGCGACTTGGGGCGGCTGGAAAAAGGCTGTCTTTGCAAAAATGAAAAAGGCGTACAGAAAGGGCGAATTCATTATGAATCAGGCTACTTTCGACGGCTACATTGACGGTATGACAGACCAGACAGGACAGCCTATCGGACGTGTTAATTATGGTATTGACGGTGCTGAAACATACCGTTTCGGCGGCAAGAACATTGAAACCGTTGACGACTTCCTCCTGCCGTCCTATGAGGAATGTGCAGCGGGCGAGGCTTTTGCAATTTTCGCAACGCTCACAGACTACGGCTGGAATAGCAATATGGAAATGCTGACAAACAAATGGACAGACCACGACACAAATGAAATCAAAAACAAATGTATTCTCATTGCGGACGGTAAACTTATTGATCCGTATGGCGTGCTTATCATCAAGAAAGCAAGTGCATAATTTTTAAAAAGGAGCGGTAAAAAATGAGCGGCGAGGAAATCCGTGAAAAGGTAAAAACAATGTTATTGATTAGTGGCACATACCACGACGCAATGATTGATTTATACATAAGCGAGGTTATTGACTTTGCGAAAAATGCGGGCGTTCCCGCTGCCGTTTTAAGCTCCGAGAAAATTGTAGGGCTTGCAGCCCGTGGCGTTTCTGACTTATGGAATTATGGAGCGGGCGACGGTAAGCTATCAGAGTATTTTATGCAGCGGTGTATACAGCTTGCAGCAGAGGGGGCGGGATAATGGCAAACTATACCCCCCAGCCCTTTACTGCGGTTATGGGTTTATATACCCCCGACTCCGTGACGGCGAAAGGCTCAACGAAAAAAGCCTATAAAAAAATAGGAGATTTTTATTGCAGCTATCGCACTTTCGGCGGAACTGAAACCGTTGTAAATGGCGTTTTAGTCGTGGAAAATACTGCGGTTATAGAAACGTGGTACAACCCCGATATAAAAAGCGATTGCAGGGTAGCAACCCCCGACGGCTCATTTTTTGAAATTCTCGGCACTCCCGAAAATATCAACATGAGGAATCAGTATATGCGTTTCAAAATCCGTGAAGTAAAGGGCGGGGCATAATGGCAAGGAATAAATTGAGGCTGGATTTTAAAGGCTTTGAGGAATACGCCGCCCGCCTTGACGAACTCGGCGGGGATTTGAAAGCAGTAACCGAAAAAGCCTTGAAAGAATCCCACACTTTTGTCACGCCGAAAATTAAAGCGGCAATGGCAAAGCACAACAGAACGGGCGGCACATCAAGGGCAATTCTTGACAAATCCCCTGTTGTATGGGACGGAGCTGTTGCAAGTATCGACGTAGGTTTTGACATTCAAAGCGGCGGTATGCCGTCCATTTTCCTAATGTACGGCACGCCCCGTGTAAAACCCGACAGGGATTTGTATAACGCTATATACGGAAACAAAACCAAAAAGGAAATAAAAGAGCTGCAACAGGAAATTTTTTCGGCGGCTATCAAAAAAGCAATGGAGGGCTGACGCATGGAAGATTTACTAATTGAAACTTTGGCGGCGTTTGGCTATCCCGTAAAGTTGCAAGGCTCATTATTAGAAAATGAACCATACCCCGACAGTTTTTTTACCTTTTGGAATCGTGACAGCTACGGAAACAACTACTACGACGACGACGAAAAATCGACGGTTTATGTTTACGACGTAAATTTTTATAGCACTGATCCCGTGAAAGTTTATGAAACCTTGAGGGAGGCAATAGCAGCCTTGAAAAATGCAGGCTTTATAATCTCGGGAGACGGCTACAGCATAGCAAGCGACGAACCGACGCACGACGGGCGGGGCGTTGAAGCTATGTTTTTAAAAGCGGCGTGAAACAAATTTCAAAAATGTTCCACGTGAAACATTATATTGAAATAATTTCAAAGTGTTCCACGTGAAACACTTTTATGAAACAATGGGTAAATGTTCCACGTGAAACACTATATCAAAATAATAACAGGAGGGCTTTGTATGGCTTTAAAATTTGAGGAATACAGAGGTATTCGAAAGCTCGTTATCGCAGAACTGACAGAAACAGTCGGCGAGGACGGCACAGTTACAGAAACATATGGAGCAGTTGAACCGCTCTCGGGCGTGCAGTCCGTAGGCGGTGAAGTAAACGAGGCGTCGGAAACACACTACTATGACGATATGTCGGCAATTGTTGTTGACTCCGAGGGCGACGACGTATATACAATCGTTGTTTCTATCCCCTCAAAGAAAACCCGTGCAAAAATCGAGGGTACTACCTACGACGAAGCAACAGGGGCATTAATCAGCACAAAGAAAGTCAAGAAATATTTTGCACTTGGCTTTATTGCCGCAAAACTCAACGGCTCCGACGAATACAACTGGATTTTAAAAGGAAAATTCTCGGGAGGCGGACGCACCCACAACACGAAAAACGCTGGCACAGAAGCAACAAATATGACGTACACATATACGTCAATTCATACCGCCACAGCGTTTACAGTTGGCGGAAAAGAAATCGGAAACGCAAAGTATCTCAGCGTTGACGACGACGGCAAGGCAGATTTATCAACATTTTTCAACGAGGTTACAACGCCCGATATGCTCAAAGCAAAATCGGCATAAAACAGCATAGCCGCAGGCGGAATGTTCCTGCGGCTATCCTTACATAAAATTGATTTTTAGGAGGTAAACACATGAATTTATCATTAAACATTTACAAGGGCAGAGAGGTAGAAAAGACCTATACAACCGATACATATGATCTTGAATTTGGCACGCTGGAGGACTTAATTTCCGCCGTGGACGTTGACAAGCTGGACGCACTCAGCGGGAGCGGAAACGAGTTAGAACTCGGAAAGCTGATACTTTCGCTGTTGCCTCAGATTAAACCAATTTTAAAGTCTATTTTTTACGGAATCACAGACGAGGAAATCAGACGTACACACGTAAAGGAATTAATCCCCGTATTTGTGCAGGCGTTTAAATTTGCTTTTTCCGAAATTAACGGGCTTAATGCTGACGGCTCGGGAAACTGACGGAGGGCGGGGAAAGCCCGCCCATATATGATTTATTTTTTGAAATAACCGTGAGTTTGTGCGAAAGGTTTACAAGCTTAAATCCGATCACTATACGAAAAACGCCCGCCCACGAAGTATTTTTATTAATGCAACGTTTGGCACGATATAACAACAAAAGCAGCAGCCAAAACCCGAAAGCACATTATGAAGAAACCGACGGCAGAAAAATGTACTATGTCCCCGTTCTCGACTAAAGGGGTGATACTATGGCAAACGAAAACAGCACAACCAAATTTAAGGCGGATATATCCGAATTAAAAGCAGCGTTTCAAGACGCACAGCGTAGTATCCGCCTTGTAAACTCAGAATTTAAAGCCGCCACGGGCGGTATGGACGACTGGACAACAACCGCCGACGGACTGTCCGCTAAATGCGTGCAGTTAAACGGCGTGCTCGACGCAGAAAATAAGAAACTCAAAAGCCTTGAAGAACAGTACGCCTTGACCGCAGCAGAGCAGGGCGAAAATTCAAAAGGTGCTGAGGATTTAAGAATAAAAATTAACAATCAGCAGGCGGCAATTGCGAAAACTGAAAAAGAGTTAAACAAATACCGTGGCTCGCTGGGAGAAATCAGCGGCGAGGCGGGGAAATCCGTTGACGCTATTGTTAAAATGTCAAGCGAAATCAGAGAGCAGGAAAGCGAACTTAAAACGCTTGAAAAATCTCTGAAAAAAGCCTTGCAGGAATACGGAGAGGGCAGCGACGAAGTAAAAAGCCTGCAATCTCAAATTAACACTCTGAACGGCGAAATCAGCGAAAACAAAAACAAACTTGAATCGACTAAAAAAAGCACTGCCGAATTTGCGAAATCATTGGGCGGCGTTGCAGCCGAAACCGTTGAAACCGTAGGAGCTTTTGAAAGGCTGTCAAAGGAAATCAGCGGGCAGGAAAGCGAGTTAAAAAGCCTAAAAAAATCTTTGTCAAACGCCCTGTTAGAATACGGTGAGGGCAGCGACGAAGTAAAAGCCCTGCAATCCGAAATCGGCAAACTTAGCGGGGAGCTGTCCAGCAATAAAAGCAAATTTGCCGCCGCCGAAAAAAGCACGGACGACTATGTAAAGTCGTTGAGCGAAATTGCGGACGAAAGCAAGGACGCAGAAAAAGGCAGCAAGAAAGCCGCAGCGGGAATAAAAGACGTTGCGGACGCAGCCGAAAAAGGCGAGGGAGCTTTAGGCGGATTTTTAGGAAAGCTCGGCGGCATTGCAAAGGGAGCTGTTGCGGGGCTGGGTGCAGCCGTGGGCGGACTTGTAGGCGGCTTGGGTGCTGCCGTGGAATCCTCACGGGAATGGAATAACGACCTTGCAAAGCTCCAGCAGAACGCCAAAACAAGCGGAAATAGCTTTGACGGCATGAAAAAAGAGCTTGCAGACCTAACCGCCTTGACGGGCGAAACCGACAGTAGCATAGAGGCTTTATCAAACCTTATGGCGGCGGGATTTGACGACGCAGAAATGACAAAAGCTGTTGACGCTTTGAGCGGTGCAGTCGTAAAATTCCCCGATACCTTGAAAATTGAATCGCTCTCCGATAGTTTGCAGGAAACTATAAAAACGGGTGCAGGCACGGGACAATTTGCGGAGCTGATAGAAAGAAGCGGTGCAAGCCTTGATGAATTTAACGCAGGGCTTGAAGCCTGCGGCTCGGAGGCAGAGCGGCAAACATACGCTTTACAATGGTTATCAAAAAGCGGGCTGGCGGAAGTAAACGCAGAGTATGAAAAAGCAAACGCCGCAATGCTGAATTATGAAAAAGCGTCGTTTAACTTATCCGACGCAATAGCACAGATCGGCACGGCGTTTATGCCTGTCATGACCGTTTTTAAAGAAATGGGGGCAGGGCTTTTAACTGCTATCATTCCCGACGTGCAGAATTTGGCGACAGCCTTTACAGACCTTGTAAACGGCGTGGACGGTGCAAGCGGGCAGCTCGGCGGGGCAGTATCAAATATCATAACAACTTTGTTAAATAAATTTGTTTCCGCCGTGCCACAAATTGCAGAGGTTGGCGTTGCTATCGTAGGGCAGCTTGCGGCAAGTTTGGCGGCAAACGCCCCGAAAATTTTGACGGCTGCAAACGACGTTATAATGACGCTCGCCGACGGGTTGGTAACTTTAGCCCCGCAGCTTTTAACAAGTGCAGTACAAATCGTTTACCAAATTATCGACAAAATTATAACTTTAGCCCCGCAGCTTTTGACGGCTGCAATTGACCTTTTCTCGGGGCTGGTGCAGGCTTTATCAAACCTTGATTTGCCCGTTATGATTTTTGAGTTAATCGGAACGTTGACGGCTACCCTGCGGGAATCCGTACCGCTGATTTTATCAGCAGCACAGCAACTTTTTTCCGCAATTCTTGAAGCCGTGCCAATTTTGATTGACGATTTAACGGCATTGCTACCCGAAATCATAACAATGATATCGGAATTTTTAATGTCGGCATTTCCGCAAATCGTAGAGGCGGCGGCTCAACTTTTGGGCGGAATTTCCGAGGCTATACCGCAAATTATAACGACGCTCACAAACAGCCTGCCCGAAATTATCAACACAATTGTCGAGGTACTTGTATCAGCCGTGCCAATGGTGCTGGACGGTGCTATAACGCTACTCTATGCGATTTTAGACGCACTGCCCGTGATTATATCGGCATTAACTGAAAATTTACCGAAAATTGTAAAAACAATTATCACGGCATTGACAAAGGCTCTGCCGCAGCTCTTGACGGCTGCAATTGATTTTCTCATGGAAATCGTGCGGGCAATCCCCCGCATTTTGCCGCCGCTCATAGCGGCTATACCGCAGATAATTAAAACAATTATGACGGTATTGCTTGAAAATATCCCGATTTTGCTACAGTGTGCAATAACGTTGTTTATGGCACTTTTGCAGGCTATCCCGACAATTGTTGTAGAGCTTGCAAAAGCCGTCCCGTCAATCGTTGCGGCTATAATGACGGCTTTAGTACCGCTACTGCCGCAGCTCCTTACTTTTGGCGGGGAAATCCTGTCAAATGTTTTAAGCTTTTTCGGCGATTTGCTGAAAACGGCAGCCGAAAAAACGGGCGAATTTGTAAAAACAATCGTCGATTTTATCAGCGAACTGCCCGAAAAAATATGGAAATGGCTGAAAGAGGTTATACCGAAAGTCGTTGAGTGGGGCGGCGAAATGATAAGCAAAGCCCAGCAGTACGGCAAAGAGTTTTTAGATAAAATCATAAGCTTTATGAAGCAGCTCCCCGAAAAAGTGTGGAATTGGCTTAGCGACGTTATCCCGAAAGTTATAAACTGGGGCGGCGATATGGCAAAGAAAGCCACAGAATACGGCAAAGAGTTTTTAAACAATGTAATTGATTTTATTAAAAAACTGCCGTCCGATATAGCAAAATGGCTCGGCGACGTTATCCCGAAAATTGTTAGCTGGGGTGCGGATTTGGCTAAAAAGGGCAAAGAGGCGGCGACAGAATTATTTGACAGCATAGTTGACAAAATCAAGGGACTGCCCGACGAAATGTTATCTATCGGTAGCGATCTTGTATCTGGACTTTGGAACGGAATTAGCAGCATGACGGACTGGGTAAAAGACAAAATTAGCGGATTCTCCGACAGCGTGCTTGACGGAATCAAAGACTTTTTCGGAATCAATTCCCCGTCCCGTGTTATGCGTGATTTAATCGGAAAAAATCTCGTTTTAGGATTGGCAGAGGGAATTGACGGTGAAGCGAAAACCGCTGTCAAGGCTGCAAAGGTTTTGAGCGAGAATGTTTTAGCACCCGCCAAAAATGCACTTAGCAGCGTAAAAGACGGATTGTCCAAAATCCCTACAGGCGGGGGCACACCCGCAGGAGCGGGCGGCAGAGGCGGCACGACAAATAATTATAATTATTATCAAACTGTAAACAGCCCGAAACCATTAAGCCGATATGAAGTTTATAGGCAGTCAAAGAATTTACTAAACGCAAAGGGGGTTTAATCCGTGTATGGTCTATCCGTTAAAAATGCAAGGGGCGACAGGCTGCAATTGAGCTTTAACCCCGATTATGCGGTAAGGGCAGAGGGATTAAACGCCCTTTCCGCAAACATCAACACCACGAAATCAGCAGGGGCGGACGGTTCAAAAGTCAATAGCATGGCTCTTAATGAGCGGAATATTGTTTTATATCTCAAAATCCGCCCGCCTATTGAGATAAACCGCAACAGGCTCTACAAGTTTTTTAACGCCAAAAACAAAGTTAGGCTATTTTACAAAAATAAGCTTGTAAACGTATATATAGACGGCGTTGTTGAAAATTTTGATTGTGAACCATTTTCCGAAAAAGAAACGGCTATAGTCTCAATAATTTGCAACGATCCGTATTTCAAGGCAGCGGACGAAACCGTGTATAACTTTACACGGATAACTCCCCTCTTTGAATTTCCCTTTGCTATAGCGGCGGAGGGAATCCCGTTTAGTGAATTGACACGGCTCACAACGTTGACCGTAAATCATGGCGACGTTGAAAGCGGCGTTATAGTTGAATTTTACGCCACAGCCCCGCAGATTTTGAACCCGTCCTTTTACAACAGAACGACGCAAAAGCGGATAACCTTGCTTTTCGATATGGAGCAAGGCGACAAAATTGTGATAAATACCAATAGGGGCGAAAAATCCATAACATTGATACGTGACGGCATTTCGTCAAACATCATAAACGCTATGGACAGCGGCTCGGACTGGGTAACGCTGGAGGCTGGCGAAAACGAGATATCATTTGACGCAGACCACGGCGGGGAAAATCTCAACGTGACCGTTACGACAACAAATAAATACATGGGGGTTTAATATATGGATATTTACGTATTAAACAAATCCCTTGAAAAAATCGGAATTATAGATAGTTATAATTCCATAATATGGACGAAACGCTATTACACGTGGGGCGACTTTGAATTGTTTGTGCCTGCAACCGTCGAAAATTTTGAGCTATTGCAGGAAGATTTTTATTTGCAGCGTGACGACGACAGAGCTATGATAATTGAAAGCATACAGCTACAGACCGACGCAGAGCAGGGAAACCATATCATAGTATCGGGGCGGAGCTTGGAAAGCATACTCGCCCGCCGTGTGATATGGGAACAAACAACCTTAAACGATACCGTCGAGAACGCTATGCGGCGGGTGATAACAGAAAATTGCATATCCCCTGCCGATATTTCCCGAAAAATAAGCGGGCTGGAATTAGCCGCTCCCCTCGGGCTTACTGAAACTATAAAGCAGCAGACACGGGGCGACAATTTGGCGGAATGGCTGGAAACCGTGTGCCGTACATACGGCTACGGCTGGAAAATCACCATAAACAACGGGCGGTTTGTTTTCTCCCTCTTTGAGGGCGTTGACCGTACATATGGAAACGCTGCGGGAAATCCCTTTGTTGTTTTCTCCCCTAACTTTGACAATTTAGTTAATTCAAATTATTTAAAAGATAAACAGAATTATAAAAATGTTGCTTTAGTTTTGGGTGAAGGCGAGGGAAACGCCCGTGCAAGTGCCGCCGTTGGCACGGCTGCGGACTTGGAGCGATACGAAATCTATGTTGACGCTCGGGACATTTCCAGCAACAACGGCGAAATTGCGGCGGCTGAATACGGAAATTTGTTGACCGAAAGAGGAAAACAAAGGCTTGCGGAGCAGTCTATAACAACGGGATTTGACGGCGAAATCGACGCAAACGGCGTTTATACATACAAAAAAGATTTTGATATTGGCGATATTGTGCAAATCGAAAACGAGTACGGAATACAGGCAAAAAGCCGAATTGTTGAGATTATCGAAAACGAGGACGAAAGCGGCAGGCGGTTTGTGCCTACGCTTGAAAAATTGGAGGTATGATCTATGTATACAATTGACGCAATTAGCGAAATCCCCGCTTGTGCTAACGGGATTTTTTACAGGGTGGAAATAACAGTTGATACCGAGGCGGATTTGCCCGCCCCCCGTGAAAAATGGGCGGTTGGCTCTTTTGCATTAATCGCAGATACTCACGAAGTGAGGGTGCTTAATCATAAAAGGGAGTGGGTTTAATTGATTTGGGAATTGATGAAAGCCCAGCGGACAGGGATATACCCCGATTTACGCACGAAATATATAGCGGACGCTTTTAAAAATACAAGCTCTACAATCACAGAAATGAGCGGCGAATTGCCGCTTGCATTTGTAACGACAGGGCTACCTTTGACAAATTACAAAGCGTATGGTAACGCCGTGCAAGCTGCAACCCCCTCCCCCGATAATCCCGTAGAGGTGCAGGCGGTGGGAGATAAGACGGCGAATTTAATTAACGCCAACGCTATAGTTAAAGGGCGATTAGACGACGGCGTTCTCGGTTATGCGAGCGATACAACAGAGCTAATCGTATCGGGCAATGTCATTAAATGCACCACAGCAAAAGCGTGGAGAGGATTTGTTACGGATTTTATTCCCGTAGAACAAGGGAGATATTATTTATATCATATAATGAATCCGAATGATATCTCCTACGCTTATAGGGTGGACGTATATGACTCGCAAAAAAAATTCGTTCGAGTTACGACTCTAAGCGAAAGAACTATTACTATAAACGAGGGAGAAGCGTTTATAAGAATATCGTATCAGTTGAGTGTAGCAGGAACGTTTGAAATATCGAACATCATGCTCAACGCTGGCTCAACCCCTCTCCCCTACGAACCATACGGCTATAAAATCCCGTTTACCACAGCAGCCGAGGACGGCACGGAAAGCATAACAACAACGGTATATCTCGACAAACCGTTATATTCGGATGATATTCTGAGCTATTCGGAGCAGAAAGTAACACGGGGCTGGGGCGTAAAAGTGTTTGACGGGACGGAGAACATTACAAGAGATAACTCCGTGTTAGCGAATTGTTTTGCGTGGAGCTGCCCAAGTAAAAAAACGGGTTCAATTTCGGTTTATTCATCTCATTTTCTATCTACATCAGATTTGCCAACAGCGTCTGAAAGAGGTGGAAAGGTATTTGCGTCAAGAAGTAATACTAACATTGGGTTTGGTTATGTCGGTTTAGAAGATATTATAGGTTCAACGGTAGCCGAATTTAAATCCTACCTCGCCGAACAATACGCCAACGGCACACCCGTCAAGGTGTGGTATGTGCTGCAAACGCCCGAAACGGAAAGCGTGGAGCTGCCGAAATTGCCGACGCTGGACGGCGTGACCGTGATTGACGCAGCGACGACAATTAAACCGTCGAAAATGGATATTAAATACACGGCATTAAATCTTTTAATGTTTTCAAGGGAGGGTTAAAACATGGCAATTTCAAGCGGATTTTTTAACAGCGTAGACGGCGATAGGCTTTACAACTCGGAGCAGATCACTTTGTATTTTGAGGGATTAGTTTCCGACGGCGTATATGCTAACGTGGGCGAGGCTTTTTTAGTGCTTGCAGCGGGCAGCGGTTTAAATATCACAGTCGGCACGGGGCGGGCATTAGTCAAAACACACTGGATTAAAAACGACGCACGTTTACCGCTGACGCTGGCGGCGGCTGATGTGCAGTATGACCGCATAGACGCTGTTGTTTTGCGGTGCGATTTGACCGACAGCGTGCGGGCTTTGACCGTGGAAATTAAAACGGGTACGCCTGCGGCAAATGCCGCCGCTCCCGAAATCGTAAACACGCAGACAGTAAAAGAAATGCCGCTCGCATTTATCAAAATCCCCCGTGGAGCGACTACCATAACACAGGCAAATATAACCGATACAAGAGCGTCCACGGCTTGCGGCTGGATAACTGGACTTGTGGAGCAAGTGAACACGGGCACACTGTTTTTACAGTATCACGCCGCATATACGGCAATGCTTCAGCAAATGAACAATTGGCAGATACAGAAACAGGCGGCTTTTGAGGCGTGGTTTGGCTCGCTTACAGAATCGCTCCATGTTGACACGACGCTGCATAAGTATGAGCAGGCGACGGAGTTGACAAAAGCAACGGCGGAAATTCCCGTTATTGATAACTATGAGGACGGCGACATTTTGTTAGTACATATCGGCGGCGTGCTGTTTGTCGAGGGCGACGAGTACAGCGTGGCAGACGGCAAAATCACGTTTAAACATACATACAACGCAGGAAACGTTATCACACAAATTTTAATTAAATCAATTATCGGTCACGGCGTTATATCGGACAAAATCGACGAAATCAACGGGGAGGCGATTTAGTGAGCTGCGATTATACAAAATTGTGTTATCTGGAAGAAACAAAGCGGCTTTTCCGTGAGAAGATAGATCCGCAGGGAAAGAAAATCACGGACGATACGCCTTTCCGTGATTATGTGGGCTTTTTGGAAAGCGGAGGGATTGACGGCTTTGTCAACAGAACGGCAAAGTCGCTGGAAAGTAATGCGACAACAGTCGCAGACTACGCTTTTTATCTCAACGAAGCATTGGAGACTGTAGAATTACCGTTAGCCACAAGTATTGGAAAAAGTGCTTTTTACACGTGCACAAAGTTGACGGACGTAAACGCACCATTAGTTACTACTATTGAAGCCGAAGCTTTTCGTTCGTGTATTAATTTAAAATCAATTGCGATTCCAAATGTTACTACTATAGACGGCTATGCGTTTAACGGTTGTCGTTTGTCGGCTGTAGACTTGCCGCTGGTTACAACTCTGGGTAATTATGCTTTTGGAGGTTGCAGTGATTTGGTTACAGTAAATATACCAATGGTTACATACATAAACAATAACACCTTTTATAATTGCTTAAAATTATTAACAATTGACTTGCCGTCTGCTACAGACATATCATCACAGGCTTTTTATAGTTGTAACAATTTAACAACAGTAAACGTGCCTGTGGCTACAAGTATCGGCACTAACGCGTTTAGAGACTGTTGGTCTTTGCCAATAATCAACTTGCCGTCTGCTACATCTATCAGCTCGCAAGCTTTTTACTCATGTTCCGAATTAAAAGCTGTAATTTTAAAGCAGCAGTGCTCATTAAGTAACAAAAACGCTTTTAGTTCCACGCCTATCGCAAGCGGAACGGGTTATATCTATGTGCCTGCGGCTTTGGTGGAATGGTACAAAGCAGATACAGTTTGGACTAACTACGCAGACCAAATCAGAGCTTTAGAGGACTACACGATAGACGGAACGATTGACGGCGAACTGGACGAAACGAAGATATAATTATACTGGAAAAATGTTCCACGTGGAACACTTAAAGCCGTGAAACGTTTCACGGCTTTTTGTTTTACAGCATATTCAACAGATTTTTATAAAAAAGTTTGTGCATTATGCAAATTGAATTTTTTGTAAAATTATGTTAATATAATATTGTCTCCTTTCTGAATGTCTACACATACAGAAAGCCCCCGCCTTTTTCCACTTGGGCGGGGGTTTTTCTTTTTACCACAAATAATATTTATTTTTGTTTGTCTTTGTTATGATTTTCTGCCCCTCTATTTCCATAACGATATAGAGGTATTTGTTGCTTGATTTGTGCCTTTTCATCAAAATGTCAAGTGCCGTTTCGTAGTCGTCGGTTTTTAAGCTGTTGGCAACCGTTTCAATTTCGCCGTCAATTAATATCGCTTGTACTAAATATTTCATATTATCCTCCCGTTTATGTTTCGCCTTTCCTCAATGTCTCCCTCTGATGTAATATCAAGAATGATATTGCCCTTTTCATCTTCAACCATTCCGCCCGCCCAGTATATACCGCTTATAACTTGTAGCCTTTTAAGCAAAAATGCTTTTGCTTTTTTATAGCTATCGAATGATCTTGACTTTGAAACCATTGCGTCCCATTCGTGACCGTGTTCAAATCTATACCATGTTACTTCAAACATACTATACTCCATTTCTGCGGGAGGTCTGCCGCTCCCGCTCGGCTTTTGGTGCGGTTTATGCCATACGCTTTTTAAGGGATATTACATCAAGGTCAACAAGCTGCTTTCTGATTTTGTCGGCTTTTTCAAAATTTCCCTTAGAAATTTCTCTATACATTCTCTTTTCTAAGTTTTCTCTTTTCTGTAATGTTGTCATAATTAAAATCTCCTTTAAATCTATTCCAGCGGCTTTAAGTTTTCCCCTGCGGTTTACTTCCCGTTTAGGTTTTCTCCTGTCCTTTACTGTACTTATATTATACCGCATTTGCAGTATAATTTCAATTCGCAAAATAAACAAAGTTTGCAAGTTGAATTTGTGCAATTTTACAATTAAACATTTTCAACAGGTTTTCAACTTTTCAACAGTTAAATAAACACTTTCAACACTTTCAATTCAACAAATTTTCCACAATTTACAAACAATATCAACAAAACAGCTTGAACAATTTCAACTTATAAACATTATCAACAATTTTTAAACAGTCCGTTGTTGATAAAATTTCCCCGATATATCGTTGAAAAAGGGCTGTTTCAACTTTTCCACAGCCCCTACTACTAATACTATAAAATTATACTTATCTTATCTTTATTTTTTAAAACAAGATATGCAAACAGATCGGATAAAAGGCGAGGAAAATATCCGCTTGCATTTAAACGCATTTAAACGCCGTTTTTTGAAGTTCTAAAATTAGCCTATAACTTATACCAAAAATAAAACGGAAAGCCAAAAAAGCGGCTTTCCGTTTGTGTTAGGGCTTATTTTGTATTGTTTGCGGTTTTTAAAAGCTCTTTTGTTTCCTTATCCTCAATGATATCGGACAGGGAGCAGCCGAGGGCGACGCACGCTTTTAAAATCGTTTTTAAATTTGCGTTGTCAAAATCTCTACTCCCCGCTCCGTACCCCTCATAGCACTGCAAGGCACGGAATTTCATTCCCGCCTTTTCTGCAAGCTGGGACTGCGAAAGCCCCGCCTGTACTCTCAATTCCTGCAATTTTTTCATAAAAAACAGCCTCCTTTGCTTTTTTATTTATTATACAACAATTGCAGTATAAAAAGCAATCGGCAAAATAACCAAAGAATTTATATAAACTTTGTGTATTTTACTACTTGCTTTTATACTGCAAATGCAGTATAATTAAAATATAAGGTTAAGCAATACAAAAATAGGAGGCAAAACAAAATGACAAACGCAGAAAAGAAAGCAAGGGAATTTTTATCAAATCAACAATTGGCGGATTTACTCGACGAATGGGAGCTAACAACAAACCACAAAAGCCCCGAAATTTACAGGGTACGGGGCTGGTTAATGGACGAACTGGAAAGCAGAAACCCCGAGGGCTTTGAAAAATGGCTTGACGGCGACGCAGAGGACAGCACACTGAGGGACTATATCACAAACTAACAGGCAAAAACGGGGCGGCGGCTGCCGCTCCGATAATAAGAAAACGGAGGCTTTTAAAATGGAATTAACAAAGGGTATGAGAATCAAGCAGACAAAAAGCAACAGTGATCCGCTTTTTAAAGACACGGTAGCAAACGGGATTTTGGTTTTTGAGGTTACAAGAGTAAACCCGAAAACATACACGCTTAAATGCGTTGAGGGCTATTTTAAAGGCTCGGGCTGCAAGCTCATGAAGAACTTCACCCCGAAAAGCGTTGACGTGTACGGGACGACAACAGAATATGAAATAATCGGATAAACAAAAAAGCCCCTAATCAAGGGGCTTTTCTTTTTCCCATTCGTCAAAGGTGCGGAAGTCGTTTTCTTTGCGTATGCTCTCTATTTCCTGCCGCTCTGCTGCGGTCAATTCGTCGTCGGATAGCTCCGTGAGTAATTCGGCGTGGATTGCGTCAATTTGCTTTTGTACTGCGTCCAATTGGCTTAGTAGGCTCTCAATACGTTTTTTATCAATCATTTGTAAATGTCACCCCTTGCCCCGATTTTGTTAATTTTTATTATATCATATTCGGGCGTGAACAATACCCGATAATCATTTACCCGCAGGCGGTAAAGATTATCTATCCCCCGCATTTTGACTATATCCCCCTCGGGTATTTGGTTTATAGCTGCAATTAATTTTTCCCGTTTCGGCTTATGTAATTTAGTTAAATATTTGTACGCCTGTTTTGAATACTTGATCTGCAAATTATAACCCCCTCGGAATCATTTTACACAATGCCGCCCAGCCCGTCATATTTAACGCCTACAGCCCGCCGCAAAGTATGGTAGTATAAGTTATAGCCTAAATTTAGAGCGTCAAAAAACGGGCTTTAAATGCAAATCGCAAAATACACATACAATATACAAAACGCCCGCAAAGCCTTATAAGACAGGGGCGGGAATGAACCTGTTAGTTAATTTCAAACGCCTACAGGACGGGAAAAAGCCCGCCGTGACGCTGTTTAAGCTCAGCGGGGAATGGCAAAAAATACGGCTACAATATACAAAGTAATATACACTACAATATACAAAGTCGCCTAATATGGGCGGCTTTTTTACGTGTACAAAATGCACAATAAAATTATATAAACTTTGGTTATTTTGCGAATTGAAATTATACTGCAAATGCGGTATAATATAAGTACAGTAAAGGACAGGAGAAAACCTAAACGGGAAGTAAACCGCAGGGGAAAACTTAAAGCCGCTGGAATGAGACTTAAAGGAGATTTTAATTATGATGTATATTGCAATGGTAACTGATAAGGAAACAAAAAAGCTTGAAAAAATCGAGGCTGAATATCCCACAAAAAAAGCTTTTGACCACGACTTAAAAAGAAACGGCTACGCCGTAAGATTTATCACAACTGAGGAAAACTTTGACGAGGATTGCACAAAGTATCACGAAAAACTTGAAAAAGCCCGTATTCGAGCAAAGGCTAAGAGAGAAACAGATAAATATTTTAAGAGTTTTGAAGTATAACAACCAAAGCCGAGCGGGAGCGGCAGACCTCCCGCAGAAATGGAGTATATTATGACTATTCGTGAAGCGTTAAAACATTTCAAACCCGATACTATTGTATCGCTTGAAACTGAAAGATATGGTCAATTTTGGCTCGGTAAAGCTGAATTTGCGGCAAACAATTTGACATTTCAAGCTTTAAATCAAGAGGTTAAGATTTTAGGTACAAGTATAATTTTTTTGCACTAATAAAAAACCGCCCCGAGGGGCGGTTTATTTATATTCCAGCGTATTTATAACGGCGTTTAATTCCTCCCGTGTGCGGTGGGTGTAATGCTCTGTTATATCGCTGGTGGCGTGACCGACGATCCTTTTTATTGCTATTCCGTCGGAGCTGCATTTTGATAAAAAGGTTATGAAAGTATGGCGTGTTTCGTGTATGGTGTGATTTTTGATTTTCCAATAACTGCGGTTAAATTGACTGTATGTCATTTCTTTACCGTTCAGCGTGATTAGATGTGTGTTGTTTTTGTTATATCTTTTTTCGATAAGTGGTATAATTTTTTCATGGATAGGCAGTACACGAATACCCGCCGCCGTTTTGGATTTTGTCACGGATATAGTTTTATTTTTTAAATCGACGTTCTCAATTCTCAATTCCAGCAATTCCGATATACGCAACCCCGAATATAGCAGTATTAACGGGATATCGTCAAAACGCTCCGTGCCTACAAACTCCCACAGTTTGTTTATTTCGGCGACGGTAAACGGGATTTTTTCGGCTGCCTTTTCCGTTTTTACGTTGATAAAATCCGCCAAATTTTTATTTACATAGTCATAACGCATAGCGTATTTATAGCAATTTGACAGGGCTTTTTTTATCCTCTTTTGTGCAGATAACGCCTGCTGCTGATCTATAATAGCCTCTATTTCCTCAAGCTCTATCTCTTGTATTGGTTTGTTGTGGAGCGGGGCAAGCATTTTAAACCCGCCCGCATATTGCTCCCGAGTACCCTTTGAAAAATCCGACTTTTCCAGCATACTGTCAAAAATTGATTTGAGGGTTTGCCGCTCCAACTTGATTTTTTGCGGGTTTAATAGATACTCCCGCAGGGCGTTTTTAGCCTCCGTCTTGCTTTCGTGATAACTCAAATATTTATACTTTTGTTTCCCGTCGTCCGTCCAGCCTATTGTAACCCGCACGGCGTAGGGTTTACGCCTTTTCCCCGATAATTTAAAAATACTGCCGTCCCCGTTTCCTCGTCTCATGTGTATCAATCCTTTTCTTTGCTGTAATGTTCTGCAATGTTCAAAATGTTAATAAAATCAATTGCTTTTATTCTGCTGCTTTTGCTTAAATCATTAAATATTGTCAATGTGCTTATAATTTCCGTCCATTTATACACCTCCGACAACTGCTCTTTTTCCCCGTCGATAAACTCGGGGAAGATAAACACAAACGGCGGCACGTCGAAAAGTAAGCATAATTTTCTCAGCATTTCCGCTTTTAAATTTTGTACGTCGCCTTGTTCATACTTTTGTACGCTGGCTTTGCTTACTTTTAACAACTCAGCAAGCTCCTGTTGCGTCAATCCTTTTTCACAACGTAACTTTTTTATTACTATTCCTGCGTTCATTTTCCGCTCCCTCCGTGCGTTTCCGCTCTTTTAAGATACTACACGCAATATACAATTGCAAATTTAACGTAATATCATTATGTTTTTTTATTTCAAAATTATTGCATTATTATTTTAATATACTATAATTTGATTGTACCGAATAGGCAGAATAAACAAATAGCAGGGTTATTTATTGTTTATTATGTCAATAGAAATTATTGTAATAAAATGTTAAAATAGTATTATGAAAAAAAGGTGATAAAATGCAATTGACAGTAAAGGAAACGGCAGAATTATTAAACAAAAGTCAACAGTTTGTGCGGATAGGTTTACAGCGGGGTATTTTGCCTTTTGGCTATGCTATACAGCTAAACGGGACAAAATACACGTATCATATCAGCAAAAACAAAGTATATGACTATTTAGGGATAAAGGAGGGAGCAGGCGACAAAGCGAGCTGAAATAACAGAAAATTCTGACATTATGGAGGGTTTTACTATGGGGAAAATGAAAGGTATTGAACACAACGTGCGGGCGGTGCTGGAAAAGTACCCCGAAAGCCGAGGAAATGACTTTGTACTATATGCAATGTACATCAAGGAAAACACGCCCGAGCTTGCAAACGTAGGGTTGATATATGCCCTCTTGGAGGCTCAAAGGCTGGGTATGCCGAGCTATGAGAGCGTCACACGGGCAAGGCGGAAAATACAGCAGTTTAACGAGGATTTAAGACCGCCCGAAAAAGCTGCGGCAGCACGGCAGGCGAAAATAGCAGAATTTAAAAAATATGCGAAAATGTAAAAATGTTCCACGTGAAACACTATACTGGAATAATGTTCCACGTGAAACACCGTGAAACAAAAAGGAGTTATTTATGGTTAATGCAGTAATTATACAGGGAAATTTGACAGCCGACACCGATTTAAAGTTTACACAAAGCGGCATACCATACGCCCGCTTTACCGTGGCAATTAATGAGCGGTCAAAGGACGCTGAAAAAACGTATTTTATCCCCGTTGTGGCGTGGAGAAATACCGCTAATTTTTTAAATCAGTATTTTAAAAAAGGCTCTCAAATCGCTATTGAGGGCAAAATTACACAGCGGTCATATACAGGGGACGACGGCAAAAACAAAAGCATAATCGAGGTTGTTGCAAATAGCGTCCATTTCTGCGGAAATAAAGGCGGCTCAGCTCCCCCGCAGGCTCAGCCACAACAGCAACCGCCCACGCCCACGGGTATGACATACAGCACGGCAGGGGCGGAATTTGAGGAAATTTTATCAGACGGCGACGTGCCGTTTTAAGCAGTAGGAGGCAAAAATGGAAAAAATGAAACTATCTTTAAGGGCGTTGGGCTGTTGGTTTGTCATAGCACAGATGAAAAAGCAGGGCGAAAATGTGACATTGCAAAGCATATCGGACAAAACAGACAGCTCCGTCACGTCGGTTAGAAACGCCGTGAACGAACTGACGGAAAAAGGCTATCTTGAAAGGAAGTATTTAAGAGAGGGCGGAGCTATAAGGGGCATAAGCTACATAATAAAGACCAGCCCGAAAGTAAAGGAGGCGTAAGCCGTGAGCACTTACGACAAAGACCGCCGCTTTTACTGGTTACAACTCAAAGAGGATTTTTTTGAGGACGACGCTATATCATGGCTTGAAGAACAACCAAACGGCAAAGAATACAGCCTTTTTTATCTGAAATTGTGTTTAAAGTCTCTTAAAACAAGCGGAATCATGATCCGCCGTGTAGGTGAAATGTTAGTCCCCTACGACCATAAAAAGCTTGCAGAGATAACGCATACTTGCCCCGATACTGTTTTAGTTGCTTTGCAGCTTTTAACCAAAATCGGGCTTGTAAAGGTGCTGGAAAACGGCGAATTATATTTATCTCAAATTGCTAACCTCATAGGCTCGCAAAGTGTGGGGGCGTTTAAAAAGCAACAACAGCGGCAAAGACAACAGGCTATAGCGACAACTCCCCCGCCTGCACTCTCCGAAAATACAGCGGACGGACAGGGGGCGGACAACTGTCCACCAGATATAGAGATAGAGTTAGATATAGATATAGATATAGAGATAGAGAAAGAAAGACAACGCCTCGATTATCAAATGATAATCAAGGCTTATAACGATACTTGCGTATCGTTACCCGCCGTCAACAAATTATCAGAATCAAGAAAAAAAGCTATAAAAGCAAGGATTAACAGCGGATATACTATCGAGGATTTAAAGAAATGCTTTGAAAAGGCTGAAAAGAGCAGTTTTTTAAAGGGCAAAAATAACCGAAACTGGCACGCCGACTTTGATTGGCTATTAAAGGACGCTAACATAGCAAAGGTGCTGGACGGTAAGTATGACGACTACAGCAACAGCGACAACACGGAGCAGGCGGGGAAAAGCTTGCAGACCGTGGGCGGAAATGGAGTGCTGGGGATTTGGTAAAACACTATACTGGAATAATGTTCCACGTGAAACACAAAGAGGGTGAAACAATTTGTATGAAATGATTTTAGACGGAATCAGCAAAACAGCGGAGCAGGCTATAACGGAAAATGCCGACGACTACAGGAACGCCGACGGGCTGTTATACTGCGGGAAATGCAGGACGGCGAAAGAATGTGTTATAGAGCTATTCGGCAAAACAAAAACCGTCCGTTGTATATGCAAATGCGAAAAGGAGCGGGACGACGCAGAAAAAGCCCGTTTTAATGCTATGCAAGAGCAAATCAGAATCCGACAGCTCCGAAGCGTCGGGATAACTGATAAAAAAATACTGGCGTACACGTTTAAGAACGACGACGGGAACAACCCGCAAATTTCAGACCTCGCCCGCCGCTATGTTGAGCGATTCGAGGAAATGAAAGCGAACAACTGCGGGCTACTGCTACACGGGGACACGGGAACGGGTAAAAGCTTTTATGCGGGGTGTATCGGAAATGCGTTGATAGACAAGGGCGTTTCCGTTTTTGCAACCAGCGTCCCCCGCCTGCTTAATCTGATTTTTGACACTGCAAACAAAAGCGCTCTCCTGCGGGATATATGCAGCTATGACTTAGTGATTATTGATGATATAGGAGCGGAGCGGGCTACAGAATACGCAATAGAGCAGCTTTACACGATTATAGACGAGAGATATAAAAGTAACAAACCCGTGATATGCACAACCAACATAGAGCCGCAGGCATTTTCTAACGCCCCCGACATACAGCGTAAAAGGATATACGACAGAATCTTAGAAATGTGTACTCCCGTGGAAGTAAAGGGGCAGCGACGGAAAGCCGCAGGGCAGGCAAAAGCCAAAATGCTTAATGATCTGTTATATGGTGATAATGCACAATAATTTCAGAAAGGAGAAATTAATGAAAGTATTAAGTTTATTTGACGGCATATCCTGCGGAATGGTAGCCCTTGAAAGAGCAGGCATTCCCGTTGAAAGATACGTAGCGTATGAGATTGAGCCTAACGCTATAAAGATAAGCGAGAAAAACTATCCGCAGATTGAGCATTGCGGGGACGTTACAAAGGCAGATTTTACGCAGTACAAAGATTTTGACATACTGATAGGCGGATCGCCCTGCCAATCCCTCAGCATTTTGAAAAGCAAAACTCGTCAAAACCTTGACGGAAAAAGCAAATTGTTTTTTGAATACGTACGGGCATTTGAAGAAATGAAACCTAAATACTTTTTATTTGAAAATGTTGCAAGTATGAACGAGGAAAGCAAGCAAGTTATATCTGAATTGTTAGGATGTGAGCCAATATTTATAGATAGTGCGGATTTTTCGGCACAATCAAGACCTCGCTATTACTGGACGAACATTCCTGTTGCGAGGTTTGAAACGTCAACGCTCCAACTTAAAGACATTATGGAAAAAGAGGTTGACGAAAAGTATTTTTATAACCTCCCATTGATTAACGTCGATATGTCTAAACAAGTTTGTGCGACTATAGTTATGCGAATTCACGAAATGCACAAAAGGGTATTTAATCCCGATTTTAAATGCCATACGCTTACTTGCGTTTCGGGCGGGGGACAGCAAAAAAAGGTTATGGACAACGGCAGAGCAAGAAAGCTCACCCCGCTGGAGTACGAAAGATTGCAGACGCTCCCCGACAACTACACGGCGGGCGTATCAAATACAGCAAGATACACAGTGATCGGAAACGGCTGGACGGTTGACGTTATCGCCCATATCTTAAAAGGCATAGCGGAAGAAAAGTCGCAAACACTGGCACATGCAGGGTAACTCCCCTGTTGGCATACATACGCACGGAAACCACAGAGCCGAGGCAGGGGCGGCAAATCCCCGCAGAAAGGTTTTATTTATGAGTATTTACGACGACGTGGCAGCTCTCCAGCAGAGCATGACAGAGGCACAGGCGGCAATAACGGCATTAAATACCGCCGTTGGAGCTATGGGCGTGACGGAACTGATTGAGGGCATAGACCTCCACGAACTCGCCGAGGGTGATTATTTGATACCAAATGCGGCGGTAAGTGCAACCATTTTAAACAAACCGACAACAAGCACGCACACGGCAAGGGTAAGAGTTTTATCAATGGGCGACAGCGGGCAGAAATCAATTTATTATATCCCCTGCTCGAAAACCAACAATTGCTACTATGTGCAGGCGTACTATTCGGGCGGCTGGGGCGATTGGATAACAACCGCATTAACCGACAGCGGTTGGCTTGATTTGCCGCTCTCCACGGGAATTACAGCTTACAGCGACACACAGAAACCCCGCTATAGAAAAATCGGAAACGAGATATTTTTAAGCGGCGTATACAAGGGAGCAGAGGGCGAAAACGTGACAATTGCAACACTCCCCAGCGGCTACAGACCGACAAACAAGGTAATTGTTGCGTGTGCGTCCGTGGGGCAGATGTTCAGCAAGGTATCAATTGAAACAAACGGAGAAATTATTTTAAACCGTACCACAATTGAGCCTGTTGCAGCTGTCAACTGGCACTCCATAGCGTGCAGCTTTGCAATTTAAGGAGGGTATTTTGTTATGAGTATTTATGATGATGTGCAGGCATTACAGCAGCAAATGGAGCAGGCACAGACGGAAATAACCGCACTTAAAACGGCGGGAGCTGACAGCGGCTGGATTGATTTGCAGCTTTCCACGGGAATTACAGCCCATAGCGTGGCAAATTTCCCCTGCCGATATAGAAAAATCGGCAACAGGGTATTTGTCGAGGGGTGTGTATTAGGCGTTACAAGCGTTGATACCGTAGTCGCCACGCTCCCCGAGGGTTACAGACCGAGTAAATCATTTTATCACGTAACGGCTGCAAACGGCGGGTATTATGACACATTCAACGTCCGCAACAATGGCGAATTGAAGTTAATTAAAACAACAATTCCCACAATGTACGACACGCAATTCCATTTCATAAACGCAGAATTTTTGACTGATTAACAAAACGCCTGCGGGGGTACGCTCCCCCGCAGGATATTTTTGAATCTGGAGCAGGAGGAAACTATGAACGATAAAAAGCAAATCAAGATTGACGGAAAAATAAAAAATCCGTGTTTTGACGAAAAGACAAAAACAGACTGCCCGCTGCGTGCCGTCGGTTGCCGTGAGAAGTGCAACCGATACAAGATTTATAAAACGCTCAAAGCCGTGGAGGATAAGCAGAAGAAAAAGAACTGTGACGCAGTTGATATGTTTTTTGAGTATGAGGTAAGCAAAACAAAAAGATTAAACGAAAAGAGGTACAAAAAATGAAAGAATACAAGTTTAAAATTGATACAAAATTACCGTCGCTGAATGAGTATATAAACGCCTGCCGCCGTAATGCGTACTCGGGCGGAAATTTTAAAAAAGATACAGACATGATCTGCTCCGTGTTTATCCGCAAAGCGAAAATACCCGAAATCAAAAGCCCCGTGCATATCCGCTTTGAATGGCACGAAAGCACACAAAAGCGTGACCTTGACAACGTGGCAGGCTACGGACACAAAACCATACTTGACGCTCTCGTTTCCTGCGGCTGCCTAAAAGACGACAGCCCGAAACATGTCAAGGGATTTACAGACGATTTTGTCAAGGATAAAAAATGCTTTTGCGTCGTCACTATCACGGAATTAGAATAATAATATTTTACAAAAATTGTATTGTGCAATAATACCAAATTATAACAAGAATATTCGGTTATATTGCGAATAGATAATTATGGTAAATTATGGTAAAATATTATTATAGCAAAACAATAAAATAGCAAAAAGGAAAGGAGGGGGAACTATGATTATATCAACGCCCGTCAATACGTGCGTATGCTGCGGGGAGATTATCCCCGAGGGGCGTGACGTATGCTATATCTGCGAAAAGAAAGGCGAAACGCCAAACCCGAAATACACGGGAAAATATGCGATAAGAAACAAGTATACAATGGCTTTCCTGCTCAAAAGCATGAACAAGCCGAGAATCTTTTTAAGTCGCACAGAAGCGTGGGAGTACATGAAAGCGAACAAGCTGAATCCCGCATGTTTTGAGATTGAAAAAATTAGATAGCAGATAGCAGAAAGGAGAATCGTATGAACACTGACGCTTTAATCGCTTTAGCTGTCCCGCTCTCAATGTTTGGGTTGCCCCCGCTGGTTAAGTGGTGGTGGAAACACCCACGGGTAAACATGGAGAAATTAAAGCGGAGGCTGGACGAATCAAACGAGGTTAAAGAACGGCTGGCAATGTGCGACGAACTTTTGCAAGACCTTGACTTGCAGGAAATGAAACGCCTTAACAAAAGAGTTAAAGGCGTAACAATCACGTGGGCAGACAATCTCAGCGGAGCGGAAAAGACTTTGCATATTTTGTTAGACGGCAAAGACAAATCAACAGAACAACTCCGAAATTTAGCAAAGGTGGTAAGGCAGGAATCAACAAAAGAATTGATGAAACTTGTATATAAACTGCCGAAACGCCACGGGAGAAATGAGCCGCCCAGCGTGATAACGATACACGGAATTGACTAAAAAAAGGGGGAGGGGCAAGCCCTCTCCCCGCTGAACGTCCGAAAAAAGCGGGCTGTTACGGGGGGTGAAAAAACGGCGAACAAACGACGGCAAAAAATCAGAAAGGGGAGTGCTATGTGTGGCAAGTACAAATTATGAGTATGCAAATAAATTTTGTAGACGGTGCAACAAGTATCTCGGAAATTATATGACAGGCGATTATTACAAGTTGATCCGCTTGAAGTATTGCGACGACTGCCGCCCCGTCGTGCAGAATGAGCAAAAGAGGTTTTCAAAGAAAAATTTACACAAAGCAAGAAAGCCTCTTTGTGCGGCATTGCTGGAGCGGGCGATTATAACCGAGGAAGAAAACAAACTGCTCCGACAGAAAAACAAAATACTGGCTGCGGAGGTGGAGCGTCTTTATGGCTAAATTCGATTATGAACGCTTCACGGGCGACTGGACGCTTGCAGTAAGCAAAGAGCGGTACACGTTGGAGCAGGCGAAAGAAATTGCAAAGCGTGAGCTTGGATTAAAACAGCCGATTATATGTGATATGTATGTGCGTTTTGGTTTTGGCTATGACGACGACGGCAGCGAAATAAAAAATTGTTGGTGGCTGGAATTTAGACGCACAAAACAGAGCGTGCCCGTGTGGGCTTTTGCGGAAAGGAACGAACTATGGAAAGAGCAGAAATCATAAAAGCGTTAGAGTGCTGCGGTGCGGAAAGCTTGGCACAAAAACAATGTAGAAAATGCCCGTACTACAAGATATTTAAAACTGACACGGCGTGCATAGGGCAATTATGTCAAGACGCACGTGCCCTTATCCGCAGACAGCAATCCGAACAGCTAACGGGAGCAGGCGAAAAGGAAACGGAGGGGGGCAGAAATGTTTAAAACGGTTAAAATGACAGCAAGTGAGGCTATAAGACGAATTAAAACGCATATCGAAATCCACTCAAAAAGAGAGCGGCAGGCGGTACTTATTACGGCTGCTTTAAATATGGCAGTTGAAGCCCTCGAAAAGCAGATACCGAAAAAAGTTAAATTAATGCAGCACGGCTTGATAGGCGAGAAATTTTGGTTTTATTGTCCGACCTGCGGAGCGTCGAGACACTCAAATAATAAGTGGCGGTATTGTAATTTTTGTGGGCAGGCTTTGGATTGGGAGGGAGCGAAAGAAGAACTTGAAAAGGAAACGGAGGGCAGATATGAAAAAGAAAAGATTTATTAAGCTTTGCAGGGCGGGGAAAATTCCCGAGGACTGTATAAGGCATTTTTGCGAAATCGTAAAGCACGCAGGCGGCAAATTATCATATAGCAGCCTATGGAAAAAGCCGAAAAACGAAAGCGAGGATTAAACTATGAATCAGCCCACAAATGAAGATATTGCAAAACTGATACAAAAAACAGTCAACGCAACTATAATCAGTTTAAAAATTGCGGGGCTGATGAATAACAACAGATCGTCGGCGATTGAAAAAACCGAGTACATATTGAAAAACTATGAAGCTTTTAAAAAAGGCTATACCGAAAACGGAATATCGAAAAAATATGTTGAAATCATAGAAAAGGCATTACAGGAAATATCGGGCGACGAATACTACGAAATAATCCCGCTGCGGTATTTTGAGGGAAAATCACGGGAGCAGGCGGCAGAATATTTTGACGTATCAACAACAACAATAACCCGTCACCAGCGGGAGCTATTGGAGCGGTTGAGCGTCCTTATATTCTCTGACGACGTTATATATGAATTGTTTATGTAAAGGCGGTGCGGAATGGGTAAAAAGCTATCACCCGAAACGGTTGAAAAATATGCAAGAATAAACGCCGAGGGGAACAATTCTATTTTTAATTCTGATAACAAATACGGCTATAAAATAAACATTAATCACCCGTGGGTAAGACCACTATACGAAAAGTACAAAGACAATTTAGGCAAAATGATATTATCGGACAAAGAAAGATTTGAATTTGAACGGATTATCATTGACTTTTTAGAAAACAAAAAAAGAGAAAGGGAGAGTAAAGAAAATGTTTAAAAAATTAAGATACTGGATTATAAAAAAACTCGGCGGATATACAGAGCCTATGCCTACAAATTTGCCTCTGTTAAACAATAGCGACTTTAATGTGGCAAGAACAACATTAAAGCCCGTTGTTTTAAGAGCAAAGGCAATACAGCGAGGAATTGAAAGGGAAATACCCGAGGAAATGTTTAGGGAAGATGTTTTATTACCGCAGATTGCTGAAAGCGTTTTGCCATATGTAACATTTACAAAGCGAGATTGTTTTGAATTTGGCGGCATTGAACATTGTGCGGAAATAAAAATACTTTCGGAGCAGGAGGCGGCGGAAAATCTACTGGAGCAACGCAAAAATGAATGGTTGAGAAAAGAGGGTAAACAACAGATTAAAGAAACGCTTGAGAATAACAAAAGCCGAATTGCTGATATATAAGGAGGTTAAACAATGGCAGCAAAAACAATAAGGGAAATGTTAGGAGCGGACGAAACTACCGCTCTTGTAAGTTTTGCAAACGGCGAAAGAGTTAGGTTTACAGGCATTATAACGATAAACGAGATTGAAAACATTGTGACGCTTGTAAAAAAAGACTACGGAAATATATCAATTAACACAGACAATATAAATTTTATATCATTCACAACACAGGAAAACGAAGCGACAGAGAAAAAAGGCAAATGGCTGAAAACAGCATACCCGCACCACGTTGTCTGCTCAGAATGTCATAAAATTTATGTCACAAACGAGGAAATCATTGAGGGCAAGGGCGGCAATCGTACATATTGCACAGAGGCGGAATTTTGCCCGCATTGTGGCGTGAAAATGGAAACGGAGCAGGAGGCGGCAGACAATGGCAACAATTGAGGGGCGTATGATAATTTGCGACCGTTGCAAAGCGGAGCATTTTAGCAAGCTTGAAAAAAAGATACCAACCGACGACGGCTATTCTGAAACAAAAATCTATGAGGATTTGCCCGACGGCTGGCGTCATTGTTATTATGACAAAATAGGGACGCTTTGTCCGTGCTGCAACGAGGAATTTGAAAAAATGAAAGCTAAATTTAAGGAGGGATATTACAATTGACGGAAGAAATTGAAAGGCTGAAAGATTTGTTTATTCAACTCGGCGAGGCATTATGTGAAGTCGCCGAAGAATTAATAGAAAACCTTAAACACATAATTCCCGATTTGACGGAAAGCCTTATGAATGAAATTGACGAATATTTCAAAAAATGCAATTCCAAGCAGGCTATAAACGCACATAATTTGAGATATGCGAAAGGGGAAAACTATTACAGAAATCAGCCGAAACCGATTACAAGGAAAATACACAGAATACAGAAAAGAGGGTAATATGATTTTAACAATTTTAAAAATATGCGGAGTTGCAGTTGTTGTAGTGCTTGCATTATGCTTTATTGTTTTGTTAATAGCAACTACAATAAAAGCTCTTAAAGAGGATAAAAGCGACAATGGTTAAATCCCGAAAGCGAAAAAGAAATAGAATAAAAATGTTAATTTTATTTTGTCTGTATAAAACATTTTTCAAACAGGACGACATTGTTTTAAAAGTCTTGTTTGTATTGTTAATAACTATTCTGATAATCACAATAAACGTCTTGCTGGAGCAGGGCGTTTTTTGTTGTGTACTTTTGGCGTACTTTTAGTGTGTTGAGTACACGACATTATATCAATATAATTTAATTATAAAAACAAGAAAATATTTACAGTTGGAGTTGTTCTGAATGGATAGAATCGTACAAATCGTTACAGGCTCAATTTGTGCTATATGTGGCTTTGTTTGGGGAGAGCTTAACGGGCTTTTGCTGGCGTTAATCGCCTTTATGGTGCTTGACTACATCACGGGGCTTTCCGTGGCAGTAGTCAAAAAAGAATTGTCCTCGGCGGTTGGATTTAAGGGCATTTTTAAAAAAGTCCTTATCTTGATACTTGTGGGCGTGGGAAACATTCTTGACGTTCACGTTTTGGGCGAGGGTAGTGTTTGCCGCTCAGCAGTAATCGGCTTTTATCTTGCAAATGAGGGCATATCCATTTTAGAAAATGCGGGTAAATTAGGGCTGCCGCTCCCGAAAAAATTAATTGATATTTTAAAACAGTTAAAAAGCAAGGAGGACGGGGAATAATGGCACAATTCGCACATGGTTTAACTATGAAGCTTTCGGAGCATTTCACATTAAAAGAATTCCAGTGCAAATGCGGACAGAAACACCCAACACTTATAAGCAATGAGCTGATCGAAAAGCTTGAACGCTTATATACAGCTCTCGACGCTGGAAAAATTATTATAAACAGCGGCCATCGTTGCCCGACACACGATAAAAGAGTAGGCGGCAGCGGCGGCGGACAGCACACAATAGGTGTTGCTGCTGATATTGTTGCTTATGACAAAAAAGGAAAAGTTATCGGCTCTGACGTTGTATCATGCAAAGCACAGGACGTAGGATTTAGCGGCATTGCCAATATTGACAAAACATATACCGCAACACATGTAGACGTGAGAAAGGGCAAAAAGTGGTACGGCGACGAAGCGGTAACAACAGCAGCTTCTGTCACAAATGATTTTTATGATTATTACAAAAAATCAAGGTCAATGCTGGCTTGGGACGGCAAAACCGACAAGAAAATAGCAGAATTGCAGGAAATCTTAAACCGCAAAGGGGCAAAGCTGGCGGTTGACGGAATTGCAGGCGATAAGACTTACAACGCAGTCAAAGCCTACACCATAGAAAAAGGCGACAGCGGGGAGCTGACGAAATGGACGCAGCAACGTTTAACAGCTCTCGGCTACTACGTAGGACTGATAGACGGAATTTGCGGCGATAAGACCTTAAAAGGCATTGCGGAATTTCAGAAAGACAACAAGCTCGGTGTCGGCTATCTCGGCGGCGGCGATTGGTATTATTTAATAAAATAATATTTTCCATTGGTGCAAACAATTATTTTATTTTAAAAATAAGGAGCTTTTTAAATGCTGAATGTTTAAAAATGTTTAATTAGGTGTGATTTGCTATGAGCAGAAAAATGAGTGAAAAACAGAAAGCATTTTGCGAGTATTACTGCGGAGAGTGCAAAGGAAACGCAGCACAGGCGGCGTTGAAAGCTGGTTACTCTAAATCTCATTCATATGCAAACGCATATAAACTCTTGGAAAAACTTGATGTGCAAGAATATATTAAACAATTAAACAATGAAGTACGGGACGAAAGAATTGCAAGCATTGAGGACGTACAAAGTTTTTGGACAGAGATTATGAACGATACCGAACAAGGAATGGGCGACAGGCTGCAAGCGTCGGTATTGTTAGCAAAATGTAAAGGAATGTTTTTCGATTAACGAGGTGATTCAATGGCGTTAGAAGTTTACGGCATTTGTGAGGATAAATGCCGAAAAAGAGTAATCCCGAGAGACAACGCACTTGGCGTTGAAATCTTTGAAAGACGAATATCAAGCGGGAGAGAAACACACATGTACGGCTCGCCGAATGAAACATATATCTACGACGGGGCGACGGGGCTTGACGTTTATCTTATCGGGGAAATTGAGGAAATTATAAGAATCAACCCTAATTTTAATACAACTCTTATTTTGCGTAATGAGTACGGCACGGAGCGATTCAACGCCGTACTGTCAAATATTTTAAGAGTGACATATGTAGACGCTATAAATTATCCCGTCAAGTTTTTTGCCCCTTATGGATTTAAACCGCAAAATTGCACGGTGCTTCATTTCAATCTGTTTTACGACGGGTTTAATATCTGTTGCAACGTGCAGGGCTACTAATGACGCTCTCGGAATTTTACCGCTCTCGTGACTGGGAGCAGCTAACAAAGATAATACGCCTTGACAGGCTCAACGACGAGGGCGTGAATGTTTGCGAACACTGCGGAAAGCCTATAGTTAGGGCGTATGACTGCATATGTCACCACGTTATAGAGCTAACCGAGGACAATGTAAACGACGCAAGCATTGCCCTCAATCCCGAAAATATAAAGCTATTACATCATAAGTGCCACAACCGAATACACAGAAAGCTTTGCATAGATGATCGGCGGGTTTACTTGGTGTATGGCTCGCCACTCTCTGGCAAGAGTAGCTTTATCAAGGACAACGCCGACGAGGGCGATTTGATAATTGATATAGATAACATATGGCAATGTGTGAGCGGGTGCGACAGATACACCAAACCAAATAGACTGCGGAGTAATGTTTTTGCTATCCGTGATTTGTTATTGGAGCAAGTGAGAGTAAGAGCGGGGAAGTGGCAGGCGGCTTATATTTGCGGCGGCTATCCGCTTATAAGTGAGCGGGAAAGGTTATGCAAATCGCTGGGGGCGAGAGAAGTTTTTATTGATACTCCGCAGGCGGAATGTCTTGCACGCCTTGAAGCTGATACAAGCGGCAGGGATAAAACAGAGTGGACAAAATATATTAACAATTGGTGGCGTGATTTTTGTTGAAAGCTCCCCCCCCGCCTCGACGGTTTTCCGCTGGTGTGGG
>JAEIGA010001956.1_pt1 | contig 32845 bp, 49 predicted proteins | sample 9270691 | NCBI WGS metagenome assembly JAEIGA01 (sample SAMN17057246, study PRJNA624740) | gut metagenome | biome: biome; isolation source: fecal sample | host: Bos grunniens | place: China: Xizang | collected 2019 | reverse complement strand
GCTATTTCCCTCCGATGGCAGTTTGAAAACGGGGTGATGGGACATGGGAGCCATTCGGGACAGTCTGGAGGTGTCCCTGAGCGCCGCTATCGAGCTTGATACGCTGGACGCAGACGAGCATGCCGCCGTGATCGCGGGAGCGCGGGCCACAGCTGACCTCATCGACGCCGACGAGCCCAAGGCGTCCCTCCTGACCGCCTACCTCAACTACTGCAAGGCGCTGGGCATCGTCCCGACCGCCGCGCAGACGCAGCAGCCCGTGATCGGCGCTGGCAAGATTGCGTCCATGCGCGCGGGGAGCCGTGCCAGGTTGAGGGCGGTGTGAGGTGCGCAAGGGTTGCACCGAGCCGCGCATCTACACGCAGCCGCTACGCGAGCTGACACCGGAGACCACGCTTGGCTACGAGATCATCGAGTTCGGCGAGAGCATCGGCTTCCAGCTGCTGCCGTGGGAGAAGTGGCTGCTCATCCATGCGTTCGAGATCGTGGGCAGCTTCGACGCGGGCGACTGGTACCTGCGATTCCGCACCGTGCTCATCCTCATCGCGCGGCAGAACGGTAAGACGCTCGTCACGACCATCATCACCCTGTACTTCCTCTACATCCTCTGCGTGTCGCTCATCATCGGCACCGCGCAGGAGCTGGACCAAGCGGAGGAAGCGTGGGACGCCTGCGTAGACGCCATCACGAGCAACGAGGAGATGCGCGCGGAGCTGGAGAGCGCGAAGTACGGCAACAGCGGGCGCAAGCTGAAGCTGGTGGGCAACCGCCGCTACATCACCAAGGCCTCCAACCGCAAGGCTGGGCGCGGCAAGCGTGCCCAGCTGGTGATAATCGACGAGCTGCGCGAGCAGACGAGCTGGGAAGCGTGGAACGCGGTTTCCTCCACAACGCTCGCACAGGCGCAGGTTGGATTGCTCTGGTGCACGTCCAACGCGGGCGACCCCTACAGCCTAGTGCTGCGCTATGAGCGATTCCTCGCACACTCCGCGCTCGGTGACCCTGACGGCTGGTGCCGCGACGTTGGCGATTCCATGCCACTCCCACCGGAGGACGAGGACGGCGAAGCCGTGGACGCCGAGCCGCCCGCCATCTTCGAGTGGTCCGCAGCGCCCGACCGTGGCGTCTGGGACCGTGACGGATGGTGCGAAGCGAACCCCTCGCTTGGCTACGGATTCCTGACGGAGCGAGCGCTGGCAGCCGACATACGCAAGAAGGAAGAAAGGGCCGCCCGCACCGAGAACCTGTGCCAATTCGTGGAGTCGGTGGCCGAGCCGCCGTTCCCCGTGGGCGCATGGGAGGCGGGCACTGACCCCGCGAGCGCCGCGAAGAGCGGCACGGAAATCTATCTGGGCGTGGACGTGAGCGAGGACCGCAAACACAGCTCCATAGCCGTCTGCGGACGGCGCGAGGACGGTGCGTGGCACGGCGAGATTGCGGCCTACCAGAAGGGCATCGCTTGGCTTGAGCCATGGCTGCGCGACGTGGCCGACCCGCTTGACCCCGTGCCTGTGGCGATACAGGGCAAGGGAGCGCCGTCATCCTCCATCGCGTCGGTGATAGAGGCGATAGACGGCCTTATCGTCCACGAGGTCAACGGCCCCGAGGTCGCCGGGTGGTGTGGACGCCTGTGGGATGCCGTGAGCGCGAGCGACCCCGACGAGAAGGAGCGCGGCGACGCGATACCCATCATGCACAGGCCGCAGGCCGCGCTCGACATGGCGGCGGCGACCGCACGCACCCGGATGCTCGGCGACAGCGCGTGGGCGTTCGACCGCAAGCGCTCGCCCGTGGACGTGTCCCCGCTCATCGCCCTCGCATGGGCGCACGGCTTCGCAACCATGGTGCCCGAAAAACCGAAGGAGTACGAGAGCGCCTACGCAGAGCGCGGGGTGCTGACCGTGTAAGGAGATTTTCATGGGCCTTATTTCGGCAATCCGCGCGGCGTTCGCGCCGTCGTACCGCGTGACCATCCGTGGCGGCGATGCCCCGTTCGTCGCGGGGCTCTCCACCGCCGAGCTGTATCGCACGCAGCCGAACCTCCGCGCAGTCGTGGGATTCCTCTCCGAGAATGCCGCGAGTGTCCCGTGGAAGGTCTACGACCGCGTGAGCGACACTGACCGCGTGCGTGTGACCGACAGCGCGGCGGCACTGCTGCTCGCCCGACCGAACCCGCACATGACGGGATTCGAGTGGCGGCAACGGATGTTCGCCGACCGCTACCTCTACGACCACCACCTGAGCATGGTGCTGCCCGATGCGTCCGCGCCGAGCGGATGGTCCATCTGGCCCATTCCCGCGCCGTGGGTGGACGGCTTCGTGGGCGGCGACGTGTATTCGCCCGAGAGCTTCGTGGTGCGCCCGCCGAGCGTCGCCGCCGTGGAGATTCCCGCCGACATATGCCTTTGGCTCCACGGATACGACCCGAGCGACCCAGCGCGGCAGTCCAGCCCCGTCGACGCGCTGAAGGACATGCTGTACGAGCAGATTGAGTCCGGTCACTTCCGCCGCCAGATGTGGCAGCGCGGCGGGCGCTTCAACGCCTACCTCACGCGCCCGAAGGACGTGCAGAAGTGGACCGAGGACGCGTTCGAGCGCTTCAAGCGGACATGGAACGAGTCGTGGGCGGGACGCGACGGCTCAGACGCTGGTGCCATGCCAATCCTGGAAGATGGCATGGAGATAAAGCAGGTCCAGTTCAACGCCAAGGATGCCGAATGGAGCGAGGCCAAGAAGCTGGGCCGCGAGGACGTGGCGGGCGTCTACCACGTGAATCCCGCGCTCATCTGGCCCGGCGACGGCCAGACCTACGCGTCCGCGCGAGACAACGCGAGAGCGCTCTACAACGACACGCTGGCACCTGTGCTCATGGCGTGCACCGACAAGGTGAACGCACGGCTTCTGCCCATGGTGGGCGAGCCTGACGGCCATTACGTCGAGTACGACCTAGCCGTGAAGCTTCAGGGCAGCTTCGAGGAACGTGCGCAGGTAATCCAGTCCGCCGTTGGCGGGCCGTGGATGACCAGGGACGAGGCCCGCGCAATGTTCAACCTCCCGCACATCGACGGCGCGGACGAGCTGATCGTGCCGCTCAACGTCGTGGAGGGCGGGCTTGCGTCCCCGCGCGACACCGACCCGACCGTGGAGCGGCTGAGCGCGGCGGGGCACGACCACAAGTGCCATTGTGCCGAGCACAAGGCCGCGAGCGAAGTCCGCTACAAGGCCGAGCCGCTTGAGGAAGAGTCTAAGGCGATGGTCGAGGTCTTCTCCAAGTTCTTCGAGCGACAGGGCCGCTCCGTGCTGCCCAAGATTCGCGCGGCGAAGTCGCGCAAGGACGCGGACGATTGGTGGGACATCACGCGCTGGGACCGCGAGCTGGAAGCCGACCTCATGGCCGTGGCTGAGGGACACAGCAACATGGCGGCGTTCAGGGCGCTCACGGCGCTGGGCGTCCCGACGAGCGAGTACGACACGGCCAAGGCGCTCGCGTTCCTGCGGAGCATGTGCCAGCAGCGGGCGGCATGGGTCAACGAGACGACCAAGCGCGAGCTCGAGCGCGCGATTGAGCTGGAAGCCGCTGGGGCCGAGGGCCTGATGGCAACGCCTGACGGGGTGTTCCAGAACGCCATCGAGAACCGCGCGATCAGCGCCGGCACGGCACTCTCGACCGCAATCGATGGCTGGTCCGCGCTGGAGGCCGTGCGCCAGTGCATGCCCGACAGCGACGTGAGGAAGCGCTGGGTTGTCACCAGCAGCAACCCGCGCGAGAGCCACGCCCGCATGAACGGCGCGACCGTGCGCCACGACGAGAGGTTCAGCAACGGCATGGAGTGGCCCGGCGATTGGGCGGGCGGACCCGATGAGGTCTGCGGATGCCAATGCACCATCGAGCTCGTGTACGAGTAAGCCAACCAGCCCCGAAAGGGGCTTTTTTCATGCGTGAGGAGGTCGCTATGCCGACTAAATCCAAGACCGTGACAGTCAAGGCGCGAGTGGACGATAGCGGCTCCATCACCGGATACGCGTCCACCTTCACGCGCGAGCCCGACTTCGTGGGCGACGTGGTGGCCAAGGGCGCGTTTGCCAACTGGCTGGACGCCTACAAGGCGGACGGCGCGACGCTGCCGCTTCTCTACAACCACGACCAGTCCCTCGACAGCTTCATCGGCAAGGTCACGTCCATCTCCGAGGACGAGCACGGCCTGCTCTTCGCCGCCGACTTCGACAACACCGAGACCGCGCAGCGTGCCCGCGAGCTGGCGATGGACGGCAGGCTCGCCAAGTTCTCGTTTGCCTACGAGATCGTGGACCAGGCACCCGTGACGCTTGAGGACGGGCGCAAGGCCAACGAGTTGCGCGAGCTGAACGTCATGGAGGTGAGCCTCGTGCTCACTCCTGCGAACCCCGACACGTCCGTCGTGGACGTGAAGAGCGGGCGTCGCAACTCCAAGGCGGACGCCGACGAGCTGCGCAACATCCGCTCCCTCGCGGAGCAAATCACCACATCCATCAACGGCCTGTTGGCCGACGAGGACGAGCAGGACGAGGACGACGGCGGGCCTGAGTCTGACGCCAACGCGGAGGAGCCTGAGAAGGCCAACGCGGAGGAGCCGACGGCAACGGATGCCAAGGACTCCGAACAGCTCGAAGCGGCAAAGGCTTACGCACGGTCGCTGCTTGCCGCAATCGAAACCCTTTACAACTAAGGAGGAAAGCATGAACAAGCTCATGCAGAACCTCGAGGACGCCAAGAGTGCCCTCAACGCCGCCATCGAGGGTGGCGAAAAGGCCGCCATCGACGCCGCCACCGAGCAGGTCAAGGCCGCGCAGGCCGCCATCGACGCCGCCAAGGCTGGCGAAGCCCTCATCAAGTCGCTGGGCACCAACGACGGCGCAAAGCCCGCCGAGGCCGCTCCCAAGACGCTGGGCGAGTTCGCAATCAAGAACCTCGACCTCACCGCTATGCGCATCGGCGCTGCCAAGTCCGCTGGCACCGACTACGGCTACAAGGCCTATACCGACGCCCAGACCTCGCAGCAGATCATCCAGTACGACCAGCGCGTGGTCGACACCGCCGTGCGCGACCTCGTAATCCGCAGCCTGTTCGGCTCCGAGACCATCAGCGGCAACGCCCTGAAGTACTTCATCCTGGGCGCGCGCGAGGACAACTCCGCCCCCGCACCTGGTGCCGTCTCCGAGAACAGCGCCAAGCCGCAGTTCCACATCGTGGAGTCCAGCGCCACCGTGACCCTGCAGAAGATCGCGGGCTGGTTCTACGAGACCGACGAGCTGCTTGAGGACAACGCATTCCTCAAGTCCGCCATCGACGCCCGCGGCCTGTACGAGCTGGACGCCCGCATCGAGGCCTACCTGCTCACCACGCTGCTCGCCACCTCTGGCCTTGGCACAGCGACCTACGCACACGGCGGCACCTGCTCCGCAGATGACGTCTTCAAGGCAATGATGACCGTCAAGAGCGCGTCCGGCCTGAACGCCGACGCCATCATCATGAACCCGACTGACTACCAGCGCATCCGCCTGCTCAAGGACGGCACTGGCGGAACCATCGGCCAGTACTACGGCGGCGGCTACTTCTACGGCCCGTATGGCAACGGCGGCGTTGCTCAGCAGCCCGGTCTCTGGGGCGTCAACACCATCGTCACCCCCGCCATCACCGCTGGCACCGTGCTCGTGGGCAACTTCAAGCAGGGCGGCTCCGTGATCACCAAGGCTGGCTCCGGTGCCCGCATCGAGGTCGTCACCGGCGACCACGACGACGCCATCTACAACCGCGTGACCGTGGTCGTGGAGGAGCGTCTGGGTCTCGCCGTCCGCCGTCCCGCCGCGTTCGTCAAGATCACGGAGTCCCCTTCGTAGGCCCGACGGTAGCAGCCGCGACCGGAGGGCCGTACTGGGGGCATAGCGTCAGCTCCCTGCAAAGCGGCATCGCCGTCGAGGACGGCGCAATCACCGGAACGCTCAAGTATGTGTCCGATGGCGCCCTAGCGACCGACTGGGGCGCTGGCAACTTCATCGCCCTGAAGTTCGAGCCTGACGACGGGGACACGGCGGCGGGTGCGGAGACGTACCGAGTCGGCCTGAACCCCTCTATGGGCAGCGGGCTTGTCGCCCTCGACTCCGACATGGACGCAGTTCTCAAGGTCACCAGCACGAGCCAGAAGCTCGTCGTGGAGACCGTCGGAGCGGGCGCGACGTGGCATCAGGAATACGACCTGAGCGGACTCACGCTCAACGACTCATAAGAGGAGGGGCGATGCTTCGTATCTACCGCTCGCCCGAGGGCTTCACGTTCCAGTACGAGGAGGGCGAGCAGCCACAGGGCTTCGAGCCCGTGGACGCACCCAAGCCCAAGGCAGCGCCGCGCAAGCGCCGCACGACAGCCAACAAGGCCGTAAAGCCTGAGAACAAGTAGGGAGGGGCGGCAAATGGCCTACACCGAGACCCCGTGGGGATATGACGTGGACGGCGAGCTGCCGCCCCTCATCGACGCATACGAGTTCGCCGCCATCAAGGGCAGCAAGTGGGACGGGGACGAGCGCCTAGACGGCGCAATCGCGTCCGCCAACGCCGCCATCCGCTCCTATTGCGGCTGGCACGTGTACCCATCAATGCCGTGCAGGGCGGTAATCGACGCGAGCGGCACCGCGAGCGTGTGGCTGCCGACAACGCATCTCACCTCAGTCAACTCGCTCTCGGTGAGCGGAGCTGAGGTGGACGGCTACCAGTGGAGCCGCATCGGCCAGCTGCTCCCGTCCGTGCGCGTGCCGCGCGGGCTTCAGGCGGCTGAGGTCGAATACGTGGCCGGGTACAGCGCCGTCCCCGCAGACCTCGCCGAAGCCGTGGCTGACGTGGTGCTCCGCCGCATCGCGCTCTCCTACGGCGTCACGTCCGAGCGAGCGGGCGACGTGTCTATCAGCTACGGCGGCTCCGCAGTCTATGGCGGCGGCTCCGCGAGTCTGACCGACTCAGAGCGTGCCGCGCTTATGCCGTATCGGGTGGTGATGGCACATGCTACCTAGCTGGTGCCAAGACACCGTTACCATCGTCCGACCCGAAGCGAGGTCCAGCCGTGGCTCAATCGTCCATGACTGGACCTCCGCCACAGAGCACGTCATGTGCGGCTGCTCCGTCCAGACGCCCACCACGGCGATGGACCTTGCGGGCCGCTACAACACGACGCTTCGCGGCTTCGTCCTGTTCCCCGAGGGGACCGACGTGGCGGCGGGTGACGCCATCGTGTTCGAGGGCCACCGATACCTGGTCTACGGCCAGCCCATGGTCAAGCGAAGCCCCACGGGAGCAGTCTCGCACATCCGCGTGGACCTCGCGGAATGGAGCGGCTGATGGCTACGGGAAACACCATCAAGTTCAACTCAAAGGCGTTCCACATGATCCTGGCATCCAGCGGCACGCGCTCGGTCGTGAACGCGACGGCTGGGCGCATCCGCCATGCGGCGGGCTTCGACGCCTACGTGCGCACCATGTACGGCGGCTACGGCGGCGGGCGCATTGTCGCGTTCGTCGGCACGACCGCGAAGACGCCCGAGGAAGCGGAGCTGCAACGCGAGCAGCTTGAGTCCGCAACGATGGGAGCGTGACGCCATGCAGCTAAACCTTCCCGTCGACGTGGCCGACGTGCTCCAGTCGCTTCTCAACGCGGCAGGGCATGACGCATGCGCCCGCCCCGTCCCCGAGACGCTGGACGCCCTGCTGCCGCTGACGGTCGTTGACCCAATCGGTGGCGGGCGGCGCGACGTGGTTCTGGACCGCTTCGCCGTCCGCTTCTACACGTGGGCGTCCACCAACGCAGACGCCATAGCCGAGTCCAGCGCCGTGATGGCGACCCTGCTGCTCCACGAGGGCGAGGTCATGGACGGCACGACGCTCTACCACGTCGCGCCCACCGCAATGCCATACGAGGCACCGGACCCCGTGCATCCCGACATCCCTCGCGCGTGCTTCACCGCGAGCGTCTACCTACGCGCGAACACCACCGAAATCACAACCCCATAACGTAAGGAGGACCCAATGGCTGGAGTCAATGCCAAGAAGGTCTTTATCGGTCTCGCGGACCAATCGTCCACCGTGGGCGCTCTCGGTCGTGGCACCGTTCTTTCCACCATCCCCGCCGACTACTCCGCAGCCGCGACCGCAATCGCAAGCTTCACGACCAGCGGCTACATCTCCGAGGACGGCGCGAGCCTTTCCACCACGCTGAACGTCACCGACATCCGCGAGTGGAACCGCAACGCCGTGCGCCGCGTGCTGGAGGAGTTCGACGGCACCATCTCCGCGACCCTCATCCAGCTTGACGAGGAAGGTGCCAAGCAGTGCTTCGGCTCCTCCAACGTCACCAAGGTAGCCGCCAACACCACCCACGGCGAGCAGCTGAAGATTGCCATGGGCGCACACCTCGACTCCCCGCAGGCGTGGGCTCTGCGCATCAAGGACGGCAACGCCAAGATGATCGTCCTCATCCCCAACGGGCAGGTGACCTCTGGCGTTGACATCACGTTCGCGTCCAACGCCGCAATCAACCTCCCCATCACCATCTCCGCCAACGACGATGGCACGGGCAACAGCATCTACATCTACACCGACGATGGTCTGACCACCGCCTAGGAGTGACCAATGGCCTATACCATCAAGCCGACCGAGCTGAGCTATCTGGACGTGTACGTGGGCGGCAACAAGCGCCCGAGACGCGTCCCCACGGCGGGCTCGCTTCCCGCACCGTGGCTCATCCGCCACAACAAGATCGCGCAGCTGCCCGAGGACCAGCGTGGCGCGGCATGGTTCGAGTTCTTCTACGAGCTGTTCCGCGAGTACGTTGGCCCGCAGGTGGACTCCATGACCGCCGACCAGCTCAACCAGCTGGCCGAGGCATGGGGCGACGCCACCGAGGACAAGGACGGCGCGACAGCGGGGGAATAGCGTGGCTGGCCCAGATCATCGAGGACCATGGGCCAGCCCTCGACTATGACCTCGTGACAATGACGAGATACACCATCCGCGACATTGGAGGGGCGCTCCCATGGGGGACGCTCCTCCATTTCGTGCAATTCCTGCCCCGAACGAGCGCACTGTCACGCGAGATGGAGCCCACGACCGACACGGAGCGATGGGCAAACGGCAACGTCACAGCGGCGATACTCGCCGACATCTACGACGCCCTGAGCCAGCTCAACAACAACGTGTGCGCACAGGGCAGCGGGCGCAGGCCGCGCACCGCGAAGCCCTACCCGCGCCCGTGGCGCAGCCATGGGGAGAAGGTCGTGGGACGCGACGCGATACCCGTGAGCACGTTCGAGGACTGGTGGAACGCGGCATCCTAAGGAGGTGACGCAATGGCTGGCGGAGTTGAGGTCGCACAAGCGTACATCACCATCATCCCGTCCATGAAGGGCATACAGGGCACCATCGCCAAGGAGCTGAACGCCGACATCGTGGGCCAGAAGGCCGGAAAGGCGCTCGGCAGCGGCATCCTGTCCGGCAGCAAGAAGTCCAGCGCCGACCTGATGAAGTCCTTCAGCAGCGTGGGCGACCGGATAGCTTTCAAGACGGAGACGGGAATCTCCACCGCCTTCAGCAACATCGCGGACGGCGCGAAGCAGAAGATGAGCGGCGTGGCGTCCACCATCGGCGACAAGTTCAAGGCCGTGGGCGCCGCGCTGAGTAACACCGGAGTCGGCAAGGCGTTCACGGGCATCGCAACGGCGGGTGCTGCCGCATTCACGAAGATAAGCGGCACCGTGCGCGGCGTGGCATCGTTCGTGGGTGGCGCGTTCGGCAAGGTCGCTGGTGCTGTGAAGTCGCACCTTTCGCCAATCGCCGAAGTGGCCGGCGGGGTGTTCAGCAAGATTAGCGGATTCGCAGGAAACGCTTTCACGAAGATTTCGAAGCTTGCAGTGGTGGGAGCGGCGGCGGCATCGGCGGCTTTTGGCGTGTTCCTGAAGTCAGCCGTAAGTACATACTCACAGTATGAGCAGCTTTCTGGCGGTGCCGAGAAGATTTTCAGCGGCATCGACTACCACGCCATCGAGCTGGACGCACAGGCGGCCTACAAGACCATGGGCATGAGCGCCAACGAGTACCTGGAGAACATCAACCAAGTCGGCGCCTCCTTCAAGGCCACCATGGGAGACGAGAAGGGCTACACGACCGCGAAGCGTGGCATGAAGGCCATCAGCGACTACGCGAGCGGCACCGGACGCAGCGTCTCGGAGCTGAACGAGAAGTACAGCATGATTACGCGCTCCACGTCCAGCTACCAGTCCATCGCCGACCAGTTCTCAGGCCTGCTCCCCGCCACGTCCGAGGGATTCCTCGAGCAGGCGCAGGCGGCTGGGCTGCTCTCCACCGAGTACACGTCCCTCACCGAGGTCCCCATCGCCGAGTACCAGCAAGCCGTAACCGGAATGATGGAGAAGGGCACCGAGGCGCTCGGTCTCACGGGCAACACGGCCAACGAAGCCTACACCACCATCTCCGGCTCCCTTGGGCTGCTCAGGGGCGCATGGGACAACTTCGTGGTGGAGCTGGGCAAGGGCGACGGCGACATCGAAGCCCGCGTGGGCGAGCTCGTGGAAGCCGCCGTTGCCGTGATCAACAACGTCGGGCCGCGCATCGTGACCATCGTCGGCTCGCTCGCACAGCAGGTCCCGCCCGCCATCATGGCGCAGGCTCCCGTAATCGGGCAGGCGCTCACGCAGATGCTTGACGGCGTGACCAACGGCGGATTCTCGCGCGTGGTCGAAGCCATCCGCCCGTATGCGGAGCGCATCGGCACCGCCGCGAGCGGCATGTGGGACCGCCTGAAGCCCCTCGCGCCCGTCGTGAAGGAAATCGGCAGCAAGTTGGGCGGCATCCTGCTCAAGGGCCTGAGCGTGGCCACAGGGGCGTTTGAGGCTATCGCGCCAATCATCGCCAACATCGCCGAGCACGCGCTCCCAATCCTGTCTGACGCGCTGGATATCGCGTCACAGGCCTTTGACGCTATCATGCAGGTGATGGAGCCTGTGGCGACCTTCCTCACCGACACCTTCAGCGCCGCCATCGACTGGATCGGCACGAAGCTCGAGGAGCTGATGGGCTGGGTGAGCGATTCGTTCGGAGCAATCGGCGAGGCCGCGGGTGCCGTGGGAGACTTCCTCAAGGACCCGCTTGGCAGCATCGCCGACTTCGCCAAGAAGGCAACGAGCGCCTTCGACAAGACGGCTGACTCCGCCACCAAGAGCGCAGACAAGGCATCCAAGAACACCAAGAAGGGCTACAGCGAGGTCAACAAGGCCGTCACGGACAACACCGCCAAGGCGGCGTCCGCGGCCAACAAAAACATGGCCAGCGCGAGCAACAGCATCTCCTCCAGCACGAGCAAGGCATCGTCCAGCGCGAGCACCAACATGGGCAGGGTCAACAGCTCGGTCACCGACAACACCAGCAAGGCGGCTGCGAACGCATCCAAGAACATGGGGAGCCTGAGCAGCAGCGTGAGCAAGCAGGGCGGCGACGCGGCATCCAGCGCAGAGAAGAACGGCAAGCGCATCGAGACCGCGTGGGACCGCTCGTACACCACGAAGATGGACGCCACGGCCAACACCAGCAGCGCCGAGTACACCATGCAGACGTTCAAGGACCGTTGGAGCGGATTCAGCGTGAGCGGCAACGCCTACCTCAGCACGAGCAGCGCGTCCAGCACGCTGAGCGACTGGATTTACCGCAATAACAACTTTGTAATCCAGGGCCGCATGAACATCACGAACAACCCCACGCTGCACACGCAGGGTTACGTGGCCACAGGCGGCATCCTCGTGCAGAAGCACGCGCAGGGCTTCATCGCCAACCGACGCAACACGGGTGTGGAGATCACGCATCACATCGTGGGCGAGAACGGCGCGGAAGCCATCATCCCGCTCACCAACAAGGCCTACGTGGCACCCTTCGCCCGTACCGTGGCCGACTTCGTGAACGACGGGCGCGGCGGCGGCGTGGTCGTGAGCGGGAACACCTTCATCGTCCGCAAGGAATCCGACATCGCCGCGATCGGCCGCGCAATCAACCAGCAGGCGAACAGGCAGAGGGGGGCTAGGCTGTGAGCATCACATACAACGGCTACGACCTTACCGCCAACTTCGCCGTGGAGTACCACGTGGAGCGGCAGCTGGCCGCATGGGAGCCCGCGCTAGTCGAGGTCCCCGGTCGTGACGGCTCGCTCGTCGGCGGCAGCAGGGCGCTGCCCGTGGAGGTCAAGATGGACCTCTACGCCATGGCATCCACGCGAGCCGCGCGGCAGACGGCGATACGGCAGCTCGCGTCCTACCTCGCCGTGCGCGAGCCCAAGCCCCTGACGCTGGACGACGAGGGCGGGCTGTACCGCATGGCCATGCCCACCGACGAAGCGCCCACCAGCGCGTACCTCAACGCTGACCGCATCGAACTTACCTTCGTGTGTCCCGACCCGCGCCTGTACGGCACGGAGAGGACCGTGAGTGTCGGAACGTCGGCCACGTCGGTCACCATCGGCGGCACAGCGCCGACCAGCCCGACCATCACGGTCACCGCGACTCCCAACAGCTCGGGCGTGTGGAAGATTACCAACGTCACCACGGGCGAGTACATGCAGGTCCAGCTCACCACGGGCAGCTCGCACAGCGTGGTCTTCGACTGTGCCAAGCGCACGGTGACCGTCGACAACGCCGTGGCCATGCTCGCTCCCGCGTGCGACTGGTTCGAGCTGCCGCCCGCCACCTACTCGCTGCGCGTGACCAGCGGCAGCGGCACGGCGAGCGTCAAGTACCGCGAAATGTGGTGGTAGCAATGGCAGACGTACCGCGCATCATACTCACCGCGCACGACGGCACTGCGCTCGGAGACCTCGACCCCACGAAGCTGGTTTCGCTCGTGGCCATCGGCGAGGTCAACGGCGAGAACGCCATGGAGGTCACCACCATGCAGGAGCTGGCCAAGGGCGACCGCCTGCTGTGGCACGACGGACGCGGCTACTGGCACGAGTACGTGGTGGAGGGCGCAGAGTCGGTCCACGACATGCACGACGCCACCATGCACACCTACTGGTGCCCGTGGTCCGTCCAGCACGACCTGGAATGCACCTTCGTCACCGGAATGCCAGGAACGGGCGGCACGCCCGCGTCTGCACGCGACGCACTCACGGCGGCGCTCGCGGGCACCGCGCGCTGGGTGGTCGGCACCGTGGGCGTCACCAGCACGGGCAGCGCGTCCTTCTGGCGCATGAGCGGATGGGAGGCGCTACAGACGCTCGTGGAGGTCTGGGGCGGCGAGGTGCAGGCGACCATCACCGTGAGCACGACGGGCGTCGTCTCGCGTGCCGTGGATTTGCTCGTCCACGTCGGGGCGTCCACCGCCTCCCGCCGCTTCGACTACGGCGGCGACGTATCGGGCATCACTCGCACGCTGGAGGACCAGCTGTGGACGGCCCGCATCATGCCGCTTGGAGCGGGCGAGGAAACGACCAGCGGCGGCTACGGGCGCAAGATCACGATCGAGAGCGTCAACGGCGGCGTTGCGTGGCTCGAGAACGCAAGCGCCGTCCCGCTCGTGCGCGTCCCCGATGGCAACGGCGGCTGGGAGGTCCCGCTGCAAGTCGTGGAGAACGGCGACATGAAGACGCCCGCGGAGCTGAAGGCATGGGCCACCGCGAACCTGGACGAGTGGACCACGCCCAAGGTGAGCTACGAGGCAGACGTGGTGCAGCTCGCCCGCGCTGGCATGGACGCGCTGGGCGTCTCGCTCGGCGACCAAGTGGCCGTGGTCGACAAGACATTCGGCAGCACACCGCTGCGCATCGAGGGCCGCGTCCTGCGCATGGAGGAAGACCTGCTCGACCCCGCCGCGACCGTGCTCACCGTGAGCAACCTCCGCGGCTCGCTCGCGTCCACGCTGCAGTCGCTCGCACGCGCGACGGCGGACGTGCGCGACATGGTGGAGGGCATGAGCGCCAACCAGTCAAGCGTGGAGTGGGTGAGCAACCTCATCGCCCGCATCAACGACGAGGCCAACGCGACGGGCGGCTACACCTACATCACCGAGGGACAGGGCACGCGGACCTACGACGTGGCGGTGAGCGACCCGCTGGTGGGCGCGGAAGCGTCACAGGTGGTCGAGGTCAAGGGCGGCAACATCCGCATTGCGAACACGAAGGACGCGCAGGGCAACTGGGAGTGGAAGACGATGCTGCAGTCCGGCTACGTCAACTCCGAGGTCCTGCGGGCGATAGGCAGCGGCAGCGGCGGCATCGCCGAGGTAACCGCGAATGGCCTGATGGTCTATCTGGGCCAGACGCTGCTTGCGTCCGTCATGGCAGACGCGGCGCGCTACTACGACGGGCAGGGTGTTGCAGACGCGAACGTCACGGCACTTTTCAGCGCCGCGCTCATGCGCATGGGCTACGCCACTGGGAACCGCGTCGAGGTCACGGCCAACGGCGTGGCCACGCGAAGCGGCAGCAGCAACAACTACACACTGGTTGACAGCGACGGCTTCAAGGTGTTCCTCGCCAATGCCATGCGCATGGCGCTTGAGGGTACCACGCTCAGGGTCTACGACGGCAGCGGCACGGCAATTACCAACGTGCTCGCCAGCTTCAGCGAGACCACGGTCATCGGCAAGCAGGGCAACCAGCAGGTAATCAGCAGCACGGACGGCCTGCGGGTGGCCACCACCACATACAGCGGCGGTACGTACACGGTTGGGCAGGATGCCACGCACGTGGACGACTCCGGAGTGACCATCGGCCACACGACGGGAACCACCTCTGCCAACTACCGCGCGACGCTGGGCGCGGGCAAGGACACCATCACCGTAATCAGCGACATAACGGCAGATGGCACGATGTCTGCAAGCACGTCGAACAGCTCGCGCTTCACTGTCAACACCCTGTCGGGCAAGCGGGCATCGGGAAACAAGGGAACCTTCATCGGCGCTGACTACATCGGCTCTGAGGATGGAGTGTTCGACCAGCTCATCGCGTCCAAGGTGCTCGTGAACGGGCAGGTCAAGACTACAGGCACGATTAAGACATACGGCGCGAGCACAGCTGCCGTAACCTCGGCTATTGCTGACAACACGACTTACTCAGAAGCGGTCACTGGCACGGGTTTCTATCTTCAAAACGCCAGCGAGCACAGCATTGGTGCTATCCGAGCATATGCCGACGCGACCGCTGACCGCTTCCGTGGCGTGCGTATAGGCGGTGCGAACGAGGCCACTTCAAATCAAAACAACCTGTATCTGCTTGTCGATAAGGCCGGCAATCGCAAGGTGATGATTTCGGAGCTGGCACCATGGCTTAAGGCCCTCAGTCTCGCCTACACGCCCGGCGACACCTTCACGGACACCATCCACACGGCGGGCTACGTCACCAGCAGCGGCAAGGACATCTACTACACCATCCCGCTGGTCAAGGGCATAGAGGGTACGCTCACGCTCACGTCCATGACGCTCGTGGCCCGTCAGGGCGGCAACTACATCGTGGGGAGCGCCAGCAGCGGGACGAACGTAAAAAGCCTAGCGACCGTCTCCCGCATGCCCCACGGACTGGGAATCAAGGTCTCGCTTTCGAGCGCACCGTCAGGCGTGACCAACAATGACGCGGTCGGCATCGCGTGCACCTATGCATTCAGCGTCAGTTAGGAGGGCAAATGCCAGAGAAGTATGTGGTCGTGGAAATCCAGACCAACGCAGACGGGACCGTAGGCAACCTCGTCACGGCCTATGACAACCGCCTTGCCGCCGAGAGCGCGTTTCACGGCATCCTTGCGGCTGCGGCCATCAGTGACAAGCCCGTGCATGCTGCCGTCCTGCTCACCAACGAGGGCGTCATGCGAAACGCGGAGAGCTACACCCACGGGGAGGTGGCTGGATGATCCAATACACAACCACTACGCTGCATCTCATGGTGAGGGGTGTGGATCTCACGCCATACGAGGTCCATGTCACCATCGAGCAAGGCAACAAGGAGTACGACCTGACAGATGGCGTTGTGACCTACGACGAGGGCGATGACGGTGCGACCCATATCCGCGTGGCGCTCTCCCAGGCGCAGACGGGATCACTCCGCAAGGGCAAGTGTAAGGTGCAGGTAAACTGGATTGACCAGTCGGGCAATCGCAATGCCACCGTCATCAAGGAGACAGAGGTGCTTGCCAACCTGCTGGATCGGGTGGTTGAGCATGGACAGTGAGTGCTGCTGCACCATCGAACTTACGGTGCTTGATGACGCACCGCTGTCCCTACAGGTGCTTGACGAGAAAGCGCCTACGTGGTCCTCGTCCGAGTACATACCAATGGAATCGACCGACCTGCCAGAGTACGAGGGCGCATACAGCGCAACGCCATCATGGCAGGAGCAGACGCTTGCCACGGCAAACCGCGTGATGCGCAATGACCTTTCCATCGAAGCCATAGTGAAGCTAGAGGTCATCAACGAGTCCGGTGGCCTTACTTTGACCATCTAAGGAGACAGAAATGCCCAACCAGTACGTCAACAAGGTCGTAATCAACGGCCAGACCAAGATTGACCTCACCGCCGATACCGTTTCCGCGTCCAACCTGCTCTCCGGCATCACGGCGCACGACCGCAGCGGCGCTCCCATCGAGGGCACCATGCCGAGCGTGGCCGACGCGACGAGCGACGCCACTGCGACCACGGCCACCATCCTTTCAGGCTCCACGGCCTATGTCGCAGGAGCGAAGGTCACGGGCCAGATGCCCAACGTGGGCGCACAGACCATCACCATCGACGATGCGGACGATGAGATCGCCATCACCGCTGGCTATCACGATGGCAGCGGGGTAGCAAAGCTGGATGCGACAGAAAAGGCCAAGATTATCGCCGGGAACATCAAGAGCGGAGTCAGCATCCTGGGTGTGACCGGTGACTACACGGGTTCCGAGCTAGTAACCCTTCAGGCCAAGAGCGCCACACCCACTTTCTCGCAGCAGACCGTCACCGCCGATGCGGGATACACGGGCCTCTCGCAGGTGACCGTCGCGGCCATTCCCGTGACCTACAGCGACAACGCTCAGGGCGGCGTCAGCGTAGTTATCGGCTAGGGGGCATAGATGCCTAATCCCTACATCAACCGTGTTGACATTTCACGCGGGGGCACGACCGAAACGCTCATCAACATCGGCGACACCACAGCCGTCGCATCGGACGTTGCGCAGGGCAAGTACTTCTACCTTGCCACTGGCGAGAAGGTGGCGGGAACGTCCAGCGGCGGCACGGGCGGTGTCACTCAGGACCAAGACGGCTACCTCGTGCTGTCCGACCAAGGCGGGGGAGGAGGTGGCGGAGGGTCGAGTTGGACGCTTCTCGCCACGCAGGAGTACACGGTCAGCACGACAAGCACGTCGAATGAGCTTGTCGGCAACATCACCCTGACGCTCGATGACTACGCCGACCCGCAGACGGTCCTGTGGGTACACATCAGGGACAAGGCTGGGAAGAGGGCTGGGTACGTATACGGCTCAGACGCGATGTTCTTCCATTACCAGCTTGCTGTCGATAACACCAACTCGCTAAGCACTAGGCCATCAGGAGTGTTCTACGTCAACGCGAGCGGAAACTACGGCTGTGGCTCTGGCAGCACCGGATACGGTGTCTTTGCCAACCGCCTGTATTACACCTCATCGAACCACTACGTCGAAATCTACAGCCGGTACACGTCCTCCTACGGGACCATCGACGGCACGTTCAAGGTTGAGGTGTACAAACTCACGATGCCCAGCGGCATGGTCCTGTTTGAGGTCGAAGAAGAAGAGGAGGAGGTGTCATGAGCGACAACCTAACCGTCTTTGGCACCGACTACACGGGCGTCACTGGAATCAAGGCCAAAGGCACAGGCAACGGCACTCTGACCTACATCCGACCGTCTGGCACCAAGAGCATCAGCGCGAATGGCACTGGCATCGACGTGACCAACTACGCGAGTGTTGACGTGGCGGTACCCGATAGCACGTTTGTTATAACCGTTTCATACAACAGTACGACTGAGATGTGGGAGCCTGACTGCACGTGGGCAGAGGTGTTGGCCGCATACAGCGCGGGAAAACAGATTGTGGTGGCATCTGCGAGCGCGGCAACCAGCGTGGTTAGTGTTAGCAACCAATATCTTGCTTACAGCGCAGAATGGCGGGATGGTCAGAACCAAAACACAACTATTTATCTGTTCGACCAAAATGGTGTGAACATTGATGATGCGTGGTCTGCTATCTATCAGCACTTCGACAGCCCAAGTCGTACTTACACGCCCACAACCTCGCAGCAGACCGATACCATCACTTATAGCCAAGACTACAACGGTATCGAGCAAGTTAGTGTCACTGTAAATGCCATGCCTACAGGCAGCGCTGGCACTCCTACTGCCACCAAGGGCAGCGTGAGCAATCACTCCGTCTCCGTCACACCTAGCGTCACCAACACCACGGGCTACATCACGGGCAGCACCAAGACAGGAACCGCTGTTACGGTCAGCGCAAGCGAGCTGGTCAGCGGCACATACACCGTCAGTGCGAGCGGCACGCATGATGTAACGAACTACGCATCAGCATCCGTCGCAGCAGGTGGCGCGACCGCATCTGCGACCAAGGGAACTGTGAGCAATCACAGCGTCACCGTCACCCCGTCCGTGACCCGCACAGCAGGATATGTGACCGCTGGCACAGCCAATGGTACAGCCGTCACCGTCTCCGCATCCGAGCTGGTCAGCGGCAGTGAGACCAAGACTGCCAACGGCACGTATGACGTGACCAATCTTGCCGAGTTGGTCGTTGACGTTCAGGGCGGCGGTTCGTCTGGAATGCAGGTTGCGACCACCACGGCAACCCCGTCCACGGCTGCATCGTCCATCAGCTTCACGGGACTCAGCGGCCAGCCGACCAGCTTCTACGTCACCTCGGCGGCAGACCTCGCCACGGGCGCAGCGCCATACAAGGTGGCGGCGGTCACGTATGACGGCACCGACCTGCACGGCCAGATAGTCACCAACACCAGCAACGCGCAGGCGAGCTACAGCACGGCCTTCACGCAGTCGTACAGCAGCGGCACGCTCACGGTCAGCAGCACGGGCGCGAACTTCCAAGCAGTGCAATACAAGCTGGTGTACACCTACGGCGGGAACTCCGCGAACATCGGCACGGCGGAGACGCAGGTGGGAAGCGGCGCTACGTCCGTCACCTTCACGGGCCTGACCGACGAGCCTACATGCTTCAGCGTTATCTTCAAAAGCGACTTCTCCACGTCAAGCGGATACCAGCGCGTTATTGCCGTGACACATGATGGGAGCAGCACCTACGGCCTTGCGATGGACAGTGGCGCGAAAGCGCAGAGCAGTTGGAGCTACACCTACTCCAATGGGAGCCTGACCGTCACATCGCAGGGCACCAATAACGGCGGCTACTTCCATCAGCCGGGCTATTACCAGCTCACCTACGGCATCGGCGGCGAGGTGGAACCCGTAGAGATTGACGTGCAGCCGCTCTCCGTCACGCAGAACGGAACGTACACGGCTCCTTCTGGTACGGCATATTCTCCGGTTACGGTCAATGTCTCTGGTAGCGGGAGTGTTCACGTGGGGACAACCACGTGGAGCAACAGCTCGACCTCCACCGTCAGTCACCAGTTCACAGGGCTTTCGGGCACTCCCAAGGCGGCGTTCTTGCGTTGTACGGCGCAGCTCACGCGCTCATCTAGCAACACGTACTACTACATCGCCGACATTGTTTGGGACGGCACGAACGCCTACGGCAACTACCACTTGCGCTCGAACGGCAGCTACAACAACGTGGCGTCGGATGCGCAGAGCGGCTTCACCGTGAGCGTGAGCGGTACCAGCATCACCTTCAGTTCTGATGCAACCAGCCGTTCCAGCGCACCGGGTTCCTTCTACAACGGCACCTACGAGCTGACCTACATCTACTAGGGAGCACCCATGGATTTGCAGCCGATAGTGCAGTGGGTCGCCCCCATTGCCTCAACAATCATCGTGACCGCAGCGACGGTAAGCATCAACGCGCAGGCGAAGAAGCACGAGCGGGTCGCCGACGAACGCCATCAGGAGACCGAGGAGAAGCGTAGGCAGGAGGCGGAGTGGCGTGACGAGGTTGACCGACTGTTGCAGGGCCAAGATGCCGCGCTGAAGTCTGTGGCGGAGGACCGCATCGACTGGTACGCATGGCGAGAGCAGATGGTCGCCCACATGACCTGCCAAGACGAGCGAATCATGTCGATGCTCAAGGCTCAATGCACGCAGATGAGGTCTGACACGGTTCATCGCGCACACAGGTACCTCGATGACCTCGGATGCGCGAGCACCGAGGAGAAGAACGCCTTCTGGGCAGAGTACGAGGACTACTGCGAGCTGTGCGAGCAGTACGGCATAGAGAACAGCTTCGTTGACGAGCTTGCGAAGCGGGTCATGGCCTTGCCGGAGCGCACGGTCTGAGCAACGATTCACATTGGTTGATGGAGGCCCCGAGAGGGGCCTTTCGATTAAGGAGGAACAAATGACCTACCTTCTGCCCGACCACATCTACGACGCGATCAAGTACTTTGTGACCATCATCATGCCAGCCGTCTCGGTGCTGTACGTCGGACTTGCTGGCATCTGGGGCTGGCCTTACGCCGATGAGGTTTCCCGCACCGTCGCCGTCGTGTACACCTTCCTCTGCGCCGTCATGGGCATCTCTGGCCTTGCTGCGAAGAAGGTCGAATAGATGGGCGTGCGCGACGAGATCGTTCGGTATGCACAGCGGAACATCGGCTGCATCTACTCGACCATCCCCAGCGGCGGGCGCGAGGGCTACGCCTACAACTGTTCCTACCTGACCACGTGCGCCTATCGCGCCGCTGGCCTGACCATCCCCGGGTGGCAGGGCCATCAGAACGGCGATGGAAGTCAGTCCGACTGGGTGCGCCGCGCGGGACACTGGACCACCGACGTGAGTAAGCTGCAGAAGGGTGACCTCGTTTTCTTCGGCTCAAGCCCGTACAACACGTCGCACGTGGGCATATCGCTGGGCGGCAACCGCATGATTGACTCCGTGCCAGACGGGGGCGTGCAGGAGCGCCGTCTCTATTCATCATTTGTCGGCGGCGGGTGGCCGCTCGCGCGGCTACCAGAGGATGGTGGGACATCAGTCCTGCCGGAAGGAGTGATGCCATTGCAGCGGACAGTCGTGCTGGTCAACGAGACCAACATCAGGGAGAAGCCGAGCACAAAGAGCAAGCTGTGCGGAGTGTATCCGGCTGGCGGCGTCGTAAACCTCGACGGTGACATCTATGCCGAAGGCTTGCTATGGGGTACCTACGTTGGCTCCACCAGTGGCAAGCGCCGCTACATCTGGCTGGGGGAGGCGACAAATGTCCGGTAAACATCGCTACAGCCCGCCAAGCAAGCAGCCGCACGAGATTGGCCGCACGTCCACGGGCGTGGCAATCCTGCTGGGCCTGTTCGTGGCCGTCGTGGGCATCGCGGGCATCATCGGGCTTATCCTCGCCCAAATCATGCTGTGGGTGATTGGCGCATGAGACAGCACGAGGTCCGCCGCTGCCCGAAGTGCAACCACATCCTGCGGGTGGTGGACGGCTCGCAGCGGACCCGCAAGGACAAGGTGTGGGTGCTGCTTCAGTGCGACTGCTGCCTGCACCGCGAGATGGACTGGTACGACCTGCCCAAGAAAGGCAACTAGCGAAGCCCGTCACCCTTCGGGGTGGCGGGCTTTTTTGCGTCCCTAGCGCGTCCCAAATGGGGAAAATACTGGCGTCTCGGCGAACGAAACTCCGAATAACCGCACGTAGGAGCGCCACAGAAAACAGCGGAACGAAACCGATAGAGCAACGGCCTGTAGCGCACGACACAAAACCGCAGGTAGAAGCGCTGCATAATCCGTTCGCGTCCCAAAATGGGCTTTCACTGGGAGTACGTCACTAACTAAACGGCCCAATCCCACCCCGCGTCGTATGGGTGCGACACGTAGGCATCGGCGACCGCAGCCGCTATCATCTCCGGCTGCGGCCTGTCGTAGTGGCGTCCGGTCACTCCCGGCGCGACATGGCCTAGCATCACCTCTATGCTCCACGAGTCCAGCCCGAGCGTCCACCGCGCGTTCGTCTCCCAGCTGTTGCGCAGGTTGCGGAACGGGTGGAACAGCGCGCGCGGAACGAACTCGGCCCACGACCTGTTCAGTCTGTCCTGCGACGAGTGACCGCCAAGCCCGTCACCGGACAGGTACCCCTCGCAAGTCTCCGCGATTCTCAGCAGGGCCATCCCCGCACGCCCAGGGATGGCGACCGCTCGGCGGCTCTGCCTGTTCTTCAGCCGCTCGGTGACGCTGCCCGCGCGGTTGGCCACCTGCCTGCGCACGTCCACGAGCGCGCAGCCATGGCACTCGGTAACGTCCTCCGAGCGCACGCCGAGCGCTTCGCCGACGCGCAGCCCGCCGAACGCGGCAAGCAGGAACGCCGCCTCGAACCACTGCCCGCGCACGCAGCGCCAGACCTCGCCGAGTTCCGCGAGCGTCCACACGGCCCTGTCCATCGTCCGCGCGCTGGATCGGGACGGCATGACATACTTCTCGCGCATCGGATTGGACGCCAGAAAGCCGTATCGCACGGCGTAGTCGAGCAGCGGGCGCATCACGTCCAGCGAGCCGCGTGCCTGGTTTGAGCTGAGCGTCGAGAGCCACTGCTGGACGTCCAGCGGCCTTACGGCGTCGCATTGCACGGTCTCCCATCGTGGGGCGACGTGGCGTCGCCATCCCGACATGTACTGCTGCAGCGTCTGGGCAGAGAGTGCGCCGTCTTCCACGCGCCGCTCGAGCGCGGGAAGGTGCCATTGCTCCCACGCTTCGCCCACGGTCGGGCATGGTGCATCCTCGGAGTGCGCGAGCATCAGCTCGGCACGGCGGCGCTCCGCGTCTCTCCGTGTGCCGCGCACGGTGCATGAGCGGCGCTTGTACCCATCGGGGCCGCTTGACCAGAACCTTATGCGCCATGTGGACTCGTCCACTTGCGCGATTGACCCCCACGCGCTGCGCTTGCGTCTGCTACGCTTTGCCATGAGTCCGTGCGACTCCCTTCTTTCTGGTGCCCTCGTGCCGTGGCAGCGGCGCGGGGGCGTTATTTGTTCGCCATCGGGAACAGCCCAGCGGTTGTCTCGGCGATGCTAAGCATGTATTCACGACCCGCCGCGCTGCACGAGCGGAACAGGTCAAGTAATCGCCGCTCATCAGCCGACATTGATAGCGGCGTTCGGCCAGCAAGCTCGTCCATCGTGCAGTGGAAGATGTCGCAGCAAGCCAACGAGTATTCGAGCGGCAGGCCGTTGGTGCCCGACTCCCATTTGCGGTAGCGGCTATCGTCAACGCCAAGCTTTATGCACATTTCCTTGACGCTGTAGCCGTTCTGTTCGCGCAGCTCACGCAGCCTAATCATTTCATCTCCGTTTCGTTGGACGATAAATCCAATATTACGCTTGACAATCGGATTAATCAGCATGATACTACCCATGGGTTCGGACAAATAATCCGAACCACGCGGTTTTAGGTGCCTGCGCAGTGAGAAACCTTGGTAATGGACCTCTATCCGCAAGGATAGGCACGAGTGCCCGAAACCCGCTCAGCGCCCTCGGAACATGTTGGGGCCTCAACGGGGTACCACCACCTGATATAGGAAGGAGGTAGCCAATGGCTTACGAAGATGAGCTTCCGACCAAGCTCCGCATGGAGCGTGCCCGCGTCAAGAAGACGCAGGCGCAGGTGGCGGCAGAGACGGGACTAACTGCTGCGGCGATTTGCCATTACGAGAACGGCGAAATGACGCCCACGCTGCAATCCCTCAGCGCACTAGCTGACTTCTACTGCACGACCATCGACTATCTGGTTGGTCGCTAAACGAAACGCCCCGTAGGCACCAGCTGCGAGGGCTAGACGCGAAGCGTAACCATGAGGGGGTGACACATGATGATGACCAAGAAGCAGCTCAAGGCGAACCGTCGCCGCAAGAGCTTCGAGCGCAAGCGCAACATCCGCGCCAACAACCTGAAGGCCAATCCTGCGGCATACATCGGTCGCAGCCATAGCTACAGGCTGTACGAGATCTAGCAGTCCACATCACCACCACACACCAGAGTGTCGCGCAAGGCGGCGCGGCTTCGGTGCGGGCGTCTACGCAAACTCCACGCCCGTAAGGAGCGTCTTCTTCCTTTCTGCGCTCCGACCGTCGCATGCAAGGCTGGGCGCACGGGGCAGCTTCCCCGCGTCTTACCTTCCAGACGTGCCCTCGTGCGGACCTGTGCTGGACCAAATCAACAGCACGGCAGGAGGCGGCGCAGACCCGCGCCGTCGTGCGCGGCGCTCTGGTGTTCGAGCAAAGGGAGGGCAGATGGAGCGATACGAGAGCGTCCGGAGCCTTTCGGACGCGAGCGGCATCCCCGTGAGCGCAATCTACGGCGCAATCCGCCGCGGGGAGCTGGCGGCGTTCGTCCCGAACGGCAACAGGCGCGGCTACCGCGTCCGCCCGTCAGAGTTCGAGCGCTGGACGAGGGAGATTGAGCGGGGCCGTGTGCTTGGCGGCGATGGCCCCGCCCGCGAGATGGTGCCCGTGGGGGCACAGTTAGGAGGATAGCAGATATGGCAGGCAGGACTCTTGCCCGCAGGGCCGTTGACCGCAGCATGACCTTCGAGGAGCGCAGGCGGCTGCGCTACATGCGGCGCGGCGTGCGCAGGGCGCGCGAGGAGATGATCGAGCGCGCCATCGAGGTGGCCGTGATGGTCGCGGTGCTCGCGACAATCTGGGCCATCACGTGGTTCATCCCCATCGTCTTCTGCTAGGGAGGTTTTAGCCATGAGCACCAAGAAGATTGAGCGGAAGCTCAGGAAGCACGCGCGGAAGCTGCTGCGACTCGTGCGCAAGGCGGACATGGACCGCGCCGACGTGTACGTGAACGCCGAGACCGGGTTCATGCACTGCTACGTCATGCGCGACGACGTTACCACGGCAAATGTGGTCGACTGGGAGGACCGCGGTGAATAGCATCGAGCGGCTTGCCATCGAGCAGGCCATCTACAACGCCATCGGGGCAGACCTCAAGACGGGGCAGCCCGACAACCTGCGCGGCGAGGTCAACGGGTTCTACCTCGACCTGTACCAGCAGACGGGGGCCACGGGCTTCGAGGTCCGCGTCAACGGCCAGAAGGTCGGCACCTACGGCTTCGCCAAGGTCAAGGGACAGCCCGAGCGCACGGTGACCGAGGTGCGCGTCACGGACGAGGACGCCATGCGCGCCGACAACTCGCCCGAGTTCTGCGAATGGCTGGCGGCGGCAATCGAGCGCGACCTGCCGCAGTACGCCGTCGCATACGTCCAGGAGACGGGCGAGCTGCTTGAGGGCATGGAGTACGTCACCACCACCACGCCCGCCACGCCAGACACGATACGGCCCAACGGCACGCTGCGCGTGCGACCGGAGAAGGTCGCCGCCGCGCTGGGCAACGCGCTGCCCGCCACGATCGCGGGGCTGCTGGAAGGGGGTAGCCGGTGAAGAAGGGGCCGCTCTTCGAGAAGCAGGTGATCGAGTACCTGCGGGCCGCGTTCGGCACCGACACCATCGAGCGCCGCGTCATGGGCGGCGCGAACGACCGCGGCGACGTTGCTGGCATCTTCTGGCAGGGGCGTCCGTTCGTGATCGAGGCCAAGAACGTGAGCAAGTTGCAGCCGTCGAAGTTCTACGCCGAGCTGGAGGCCGAGTGCGGAAACGCCGACACCGACATGGGCGCGATCGTGTACCACCGCGCTGGCAAGGGCGAGAAGAGCATGGGCGAGCAGGGCGTGCTCATGACGCTGGCCACGCTGGTGAGGCTGCTGGGCGGTGAGCCGGATGGAGAGCTTTAGCCTCAAGCCCGAGCCGGGGGACGCAGAGCGCATGGCGGCGTACAGGGAGTCGCGCGTCTGGTGGGTGGAGTTCGCGCGCCCCGTCGAGCGCCTGTTCTGCGACAAGGCGCATCTGGCCGTCGCGCACATGGTGGACGCGGGCATCCCGTGGACGGGCATGGAGTCGCACCACCATCCGGTGCGCCGCCCGACCGACCGCGATGGCGTGTGGCTGCTTGAGTACGGCATCCCCATCGACCGCTTGGCCGTGGCGCACGACAACATGCGCGGGTGGATGGAGATCGTGCGGGCTAACGGGCTGCACGGCAGCTACCGCGAGGCGGGCACCGAGCAGGTGTACGAGTTCTAGATCACGACGAGAGAGGAGTTGATGATGGGCGTTCCCGTCCTCATCATGGGGCCGTCAGGCTCAGGCAAGAGCGCAAGCATGCGCAACCTCACGCCCGACGAGGTGGGCGTAATCAACGTGGCTGGCAAGCCGCTACCGTTCAGGGGCAAGCTGCCCACGTTCGCAACGTCGGACTACAACCAGATCAAGGCCGCGCTTGCGCGCGGTAACAAGCGCCTTTTCGTAATCGATGATGCCCAGTACCTCATGGGCTTCGAGGAGATGGACTCCAAGAAGACCGGATATGACAAGTTCAACAGCATCGGGTTCAACTTCGTCGGTCTCGTGCGCTTCGTCTCGGCGAGCCTGCCGCCCGACGTGGTGGTCTACTTCCTCCAGCACACGGAGGTCGGCGACGACGGGCGCATCAAGGCAAAGACGCTCGGGAAGCTCATCGACAACCACTACACGCTGGAGGGGCTGTTCTCCATCGTCCTCATGGTCGAGGTCGACAAGGACCGCCATTACTTCGTGACCAACAGCGACGGAACGAACACCTGCAAGTCGCCGATGGGCATGTTCTCCACGCGCGAGATGGACAACGACCTCAAGGCCGTGGACGAAATCATCAGGGACTACTGGGAGCTGGCACCGTCGACGGGCCAGCCCGACGAAAGCGAGGTACAAAATGCCTAGGTACGACTGGGGCAACACGCAGACCGCGAGCATCGGGAGCGTGTTCACCATCCCGAACGGCGGCTACGTCTGCACCATCACGTCAGCGGAGTGGGGGAGGAGCAAGGCGGGCAACGACCAGCTCAAGATCACGTGGGACGTGGCGGAGGGCGAGCACGCCAACGTAGCGGCCAACAACGGCTGGTATGACAGCAAGCACTGCGACTACATCAGCTTCGCACCCGGCGCCCTGCGCTTCGCAAAGCAGAAGCTGGAGGCCATCGCAGCGAGTAACCACGGCTTCGACCCGTTCGCAGCCATCGACAACGACATGTTCCAGACGTTCGTCGGGCGTCAGGTCGGGCTCGTGCTCAAGCTGGAGTATGGCGAGTGGCAGGGCAAGCAGACGAAGAAGATGGTCGTGGACGCCTACCGCAGCACGGCGGACATTCGGGCGGGGCGCTTCACCGTCCCCGTCACCGACGAGCCGGAGGTCACGCCAGTCGCACCCGCGCAGGTTCCGCCGACGTTCGGGCAGACCGTCGCATACGCACCGACGCCAGCGCCGATGCCAGCGCCAGCCGACGTGTGGAGCGGCAGCGCGCCGTTCTAGGCATCGCATCCAGACCGCAGGACAGGGGGCGCGGAAACGCGCCCCCGCGCTTAGGAGGGGAGGTGAGACACGATGCCACACATAGACTACGCCGCATCCAACGGGTTCGAGCTGCCAGCACGCGTCCCGCAGGGCGAGCGGGACAACACGATGTTCCGCTATCTCAGCAGCCTGAGGGCGCTCGGCGCCGACGAGGAGCAGCTCATCGCCGAGGGCATGGCGGCTAACCGCGAGAGGTTCGACCCGCCGCTGGCCGACCATGAGGTACTAGGGCGGGTTCGGAGCGTCATGCGCTACGCGCAAGGCACCAGCGAGTTCAGCTCGGGCAGGCGAGACATACCGATGCCAAGCGTCCCGATCATAAGGCGCAAGGGTGACTTGGCATGGCTTGATGACCTTTCCGACCTATCGCCGCTGGAGCAGCAGCACATGTTCGTAGCCGCCTGCTTCGAGGACGAGGACACCGTATGCGTCGTTCGTGACCTGCGGGGTCAGGAGAAGTACGAGTACGCGGGAACATGGAGAGGGCTCATATCGGGCTTCGAGCCGCTGAAGATGCTTGAGTTCGATGAAACGCAAGGCGGCTGGGTGTGCATAAACCCCCTGTACGGCGACGGTGAGGACGGCCACATGGGATACTCGCGCAAGGATGCCGACGTGAGGGTGTACGCGAACGCGCTGGTCGAGTGCGACACGATACCGAAGGAAGAGCAGCTAGAGCGCATCCTCGCGCTGTTCCATGGCAAGGACTCGCTCAGGGCGATTGTTGACAGTGGCAACAAGAGCTACCACGCTGTGATAGCCGTCAACGCGACCGACCTGAGCCACTACCGCTCAATCGTGAGGTTCCTGTACGACACGTGCGAGGCCAACGGGCTTCCGGTCGACCGGCACTGCGGCAACCCGGCGCGGCTCATGCGCCTGCCCGGCGTCATGCGAAACGGGGTCATGCAACGACTCGTGTACGCCAATGGATAGGTCGAGCATCACGGCACTGTCAAACGAGGTGGCGGAAAGTAGGTTCGTCAACATAGACTCGGTGACCGGAATCCACGTCCCCGACCTCGCGGAGCCTATCATCGACGGAGTTCTCAGGCGCGGGCACATGATGATGATCGCGGGGCCACCAAAGGCCGGCAAAACGTGGTCAATGGTCCAGCTGGCCTATGCAGTCGCCACCGGAAACAGGTGGATGGGCTTCCAGTGCCACATGGGGCGCGTGGCCTACGTCGACACCGAACTGGACCACAATTCGTTGTACAACCGATTCGACAACGTGCGCGCGGCGATGGGCCTGAGCGACTCGGGCGGCAACCTCAATGCGTGGTCGCTTCGCGGCATCGACATGAGCGCCGAGGACGTTGCAGACGAAATCGAGAAGGCATACGCAGAGCCGCCCGACCTGGTGATTATCGACTCGATCTACTCTCTTGAGACTGGCGACGAGAACAGCGCGGGCGACATGCGCGGGATGCTGAAGCAGCTGGCGAGGATAACATCACGCGGCACGGCCGTCACGTTCGCACACCACCACGCCAAGGGAAACGCAGGGGCGAGGAACGTAATCGACAGGGGAAGCGGCTCGGGCGTGTTCGGTCGCTTCGTGGACGCCATGGTCGACCTCACCCCCATCGTCCCGAACGAGGACCAAGCCGCGCGGCTCGTGGAGGAGTACGGCGAGCGAGCCGTGCCCATGCGCATGTCCTTCGTTCTGCGCGAGTTCGCCGACCCGGGGAACAGGAGCATCGTGTTCAGATACCCGCTCCTACGCGACATAACGGGCGGCTACATGGACGGTGCCCCCGAGGCTGGCTCCGCCGAGGCCGCGCGCATGAAGGGCGGCGAGTCCAACCGCAGGCGCAACGACCGGAGGTGGGGCCACATAGACGAGTCGATAGGCAGGGCCGTCAACCAGTGCATGCTGGAAGGCGTCCCGCCGACGCGCCAGAACGTGGCCGACCGCATGACCATGGACGGCTCGGAGGTGACCATCGACAACGTCAGAAGGTGGACGCGCAAGGAGGCGGCCACGAAGTGGCGGGCGCGAAAAGACGGCTCCGAATGGGTGGTCTACTGCACCGACGAAAGTTGGTCTACAGACGCGCACGAAACGTAAAAACACCAGCTCAGAGGGTTTGCGATAGCTAAAACGCAAACCTAGGAGAAAAACCGCAGGTCAGAGGGTGTGCGCTGGGTTTGCGATAGCTATATAAGGGTAGCTATCGCAAACCCTACGCAAGGTGCCGAGCTCCTTCGGGGCCGTCCCGCCCCTGTGGTGGCGGGGACGGGCCAGCCCGTCACGAGCTTAACGCCCCCGACCCTCTGGCCCGAACATGAGAGGAGGACCGATGAGAGAGCGTAGGACCTGCGGCGGCTGCGCGCTGCGCTTCGCCGTGCCCACGCGGGCGGGCGAGGTCGGCGTCTGCGTGCGCGACGTGTACGAGGCAGAGGACATGGACGTGCTGGCGGCGATGCAGGGCGAGCTGCCCTATGCCGACGAGGACGACAGCGCCTGCGAGAGCTGGGAGGAGGCGGACGGATGGGCATGACGATCAGGACGCAGCTGGACGGCGGCGCGTTCCTCCCCGAGCGCGCGCACGCCACCGACGCGGGGGCGGACCTGCGCACGCCGGAGCCCTTCACGCTGTTCGGGCATTCGAGCCACACGGTGCACACGGGCGTGCACGTCGAGCTGCCGCACGGCTGCTACGCGCGCATCGCGGGCAAGAGCGGGCTGGACTCCCACGACATCGTGTGCGCGGGGGTGGTGGACGAAGGCTACAGCGGCGAGATTCTGGTGCGCCTGCACAACCTGGGCAGGGAGAACCGCTTCTTCGCGCGTGGTGACAAGGTGGCGCAGCTCATCGTGGAGGTGTGCGCCTACGCAGGCTTCGAGCAGGTGGACGAGGTGCGCGGCGGCGAGCGCGGGGCCAACGGATTCGGCAGCACGGGACGGTGAGCGCGATGGGCATGAAGTGCGTGCTCTCCGACTGGGAGCTGGACGAGATGGCCATGCTGCGGCGGCGCGGGTGGTCCGCGAAGAAGCTGGCCGCGTGGTACGGCGTGAGCGTCAGGACAATCCACTACAACCTGCGCAAGATGGGGCAGGAGCCACCGAGAGCCGATTCTAGGCACGCTGTGGCCCAAACCGAGTAAATACCCGATTGGAGCGTTTGCGGCGCTCTGTGAATGCGAGAGTGGCCGCAAACGCGATTCTGGAAGGAGGTAGCATGAAGGCACTGGACGAGCTGCGCAGCATCAGCGACGGCTGCGCGTACAACGAGGACGATTGCAGACAGTGGCGCTCGTGCCGCGAGCACAGGGCGCAGCTGCTGGACGCAATCGAGACGGAGATAGCCGAGCGGTACGTGATGCTGCCCGTGGACGCGGACGGGATGACGTGGCACATCGGGGATGAAGCCATCGGCGTCAATGTTTGGAAGGGCGAGCGGTTCACCGTTGGCAGCATCGAGCTGACGGACGACGGTGCGCAGCTGGTGGACGTTGAGACGGTCGACGCCATCCCCTGCGGAGCTGCGCGTCACGTCCAGCCCGACACGTGGGAGCGCATCATCGAGGACGCGATCAACACGCACGGCAACGGGTTCAACCCGTGCTGGGACGAAGAGCGTGATGCGCTCATCGCCCGCTGCAAGGCGTTGGCAGGTGAGGGCGAATGAGCATCACGGACGAGCTGAGGGAGTACACGGAAAAGCAGATTAAGTGGCTGGACATGACGAAGGTGCATTATCGCAAGATGTTCGCCATCGCCGACCGCATAGACGCGGAGCATGAGAGCAGGTGCAGGGAGCAGTATGCCTGCGGTGCAGAGGATGGAATCAGCGTAAGCATCGATGCGATGGTCATCCAGACGCATGGCTTTATTGAGCTGCCCAAGGACGCTGACGGCGAGTACATCCACGTCGGGGATGTGATGGAGTGGCCGACAACGCGCGAGACGTTCGAGGTCGTTGGCATCGGGGACGGCGTTCTGTTCTACATCGAGGACGGCAGCGAGAAAGCCGACTGGACTGGCGCAACCACTAAGCGCCACTACCACGCCTCGACCGTTGAGGACGTGCTGCGGGAGTTCGCTAACGAGGTGTACGCGGATGCCGACAACGAAATCCGCGACCGAGACTTTCTCTGCGCAAAGTACGCCAAGCGCCTGAAGCTGGCAGAAGGTGAGGGCGAATGACCGCGACCGACGAGCTGCGCCGCCTGCTTGACGAGCGCGGGGTGGAGTACGAGGTTGGTGAGCAGGGCTGGGTGTTCTTCGAGGGTAACGGTCTTGGATGGGTCTTTGTCGGAAGCGACACCCACGGACAGCTGCTCCATAAAAAACTATTCATCACCCCCGAACAGGCCATCGCCGCCACGATGGGTACGGGGACGTGCGAGGCCGACGAGACGGACGTAATCAAATGCTGGGTCAAGTGCAAGGACGAGCCAAGCGTCGAGCACATGGAGCTGATACACGTCATGGAGTGCAGCGCATGCGGTGGAACGTATGAGTATGTCAACGGTGGCTATGAGTTCTGCCCTCGATGCGGAGCGAAGGTGGTGGACGAATGAGCATGATAAGCGCCCAAATTGATGAGCTGCGCGAGCTTGCGGGTGACGGCAGCATGGAGTGGGTCACTGGCCCCATCCGTGCATCCGTGCTCCGCGACGCCGCCGACACCATCTGGGAGCTGCGCGACGATTTGCAGCGGGCGAACGTTGAGAACGGCAAGCTACGGGAGCTGGTAAGAGACTACGAGCATTGCAGCATGCACGCAGACTGCGACAGATGCGAGTATGACGGGACAACGAGCACGCATTGCCCGCTCAGCCCGTGCTTTCCAGACATTGACGAGCTGAACGAGTTGGGAGTGGAGGTGGACGAATGAGCAAGTTCGTGACGCTTGTGCTTGAGCCGCGTTTCAATGACGAGTACGGCGAATACGCCAACCTGCCAGTGTTCAACGCTCACGGAGATGTTGTCGGATACACGGGCGGCGAGGTACCCGAGACGGGGAACCCGTGCGAGTTTTACGTCATGGACGAGGAAGGCTTTCCCGTCTGCCACAGCGCGTCCGAGAACGCCGTCCTGCGCCAGCAGCTCGCAGACGTGACCGAGAGCATGGGGCGCGTTGAGGAGCGGTGCGCCAAGCTGCGTGAGTACATAGAGCGCAAGCAACACTTGCAGGACTTCGCACGGCTGGTCACTGAAAACTCTAAGCTGCGGGAGCTGGTGAAAATGATGCTTCTCGTGTGCAAGAGCAAAGGCATAGTC
>JAEIGA010001955.1_pt1 | contig 32849 bp, 26 predicted proteins | sample 9270691 | NCBI WGS metagenome assembly JAEIGA01 (sample SAMN17057246, study PRJNA624740) | gut metagenome | biome: biome; isolation source: fecal sample | host: Bos grunniens | place: China: Xizang | collected 2019 | reverse complement strand
TCGTTTCGATGTGCGCACCCAAATCGTTAAAGACCTCGAAGCAGCAGACCTCCTTGAGAAAGTTGAAGAATACGACAACAAGGTGGGTTACAGCGAGCGCACCAACGTTGTTATCGAGCCCAAGCTCTCAATGCAATGGTTCTTGAAGATGAGCGACTTGGCACATCCCGCACTCGATTCGGTTATGAACGACGACATCAAGTTCCACCCTGCCAAGTTCAAGAATACCTACCGTCACTGGATGGAGAACATCAAAGACTGGTGTATCTCACGCCAATTGTGGTGGGGTCATCGCATTCCTGCCTACTTCTTGCCCGAAGGTGGCTACGTTGTAGCAGCAACACCCGAGGAAGCATTGGAGTTGGCTCGCCAAAAGACCGGCAATGCCGACTTGCAAGCAACCGATTTGCGACAAGACGAGGACTGCCTCGACACATGGTTCTCATCATGGTTGTGGCCTGTATCTCTCTTCGACGGTATCAACAATCCCGGCAACGAGGAGTTCAAGTACTACTATCCCACTGCCGACCTCGTAACAGGTCCCGATATCATCTTCTTCTGGGTAGCCCGTATGATTATGGCCGGTTATGAATATTGCCAATTGCCCCCCTTCCGCAATGTATACTTTACCGGTATCGTTCGCGACAAGATCGGTCGCAAGATGTCAAAATCGCTCGGTAACTCGCCCGACGCATTAGGACTCATCGACCAATTTGGCGCCGATGGTGTACGTATGGGTCTCATGCTTGCCGCTCCCGCCGGTAACGACATCCTCTATGACGACTCGTTGTGCGAACAAGGTCGCAATTTCTGCAACAAGATATGGAATGCCTTCCGCCTCGTAAAAGGTTGGACTATAGACGAAAGCCTTGCACAACCCGAAACAGCTGCTACTGCCGTTCGTTGGTTTGACGCTCAACTCTCAAAGACCCTCATTGAGGTACAAGACCTGTTCTCGAAGTTCCGTCTTTCTGAGGCTCTCATGGCTGTTTACAAACTCTTCTGGGACGAATTCTCTTCATGGTATCTCGAAGTGGTTAAGCCCGGCTATCAACTCCCCATTGACGGTGAGACATACCGCGCCACACTCAACTTCTTCGATGCTTTGTTGCGCATGTTGCACCCCTTCATGCCCTTCATCACCGAGGAGTTGTGGCAACACCTTGCCGAGCGCACCGAGGGCGAAAGCATCATGACAGCACTCATGCCCGAGGCCAAGCCCGCCGACGAAACACTTATCGCCAATTTTGAAACAACCAAACAAATCATTGCCGGTATCCGCACCGTACGCTTACAAAAGAATATCCCCAACCGCGAGGCTCTTACCTTGCAAATCGTTGGCGCACACGACAATACCAACAATTGTGTTATTGTCAAGCTCACCAACCTTTCGGATATCGCTGTTGTAACCGAGAAGGACGCCAACTCTGTAGCTTTCCTCGTTGGCACTACCGAATATGCTGTACCCCTTGGCAACAACATCGACGTAGAAGCCGAACTCGCCAAGCTCAACGAAGACCTCAAGTACATGCAAGGTTTCTTGCGTACTGTTATGGGCAAACTTGGCAACGAACGCTTTGTAAACAATGCCCCCGCACAAGTTGTAGAACTTGAACGTAAGAAAAAGGCCGATGCCGAAAGCAAGATAAAATCTATCGAAGAGCGCATCGCAGCATTGAGCAAATAATAAGCTAACACTGCTATAAACATCGACCGTGCACGGAGCAGGCTCCGTGCACGTTTTTTATATCCCCACACACCATCCCCCATCCCACTCCACATCCTCAAAAAATTGACACATTTTAGCCATAAAAGAGTTGGGCATACGACATTTTTTAGTATATTTGTAAGTTACATTATCATGCACATAGTGTATTGATAACATATTAATAAATCGCTGTAAATCAGATGGCAAAGAGAAAGTTTACAACATTCAACATTATATGCTTGATAAGCCTATGGGTTATTTTGTGCGGATGTGTATTGGCATACAGTCCTATCAACCTTATGACTATATTCACAATCGTCGCATCGGGCATCATTGTATTTGTCCCTATTTACAAAAGTAAAAAGAGAGAAAAAGATAACCGATAACGTTATCAAAGACACACAACTATGAGCAATATCATAAAGACCGACATATTGACCAGCATAAACACACCCGACGACTTGCGCAAACTTAGTGTAAACGAGTTGCCTAAGGTATGTGAGGAGTTGCGCAACTACATTATTGATGCCTGTTCAACCAACCCCGGACACTTCGGGTCGAGTATGGGTGCTGTCGAGATTACCGTTGCATTGCACTACGTTTTCAATACTCCATACGATCGCATTGTATGGGATGTGGGTCACCAAGCCTACGGACACAAAATACTGACAGGACGTCGCAACCGCTTCCATACCAATCGTAAGTTGAACGGATTGAGTGGTTTTCCCAATCCGGCCGAAAGCGAATATGATGCTTTTATAGGAGGACATGCATCTAACTCGATATCAGCCGCTTTAGGTATGGCTATTGCTACCGAGTTGCAAGAAGATAGTCCCTCACGCAAGGTTGTAGCTGTAATTGGCGACGCCTCAATTGCCGGAGGTCTGGCCTTTGAAGGTTTGAACAACGCCTCGATCAACCCCAACGACCTGCTCATTATCCTCAACGATAATGATATGGCAATAGACCACAACGTAGGTGGTCTGAATAGCTATCTCGTCAATATCACCACTTCGCGTCGCTACAATAATATGCGTAATGGCATATATCAGTTCTTGAAAAAACTTCGCCTCATTGGCGATAATAGCAAGGGCTCGATATTGCGCTTTAACAACAGTCTCAAGTCACTTTTGTCGAAACAACAAAACATCTTCGAAGGTCTAAATATACGCTACTTCGGACCGGCCGACGGACACGATGTGGAAAACATTGTACGCATCTTGCAGACTATCAAGGACATGAAGGGTCCCAAGATTCTCCACCTCTGCACCAAAAAAGGAAAAGGCTATAAACCGGCTGAGTTATCACCAACAAAATGGCATGCTCCTGGCAAGTTTAATAAAGAGACGGGCGAAATTGTACAAAACACCACACCCAACCAACCTTGTAAATTCCAAGATGTTTTTGGACACACCTTGGTTGAATTGGCTGAGCAAAACGAACGCATCGTATCCATCACCCCGGCTATGCCTTCGGGTAGTTCTATGAATTTTATGATGGAGCGTTTCCCCAAGCGTTCGTTCGATGTGGGTATTTCAGAGGAGCATGCAGTGACATTTTCGGCAGGACTTGCCAAAGAAGGTATGCTCCCCTTCTGTTGCATCTACTCAAGCTTTATGCAACGTGCCTACGACGAGATCATACACGACGTTGCCATACAAAACCTCCCCGTAACGTTTTGTATAGACCGCGCAGGTATAGTAGGTGAAGATGGTGTAACACACCACGGATGTTTCGACTTGAGTTTTTTGCGTAGTATTCCCAACATGACCATTGCTGCCCCGATGGATGAGCATACTTTGCGTCATCTATTATATACAGCTCAAGCCGTTGAACATGGCCCATTGTCTATACGTTATCCTCGAGGAGGAGGCGAAATTGTAGATTGGCGATGTCCCATGCAACTTATACCCATAGGCAAAGGACGAAAACTCAACGATGGCAATAGCGACATAGCTATACTGAGCATTGGTAATATAGGAACAACAGTAACAAAGGCTATAAAACTTACTCAAGATAAGGGTATAGATGTAGCCCACTACGATATGATATTCCTCAAGCCCATAGACGAAGATATACTGCGAGAGGTTGCAACAAAATATCGCCGTATTATCACAGTAGAAAACGGAACTATTGTAGGAGGATTGGGTAGTACTGTAATGGAATGGATGAATGACAACGGCTACTCACCTCGCATCAAGCGCGTAGGCATACCTGATCAGTTCATCGCCCAAGGCACTGTTGCCGAGCTACACAAACTTTGCGGCATGGACACCGACAGTATCGTAACACTGCTCACAACCAACTGGTAAAGAAAGGATTGCAAAATGAAAATAGTTATTGCAGGAGCCGGAGAAGTAGGCCTACACCTTGCCAAAATGCTCTCTCGTGAAGAATTGGATGTGGTACTGGTTGATAATAACGAAGATGTTCTCTCTGAAATAGAGAATAACTACAACCTCATCGCTATTGTTGGCAATCCCACTGCATTCGATACGCTTAAGAGAGCCGGTACCGACGAGGCTGACTTGTTTGTTGCTGTAACGCCCTACGAAACACGTAATATCGTTGCTTGTACGATAGCCTCGACACTGGGAGCAAAGAAAACAGTAGCACGCATCGACAACTTCGACTACTTGAACAACGAGAGCCGCAAACATTTCAAGTCAATGGGTGTAGATGACCTTATTTATCCCGAAAAATTGGCTTGCGAAGAGGTTTTTGCTGCCATGCGACACACCTGGGCACGAAGTTGGTTTGAGCTGCACGATGGCGCACTGATACTTGTGGCCGTAAAGATACGCGACAACGCAAGTATCCTTAACCGTAAACTTTATGAACTCACAAGCAACAGCAACCTATTTCACATAGCCGCTATTAAGCGACACAACCACACCATCATACCTCGTGGTAACGATGAGGTATTGCAAGGAGACATTGTATACTTTACCACAACACCCGATTACGTAGAAGGCATACGCGAAATTTGTGGTAAAGAGCAAGTCAATGTGAATAATGTTATGATCTTGGGCGGTAGTCGCATTGCTATACGAATAGCCGAAACTGTAGGCGATGATGTAAAAATAAAACTCATTGAGAAAGACCGCGAAAAAAGCTATCGACTTGTCGAAAAAATGCGCAATACTACCATCATACAAGGTGATGCTCGCGACGAAGAGCTCTTGTCGGAGGTTGGTATTTCAGATACCGACATGTTTATCGCTTTAAGTGACAGCTCGGAGACTAATATCCTTGCCTGCCTCACTGCCAAGCAAATGGGTGTTCCTCGAACAGTAGCTGAAGTGGAAGATATTCAATACATTGCTGTAGCCGAAAACCTCAACATCGGTACTGTAATCAACAAAAAGCTCATAGCTGCAAGTCACATCTTCCAGCTCTTGCTCGATATTGACTCAAGCAATGCCAAGTGTTTGGCTTTGGCCGATGCCGAAGTAGTTGAGTTAGTTGCCAAACCAGGTTCTAAAATTACCCGCCGTCCTGTCAAAGAGTTGAACTTGCCTTCCGACATGACGCTGGGTGGTGTCATTCAAGATGGTGTTGGTACTATTGTATCGGGTAATACTGTCATAAAAGAAAACGATCACGTGTTAGTTTTCTGTCTCGATACTGCACTCGGCAAGTTAGATCGTTGGTTTGGTTAAAACTGTATAAAAATGAACAAGATACATACCGGCATAATATTACGCGTACTCGGAATTCTATTGTGTTTCGAGGCAATCTTTATGTTCATTCCCACGGTGGTATCGTTTTACTACAATGAACCCGACCGATGGGCATTTCTTGTATCATCAATAGTCACCCTCATCATTGGTGGCTCACTGGCCTACCGCTTGCGCAACTGTCGCCAAACTATGGGTAGAAGAGATGGTATATTGTTGGGTACAGTCGTATGGATTGTTTTTGCACTTATGGGCATGTTGCCATTTTTAAGTATATGCAACTCATTTACCGATGCTATCTTCGAGACTGTTTCGGCAGCCACTACTACCGGAGCCAGCATATTTAAGCATATAGATTACCTACCACACGGCATTTTATTGTGGCGAAGCATGTTACAATGGATTGGTGGTATCGGTATCATTCTTTTCACAGTAGCAGTACTACCCATGCTCAACCACCGTGGTGGTATGATATTGCTTAGCACCGAGGTATCGGGTATTGGACAATACAAGCTCAGTCCTCGTATCAACCACACTGCCATGAAACTATGGCTGTGCTACTTTATCTTCACTGTTATACTATGCTTACTGTTATATGCAGGCCCTATGAACTTCTTTGACGCAGTATGCCATAGCTTATCTACCATGGCAACCGGCGGTTTCTCAACTCACAATCAGAGCATTGGATATTACCATTCGGCCTACATAGATTATGTTATATCCATTTTTACTTTTATCGGTGGTATCAACTTTGCAATCATTTACCGCACGGTGATGAGCGACCACAAGCTGCTTTTCCGTTCGGAACAAGTAAAATGGTACACCAACTTGATAGTTGCATGCACACTCATCTTTACAATCGGTCTTTTTATACAAGGCACATACGATTCGATCGAGGAGTGTTTCCGCAACGCCCTCTTCCAAGTGTGTGCTGTTATAACAAGCACAGGATTCTCAACCTGTAACACACTTGATTGGGGACCGTTTTACTCGCTCATATTCCTACTACTCATGTTCTTTGGTGCGTGTGCCGGCTCAACCAGTGGTGGTGCCAAGATTGACCGCATGGTAATCTTAACCAAAAATGCTCGCAACGAATTTAACCGAGTGCTATATCCCAATGTCATACGACCGGTTGTATACAATGGTAAGGCTCTATCGCACGAGACCGTATCGAAAATTCTTGCCTTTACCATTATGTATGTAATAGTATGGATTTTGGGCGCTGTGATATTGACACTCCAAGGAGCAAACATGGGAGAAGCCGTATATGGCGCACTCTCGGCATTAAGCAATATGGGCATTGGTATTGGTTCGGATGCAGGAGGATTCTACTCCGATATATCTTTCCATGCCAAATGGACACTAATGGCCCTGATGATTATTGGTCGCTTGGAAGTCTTTACCGCAATCATTATTTTCATGCCACTTTTCTGGAAAAAATCATAATTTGACATCATACACATGACACCAAATAAAAACTCAAAAAAGAAAAAAAAGGGCAATACCGCCCCCAAGAAAACCTTTGCGCAAAGCATCGAGCCGATTGTTCGTTTCTTTAAGAACGAAATTTTCCACTTTATTGTCGGTTTTATCATTGCGCTATTTGGTATATTCCTACTCATAGCACTCACATCATTTATCTTTACAGGTACAGCCGACCAGAGTGTTGTAGAAGGACTGAGTAGCGAATTATCAAAAATAGAAACCGAAATAGATAATTGGGGTGGTGCCAATGGCGCAATGCTTGCACACTTCCTTATCAACAAATGGATAGGTTTTGGAGCATTCATATTGGCGCTATGGACCATTATTTCGGGTTTGTACATGATGCGAGTATTGGAGGGTGGATATTGGAAAACCACAATTATGTGTTTCATTGGCATGCTGACAATATCACTCTTTTTTGGATTCTTGTATCAACTCACAGGTGTAGTATCCTTCACCTCATGGGGAGGAAATCATGGTAAAATCATTACCGACTACCTCTTCTATTACATTGGCTCATGGGGTACAGGACTCATTATCTTGATACTATTGGTCGTATTCCTCATCATGGTAAGCCGTAGTACAATCGACTTCATTCGCGACCTTCTCAAGACCAACCCATTCCACAATCCTTTTGCACGACGCAAGGAGATTCCTGCTGTTACTACCGAGAACAACGAAAACGAGGAAGAGGATGTAGAGGAGACTGAAGAAAACGAGGACGATGGTTCATTTATATTCATAAGTGAATCGGAGTCTGAGGAGAATGATACTACAATATCAGAAGATGTTATTGAAATTGTAGATGAAGAGTGCGACATAGAGATTGAGCCGGAAAAAGTCATCGATGATGAATCAAGTAATAATACAGATAAAACTATCGACGATGAAACCCCTATCAGTATCAATGAAGAACCTATTGTACTGTCGGGCGACAACGAGCCTATGTTTACCGTATCGACCGGTGCCAAAGAAGAGTTGGTAGAAGAAGTATTGAAAGACTATGACCCCACACTCGATTTGCCAAGATACAAAAAGCCCACACTCGACCTACTTGCCGACTATCCGGATAACAATGGATCGGTAAATCGTACTGAGCTCGAGAGCAACAAGAAACGTATCACCGATACCCTAATGACCTTCGGTATAGAAATAAGCTCTATACAAGCCACAGTAGGTCCTACTGTTACTCTCTTTGAGATAGTTCCTGCTCCCGGTGTGCGCATTGCCAAAATTAGAAACCTCGAAGACGACATCGCATTGAGTTTGTCGGCTTTGGGCATTCGCATCATTGCTCCTATACCCGGTAAAGGCACTATTGGCATAGAAGTGCCCAATAATGAGCCTCAGATAGTATCAATGCGCTCAATCATTGCATCACGCAAGTTCCAAGAAAGCAAATACGAACTTCCTATAGCTTTAGGTAAGACTATTACAAACGAAGTTTTTGTTGCCGATCTCACTAAGATGCCCCACGTTCTTGTTGCAGGTGCTACAGGTCAAGGTAAGTCGGTAGGTCTCAACGCTATCATATCATCGTTACTCTACAAGAAGCATCCGGCCGAATTAAAATTTGTACTTGTAGACCCCAAGAAGGTTGAGTTTAGCATCTACTCAGCTATCGAACGCCACTTCCTTGCAAAGTTGCCCGATAGCGACGAACCTATTATTACCAAAACCGACAAAGTAGTACAAACCTTGCAATCGGTTACCCGTGAGATGGATATGCGATATGAACTTCTACAGCAAGCCAAGGTACGTACTATTAAAGAATATAATGCTAAATTCAAGTCTCGCCACTTGTTGCCATCAAAGGGACACCGATTCCTACCCTATATAGTTGTCATCATAGATGAGTTCAGTGACCTTATTATGACAGCCGGCAAGGAGGTAGAGAGTCCTATTATTCGCATAGCACAATTGGCGCGCGCTGTAGGTATACACATGATTATAGCCACACAACGCCCCTCTACCAATGTTATTACCGGTATTATTAAGGCCAACTTCCCTGCTCGCATAGCATTCCGTGTACAATCTATGATCGACTCACGTACCATCCTCGATTGTCCCGGAGCCAACCAACTCATTGGTCGTGGCGATATGCTCATCTCGCAAGGCGGTGAAATGGTTCGCGTACAATGTGCCTTCGTAGACACACCCGAGGTAGAAGATGTATGCCATCACATCAGCGAACAACAAAGCTATCCCGACGCATTCTTGCTTCCCGAATATATTCCGGAAGATGGTGCCGATGGCGGATCGACAAACTTCGACAGCAAAGACCGCGACCCACTATTTGACGAAGTGGCTCGCATTATAGTATCGTCGCAACAGGCATCTACATCGTCGTTACAACGTCGCTACTCTATTGGATACAATCGTGCAGGTCGTATTATGGACCAACTGGAAGCTGCAGGCATCGTAGGACCGGCTGTTGGTGGTCGACCCCGCGAGGTACTTGTGATGGACATAATGCAACTGGAAAACAAATTAGAACAGATGAGATAATGAAAAAAGCTATATACATACTGCTCACATTGGCATTGTCATTTACTGCAATAGGCTCACATGCTCAAGCCAACAACTACTTAGATAAAGTTGTAGAACAATTACAAAATGCCAAGGGAATAACAGCCGACTTCACCCTGCAAGGTGATGCCAATAGTGGCATGTCTATGAAAGGCTCTATCAAGATGAAAGGCAAAATGTTTACCATAGCAACAAACGACCTCACCACATGGTACGATGGCAAAACAATGTGGTCATACGCACCTTGTATAGATGAGGTAAACATTACAAACCCCACCCATCGCGAACTGGCCGAGGTAAACCCCTATATACTCCTTGACAACTACAATAAATCGTACACTGTAAAAGAGATACAAAGCCAACAAAAGGGTGAACGACAATTTCAACTCACCCCCACCAAACGCAATACAACTATTGCACAGATAGTACTTACTATTGCTACGGCCAACAACGCACCTATATCGTTTGAGATTACCGATAATGCCAATCGAGTAGTAGTCGTTGCCATAACCAACTACAACGACAAAGTTACCCTACCGGCATCTACTTTCAAGTTTGATAGCAAACAATATCCCCAAACAACTATAATAGACTTACGATAATTTTATTAACCCTAAATAATAATTAATATGGAAACTACAGAGAGAACAAAATGTCTTATTATCGGTTCAGGTCCCGCCGGCTTCACAGCTGCTATCTACGCTTCACGCGCCGATCTCGCTCCTATCCTTTATGAAGGTATGGTTCCCGGTGGACAGCTCACCATCACAACCGAGATTGAAAACTTCCCCGGCTACCCCGAAGGTATTTCTGGTACTGCAATGATGGAAGATTTGCGCAAACAAGCAGCTCGTTTTGGTACTGATATTCGCAATGGCGAGGTTACTGCTATCGATGCTTCAGCTCGTCCTATCCGTGTTACTATCGACGGAAATAAAGTTATTGAAACAGACACACTTATCTTTGCTACTGGTGCATCGGCTAAATATCTCGGTCTTGCCGACGAGACTAAATATGCCGGTATGGGTGTATCAGCTTGTGCTACTTGCGACGGTTTCTTCTACCGCAAGAAAGTCGTTGCTGTTGTAGGTGGTGGTGACACTGCTTGCGAGGAGGCTGTATATCTTTCACACCTCGCTAAGCAAGTATACTTGTTGGTACGTCGCAACGAGTTGCGTGCATCTAACATCATGCAAGAGCGCGTGAGAAACACTGAAAACATCACTATCCTTTACGAAACTCAAGCTGAGGGTCTCTATGGAGAGAATGGTGTTGAAGGTGCTTACATCGTGAAACATAAAGGTACTGACAAAGAGACTCGCGAACAACTCCCCATCGATGGTTTCTTCCTTGCCATTGGTCACAAGCCCAACTCTGACTTGTTGAAGGGTCAAGTAGACCTCGACGAGCACGGCTACATCATCACTAAGCCCTACTCTGCCGAGACAAACATCCCCGGTTTGTATGCTGCCGGTGACGTTGCCGATCCTCACTATCGTCAAGCTATCACTGCTGCTGCTTCAGGTTGCCGCGCTGCTATCGATGCCAAGAACTACATCTTGATGAACAACTTGTAATCGATAATCGAATACTAACAAATATAGCCGCAATGCGCCGAGACGCATTGCGGCTGTTCTTTTATAAGATAACAATTGCTCATACACGTCAATAAAGTATGTTAAACGACATATTTATTCACGATTTTTAGCCATTAAGATTATTTTTTTATTTAATTTTGCCTATCATACGATTATAAGCAACAATAATGGTAAAAAAGAGTACATTAGAATCTATTTTACAAAATGAAATGTCGGATTTTTGGGCGCTTCTCGATGGAGAAGAAGAACGTGTAATTTCTGATAATTTCCAAATAAAAAACTTTAAGAAAAACGAGGTTATATATAGCGAAGGCGAAGAACCTAAGCAACTAATGTTCTTGATAAAGGGCAAGGTAAAAGTATTTAAAAAAGGTAATGGCGACCGCAATCAAATTATTCGATTGGTGCGACCCGGACAATACTTTGGTTACCGAGCTTACTTTGCCAACGAAAATTATGTAACATCAGGTGCTGCTATAGAGACAACCCAGATCGGTTTTCTTCCTATGTCGTTGGTCGAAGAACACATTCGTCGCAACAACGACTTGGCTATTTTCTTTATTCGCACGTTGGCCAATAACCTTGGACAATCGGACACTCGCACCGTCAATCTCACACAAAAGCACATTCGCGGTCGTCTTGCCGAGTCGCTGATGGTACTTCACGACAACTACGGCTACGAACCCGATAGCACTACACTCAACATTTATCTTTCACGCGAAGATTTGGCCAATTTGTCAAACATGACAACATCCAATGCAATACGTACTCTTACAAGTTTTGCGGCCGAACAACTCATCACAGTAGATGGTCGTAAAATAAAGATTCTCAAAGAAGAGGAGCTACGACGTATCAGCAAGCACGGATAAGAAACCACACCCTAACCAACAATATACACAAGGACGACTATCTATTATGATATGTCGTCCTTGTTGCAAACTAATACAACATTCATTTATCAATAGGCGTAAGTTCCGGCCACATAATTCCACTGACTTGCCACCATACGCAAGTTGACATCACCCATCGTACGGAAGTCACTTATCTGATTATAACGACAATCGACATACATCAAGTTGGGACATTGCGACACATCAAGAGTCATCAATTGATTGTTGTTGCAGATAACACGCTCGAGCATGAGTTGATTACTCAAGTCAAGGGTTGTGAGGTCATTGTATGAACAATCTATGAATGAGAGCTTTTTTGTTCCATCAAGGTCTATGGATGTGAGATCATTATAAGAGCACACCAAGTCCATCAATGCCGTACAATTAACCAGTGCCAGCTGGGTCATATTATTCTCACTACATGACAATGTTACAAGTGAGGCAAGGTCTTGTATATACAGCTTTTCAATATCATTATTGTCGATATTGAGATGCTTCAACTCATCGACACCCACCAATGTAATCGATTTAAGATGATTATATCCACAATAGAGCGTATGTAAGTTGGCACAACTATCCACATCGAGCTGCTCAAGATGACAACTTTGGGCATAGAGAGTCTCAAGCATTGTGGCTGCACTCACATCAAGTGTGACAAACAGATTACCGGTACAATTAAGCATTTTAAGCATAGGGGTACCTGTGATGGATAGATTAGTGAGCCTATTGCGATAGCAGTTGATAGCGGTAAGTTTGGGGCAATTGTCAAGTTCGAGTTCCGAGAGGTGGTTATGACTCACATCGAGCATCTGCAAAGCCGTACACCCTGACACATTGAGCATTGTAATCGCATTGTGCGCAACATCAATATTTTGTAATGCCAAGAATCCCGACACATCCAATTGACCACTAAGTTTTTTATCGCGCCACTCGATAGCCGTTACATGCCCATTATCGTCCCAACTCACACCACTCCACATAGCCGGATCATTTAGGGGCACTCCCAACTGTTGATAATTACTTTTGCCGTGTACTGCAGTAATTTGTAGGAATTCTTTGAGTTTTTTCACTTCGTTTTTGTTAGGGGCTGCACATACGACCAATACGGCAATGAGCAGTGTTGCTGTAAGCATCATTCGTTTCATATCAACGTTGTTTTAGTCGTTAATAACTTGGGTGATAATATATCATTCATCTACTTAAACAACATTACTCAAGCAATTGTTTGGCACAAAAAATGCCGATCGTCACAATCGACAATCGGCATAACATTATATTTATATGTATAAGCTATTTTACAAGTTTTATACCATCGGTAACAATCTCAATACGTCGCGCCTTGTAGAGGCTGCCTATCGACTTTTTGAAATTCTTTTTACTACATCCAAATGCACGTACAATAACATCGGCATCGGTTTTATCGCCATAGGGTAAGAATCCACCCGCCTTTTGCAACTCATCCATGATGCGATCGGCTATTGCACCATCACCCACAGCTTGCTGATAGCCAACAGGTTGCAAAGAAATATCCAACTTTTCGTCCTCACGTACCTTCTTGATATATCCTGTTACGAAATCGCCTGGCTCTATAGTGGTAAATACTTCATTTTTATACACCATACCCCAATGACGATTTTCTACTATCACTTTATATCCCAACTCCGTTTCTTGCACAACAAGCAGCTCGACTTCCTGATTGACAGTATACTCCGGAGGTGTATTATCAAGGAACTTATCGACCTTCGACGAGGCTACTATGCGGCCGGTCATATCATCAAGGAATGCATACACCAAGTACACACCACCCTCTCGCATTGTTGCTCGTTGCTCTGCAAAGGGTACTAACAAATCCTTTGCAGTTATACCCCAGTCAAGAAAAGCACCCACACGATTCACCATCTTGGTTTCAAGGAAAGCAAACTCTCCTACCATAATGTAAGGCTCCTCGGTAGTGGCAATAAGGCGGTCTTCACTATCATGATACACAAATACTTCCACCTCATCATCGATAACAGTTCCTTCCGGCACATACTTGGCCGGCAACAGTATCTCGCCCGACTCTCCTCCATCAAGATAAAGACCAAACTCTACCTCCTTGACTACTCGTAACGTATTGTATTGTCCTACGTTTATCATATTACATCATTATTGTATCGTAAAAATATCAGCATCACGCCATGTAGGGAACTTGGTGCGGAACGAATTCAACTTATCGCCGTCAAACTCAACAACCACATGACCTTGCTCTCCATCAGGCACTTTATCGAGAGTTGAACCCTTGAAGTCAATAGCCATTGTATCACCAATGTAAACAAGAGACATACCATCCTCTCCCACTCTATTCACTCCACACACATAACAAGCATTCTCAATAGCACGAGCTACAAGCAAGCTACGCCACACATGGCTACGCACTTGTGGCCATGAAGCCACATACAAGGCTACATCATACTCGTTCTCTACATTGCGACTCCATACCGGGAATCGTAAATCATAGCATATAAAGAGTGCAATGCGCCACTCGCGATATTCTACAATAACACGACGATCACCGGCAGTAAATACTTTACCTTCATCGCCCATACGGAAGAGGTGTCGCTTGTCGTAAAAAGTTACTTCACCACAAGGTTTAACAAAGAAGCCTCGATTGTAGCACTTACCCTCTTCACGAGCAATATAACTACCTGCCAAGGCTACATCGTAGCGAGTAGCCCACTCCTTGAGAGCTGTGAGCGTCTTACCCTCACCCTCCTCGGCATACTGTGTGGCCGACATTGAAAATCCTGTGGTAAACATCTCTGGTAAAACAGCCACATGCACATCCGCATCAAGCGCTTGCAAAGCTTTCTCACAATATGCAAGGTTAGCATCGACGTTCTCCCATATTATATCGTTCTGCAACAAGGCAACACGTAGTTTCTCCATATATAACTATTATTCTAATCCGGTTACAAATTTATCTTTATACTTTCCACTGAATTTCATGTAGTATCGCTTAATAGCCTCCATATCAGCATCTACATCACCAGTTGGCGTAAAGGTTCGTTCAATACCCACCTCACGCTTGTCAAAGTCGATATATGCCAATACAATAGGGACACCAGCCCCCGTAGCTATGCGGTAAAATCCGGTCTTCCAGTTGGGATTGGCCTTGCGGGTAGCCTCGGGTGTAATCGCGATAGTCATTTTATCGCATGCGTTAAACTGCTCGACTATCTGCTCTACCAAATCGGTACGACGACTACGATCTACCGGTACACCGCCAATGGCTCGAAAGAAGTGCCCCAACGGAAAGAAGAACCAATCTTTTTTCATCAAAAAACCCGCCTTACGACCTATCGAGGTATAGGCAAGCTCGCAAATAATGAAATCCCAATTACTTGTGTGTGGTGCAACACATATCACACATTTATCAAAGTCGGGCAGTCCGACATTAACTGTCCAACCGCCCCACTTCAATAATTTTCCTGCTAAATAAGCTCCTAATCCCATATCATTCTTTGGTTATCTCCTCAAAGTCCGAGATAATTTCGTCTACTTGGGCATTAAAGTCATTTCTCAGTTGCTTATAATATGCCTTTACTTGCTTGCGATCTTTACCACCATTAGCACCTACTCGTGCAACAAACTCGCGGCGTAAGGTCATTACTTTACCCAATATTGTGTTGGCTTTTTCAATATCCACACCGGGGATAAACTCTCTTGTTAGGATATACTCGCCTACTAATGCTGAAGCAATTGCATTAATTTCTTTCTTGAGATTTCTTTTATTTGCCATGATTGTAAATGTTAGAATTATAGATTTACAAATATATGAATTGGTAACGAGAAATACAAATTAAACAGGGCTTTATTTATACCATTCTATTACACGCCACACAATTATTCACATACAGGGCACCAATATTACATGTAGCCATTTTAACAAGAATCCTTAACGAGAGTCTCAAATTAACTTATTAATAATCTTCATTTTTCGTAGCATATAATTGGGGTGATTTACTATCTCAAAATATGATAGGCAAACAAATGCACATTTTCACAAACAAACCCACCCAATAACACACTTTTAAGCAACAAATAAAAATATTTCTTTCACATATTACCCCTAATATTAGGCATTTTTACAATATACATAGCATATCGTCAGATATTTGCCACAATGGCAACGATTGCATAATATAGCATATAGAAATATAAAGGCCTTATCTTCGCAAAACGAGAAATTTGTTGTAAATTTGCAGTTTAATTATATAATGTAGAAATATCATAAAAAGTATGACCCAAAGTCCCTTAAAACCGGATTATATATTTGAAGCAAGCTGGGAGGTATGCAACCTTGTTGGAGGTATTTATACCGTGCTTTCGACCAAAGCCAAAACTCTTCAAAAAAGTCATAAAGACAAAGTAGTTTTCATAGGTCCTGATGTATGGAAAGAGAAGCCCTCTCCCTATTTTATCGAGGATGAAAAGGTAACAAAAGGATGGCTCGAACAAGCCAAGCTCCCTTACGGTCTGAAAGTAAGAACAGGCCGATGGAATATCCCGGGAAACCCTATCGTTGTTCTTGTTGACTTCACCCCGCTCTATAACCACAAAAATGAGCTATATAAATTGATGTGGGATCTCTACGGAGTAGATTCTATGCCAGCATACGGCGATTATGACGAGGCTTCGGCATTTGCATGGGCTTCGGCATTGGTTATCGAAAACTACTACCTATATATCAACGGCAAAGACAAAAATGTAGTAGCACACTTCAACGAGTGGACTACCGGCATGGGATTGCTTTATCTCAAACACTTCCAACCCGGTATAGCCACCCTATTTACTACCCATGCCACATCGATGGGTCGCTCTATCGCCGGCAATAACAAGCCCCTGTATAACTACTTGGCAGGTTACAACGGAGACCAAATGGCTCAAGAGCTTAACATGGTATCGAAGCACTCGATCGAGAAACGCGCGGCTATTAACGCAGACTGTTTTACAACAGTGAGCGACATTACCGCCCGCGAATGTACTCAACTACTCGAGCGCCAGCCCGATGTAGTGACACCCAACGGTTTCGAACGTAACTTTGTACCTACCAAGAAAGATATGCCCGCCAAGCGTAAGGCTGCACGCGAAAAACTTCTTGATGTGGTATACAACCTCACCGGTCATCGCCCTGCCGAAGACGCCTTTTTGGTTGCAACATCGGGTCGATATGAGTATCGCAATAAGGGTATAGACCTCTATGTAGATGCAGTATCGCGCATGGCACAATATCGCGACCTTAATCGCGAAATCATAGCCTTTGTGCTCACTCCCGGATGGGTAGATACTGCTCGCACCGACTTATTACAGCGCATGAGCGAGCATAAGGAATATAACACTCCCATCTCCGACCCCATTATTACACACCACATCCACAACTACGACAGCGACAATATTGTAAACCAAATACACTGGCTCGGATTGAACAATCACCCCGACAGCCTTGTAAAGATTGTGTTTATTCCCTCATACCTCACCGGTAACGACGGATTACTCAATATGCCTTACTACGACATCCTCGTAGGTATGGATGCAACAGCCTTCCCCAGCTACTACGAGCCTTGGGGTTACACTCCGCTTGAGAGTGTAGCATTTGGTATTCCTACTATCACCACACAACTATCAGGATTTGGCCAATGGGTCATAAGCCACGATGCAAGTACCTTGAAAGCAACAGGTGTAGAGGTATTGCGCCGCTACGATGACAACTTTACTGCTGTGTCACAACAACTTGCCGACACCATCGTGTCGTTGAGCAAAATGGATAAGAAAGAGAAAACAGCCATTGACACTGCTGCATCGAAATTGGCCGCCGAAGCCGAGTGGAAAAACTTTATTGTATATTATCAAGAAGCATTTCATATAGCACTGAAACGTGCACAAGCAAGAAAACAATAATACAAATTATAAAAATCGAAAAAACTATGACAGTAAAAGCAAGTAATTGTAACTCACCCATATGGCGCGAGGTTACTGTAAAAGCCTGCCTTCCTGCCGAATTGGCCAACCTCGACAAAGTTGCTCGCAACTTGTGGTGGGTATGGAACACCTCGGCAAAGAGTCTTTTCAAAGACATCGATAGCGAGTTGTGGCGTGCAACTAACGAAAACCCCGTAATGTTGTTGCAAAACCTCAGCCGTGCTAAAATTGAGTCGATACTCGCCGACGAATCTATGATGCGTCGTATTGCCGATGTATATGACGAGTTCCAAGCCTACATGAATGTAGAGAAACGTACCGATGTACCCTCTGTATCATATTTCTCAATGGAGTATGGTCTTACAGCTGCCTTGAAAATCTACTCAGGTGGTTTGGGTGTATTGGCCGGTGACTACATGAAAGAAGCCAGCGATAGCCGTGTTGACATGACCGGTGTTGGTTTCTTGTATCGCTATGGTTATTTCTCTCAAACACTCTCAATGGATGGTCAACAAATTGCCAACTACGAGGCTCAATTGTTCAACCAACTCCCCATTGAACAAGTATGCGAGGCCGATGGTCGTCCTATGATTCTTGAAGTACCCTTCCCCGATCGCATTATCTACTCACATGTATGGCGTGTAAACATTGGTCGCATCGCTCTCTACTTGATGGATACCGATATTGAACTCAACAGCGAATTCGACCGTCCTATCACATTCCAACTTTATGGTGGTGACTGGGAAAACCGCATGAAACAAGAGTATATGCTGGGTATTGGTGGTGTATTGATGTTGCACAAACTCGGCATCGAGAGTCAAGTATACCACTGCAACGAAGGTCACGCTGCCTTGTTGAACGTACAACGCCTTGTAGACTACGTTGGCAAAGGTCTTTCATTTGCCGAAGCTCTTGAGGTTGTTCGCGCATCTTCACTCTACACTGTACATACTCCTGTTCCTGCCGGTCACGACTACTTCGATGAGTCACTCTTCGGCAAGTACATGGGCGAATATCCCGCTAAACTTGGTATCAGCTGGAACGAATTCATCAACATGGGTCGCGAAAATCCCGATACTAACGAGAAATTCTCAATGAGTGTATTTGCTTGCAACACTTGCCAAGAGGTAAATGGTGTAAGCTGGTTACACGGTAAGGTTTCGCAAAAGATGTTCCAACCCATTTGGAAGGGCTATGCTCCCGATGAGTTGCATGTAGGTTACGTAACCAACGGTGTTCACATGCCTACTTGGGCAGCATCGGAGTGGAAAGAATTCTACAACGAAAAACTCGGCAAGGAGTACATGGATGACCAATCAAACTGCGACATCTGGCGCCGTATCTACGCTGTTGATGACCAAGAAATTTGGAACATACGTCAAACTTTGAAAAACAAGTTCATCAACTTCGTAAAAGAAGACTTCCGCGAGACATGGCTCAAAAATCAAGGTGACCCCTCACGCATCGTATCGATCCTCGACCGCATCAACCCCAATGCATTGCTTATCGGTTTTGCTCGTCGTTTTGCTACATATAAGCGTGCTCACCTCTTGTTTACCGACTTGGAGCGTCTCTCTAAGATTGTAAACAACCCCGACCGCCCCGTACAATTCATCTTCGCAGGTAAGGCTCACCCCGCCGATGGTGCAGGTCAAGGCCTCATCAAACGCATTGTTGAGATTTCGCGTATGCCTGAGTTCTTGGGCAAGATTATCTTCTTGGAGAACTACGACATGAAGATTTCAAAACGCCTTATCTCGGGTGTTGATATCTGGATGAATACTCCTACTCGTCCCTTGGAGGCTTCGGGTACATCGGGCGAAAAGGCCGAGATGAACGGTGTATTGAACTTCTCAGTACTTGATGGATGGTGGTATGAAGGTTATCGCGAAGGTGCCGGTTGGGCATTGACCGAGAAACGTACATTCCAAGACCAATCGCAACAAGACAAACTTGATGCTGCTACAATCTATACAATGCTCGAAAACGAGATTATCCCCTTGTATTTTGCTAAGAATAGCAAGGGCTACTCTCCCGAATGGATTCAATACATCAAGAAGTCTATCGCCGAGATTGCTCCTGTATACACAATGAAACGTCAGCTCGATGACTACATTGACCGTTTCTATCGCAAAGAAGGCGAGCGTTCGGCTCTCTTGCAAGCCAACGACTATGCCAAAGCTCGCGAAATCGCAGCTTGGAAGGCCAGTGTGGTTGCTAAGTGGGATGAAATCGAGGTATGTGAGGTAAAAGTTCCTGAAGCAATGCAATATGCTCCTCAAGTAGGTGTTACTTACCCCATCGAGGTTACTCTCGATACTAAAGGCTTGGGCAATTGCATCGGTGTAGAACTTGTTGCCATACCCGCCGACAGCGCAACTAACAGCACTGAAATGAAACTCCACAGTGTTCAAGAGCTTGAGGTTGCTCAAATTGAGGAGACACGCATCACTTATCGTTTGAACAACACTATCGATAAAGCCGGTGCATTCCGCTTCTCATTCCGTATGTATCCCAAGAATGCCGATCTACCTCACCGTCAAGACTTCGCATACGTGCGTTGGTTCTAATCAGTCGGTAGTATCAATACAAAATAAATGCTGTGTCGGGTCTATCTCGATACAGCATTTTTTATTGTACAATTTCAGACGTATGGGGCATAAAAAAACGGTTGCCACACGAGGTAGCAACCGCTTAGTATAATGATAATAGAATATTATTGACGACCCATAACAGTCACGGCGGTACTTATCTTACGCACCATACCTTGCAGGGCTGTTCCGGGACCTACTTCAGTAAACTCAACAGCACCATCGGCAATCATATTGTCAACCGAATAGCTCCAGCGTACGGCAGCTGTGAGCTGTGCTATAAGGTTTTGCTTTATCTCCTCGGGATCGGTGTGAGGACGAGCATCGACATTTTGGTACACAGGACATGTAGGTGTACTAAAAGGTGTGGCTGCAATAGCTTCGGCCAACTCGGCACGAGCAGGCTCCATCAAGGGCGAGTGGAATGCACCGCCAACCTTGAGCTTAAGAGCACGCTTTGCACCGGCAGCTTTCAGTTTCTCACAAGCAGCGTCTACACCTTCGATACTACCCGATATAACCAACTGACCCGGATTGTTATAATTGGCAGCAACAACTACGCCCTCAGTCACCTCGGCACATATTTGCTCGATAGTGGCATCGGGAAGTCCTATGATAGCAGCCATGGTTGAGGGTTGCATTTCGCAAGCCTTCTGCATAGCCATGGCACGTGCCGACACCAATCGCAAACCATCTTCAAACGACATTGCACCTACAGCTACCAATGCCGACAACTCACCCAACGAGTGACCGGCTACCATGTCGGGACAAAACTCCTCGCCCATGGTCTTAGCCAATATCACCGAGTGCAAAAATACGGCAGGTTGTGTCACCTTAGTTTGTTTCAGGTCCTCTTCAGTACCTTCAAACATAAGGTCGGTAATGCGAAAACCAAGTATTTCATTGGCTTTCTCAAACATTTCACGTGCTACGGGATAGTTCTCGTACAGGTCTTTACCCATACCTATATATTGCGAACCCTGTCCGGGGAATACAAAAGCTTTTTTCATATCACTATTTTATTATATCTTATATTTGAGCGTGCAAAGATAGATAATTTTATTCTATAATCATTACATTTTACAACTATTTACATGCTAACTTTTACACAAAAAGCATATCGCACTAATAACCAAGTACTAACATAGTACAAAACGAGCCGTTCTGTATTGAAACATTTCATACAACAAACAAAAAAGGGGCTATTTTTCCCGCCACACTATTCCTTTTCTCAATTATTTTTGTTTATTTTGCATGGTAGCATGGAATAATGTGCATTTATACAAAGAATAAATTTTTATAAACACAATAAACTTATTATTTATGAAGAAATTTTTACTATCAATTCTCAGCCTCGTTGCAATCGCAATTACCGGATATGCAACTGAAGCTACTGTAACAATGGCCGATTTGGGCTATGCAAATGCAGCCGATCTTACTTCCATTGTAGTTGATGAAAGCGTAACTATTACATTCGCTCAAGGCAGCAACTCAAACAACGCACCCAAGTATTACGACAGCGGTAAAGCTGCTCGTTGTTATGCAGGCAACATTATCACATTCTCTTGCGCAGCCGGTAATATGACCAAGATTGTTCTCAACATCTCTAATAACGGTCTTAAACGCCTCACCGATGCTATTCCCTCAACAGGTACATCGGTTGTTAGCGCCGAAAATCAAACAATTACTTGGACCGGCAATGCCTCAGATGTAAGTTTTACTGTTGGTGAAACTGCCACTTATGGTACCGAATCAGGCAAACCCGGCCAAATCCACTTCGAGTCGGCCAACGTTACTTATAGTGGTACTGCTCCCGAGGTTGCAAAACCCATGTTCTCGGTATACGGCGGTACTTTCTACGAGCCCGTTGAGGTTGAGGTTACTTGCTCGACCGAAGGTGCTTCTATCTACTACACACTCGATGGTACTACACCCGACGAGACTAAGACTCTCTACAAAGAGGTTATCACTATCAGCGAGACTGCTACATTGAAAGCTGTAGCTGTAAAAAATGGCGAAAAATCGGCTGTTAATGAAGCTACTTACACTATCGAATCGCTTCCCGAGGTTGCCGACATCACTGCTTTCTTGGCTACCAACACTACCGAGGCTGCCAAGACCGATGTTTACTGCATCGCTTGCCCCGTTACTGTTATGTACCAATACGACCGTTACCTCTACATCACCGACGGCATCAAGTCGTTGCAAGTATACGGCTCGCTCAATAACACATACACCAATGGCGATGTGCTCGAAGGCGTGTGCGGTAGCGTAGGTTACTACAATGGTACTTACCAAATGACTCCCGTTGTAGCCACCTTTGGCGAGGCTACTCCCGGCACTCCCGTACAACCCAACACTGTAAGAATCGAAGACATCACCAACGACATGGTAAGCGACTACATCCGCTTGACAAAAGTAACTATTGAGCAAGAAAAAGTATTTACCGACGCTACAGGTAATATCGATGCATACAAACGCTTCGATGTTGAACTTCCCGCGGTGGGCGACGACACTTACACTGTTGAAGGTTTTGTAAGCAACTACAAAGGTACTCTCCAAATCTTCCCCACTAAGATTACCAACACTACAGCTATCGACGCTACTCAAGCAGTTGCTGCTCGTGCTTATGCCGTTAATGGTTATATCAAAACCAATGGCAACAACGAGACTGTTTATGTGTATAACGTAACAGGCAAACTAGTTGCTACCGGAATGGCCGGCCACGACATCAAAGTTGGCAACAAAGGTATCTATATCGTAAAAGTAGGTAACAAAGCTACCAAAGTTGTAGTACGCTAATGCGACAATAGCTCAACTCAATACTGAGCGCCTCCTGTTATCTAGGGGGCGCTCTTTTTATTGCACCATTCTGTATATTGTACTATAAAGATTGACAAATAAAATATTTCATTAACTTTGCCGTATACTATAAGTACTTTTCACAACACATATTATGCAACGACAGTTACTTATCACCATCATACTATTATGGAGCATTACTACATCGTGGGTTGCCGAAGCACACGAGCGAATAATCACTCCCAAATGGCACACTGAGCGTAGTGATTTCCGCCATGCTACAACCGATGAGACGGGCAACCTCACCGACAGCTATACTCGCATGGACTATGATACTGTAAATATTATTGATACTCAATGCAATGGTGATTATGATATATCGTGCTTTATGAAAATCACCAATCTACACGAAAAGCCCTACACTACATATCCTCAATACTACTATAATGAGAAGGGGGAGTTGTGCAAAGGCACATCAATCAAACGCCCCATATATGGCTGGGTAATAGGCATGAAAGATATGCAACACTACAACGTAATATTGATGCGTGCAGCGGCTCAAGATGATGAAATATATGAAATCAAGGGTGTGGAATTTCGTGTTGCAACCATAAACAATGGCGATACAACATACCATAGTGACTGGAAAACATGCCACTACAACGACCTCGTAAATAAATCGACCCAACACAACATGTGGATACAGTATAGCAACAATACCTTATGGTTTGGCGGCGGATGGAGTGCCGAAATACCTTGGGATGTGATATACAATTTACCATCATTCGGTCCATACACAGGTTTGTACCTATCGGCTGCTACAAAAGTCCGTGTTGACGATGCATTGATTATTGTAGTAGATAAAGAATTACAACCTCACACGTCTATAACAACAGATGTTCTCAATCAATACTACAGCCGGCAAACATGCGCCTATATAGAAGGATTTTGGGATGTAACCATCGATAAAAGACGAGACAATCGCATCAAAATGGGTGGTGACTATTCATTAGGAGTAGTGTATGATGGACATAACTACTTGATGATATATCTTGATGGCGCAACTATTTATCCCGGAAAATGGAAAGAAGGTGATATAAAGGCTATTCTGACACCCTCTGAAGCCGGATATTATGATGTAATATGGTACGATGCCGAAGGGCGCAAGATGGATGATGCATTAGCATTTATATACGGAAACGAGTTAATAATAGACTTCAATGATGACAAAACAAGACTCATATTCACTCGTTCTAAAAAATATATCACACCTCCACCTACCAATTCTCTCTCTCAAGGAACCGGATTTGCACTCACATCCGATGGATACTTGGCAACAAACTATCATGTCATAAGAAATGCCAAGAAAGTTGAGGCAGTTGGATTGAATAGAGAATTCCCTCAATCATTCAATGCCGACATAGTAGCCGTTGACAGCATCAACGACTTAGCTATTCTACATATCAACGATGATAACTTCATCGACTTTGGCGAGCTACCCTACTCTATCAGCGATCGTAAAGCCCGCAAAGGCGAAACGGTTTTCTACATGGGCTACCCCAGAACCGACATCGTAGGCGATGAGATAAAAACTGCAATAGGACACATCTCGGCAATCGAAGGTTTGTACCTTACATCGGTAGATATTGATCAAGGCAGTAGTGGTAGTCCTCTCTTTGACGACGAAGGCAATGTGATTGGTGTCATTGTATCTATATTACCCAACAATTGCACCAATCTTGAGGCCAATTACTCGGTCAAATCACAACATCTATTAAAGCTGATTGAAACAGTAGACGGAATAAACTTACAACAAAACAACAAAACAAAAGAGCTATCGCATCCCGATCGTATCGAGGCCATAGCTCCGTTTATCTATTTACTACAAGTTACACACTAAGTATCACACTTATAACTTCTTATCCAAGTACACGCTGAGTATATTGCGCAACTCATCGATGCGTTCTCGGATGGTGTTCCACACCTTACGCGACGACTCGTCGAGAATGGCTATCTGCTGTGTATCGCGCGACAGCTTCTCGGAGTGCGCCACCCAATCGGCTGCAGTCTGATACTCGCCCATTTGTAAGTAACACAATATAATATCAAACAAATAGTGCGGCTCGTAAGGATCTTGTTCCAAAAGCAGTTCGAGGACTTTAACGGCCTCATCATATCGTTGCAAATGAATACACACATCGGCCAATGCAGTTGCCGGTACAGTATCGACAACAGGAGTTAGCTCGGTGCGCAACAGATGGATATATGCCTCCTCATACTCTTCCTTTTGCAAGAGCAATTCACCCAAAAACACGTGCGCCTCATCGTCCAAGTCATCACACGCAACAGCCTTCTTCAGATAGGTTATCGCATCATCTATCAACCCCATATAATAATGATTGACAGCCAACTGATAGTAGAGGTCGTGACTACGGTCGTTGATAGCTACTGCCTTAAGCAGATACTCAATAGCTCGCTCATGCTTATCAAGACGAGTATAGGCTTCGGCTATAAGTTCATAGGCTACAGCCTTGTCTGATGTACACTGTAGATATAACTGAAACTGCTCTATTGCCTGCATATACTCTCCACTATCATACATACAGTAACCCTTGAAGGCTATGACACTCTCATCATTTTCTTCGATAGCCAGCGCAAAATCGCACGCTTCAATGGCCTTGTCATACTCCTTGCGACGTGCATAAACCTTGGCAAGCGAGAACCAGTCATCAATAGAATATGGATCGATATCGAGCAAACGATTATACAAATCAATTGCTCGCTCATCTTGCTCTTTTTCCTCGTATAGCATGGCCAACTCGCGCACAAAGGGTGTGGCATCATCGAACCGTTGCTCTACCTTAGAAACTATCCGTTCAAGCAAATCGACACGATCAAGGTCGGCACAAATATCAAGAATGTCGATACAATCTTCTATCACCACCTCAGCATCTGATATGATACTATTAAACGCCTCGACTGCAGCTTCGGCATCCTCGCACATCAACGCCCACTCGGCAGCAACAAAATAGTAGTCGATATTACGCTCTGTAATGCACGCAAGTACCTTGCCCGCATCTTCTATCCTACCTAATGACAAGAGGCAACGCGACTTGTGTAGCAAGAGCATCTCGTTAGATGGATATAAATCGAGACCATGCGACACAACATGCAGGGCCTTACGATATGCCATCTCTTGCTCATACGACTCGGCTATCAAATCCAACTCGTCGGGTTCAAAGTAACCATGTACACCCTCCTCGAGTTGCTTTTCGTAGCGATCGCGCAATATGCGTATATCCGATTCTTTCATCTACAATTCTTTCATGAAGGCTGACTACACGTACAATGCTACCTTCATACTATATTTAATGTGTAAGGGTGCGCTTCCCAATTGAAGTGCACCCTTTACTTTCTTAGAAAAACAATTTTATTTAGCTTTTGCTTTTTCCCAGCTATCTTTAAGCAATACAGTGCGGTTGAAGATCAACTTGTCGGGAGTTGAATCCTTATCGACGTTGAAGTATCCGATGCGACGGAATTGCAAGTGATCAAGAGGCTTAGCCTCGGCAAGATAACGCTCAACATAACATTCGGTGAGTACCTTCAACGAATCGGGGTTAATTACCTCGCGCATAGCCTCGAGTGCATCGCAACCCTTCTCGTCACGAATATTTTGTATCTCCAAGCGAGGATTTTCTACCTTCCACAAGCGGTCATACAGACGCACCTCGGCCTTGAGGCAGTGTGCACAACTTACCCAGTGGAGTGTACCCTTCACCTTACGGTTGGCACCGGGCATACCACTACGTGTCTCGGGATCGTACTCGGCATACACCTCTACAATGTTGCCATTCTCATCCTTCTTGCAACCGGTACATTTCACAATATAGGCATTCATCAAGCGCACCTCTTGTCCGGGAGTCATACGGAAATATTTCTTGGGAGCATCTTCCATAAAGTCCTCACGTTCCATCCACAACTCACGGCTGAACTCGATGGTGTGTGTTCCGGCCTCGGGGTCCTCGGGATTGTTTACACTCTCCAACACCTCAACTTGACCTTCGGGATAGTTGGTGATGATGAGCTTAACAGGGTCAATAACTGCCGATACACGAGTAGCACGAGCATTCAAGTCCTCACGTACTACGCTCTCGAGCAAAGCGAAGTCATTAACAGCCTCGTAAGTAGTATAACCAATCTTATCGACAAACTTGCGAATAGACTCGGGCGAGTAACCACGACGACGGAAACCACAAAGTGTGGGCATACGGGGATCATCCCATCCATTCACCAAGCCCTCCTTAACGAGAATGAGCAAGTTGCGCTTACTCATAAGTGTATAGCTGAGGTTGAGCTTGTTGAACTCATATTGTCGAGGACGATTATCATCAAGGTCTTCACCACCCTTCACCCAGTCTACAAACAAATCATAGAGCGGACGGTGAGGCACAAACTCGAGTGTACACAACGAGTGTGTTACACCCTCAAAGTAGTCACTCTGTCCGTGTGCAAAGTCATACATGGGATATACATTCCATGTAGTACCTGTGCGATGGTGAGGATGCTTAAGGATACGATACATGATAGGATCGCGGAAGTGCATGTTGGGCGAAGCCATATCAATCTTGGCACGAAGTGTGAGCGTACCCTCCTCAAACTCACCGGCATTCATACGCATAAAGAGGTCGAGACTCTCCTCAACGGGACGGTTGCGGAAAGGACTCTCTTGTCCGGGAGTGGTAGGTGTACCCTTTTGAGCAGCAATCTCTTCCGATGTTTGCTCCTCAACATAAGCCTTGCCTTCCTTGATAAGACGAATAGCCAAATCGAACAATTGAGGGAAGTAATCCGATGCATAATAGAGACGATCGCCCCAGTCGAAACCCAACCAGTGAATATCTTCCATTATGGCATCAACATACTCTACATCCTCTTTAACGGGGTTAGTATCATCAAAACGCAAGTTGCAAGTACCACCATATCGTTCGGCAATACCAAAGTCCATACAGATGGCCTTGGCATGACCTATGTGCAAGTAACCATTGGGCTCGGGTGGAAAGCGAGTATTCAATCGTCCCCCATTCTTACCGGCCTCAAGATCGTTCTTTACAATCTCCTCTATGAAGTTAAGGCTACGGCCTTCTTCATTGTGATTATCAATTTTTTCAACCTCTGTCATAATAGATAGGTCTTATAGTGTTTTTATTAATTTCAAAATGCGAAATTAGTAAAAACGAAGCGTTTTTCAAAGCAATAGGCAACTTTTATTTATAATTATGTACTATCAACCACAATACTCAAAATCAACGAACAACAGATATAGTTAAATTATTGCAAAGAGAAACTCTTTTACACAGATTGTTTACAGATAGCTATTATCACGGATACCACACGCCAAAAGGATTCTCGACATGTAACATACACAGCGAACTATTGCGCTCATCGGGTTGACAACAGATACGCAGGTTCGCAATAGCACTAAAAGCTCCGTATTTGAGTCAGGTTTAGAACTTTCAGGCCACTTCGGGATACAAAAAAAGCAGCTACATTTTATTGTAACTGCTTGATTTTCAGTGGTGCCACCAGGAATCGAACCGGGGACACAAGGATTTTCAGTCCTTTGCTCTACCAACTGAGCTATGGCACCATCGTGTTTGCGAGTGCAAAGATAAGTGCTTTTTCTGTAATATGCAACGATTTTTGTATATTTTATTTCACAATAAATGCGTTTTATCTGAGGCTCTCTCTTTATCATACTATTTTATGATAGTTACACCTACTTAAAGTAGTGACAAAGGGCAGCTACAGTAGTTGTATACACCAACAAGGGGCACATTTAGTAATGTGCCCCTTGTTTATACTTTATAGATGTTTTTATTCCTCTGTTGTAGTTTCTTCGGCCTCTATTGCATCTTGGTCTTCGAAGTTATCGTATCCATTCTCAATAAGGAGATTGTACCAGCTAATGAGTTTCTTGATGTCGGCAGTGTATACACGATCGCGGTCGAAATTGGGAAGTACTTTGCCCAAATATTCGCGCAATGTGCTTTCGCTGTCTTTTGTGCTTACTGATGCTTTGGCACCGTTTTCGAGCTTTTTCATGCTCTCGAACACTTCGTTCAAGGGAACTTCGTCGCTGTCGGTAAACATAGCTATATCACCGAGTGAAATTATCTTCTCATGGTTGTAGGCGGGTGTGCGCTTGCCATTGAGGAGCGATTCTACTACGAGCATGTTTTTACCTTGAGATACGAGCTTGTATAATCCGGGTTTGCCTGAGATGGCGAGAATTGTCTTTAACATATTTGGTTTATTTTTTGATTTGTATAACGAATGCAAAGTTAGCATTAGGTTGTGAATTTACAAACACTGTGTTGTAAAATTACGTTAAGATATTGTTGAGCAAGGTGTGTATTTGTGGCAATATGGCTTCTCGATCGTTATTTGTTATAATATGTGTACGATTGTCGATGGGGGTATCGTGCTGCGATGCTATACGTGCCTCGACATCGTGTCGCTGCAGGTTGTTGCGCAACATGACTCGGCGTATGCGCGTTTCGCGATCGGCCTCTACCACCCATATTTGATGCAGAGTGGTATCCATGCGCGCCTGGTGTAGTATGGCACTCTCAACAAATACAATGGGGGAATGCTGCTCGCCTACCCATTGGGCATAATGGTTGCGCACTGCAGGATGCACAATATTGTTGAGGCGTGACAACTCTTGGGGATTGTTAAATACTATTTGCGACAATCGAGGGCGATTTATTTCGCCATTGGGCAGTATAATATCATTGCCCCATTGCGCCACAAGTGCTTGTCGTAATGCCGGAGTATCCATGAGCATCTTGGCCTGGCTATCGGTATCATAAACAGGATATTGCATAATGCGCAATACCTGCGACACGATGCTTTTGCCACTGCCTATTCCTCCTGTTATGCCTATCTCTTTGGGCCTACTCATGGCTGTATGGTATCGTTATATTGTTGTTTAACTCGAAGGTTTTTTTCGGTTATCACATACTCCACGCTATCGGTCGACAAAGAGATGTTGTGAACGAATTGGGGAGCATTTAATATCTCGATGGCAGCATATGCTCCAGGAGCCTCTTGTATTGTTGAGTATGTTGTTCCAATGAGAAAATCGTTGCTTACCGTTGTGGCATATTTGCTCATGGGTATATTGCAGGTTATGGATACATGCGAGGGGAATGTCATTACGGTGTTGCCATTGGGCACTCCGCCTATAACGATGGGAACCGAAAGGGTCTTGGTGGTGTACTCCTCAACCGGAATAACAATAGTAACGCTATCGGGTATGGCTCGTGTGCCATCGGGTGGCAAGATGCGAACTCGCATGTAGGTAGTATCGCTGATATTGTGGGCAACAATATCCTCTGTATACAAACGGTCAACCCTACTTGTCTGTGATGCTTTACCATATAGTGTAACACTATCGGTGGTAACATATACACTATCACTCAATGTACAGAAGGGCGACGTGGTTATATCGGCATTAATTGAGATGGGCAGTCTCCTGCCTTTGTCGCAGGTGTAAGTTACACGTATCGAGTCGGGGGCGATGTCGTTAATGGAGGTTGTAGCACCAAGTTGACGTCGAGTATACTCAATAATGGCACTATTGCTTAATGTTATAGCATCCTTTTGGTTGTTATGGCGTTGGAAGTCGATTTTAATGGGTTTTATACCATTGATTTCGTAGCTGAGCAGAGCTGCGCCTTTATCACGAATACGAGCTTCGACATGCGAAGGCATATCTTGTAGTAAAACAGCCTCTTCGGGCAGATTAGTAAGTTCGATGGGTATTTGCACCACATCTTCACGATTGTCATTAATAGCGAGTATAAACCATATACCTGTAGCCAACACTACAAAACCGAGAAAGGTTAATATTTCTCGACCTTGTTCGGTGCGACTTATTCTTTTGATACTTTGTAGTTGTTCGCCTATTTTACTGAAGATAGTTTGCTTGCTCATAGTATCGTTATTATGCCAATCGAGGGCACAATTCTTGCGCCCTCGATTGATGTATTTTCATTATTAATTATGCTTGAGGAGTCTCGTCGGCAGCAGGATATACCGAATCTTTAGCTACACGAATACGTGTATTCTCGGCAATTTCGATGATAAAATACTTCTCACCTACTTCTTTTACCTTGCCATAGATACCACCGGCAGTCATTACTTTATCGCCATTGCTCAAGGCCTCACGAGCCTTTTGAATCTCTTTTTGGCGCTTTTGTTGGGGACGTATCATGAAGAAATAGAAGATAGCGATGAGTGCTACCATCATGATAATGCTTGTCCAGCCCGAATTTTGAGCTTGGGCTTGCAATAAGATTGTTGAAAGTGTCATAATTTATTTTTCGTTTTTAGGTTGTTTATGTAATTGAATAATTATCTCTTGCCTTGGCAATCGATTTTCAAAGATAGAACAAAAATTTCAATCTTTATTGATTACACCCTCTTTTTTAAGCTCCTTAACAATTGCGTCAAGCACACCATTGATAAAGTTACTGCTTTGCTCAGTACTGAAGGTCTTGGCAAGTTCAATATATTCGTTGAGAGTAACGACAGTGGGTATCGACGGCATGCGCACCAACTCGCCTATAGCTACTATCATGATGATAACATCCATAAAGGCGATGCGCTCAATCTCCCAGTTCTTGGTAAAGCGGTCTATGTAGCTACGATACAATTTCTCATTGGCAAGCGTATTGTGCAACAAGTCAAGAGCAAACTTACGGTCTTCGTCGTCCTTGTACATGGGCAACATCTTTACATTCTCGCTATCGTTGCGGAATTGCTTGATAGTTTTGAGCACAAAAGTTGCTTCGACGTTGAGTTCTTCGTTCCAGTACAAAGAGAGATTCTCTACAGCCTCGGTGAGTTCGTCCGATGGAGCAATAACATTCTTGAAGAGAGTACGCCACAATTCCCAGTCTTGCTCGGCATCATCAATCGACGAGGCCATATAGTTTTTATACTCCTCTGTGTTGAGGATAGTATCGAGCATGTGGCTAAGGAATGTTTCTGCAGCAACCGACCAAGAGAAAGGCTTTTCGGCATAGTGTTCTGCATAACCCTCATTATTGCGCAATGCATTGATAAATCGATTTTTCACAAAACGCATATTGGGGTTGCGCTCCTCGGGGGTGGGAAGATACTTATTACGAGCAGTCTCCAAGCGCTGAGCTTGCAAGTCGGTGAGGCCAATCATCAATTGCAAGAGTGCATAGTACAACTCATGTCCTTTTTCAAGACTGTGTAGCAACTCGTTTTCAGCCTCGGCTATACTCTTGTTTTCGGTAATAAAGTACGAATAGGCCACTTGTACTACCTTTGAACGTATGATTACACGATTTATCATAATATGAATGAACTGTTTTTGCGTTGTTTTATTTTTTTACGTTGCAAAGTTACCATAAAATGGCGGTATTACGATACCTTTGGCATTATTTTTTCGCAAATAAAAAATCTTACTCTATCTTTGCAGCATGAAAGTCACCGATTCTACATCATATATACATGCACTCATATCCCAAGGTGAACATGTTGAGCAAGACTTTAAATACGAGATA